>Ga0208379_1000009_pt1 | contig 105159 bp, 139 predicted proteins | sample CryBogCBE02Aug07_FD_184559 | JGI IMG/M metagenome (GOLD analysis project Ga0208379, IMG submission 184559) | Freshwater microbial communities from Crystal Bog, Wisconsin, USA - CBE02Aug07 (SPAdes) | ecosystem: Environmental > Aquatic > Freshwater > Lake | place: Crystal Bog, Wisconsin, USA... | reverse complement strand
GCAATACTTCACCATCTGATTATCCTGCAAACTTTATTTGCACAGTTAATGGTTGGTACGGTGCTGTACAGAGAATGGGTCTTTTCAACCAAGAGAACGGCATGTTCTTCGAGTACGATGGTCAGCAGCTTTACGCTGTTCTTCGTAGCTCAATTAAGCAGATTGCTGGTCGTGTAACTGTAACAAACGGTAGCACAACGGTTACTGCAACCGATGGCAATTTCCCAACCATCTTTAGCAAGCAGCTGACCCCTGGTCAGTACATTGTTATCCGTGGTAGCTCTTACCGTGTTACTGATATCACTAGCGATACGCAGATCACCATTAGCCCTGCTTACCGTGGTATTACTGCCAACTACGTGACTGTTACAGCCACTGTCGACAACCGTATGCCACAGTCGCAATGGAACATTGACAAACTTGATGGAACTGGACCCAGCGGTTACAAGCTTGACATTACCAAGATGCAGATGTGGTACCTTGACTACTCGTGGTACGGAGCTGGTTTCGTGCGTTGGGGCCTGAGAACTACTGATGGTAACATCCTGTTCTGCCACAAGCTGGCTAACAACAACATCAACACCACTGCCTACATGCGCTCTGGTAACTTGCCGGGTCGTTACGAAACATCTACGATCCCACCAATTACCACTACCACATCTGGCATCGGTGCAACAGACACCACAATCTATGTTAACAATACGCTGAATCCAGCTGGCAATAGCGCATTCCCTGCATCAGGCACTCTTGCGATCAAGAACGCCACGACTGGTGTTGAATACGTTAATTACACAACTGTAACTGCTAACAGCTTCGGTGGTTTGACACGTGGTATTGCTACCCCTGCTTCCCTGACGCTTTCTTTAACGTCTGGTAGCCCAATTGGTAGCGGAACTATTACCGGTGTTGCAATTGGTTCTAAGGTTACTGCACCGACGTTGTTCCCCGACAACACATACGTTACTTCCATCAGCGGTAACTTCATTACGTTTAGCAATGCTTCTGTATCGACTAACGCCAGCGCAACGGTTCCAGTGCAGGCTATGGGACTTGCAGGAACTGCATTCTCATACTCTGCTACCGCACCAACTACGGTTGAGTTGGCAATGCCTACGCACAGCCCATACTTTAGCCACTGGGGTACTGCAGTAACAATGGATGGTGGTTTCTCGCCTGACGCCAACCTTTTGTTCACCTATGGTCAGACTACTCCAATTACGTTGGCTTCTGGTCAGACCAAGTCTCTGATGTCGATTCGTATTGCTCCTAGCGTTGACAATGGCCAAACAAGTTCTATCCTTGGATCGCACGAACTGGCTAACCGTGTACAGCTGCAGCTGCAGACACTTGACGTATCGGTTACAGTTACTGGTACACAGGGGGTTGGTGCCGGTAACGTGCTTATCAAGGCTTACTTGAATAGCGTGCCACAGCTTATCAGTGGTGGAACATTGCCACAGTGGACAAACGTCGTCGCTGGTGCAAACAGCCCGAACTCATCGCTTAGCCAGATTGCTGACTACTCTTCTGTACCCAATGGTGTTACGGTTGCTAGTGGTTTGGCTGCTGGTGAAGTTACCGGTGGTTTCTTCGTAGACACCACACAGGAAGTTAACGTTGCTGGTGTTCGTGACCTCGGTAACAGCATCCTCAACGGCGGTACTGCTACCACTGCAGCACTGGCAACACCAGACAAGAACATCTACCCAGATGGTCCTGACACATTGACACTGGTCGCTCAGAACCTTAACGGTGTAGGCGTGCAGTTGTTGGGCCGTATCTCATGGATTGAACCACAGGCATAAGGAGTTGACATGGAAAGACAACAGAATATAAGATTAGCTCGCACTCGTCGCGTTGGTGCTAACTTTGATTTCAATGGTAACCCTATTGACCAGAACGATGGTGGCGGAGTTATCCGCTTCAGTAACAGCCTCGAGTTCTATGCATGTGGTCACCAAAAAGTTGGCGGTGGAGTTGACTTCTGCAGCTGTACAACCTTCTAAGGAATAATTAATGCCATCCAAAGACTGGAGCGCCTCAGCGGAGCTTAACAACATGCGCAAAGCCGGTATTACTGGCTCTAGCAACCCCGTGCGCAATCGCCTTGAAACGCAAGAGCTGCTACGCAATGTTCGTACCGGAGGATCTTTCGCTAGTGATGTTGCCAGAATGCCTACGGAAGGCCGTGAGCGACTCAATACGATGGGTGGCAGGGTTAACATGGAGGGCGGTGTATCCCGTACTCTTGGCCGTACTGCTGCTGCCACTGGGAGTGATGCTCAGTGGGCCTGGCCCAAGCTTCACGACCCATTCGAATACTGGCGTGAGCGTACCTGGTGGTTCAACATGGAGGACCCCGACGAACAAACACGTAAAATCCGTGACTGGACTCGCCTGCTTTACACCACACACTACCTGGTACCAGGTCTTATTGATATCTACACGCGTTTCCCACTCCTTGACATTGAGCTCGTCCATCACGACAAGCGCATCAGTGACTTCTACAACGAGATGTTCTTTGATGGTCTAAACTATCAGGAGTTCCTGTTTGACCTGGGCCGTGAACACTGGACCGTTGGTGAAGTGTTTGCCATGGGCAGCTGGCACGATGGTATTGGTGCCTGGGAAGATGATGAAATCATCAATCCAAATGACGTTATCGTTGCAAAGAACCGAGCGCTACGCACCTATCAGTACCATGTAAAGGTACCTCAGGAGATCAAAAAGCTTATTGAGACTCGTGACCCTTCACAGGAATATCAGATGCTCATGCAGATGTATCCAGACGTTGTTGCCTGGGCACGTCAGGACAAAGAGATCCCTGTCAGTGACGTGATCATGAAACAGATCAAGTTCAAGTGCGTTGTTGGTTCTACTGATATAATGACCCCAACTGGTCCTGTCCAGGCAAGAGACCTTGCTGTTGGCGATGAAGTGCTCGCATGGGATGAGACTACGAATAAGATTGTTCGCAGCACCGTTAGTCACCAAGGTATTAATGAACCAGAACCAATCTATTGGATCACGACTAAGCAAGGTCGAAAGATTGGTGTTAACTCGGAGCACCCATTCCTTACTGATAATGGCTGGGTAGAAGCTGCCGATCTTTCTATCGGAACAAATTTGTTGGTCGGCCATTCGTATAATCCTGAGATGACCAGCAATGTATCGACCGATGAAGCAAGATTCTTTGGTTTAATGGTTGGTGATGGTAGCTATGGCCATAAAACGATTATTTTCCACAATGAAGACAAAGAAATACTAAATTGGATGAATGAATTCGTTGCCGGATATGGTTGCAAACTATCGCAAGCCGGTGACCGTGAGATATCATTCGTTATTTCACAGGGTGAACAAACAAAAAATCCTAATTTAATCAAGAAATTAATCGTAGATGCTGGTATCAAGGGGCAAACTACTTATACAAAGAGAGTCCCGTCTTGTATTTGGGATGGTGGGCCTGAAGTTTGGGGAGCTTTTCTTGCTGGTTATCTAGATACTGATGGTCATGTTGACTCAAATGGCATGGTTGTATGGACTAGTATGAACCGTTCACTGCTTGAAGATTGTCAAACATTGTTGTCATTCCTTGGAGTAGAATCAAGAATCTATGACGTGCCTAAATATGACTATGCACCGGATTCTGGTTATGGTCACCGTCTCATTGTTGGCAAGCAAGAGGCTAAGTCTTTGCTATCTCATTATGTGCAACCGCTTTGTTCAAGAAAGCAAGTTCCTAACACTACGCCTATTAGAAATACACGCCCATCTAAATTCCCATATGATCAAATTGTAAAAATTGAAATGGGTATTGATGAAGAAACAATGGCCATTGGAATTGATGAGCACCATACCCACATTACTGCTGGCCTTGTAACGCACAATACTAACCCCTGGAGTGAGCATGGTACTCCTATTCTGCTTCGTGCTTTTCGCATGCTTATGCTTGAGGAGTCTCTCAACGCTGCTCAAGATGCAATTGCTGATCGCCTATATAGCCCTCTCATACTTGCTACTCTGGGTCTTCCTGACGTAGACCAGGACGGACCATGGATCCCTGATGCTACTGAGCTCCAGAGCCTGAGAGATGACCTGAGCATGGCAATCAACTCGGACTTCCGATTGATGACCTATCACCATGGACTACAAATTCAGAATGCCTTTGGTCGTGAGAGCATGCCACGACTGGATGCTGACTTCATGCGTGTTGAGAGCAAGATCATGCAGGTGTTCGGCATTGGCTCTGACCTGCTGCAGGGTGGCCATGGTGGTACATACGCTAGTGGTGCACTTAACCGCGAACTGATCACACAGATGCTTAGTACCTATCAGCACAAGATAGAGGGCTTTATTCGCAGCCGTATGGAGCCTGTCGCAGAGCGTCAGGGCCACTATGAGATGCGTACAGTGAATGGTAGGACACTGCCAATCATGGAAACTGTTCTCATGGTGGATGAAGAGACCGGTGCTGAGTACATCGAAGAGCGACCCAAGCTGGCCATCCCAGAAGTGCGTTTCCGCAGCATGAACCTGCGTGATGAAACCATTGAGCGAGGCTTCCTGCAGAACCTGATGGCTGCAGGCTTTCCCATCAGTCTGGGCACTCTTGCGGTCAACATCCCGATTGACTTTGATGACGAGCTAGAGACTCGTCGTGAAGAGAAGGTAAAGAGCGTTGTAGCTGAACAGCAGTTCAAGCGAGAGCTCTTCCAGCAGCTGTTGGTGCAACAACTACCAATCCCACCAGAATACATTCAGGAATACCAGGCCTATCTTGCAATGATGGAGAACCCAGCAATAGCTGCACAGCTAGCACCAGGTGCAATTGCTGGACTTGTTACACCACCAGCTGCTCCCAACATGACCGGCGTGCCAGCACAAAATAGTGATGCTGCACTGGGTGCTCAGCTGTACCCAATGATCAACCAGGAAGCACAGCAGCAGACCCAGACACAGCGTGGTACAGAACGCAAGCGTCCAGCTGAATCATACGATCAAAAGAAAACACAGCCAAAGCCCAGCAAGAAGGGCCCCAAGAATGGGCCACAGAAAAAGACAGCTGGTGTTGATGACGAAGAGCTAACAACCAGTTTTGGTGATGGCAGCGTTATCAATGAACGTGTTGAGTACGGTGGCAGAATGAAGTTCGCAACACCTCTGGAGAGCCGTAAGCGCAGGAAGATGAAGCTGGCCAGTGGCATCAAGGTAACTCTTGATGACAGCTATGAAAAGTTTGATGAAGATCAATTTAAATCGCACCTTGCGGCGCTCATAGAAGCTAGTGAAGACCCAATGATTCCTGAGCCAACTGATCTTGATCACCATAGCGATGGCGAGGGTGGAATGAATCAACCAGCACGACGACAGATCGATCCTACTAAAGAGGAAAACATATGAGCAGATTATTTGATGATCGTTCACCCAGAATCCTGCCAAAGACATCTTTTAACAAGAGCAGCTTCCTGGATATTGTTAGCCCACTGGTCAAGATAGATATTATCAAAGAGGGCGAAGGGCTTACAGCACGCAATGCTAACAAACTGAACCTTGAGAACAGTATCTACGAGAAGCTCGAGGATGACGATTGATATGGTTGCCAGCTTCTTCGACACTAGCAATGCCTGGTTTGGATATATAGCAAACTTCTTTTTTGCAGCTGCCGGGTTCGGCGCAATAGCACGCTTTATCTACAAACTTGTTATCAAGCACAGCGATAATAAAATTGATGTAATCAAAGAAGACATCGATGACAAGTTTGAGCAGTTGCTATCACAGTGGAGACCCAATGGTGGTAGTAGCGGTAAAGACCAGCTGAACCGAATGGAAAATGGACTGACAGAACTAAAGCAGGGACAGGATGTCCTGCACATGCGTATTGATGCTATCAAAGAAGATTTTGCTGAGCACAAAGGTTATCACAGAGGTCTAATAGACGGAGAAGTTTGATGCGTGCCATCAAAAAGGTAAGCCACTGGGACTTTCACCCAAAGGTCCGTAGTGGAGACCAGAGGACATTCGGAGAAAAAAGTGCTGATGTTATGCGGCGTAGTATGGGCAGTTGGCCTTTTGTCTTTAGTTTTTGCTGCTTTATGGCAGCTTGGATGTGGTACAACGTATCCTCAAGCAAGCCTTTTGATCCTTATCCTTATATCCTGCTTAATCTGTGTCTTTCTACTCTGGCTGGCCTGCAGGGAGCTATTCTTCTTATAGCTGCCAAGCGTGCTGATCGTATATCTGCTGAACTTGCAGAGTATCACCTGGAAGTCAGTGAAGAGCACAGAATTATGCTGAATGAACTAAATGAACTGCTCAAGCGAAAACTAATTAACACAAAATAAATATTAAGATGATGTAAAAAGCAGTACTGGATAAACTAGGCGTTGAATATGATAAAGTATAGCGCACCAACAGTTGGACTCATGGGACGTAACAGTCTTATGTCTTTGTCTACCCGTACGCAACCTATCGAGATCTCCCCAGTAAAGCTGGAAGACTTCCCCAACTTCAATCCAGAGAAGGGGTATGTTTATGCGGCTAGCCGTGCTATCAGCAGCCGTGTTAATGCCAACTACGATGGCTGGCCTGTAGACCAGATCAAGAAGAGCTACAAGACATTTGTTGGTCGTCCTATTTATGTAGAGCACAACAACAGTGACCCCGAGCGTGCTCGTGGTGTGATCCTGGATGCTGTCTACAAAGAATCAAAACTGGCTAGCGGTGTTATCGATGCCAGTGTTTACTGCCTGATGGAAGTCGATGCAGAAACCTTCCCCAAACTTGCTGGGGCAATAATGGATGGCAAGCTCAAGGCTGTCAGCATGGGTGCTGACGTTGATGGAACCCAGTGCAGTGCTTGTGGTAAGTACGCCAGCAAGCCTAGCGAGTACTGTGTGCACATTCCTCGCATGAAGGGGCGCACGGTTACTGTTTACAAAGAGGGTAAGCGCACTGAGAGCTTGGTATTCGAGAGCTGCATACGCCCTAACTTTTTCGAATTGAGTTTTGTATTTGATCCAGCTGACGAGAGTGCCTGGCTCACTGACAAGAGGCGCTACTAATGCCCATCTTAAAAGTCAGCGAAACTCTAGAGCACAAGCAGGGCTATAGCGGGATGCGTATACCTGTTGTCAGTCAGCCAATTGACAACTGCCCACAGTGTGGTGTTGGTGGTTACCGTGATGGTATCTGCCAGAATGCTACATGTGGCTTTCTTGATCCCAAGCTTGAAGCAGCCTATCAAGAATACAGCATGGCCACAATGGTTCAACAGCAGGCCATGGCTGATAAAGCTGCTCCTACGAAGAAAAGTGCATCTGCTGAAGGTCAGACACCTGTTGCCATAATTGATCAGTTCTCACAAAACTCAGAAAAAGTTAAAAAAGATAAATGTAATGTATGCCGTAACATGAGTATAGTAAATGGTAGCTGTGAAACACAGGGCTGTTATGGCTCTTTGCCACCAGAAGGGCTGAGAACACCTAGCTCAAAATTTACCGGCATCAACGAAAAAACTGTTAAGAACAAGGGCCCACGTTTTCTACCAACCTTTGAAGTATTTAATAGCAGAAAAAAGCAGAAGCCAGAAGATAGCAAGAAGCCTACGAAAAAAATAAAAGCAGTGGCCAGCAGGATTGAAGCTGCAGACAAGCAGCAACAGATGCCGGTAAGCCCTGGAATGTTTTTAGATAGCAGCATGATTCTACCAAAGCAGCCAGTGGTACGTATGCAAGAAGCACTACAGCTTGATGCAACCATGAAATCAGAAAAACCATTTAATGCTGCTATGGATCAAAACAACACCGACAAGAATACTAGCGAGGAGCTACAATGAGTCGTTTCGATAATGAGCTAATCAAGCAGGCAGAGAATGCTTGGAGCAGCAGTGGTCTCCCAGGGCCAGCTACACCTCGCCAGATCCCACACCTTCAGGGTGTTCAGCCTTACGCTGATGCGCTTGTTCCAGCTGAAGTACCAGTTGTAGAGCAGATGGCAAACACCTCTGCTAACCGTCCAGTAACCAGAATGATTCAGGTTACCGACCTTGACGCCGCTGACCCAGCTGGCGGTCAACCAGGAGAGATTGTTGGTATGCCAGGTATGAGTCAGGTTTACGCACTCGGTGGCCCAGACCCCGCAAGCATGCCAGGAACACTGGCTCCCAGCACCGGTTTTGGTGGCAATATTGGTGCACTTCCTCCAGGCAGCCTGGGCGCTGGCCAGAAGGCTGCAAGCGTTGACCCTATCGATGAGAGCCTGTACCAGGTTTACAAGGCCAGCCGTGACATTCGTAACGCCATTGATGAGCAGGTTGATTTTGACTTTTCTCGTCTGATCACTGCCAGTAACGAGGCAGCCACCGTTAGCAAGTTTGCTAACACCGACACTGATGTTAATGATGTTGTCGGTACCGTTGCAGCCATCGTTCTTGACATTGAGAACGACCTGATCAACACCAGTGACTACAAGCAGGCCAGCAGCAACCTCAAGGAACTTGAGAACCTGCTGGATGAGATCAACAAGTTCGCCGCCAAGAAGAACTGCAAGAGCTGCAAGGGCAAGGGTTGCAAGGACTGCGAGAAGGAAGAAAAGGGCGACGACGAAAAAGACGACGAAGAGGATGATGGCAAGCCATCCTGGCTCAAGGGCAAGGGCAAGGACAAGAAGAAGAAGGGCAAGGGCAAGAAGGAAGCCACCAACGGTCGCCAGGAGACTGGTGTAACTGTTGATGTTCGTGACCTTGATGACCAGGCTGGTGTCTGGGACCGCGCTCGAGTCATGACGCCTGACTACACCACCAATCCACTAGAGGCCGAGCAGATCAACGCTGAAGATGCTGGCTATGTCAACTACTACAACGATGGTGCTGAGACCGGAATTGTTCCTGGTCAAGAGCCACACAAGCAGGAGGTTTTCCCCATGGATGCCAGCAACCCGGCATTTGTTCCTTACCAGAATGCGCTGGGTGCAGTACAGGCCAGCCGTGAAAAGATCTTCGAGAGCCTGGCTATCGTAGAGCGCCTTGAGAAGCTGGGTATGGTCAACGAGGATGACCGTGCCAAGCACCTCGCCAAGTTTGAGCAAATGGACAGTGCTAAGCTAGCAGGTTTTGTAGCCAGCCTGGACATGCTCGAAGAATCTGGGGCACGTCAACCCCGGAGCCAAAAAGTGGCAAGTGGTAACAGCCGCCTGCCAGAGATGGGTCGGTTGACAACGGCCTCAACAACTAGCCGTGAGCAGCTTTCTGCTGACGACTGGCTGATGACACTTTAACAGAATCCCCTACAAGGAGAAAGAAAGATGCTGCAACTCAATAGCGTAGCTAATGTTGGGGTCCACCGTACGTGCACCCCACTGTACGAAAAGTATGAGGCTACTCCATACAACACGTTCCTGGACCCCAGTGACACGACCAACATCTACTCGGGCATGGTTATGTACCGCAGTGGACCTGACACGGTTGCCAACGCTGGTAGTGCTACCAGTACGGCCAATGCCAAGCCTTTCGGTTTGAGTGCTCTTGACCGTAACCCTAACATTGATGACGTAACCCAGGTTGGTATCAATGCCTGGGCCGTATGGCTGGGTGGCGTTAACGCCTTCTTCACCATCACGGCTCCTGCCTTTGACACCACTCAGTCTTACACGGTCCCAACGAACGGTACCCGTACAATTCTGTACACAACTAGTGGCACTGGCCAGCTTACCACAACCAGTGGTGCTGCAGGCACACTAGCATCCGTTCCAGTCGCTGAGCTGATCGATGTTGTCAGCCCAACACAAATTGTTGTCCGTCTAGCCGCTGGCTTGGCCAACTAGTTAAGGAAAGGTAAATTAATCATGAGTATTTCCCCTAATGGCGCTGTAGCGGACCACCTGGCACCGCGCACAGCCAAGAAGTCGGACGACTATGTTTCTGGAATCGTAGAGGCTCAAGAGCGTCTTGCTTCCGCCACTGGTCGTAAGACTGCTACGCGTGAGGAAAAGCAGCGTCGTCTAGCTGGCATCCTTGCTGACAAGGACAACTACATGGTCCGTCTGGGCCAGGGTATGATTGGTCCTATCCAGCTCAAGCTTCGTTATCAGGGTATGACCCGTAACGTTCTACTGGAAGACCCATTGACCCCTGGTGTACCTGTCATGTACGACGTCCTTGACGAGTACGGCCAGGCCTACATCTTGTCGGGTAACGAGGGTGAGGTTCGCGTAACCCCCTTCGAAGGTAAGAAGGTTCCGGTCCGCCTGTTCCGTATTGCCACCTTCCCACAGATCAAGAAGGAAGACCTCTGGTACCTCAGAGTCAACATCGTAGAATACGCTCAGGACATGAGCAAGCAGGCCATCATGATGCAGGAAGACGCCCGTCTTATCACTGTTCTTGAAGCCGCTATCAACAACTACGCCGTTGACCCCAACCACACGGTCAGCCCAAACCACATTGTCAACGAGCTTTCGGGTTACGTAACCCCTGACTCGATGTACGACCTGGTCGCCCTCATCGAGGTCCACCAGTTGGAGGCCAGCCGTCTGCTGTTCAATCCCATCGACTACCGTGACCTCTACAAGTGGGACATCAACCAGACCGGTTGGGCCTTCAAGGACCGCGTTGTAGCCGGTGAGCGCATTGTTCAGTTCGGTGGTTTCCAGGTTCAGCGTAGTATCGAGGTTCCCCAGGGTACCGTTTACATGACCCCAAGTCCCGAGTTCCTCGGTGTCTTCCCCGTCATGTACAGCCTCGACGTTGAAGAGAACAACACCCCTGAGAAGTTCCACAAGGGTTGGGTCATGGATGAGCTCGTCAGCGAGATTGTTCTTAACCCACGTGGCCTCGGCAAGATCGTCAAGGCCTAGTAGTACCTGCAGCATTAGCCGGGGAGCGATCCCTGCGAAAGCAAATCGCCCCGGCACTTGCTGTGTTATATAAAACACTTCTAGAATTCCTAGATCTGTTAGGGCAGCCAAGCCCCTTGAAACAAGGAGAATAAAAATGGCAAGAAGCGTATCACGATCCAGCGATGTCAGCAGCGAGAGCGTCAGCCTTCCGGTAACGGATCTTGGCGGTCACTTTGAAGAGCATCGTCCAGATCCATCAGACCTTAGCGCTGCAAGAAGTAGTGGTGCTGTAAACTTTCAGGGACTCAAGAACATCCAGACCAATGACTGGATTGAGAACCTGATGACAGGCAGCACGCTTTTCCGCAGTGATAAGGGCAGTTTTAAGTTGTCCGCTGCTGGTTATCATGGCAGTATTCAACCTATTTCTGCAGACATCCGTCAGGACCCATACGTTCTGCGGGCTGTACAACGTGGCAGAATCGCTTTTCTGAGTGAAGATGATGCCATGGAAAAGATCTCAACTCTCGTTGATGAGAGCGATTCTAGTGAAAGCCACCTGGATCGACTTCGCGAGAGCCTGTCTGTTGGTGCTAGCGATAACAATGGCATGTACAAGATTGATCTTCCAGACGAGGCAGAGCCCAAGGGCCCAAGCCAGAGTTGGGAGCAAGTTTGGAATAATAGCACTAGTAACCCAAAGCCTAAACCGAACAAGTAGATAGTAGGGCTGTTGCTCTACATATCATAAGGAGCACGCATGAGCGACAAAACAGAAAAAGCAGCAGCCCCTGTAGAAGAGACCTTCGTTGCCGACAGTGGATCGCTAAAGGCAGTAATTCCTAGCGGTACTGTGCTTAGCGGTACCACGTACTCTAACCAGCCCTGGTTCAATGTCTGGCTACCACAAACATTCCCTGGAGCTGTTGTAAGCGGCTTTGCAAGCCCAGTTCTTAGCGGAACTGGTTGGGCTGGTCAGAATAATACTGGATTTGTATTCCAGAACGACCAGTACAACACTACCAACAGAGGCTTCTAGAGTTCTGTGCACTCACTATCCAGTAAATCTTTTAAAAGAATAGGTGACATATAATGCCAATAACCCCAAACGTTTCTCAGGAGCAGGCCAACAAAGCCACGCTGCGTGCTCAAACACGTGGTGGCGTTACTCCTGCAAACCCTAACCCTCCAATTGACGAGGCCAACCTGGTCAATGCATTTGCTCAGGCCAGTGGTATCCTGCGCTTGACCGGTGTGCTCAGTACTGGCAGCTTCACCATCAGTGGTACTGGTACCGGTGTTAAGACCACCACCATCACTGGAACAGCCAAGGTAAGTGACCTGGTTTCTGCTCTTGCTGCTGGTCCTCTGAGTGCAAGCAACTTCTTTGTTAATGCTGGCCCTGCTCAGCTGCTCAAGGGTAACACCGGTGCAGCTAATGGTGGTGCTGTTGTTGACATTATTGTACCCAGCGGTATTATTCTATCAGTGGTCAGCGGTACAGGTACTCCTCCAACTCTTACGGCTGTATCACTATCCGGTGCTCTGGGCACAAGCTACCCCAGCTATGTAGGCACGCCTAACGCTACTCCCAACTGGATCGATGACGCAACGGTTCACTACTACCCTGTTGGCTTTGGTGGTATGATCTCTAACAGCACCATCCTTACCGGTGGCACCACGATCACAACCACTGGCACGCTCACACAGCAGCAGCAGGTTCGTCAGATCAACACCATCCCCAGCGAAACACAAGAGTATGATGGTTACTTTGCCACATACAGTGGCAACCTGTACCAGACTGCTCAGAAGAGAACCTGGCGCCAGAACAGCTGATGAACGAAGTTATTGCGAACGTAAGTGTCGTATCAATACAAATAATAAGAAGCGACGGTACTCAGGAGTTCCTGGGTGCCGTTACTTCATCAAAGGAAGATGATGATAACCACAGCCTTGACCAGTCAGGTGAGAAGTAACCTGACTGCAGTGTTAGTTGGGAGCGGATACTCTGCTGCCCAGCCTAGATACATGCAATGGGGTACTGGAGCAGCGCCAGCCCTGGGAACAGATGAAAGCATTAGCAATCCATCTGGACCAAGAGTTGCGGTGTCTGGTAGTTTCCAGACCACGTTCACAACTAACGATACTCTGGTTCTCACCGCTGCTCTAACCAGTAGTGGCCCACAGGTTATAACCAACCTGGGGCTTTTTAACGGATCAACCAGCTCTGCTGACACTGTACTAACAGCTCAGCTTAATCCTGGTGCCACAACGGTTAGTGTCTCAGATGCCAGTGTTTTTCCTGGTACATATCCTTTTGATGTACAGGTGCTCAGTGAGGTAATGACAGTTGTATCTGGCACGGGGAATACTCTTACTATTACTCGCCATGCCAACGGCAGCCCTATCAGTACCAATGTAATACCCGCTGGAACTCGCATAGTAGGTGGGAACAACACTGCGAATGGCAAGATGTTCTTGAAGTCCAGCTTTGCTGATGGTGTGATTCTTAATCCCGGCGATACGATGTTGGTAAGTGCTAGTATCCAGTTTATTTAAGGTAAAAAATGCAGGTACAACTAGGCAATCAGTACCCAAAGCTCGCCGCCATCCCTGACGATTCTGCGCCAACAGTAACTTACATAACCATACCTGACAGCTATACTGTCACTGATGAAGACGTTCGGGAAATAGCACTCGAGTTCGCTCGCCGTCCGGATATCACCCAGCTACCAGGTCACGAGGCCTTTATCGCCGTTGTTCATGGCAGTGGTGCTTGGGACTCTCATGGCTATGGCACACCTCTCTGGGTGTGGAGCGATAATGCCATCCTGCAAAAGCAGCTACAAGATTTCTATGGCGTTGGTGGCCGCCCTGACGACTACGAGCAGACCCACTACACGCTTAATGACATCCCAGAGGAGCAACAATGATTGTTAACCAGGGGCGTTTGATGTGGGCCCGTGGCCTGTTTGGTGCCGGTAGCTGGAGTACAACTGTATCCGGTGGCACTCCTGTTTCATGGGCTGGTGCCGGTAGCACCGCAACCTCTAACAGCTATACCATTAATAACATTGTTGTTACCAGTGGAGCACTACAAGGTTACACACTTGTAGTAGTTACATCTGGCACCGGTGCAGTTGTATATGCAAATGTTATTAACAACCCAGCTGCTGCATTTGGTCCATGCAATGTCACTGTAGACCAGTGGTACACACCAGGAACCGATGGTAGCACTCCGGGCAGTGTTCCAGGAACAGCTAGCAACTACATGCTGTTCACCGGTACAACACCCAGTTGGTACATGGCACTGGGCAGTGGCAACATGAATGCTGTTACCAACTCCACTATCAATTTGCCGGGTGAGATCACTACCAGCGGTCTTATGCGCAAACCCAGTGTTGTAGCCATCAGTGCTGCACCGACAACCACAGCAACCAGTGGTAGCACTGTTGTAACTCTTACCAGTGTGTTCACAGTTGGTGCATCAGACACGATCCCATCGACCATCAATGGTGTTGGCATCTTTAATACACGTGGAACTGTTTCTGGAACTGGCTATACCGGGCTTATGTTCGCCACTCCGTTTAGCACCAGTGCTACACTGAGCTCGATTGGTGACCAGATAACAGTAACCGAGCAGATCACTGGACCATAACCATGGCTTTGATCATTCCCGAATCACAGAACAATCCAACCTGGCCAGCTCAGGCTGTACTGGATAATACCGACCTTAGCTCTTTGTACCTGCTCGGCCAGGCAACCGGTGTTATCAGTGGCTTCCAGCTGTCAGGGAACCTGACCAACCCCAGTGGCACTGTGATCAGTGGCAATCTAACGCCTGGAACATATTCCATCAGTGGAACAAATACCAGTGTCTCAGCAGCAAGCTTTACAACCGTTGCTGCTAGCACGGGAGACCGTCGTGACATTGTAGTTGTCAGTGGCACAACAGTATCAGTCGTTCAGGGCACTGCTATAACACTGGCTGGATGGAACAATGGTAGCATCACTGATCCTCCGGTCAAGCCAGCTGTACCGGCTGGCACCATGCTTATTGGTGAGATCTATGTGCCTGGGACAGCTGCGTTCACTGCAGTTAGCAATACCTGGTATATCGACAAGACAGCAATCTTTGTGCCTATTCCTGGACCGCAGGGAACCCAAGGAAATCAAGGTTACCAGGGCAGTCAGGGCTATCAAGGTCTTAAAGGTACACAGGGATACCAAGGTTATCAAGGAAATCAGGGATATCAGGGTTACCAGGGAGTACAAGGCAATCAAGGCTATCAAGGGACTCAGGGCTATCAAGGTTTCCAAGGCTTTCAAGGTTTCCAGGGGAACCAAGGCTTCCAAGGTAATCAGGGGACGCAGGGTACGCAGGGCAACCAAGGGTTCCAAGGTGTTTCCGGTACCGCTTACGTTGCTCTTACCACCACTGGTAGCACATGGGTTGTCCCGAGTGGCATTAGCAACGTCATTGTTCGACTAGTCGGCGGTGGAGCCGGTGGCGGTGGTGGCGGCTCACCGAGTACCAATGTTCTCCAAGTGGGAGCCGGCGGTGGCGGTGGCGGTGAAGTCAAAATCGTCAACGTTGCCGTGACTGCTGGGCATACGTTGACCGCCACGATTGGAGCCGGTGGAGCCGGTGGAGCCGGTGGTGCTGCTGGTGGCAACAATGGTGGGTTCGGTGGTAATAGTAGTAGTACCACTAAACTGACCGACACTAATACTTCGACAGTGCTGGCACAAGCCAACGGTGGTGCACCGGCACCGGGAAGCAACGCCAACGCCACAACAAACTCCAATGGTGGTATGTACGCAGCAGCCGGACTAAGCAGCGGCGGCAACAGTTCATCGTCACAGAACAACCCCGGCAGTGGCGGACCCTCAAACACCAACTCCGCACCACCTAATCAAGGCGTAGTCGGCGGCTCCGGTGGCACTGCGGCAACGGCCACTACTGGCGGTCTTGGTGGTCTTGCATCAGCCGCTGCGAATGCTGCATTGGTCACTTACCAAATAACAAATCCCGGCTCAAATCCAACCGTCAATGGCGGCACAGGCGCAACGGCAACGACACCCGGTTGCGGTGGCGGTGGCGGCGGTGGCGGTTCCTACAACGGTGGCTCAGGTTCAGGTGCCGGTGGAGCCGGTGGTGCCGGTGCCGCTGGCATTATTGAGATCTGGTACTAATCATGGCCTCGGACCCCACCACTGACCTAGGCTAGAGACATGGCACAGCAACAACTTCAACTAACATGAGAGTGGCAGCACTAACCGGTATTGATCCAATCATACCTAACTTTGACTCTGCTGGCACACCGATTGGTTCGTGCATATATACTAGCGCACCTAGTGCTGGTTCATCTCTGCCGGGAGCCGCACTTGGTGCTTTCAGCACAAGCTTTACAGTATCTGATTGGTCGCCCCAAGTTTATATGACTCTAACTGGTAATTACTAATGGTCATTCTGGTAGAAAATTATGAGTGCTAGCAGAAGAACTAATGACTATCTGACTGGTGGCAGACCTATCACACCACAGGTAGGACTAACCAGACTGGGATCATTCAAGCTTGGCGGTCAGCGATTCACCATACCAGTGCCTGACTCTGCCAGCTTTATAAAAATACATTATTTGCATACTTTTACCAGCGATGAACTAGTCCTGCTAGACAGTGTTAGAACTAGAACAAGCCTTCATATAAAGCTGAATGAGCTTTTCAAGCTGTCTGATCTGGCTAACAAGACTGTCATCTTCTCATTCAAGATCAGTACTACCAACCCAACGATAAGCATTTACAAACTTGCCGTTCCTGTTGGTGGTTATACAGTCCAGAATAATGTTGACACGGTTGGTAATATAACCAATGAGTTTGATCAACCAGCAGCTGATTACGTAATAGAACAAATAACTGATTCGCAAGAGCGGTCAGAACCAGAAATGACCGTGCCAGAGGATTATGCCGAGCCAGATCGTCCTGCTGGTGGGGATACTGTCCCAACTTGAATGTAAAACCCCGTTGCTTTTACACTAGGTAATACAGACCAAACAGGAGAAAACAATGACTGACGCAAGATATGATATCGTACAAAATGGCAAGTGGTTCTTGGCCAACAAGGCTCACTTCAACTACACCGAGGGCGCAGGCCGTATGGCCTACGAGCATCTGAGCAAGCCAGTCTGGCCTGTCAATACCGACTGCAGCGGCTTCTTCACACTATGCTACTACAGTGCAGGAGCCAATGACCCCAACGGCGCTAACTATGCTGGCTGGGGATATACCGGCACACTATTGCAGCACGGTATTCATGTTCCAGCCGCACAGGCCATGCCGGGTGACGCAGTTGTATATGGTCCTGGAACCGGTGAGCACGTAGCTCTGGTTGTATCCAACACCAACGGTGACATCCTTACCATCAGCCACGGTCAACAGGGTGACCCCAGCTACACCTGGGTAAACCATCCTGTTCACACCGCTCAGCAGGGCTATGGAGTAGATGGCCGTCAGCCACAAACCTTCCTGCGTTTCAACACAACAAAAGTACGTCCAGCCTGGAAGCTAGCCTAGGATAAAGCATGGCATCTCGTTATCGCGGTAATTTTCTATACGGTACGCTTAGTGGTTTCAACACCACTCAGACTACATTCACTGGCACTGGCTTCCCCAGCCAGCTGACCACTGGAACCTATCTGCCTGTTGTTATTAATCCTGGTTATAACGGTGTTACTGCTAGTGGCGAGATCATTTATGTAACCAACGTCAGCACCACTGGTACAGTAAACGTTATTACAATCAGCGGTGGCAGAGGCCGCGAAGGAACCACTGCTACCAGCGGCAGCGCAGGAACGCAATGGGTCGCTGGTCCACTATCCAGTGACTTTGGCATCAGCAACCAGATCGCCAATGGTGATTTCCCCACTCCAGCATCTGGTCAGTTATTGGTTGGTACTAGCGCCAGTGGTGCAGCATTCACCAACACTATCAGTGGAATTACAATAAGTGGCAGTACTTTTGCTGCTAACAACTCAATCGTTGGTGGAGCTGATGGTCAGATACTAGCGATAAGTGGCAGTAATATAGTTCCTTTATCAATAACTACATCTGGTGCGTATGGTAACGGTCCAGTTTATAACAATAATGCTGGAACAAATAGCAATGCTATCGTGACTATAACAATGTCAGGACATCTAACCTATCAAGTATGGGGTAGAGTAGCTGTGTTCGCTGCTGCATCCGGTGGAGTAGCTACTATAGCTTTACAGGCTGGTGGAATAACATTTAGCACATCTTATCCGAGTATAATACAAGCAACTACTTACCAGACCGCCAACGAATACAGCCAAATGGCTACTTATATAGCTAGTTCTAGAAATCCAGTATTGTTTAGCTTTCTTATAAGCAATACACCTGGTCAACCTGCTACCAATATAGGGTCAGCATATGCAGTTCTACAAGTGACTGGCATAGGCTGATGAGAGTACGTCCGTTCCCACAGTATGCAGTAGAACCCGTTGGTATAATGACCTATTCTAACGGGGTTCTAACTGACCCTGATCTTATCACGGTGAGCGGTAATACTTTTCCTGATGTAAGTCTGAGCATAACCAGCACTGACGGTAGTCTGACAATAGTTCCCAGTGGCACATACGCTACTCAAGAATCTACTGGGACCTTCCAGTATATGTTGGACAGCTCACAGACTGCTATCCAGGGCAACTATAACGTCAACTGGCAATACACAGTGAATGGCAGTGACAGGCAGTACACTGATCAACTGGTCATAACAGATCAGATGCCATACTGGAGCAATCTGAGTTATGATGAGCGTCAGCTGGCAGCAGGAATAGTACACCGACTGGACAAAAGTTTTGACAGCACCAGTGGTGGCCCTTACCTGCAGGAGATGCAGCAGAGTGGTTTCTTGATGTACGAAGAAGTTGCCATGGTAATGAGCACAGAAGCCATTGACTATATCAATTTTGAGTTTCAACCAGTATTCAATCCAGCCTATGAGATAGGTGCTAATGCTGCGGTGATCTTCCCCAGTAACTGGTACGGCGTTCTGGCCAGCCAGACCTATGCTCACTTTCTGAAACACATCGCTCGTAACTACATCGAGCAGCCCACACCCAACGGTATGAATGCTGCCTGGATGGATCGTCGTGACTACTACCAACGCTGGTGGCAGCTATATCTGTTCGACAAGGAAATCGCTGACAAGCAGCTGCGTCAGATGAAGCGTAGCTTCATGGTAGGAAGCAAGCGAAGCCTGCTGGTTGCTGGTGGTCTTATCCCACGAATGTTTATCAATCCAGCAAGGCCGCATTTTCAGTACGCTTCAGCCAACCTTGGAGGAGTTTAATATGCCAGTTACTCTCCAATATGTGTGCCGTGTTTGTAAAGAAAAAAAAGAACAGATTAAAACTCGTGGTGGTCCAGACCGTAAAACATGCCCAGGATGCCAGGACCGTGAAGTTTTATGCGGTTGTGGTTGTGGTGAAACTGTTAGAACAAATAAGTATCGCCAAAATCGTTTCGTTGCAGGGCATTATATCCGCACAGTTACGTTTGAAGAACAGCGTGCACGCAACCTTAAGCGCCTAGCAAAGCATAAATATGATTATAGTTTTCGCAAGAAGATGTCTGAAAAGAATGTTCGCCTTCATAAGGAAGGTAAGTTTCTTAATGTCTATGGCTCGAACAACAAATCTTCTAAAGTAGAGCTTTCTCTAAAGCCGGTATTAGAACCACTTGGCTACGTTAGCACACAGGATAAACGTTACTTTATTGGTAACCCTAAAGTTGGCGTACATATTCCCGATTATGTTAAACGTGACACCCGTGAGATTGTAGAAGTTTGGGGAACCTACTGGCATCGCGGCGAGAACCCGCAAGATCTTATTGATTGGTATGCAGAGCAGGGTTGGTCCGCCCGCGTGGTTTGGGAAAATGAAGTCGCTGAGTTCGCAGCTAACATGGGTGGCGTATAAACAATGTCTGGTATTGACCCATCTCCACTGCCACCAGTGCAGCAGGGAGATCTTTACTACCAGAAAGAAAGCCCTTTGCTTGTAGTAAAGCAAAGAGATATCTATGCTGAGATTAATCAGCAGCGCTTTCATGACGAGACTCTGCAGTGGTTCGGTGAACAGATTATTGTAAGACAGCTCTGGCGTGCAGAAGATGCTGCGCTGGGTCTGGTTGGCTACTGTCAGCAGTGCCAGGACAGTGTTGATCCTACCAATCCCAATGCTTCTGTACAGTCTCGTGTGAGCAATGTTTATAAGCAGTCAGGCAATAGCTTTTGCCCGAACTGCTATGGCACCACATTCAATGGTGGTTTCAAAACAACCTGCTACCACCTGTACACACTGGCTGCGGATACTCCACAGATCCGCGCCAACATCAGCACCGGTCAGTTCTGGCGAGACAATCCAACTGTTCAGATGTCATGGTATCCAGAGATCCGGGTTGGCGATCTGCTGGTCAGAGTGCTCTCCTGGGATGGTGACACACCAACCGCGCTGGGTGACCGTTTTGAAGTGAGCTCAGTTAACGTTCAAACTGTCAGGACTGGTCCAGGGATCAGCTATGACACAACAAAAATAGTCAATCAGTTCACTACGCTTTACAATCTGCCAACCACACACCCATACTATAACGTGCCGATAATATGAACAACATACCATTACCAGCCAGTGAAACACAGAAAATATCCAGGCGTGCTGTTGAGATCATCAAAACAACTGCACCTAAAAAGACTGCTAACGCAGTCAACCAGATCATGCCCAGCTGGCAGGATGGCATCGTAGATATTGTTGTGCCAGAGAGCGCACAGTACATTTTAAAGTACGATCAGGGAGAGCCAGAGCGGCCTATCACAACTGTTTCTGATCGTGTTATTCCTATTCGTGAAGCTGATGGCAGCCTGGCGTTTAGAAGAATAAACCGCAATGATGTCGGTAGGCTACCCATCATAACCAGATCTGCCGACGATGGCAGCCTGACAGATGGCAAGCCACTATGGATAAAACAGGCTGAGCCTGGTCAATTCTTTATCGAGCGTGCTGTAGAAAGAAGCACACAAGAGTGGGAACGCGGCATGACTGTGGATGACCCCGTCAGGATTATTCAAGAAACCAAGCTTGGTGAAACCATTAATAATATTATCAATGCTGGGCGAAAGACCTACTAATGTTTGTAACAGCCGTTAAAACAGCAATAGTAGAAGCACTTAATGCTGGGTTCCAGCAACTGGCGAGCTCTCCTGTTAATACCAGCCTGGATCTTGTGCCCAACAGCATCACGATTAATTATCCGCTGGAAGTTATTCAGTGGCCAGCAGTGCTTGTGCAGTTCAGACCTGGGAAAGTCCAGTGGTCTGGTCTGCAGCCAGATGTATACAGCACAGATACAAATGGAATTGTCATCAATGGTCAAACATATCCCGCAGACAATGTAACTCGTACTGGTTATTTTGAAGGCAGCATAGATCTACAGATCATGGCCATGCATAGCGAAGAGCGAGACAGACTGTGGGATAGTATAACAAACCTTATACTAATGAACGGTAGCAGTCCGGCAAGCTCAGCATTCTACAACAGCATATACAACAATGACCTTGTTGGTATGACACTGCAGCCCGATACCTATACCCCGCTGGGTGACAGCATCACAAGCGGTACTCCTTGGAGCACTGATGATATCACCTATGAGGCTAGCGTAAGAATAAGCTGCATTGGTGACTTCTACACTAGTAAATATGACTACCAAGTGCCACAGATTACAGAGGTTGTTACAAGCGGCACTGCCTATGTGCCAAGCGAGCTGTTTTACGACTCTACCAAGACGACTACATCATAAGTTTAACCAAATATCTCTCAACCAACACTGTAAAAGCAGCTGTTTGTTGTACAAAGCATTGAAGGAGATTGTATGCCTATTTCTAACTACCAAGTGCCTGGTGTGTATGTAACGCAGACAACATCTGCGCTGACCAGCGTTAGCCCCACCAGCCTTAGCATCGCTATTGTAGCTGACCAGCCCACTCCAGGTAGTCAGACTGATACTTTCTATGCACCAGTTCCAACCAGTGGTATCCCACTAGGTCAGTTGACTGTTCCCACGGTAAACACCACATCGACCGGTACTTATGCTAGCTATTCAGGGTTTACTCTCACCTGGGCTAGCGGCATTAGCGGTACGACTGTAACAGGAACATACGGATACAACTTTAATATTAGTACTGCTAACGGCATCAGCACCCTTACAACAGTTGGTGTTACAGCAACTGGAGTTAACGCACTTCCCAGTGGCACGCTAACCTTACAGTACGGTCACAATTGGGGGGCATACGGTAGGTACACCAGCCAGAACGCTGTATCCAGTGCTATTGGGCCAGCAATCAGTGGTACAACTATCGTCAACCCAGCAGTTCTTGCAAGCCAGTTAGCGTTCCAGAACGGCGCTAGTATTGTAAGTATCGTACCAGTAGCTCGTGTATCGAACAGTGGCTCTGCTCAACCCAGTGACTGGGCTAACACATTGACTGTAGCCACTAGCGGTAGCAACCCAATCTACCTGTCCAACACTGCTGCTGATGTTATTGTACCTCTCAACTCACTTACATCCAGTGGTGTTATCACCGGTGTAACTGCAGGTACTGTAGCTTATGCTATCAACTCTTACATCAACACTCAGGCTAACAATGGTATCTATCAGAGAGCTTTCCTGGGTGTAGATGGCACCAATGCTCAGACCACAGTAGCTAGTTACCAGGCTCTTGCCAATGGTTTTAACAGTTCCAGAGTTAGCGTTATCTACCCTCCTGTAGTTAACTTTAATCCTGGTCTTAACACCACAAACGGTTTGAGCAACGCTACAATTAACATTGCTGGTTACTATGTTGCTGCCGCACTAGCTGGTTTGTTTGTAGGCCAGCAGCCGGACATCAGCACGCCAATCACCAACAAGCAGGTGCTTGGTTTCAATGACATCCCCAACCAGATCAACCTGACAGATGCACAGACAAGTTATTTGCCTTATGGAGTTCTTGTTGTTCGCAAGAAGACAGATGGAAACTTCTGGGTACTGCATGGGCTAACCACCAATGTACAAAACTGGTTGACACAAGAGATTTCCATCAGTGCAATTGGTGACAGACTGGCACAGCTTGTAAGGACTGACCTGATCAACAGTTATCTGGTTGGTGGGCCTCTCACAAAGAATACAAGTGCTGCTGCACTGGCTACTGTACAGGCGACTCTTACTAATGCTCTGAGCAATGGCCTGATTCAGGGCTATCAGAACCTTAGCTTCGCAGTCAATCCAGCTACGCCTACAACAATTACTGTCAGCTTCCAATATGCACCGACGTTCCCAATCAATTACATCCAGGCCAATGTCAGCCTTAACACGCAGACCGGTCAAGTAGTTTATGGTAACGCTCAGAGCAACTTCGTAGTCTACTAGGAGAACACATGGCTAATTCAAAATTCCGTGTAGGTGGTGGGTATACAGCCTTTGTATACAATGGTCAGCCACTGATTTATGCACAGATGATCAGTGAGGTTGGACCACAGCCTGTTCAGCAACCTCAGCCTATTCAACCTCTAGACAGCCCATACCCAATCGAGATTGCGTTCCCAATCGCTTTGAGTGCTGGGACTCTAGAAATCATGTTCCTGGAACAATGGAATGCCGAAGTATGGGCACAGCTCGGTGGGAATTTCTCTACTGCTAGTGACCTTCTGGATGTATTCAAAGCTCAGCTGGCCCAGGGTGAAGTAACCTGTGTAAAGGTTATCAACAAGCCAGATGGCACACAACGTAAGATTGTTTATCAGGGTTGTGTTGTAACCAACGTAACTATCGATGAGCAGATCAACATCCAGAGCATGACAATCCCAAAGACTATCCGTATCGTATATCGTTCAAGAAAAGAACTCCTCTAAGGAAAGGTAACATAAAATGGCTGCTCGTTCATTTGTAATTCAGCTACAACCTGGAGTCGGTCAAGCTATCCTGCCTGACCACAGAAAGATGCTTCCAGGTGTTCAGTACACAGTAGACGCAGAGACATTCAGCAAGATCAGCCTGGGTGCTCGCCAGAATATCATCAAGGTTGTTAACGTCAACCTGGACGACACTGGAACCGGTAGCGTAACTACTGCTAGTGGCACATTCGTGCTCGCACAATCCTCTAATGGTCTTAACCTGCAGGCTGCTGGCAGCGGAATCAGCTTCAATAACCTGCTCACCCAGGTAAGTCCTAACCTGAGCTCGTTCAGCATCGCAGGCTTTGCCGCTCAGGGGTATGACGCTGGTGGTACAGCTGGTAGCAACACTGGTATTGGTCTGCCAGCAGCCACGCTTAGCGGTGCTGCAGCAAACCAGACACTGGTTGGTCCTGACGGTGCTCGCTATGCACTGACTTACAACGGAACTGCCAGCACCATTAGCGGTGGCTGGGCAACAGTATGGTACGACGAGCAGAACCGTTACATCACGGTTGCAAGTGGGGCTACCTACCTGGTCACACAAGATGCTATCGGTACACCATACAACGTCAGCAGCAACGTAAGTGGAACCAGCACGCAGGGTGGCTACGTTACTGCTATCGGTACCAAGCAGGGTGGATTCTCTGGAGTTGCTCTGGTCAGTATCCCAACAGGTAACTTTGGTTGGGTACAGATCGAGGGTGTTTGCCCCAACGTTGTTGTACCAAGCGGCACTGCAGCTGGTAGCACAGTCGGTGTTGACATGACCAGTGGTGTTGGTGCAGCCAAGACGTTCGCACCACAAGCCACTGTTGTAAGTAGCAGCAACGTTGTCACTGGCAGTGCACTGGCCAACAACGTGTTCGGTACCACTCTTACCACTGCTGTCAGCGGAACTAATGGTCAGTACTACGCCAGTGTTGACATCCGTAGCCGCAGAGTAAAGAAGCCATACGTACGAGTCCTCAACAAGAACTAGTACGCCCAGGGTAGGTGCGATATAATAGTGTATCGCACCCTAGACCAGAGGAATCATGGAAAATAGTTTCACTGAAGAGACAGAAAATATTTCAACCTTCCCAGACGCCTGGAAGGATGAATTCGAGGGGTTGCTGTTCCTGGGTTACCTACAGAGTGAGGTAACCCAGATCCCCTTTCATAAGTTCGTTGTTAAGACTCTTACTATCAACGAAAAGATTGAAGTCAGCCTGATCACAAAACCATATCTTGATAGTGTTGGTTTTAACCGTGCCTGGAAATCAGCTACGGTAGCAGCAGGTCTAGTTAGCGTTGATGATCGGCCTCTTATTCCTTCACTTAAGAGTGTCAACTCATTAAAGCAAAAGTTTGATTATGTCACGCAAAACTGGTATGACGTTGTTGTAGAGATACTGTACGATGAGATTCAGCGGCTAGAGGATAAGGCAATAGTCGTTTTGGGCGAACTGGGTATCTTGCAGACAGTCGCCACCAACAGTATCTTTGCTGATGAGGAAACTAATGATATCCCAAAAGATGGGAATTAGATCCTTATGTTATTGAGCGTGCAGAGGTAGCATATCTGCGTGGCATATTGAACCAGACTGATCTTAATATGGTTCAAGAGCAGTTGCTGTTTGCTGTTATACACCGCAATAAGGTTAAAGATTCTGAAGATGAACTGCGAAAGTTCGAACAGATGATGATGATCAATAATCCTGCTATGTACAATGAGTACATCAAGCAAAAGCAGGATGAAGCTGACAGCGGCAACAGCGGAGTTACCTGGGTAACACCAGAGAGTGTTGAAGAAGCCAACGAGCTGCTAAAGCTGTTCTCAGATATTGATGAACAGGTTAAGTCAACAAAGTCAGAAAAGGAAAAGCAAGAAGATATGGAATTCATCAAGCAGATACAGTCTATAGACATGTTTGATGATATCGATATTGACCTGATTGGTGATTAGCCGTGCCAGAGATTGTCTTTAACATCACTGTTAATGCCAACGGTGCAGCTGATGCTATGTCGAGCCTGGAGTCTGCTGCTTCTCAAACAGCAAAAGACTTCCAGGCTATGGGCGATGCTCTTGGCGGCGTGCTTGATCGTGCTTCAAAACTTGCTGAGTTCTTCCAAGAGAACGTAAACCTTCTGGGTCAGATGAAAGAGATCCTTGGCCTTATTGGTGCAATGAATGAAGCTAACCAGTCTGCTCTGAATAATAACCTACAGGCTATACGTGAGATGACCACAAGTATCATCAAACAGGGTGGAACTTTCAACGATGTTAACAGAGCCCTATCATCTGCCACTTCAACGTTTGGTGGGTCCACCGGCAGCATGGTATACGACTTCCTTGCTGATGCAAGGAAGAGGCAATCATTTGAAAGTCAGCATGCTTCAACCCGTTCTGAACAGAACGCTGTAGACCTTAGTATCAATGACCCTTTAAAGGATCTCAAGGCAAGAGCACGAGCAGCGACCAGAGACGCTGCGGGTAGGACATCAGTTCCTCCTGAAGAAATACACTATGATGACGCTGAGCACGGTCCGCGTAAAGCACCTGGCTATGGAGATATTCGCATACCAGAGCCTGGCAGCCATGCGCTACATCTTGTAGAAGGCGGTGGACGAACTGCTACATCAACAATGATATACCCTGCTACCGATGCATTCAACAACGCAAGGCAAGCACTAAAAGAAAACTTCTCTAACATACAAAACAAGTATGGATTCAGAAACACTGGCGTCCACATGTCAGCTCTGGATGCATACGATCAGGGTACACGACAGATCGATAGGATACTGGGTACCCGTGGCTTTGGTGGCTCACTCGGCAGCTTCATGAAAAAAGAGATGTTCGGTAATCGTGATGATGTCAGAGCAGCCATTAAAGAAATAATGGGTACCGGAGATAAAGCAGCAGCCGGATTTGCTAATGCATATGCTGGTAGGGACCGTAGTGGTGGGCCGCTACAAAAAGGTAGCTCAGAAGAATTAATCTATAATGTTATGAAAAAGCTAGATCGAAATCTGAGCATAGCTAATAGCATTAGTGGCTATTCTATAGGTGGAATAGTAAACCCTGACACTGGTAAAAGAGAGGGTGGCCTAACTCTTGGCCAGATAGGTGGTGGTCTTGGAACAGCCTACAATGCATACCAGCTAGCCAATCAGGTTGCAGGCATGGTGAGGGTAGGGACAGGCTACGCACAGAACCAAGCCCAGGGATACGGAAACGTTGACTATGGTAGGAGTGCAGGAAACTTCATGGATAATGTAGTACGTTCATGGGGTGGTTTAAACCCAACATACAGCTTTGGTAATGCTCAGCAAGCACAGAATGCTGGCATTGGCTTGGGTTATCGTGGAGACCTGCTAGGTCAGTATCAGAATGCCGCTCAGTCTCTGCAAATACAGAATGGTATGACACAGGGTCAGACAGCGCAGGCAATCGGTGCACTACAGCAGGTTGGCATGAACCCAGCACAAACTGCTGCAATGATTCAATCAATGCGGAATACAGCTAACTCGAATGGCTCATACTTTAACACTGCTGCAGGACAAACTGCTGGAATTGCTGCACAGGGTAGTTTTATGCAGTGGGGTGGTAGCACTAGTGCCAGTGGAGCAGCTGGCAGGATAGCTAATAAATTTACTGGCAGCAACCCAGCTCTTGCCGGAACTGGTCTGACTGGTCAGGACCTGATGAACAGTCAGTTCGGAATGGCAATGATGTCACAACAGCTTGGTATAAGTTATAATCAGATGTATGCTTACCGTGAGAAGATGATGGGCACTGCTTCTGGTGCCAACAAATTTATTGATATGTACAGTGGCAGCATTATCAAGATGCTTTCAAACAGTGTTGGCAGAGATCTCATGACTGTTAAGAGCGTGCATGAGCTTGATCAGTACGCCAATGTTCTTATGGGTGTGTTGCAGGGTATGGGTATTAATATCCAGGGGCCATATGAAGCAACACAGTATGTATTTGAGCAGATCCAACAGGCTAAAGGTAAGTTTAATACAGTTAGTGGATCTGTTACAGGTAATGGTACTTATAACGGTGCACCGATGAGTGCTAGCAACCACCCAACTAGAGCAGATGGTTCATATGGTTCATCCAGTGGTGGGACAACAGGTTCATCCAGTGGTGGGACAACAACAGTGCCATCCCCTTCTGCAACTTCTTCTAACCATGCATCAGCACAAGCAATGGCTAGCGCTAGCACTCAGGCATTAACATCTTTATCAAGTCAGACAGCAGGAGCAGTTGGTGGCCAAGCAGCAGCACTTGCTGTAGAAGTTGCATTCAAGCAACCTCATCTTGATAAATTATTGTCAATCCTTGTAAAGAACAAGAATGATAGTACGAATGGGAACTCTGCACCACAGACCACTACAAGCCGTGCTTCTTTTGGATAACAGATAGATAATACAATGCTTATCAACCAAACAAATCAATTCGGATATGGCTATGAACACAGCGCTATAGACAGGCCATTGCATACACCTGTTGCATCTATATTTGACAGCGTTAGCAATAAAACATATAATTTTCCATTTAATATTAATAGTTTAAACTGGAACTATCAGATAAACACACAGAGCTACGATACATATGGTGGTCGTGTAACACAGATACTTTCAGCCATGGCAACCACGATGAATTTACAAGGTGAGGCCGGTAGCAGAAAGAACTTGTTAGATCTGTACGGTAACTTTAAAGCTGTACAGAATGATCAGAACCAGTACAAGGTACCAATGCGCTTGAACGTACCTAGCAGGAACTTATCATATGTTGTCTATCTCGAGCAGATGAGCATTGCTTGGGATGTAACAACCATTACATATCCTTATGCTATGTCTTTTGAAATACAACATGATCTTAGTGCAACAAAGGGTCCTGTACAAGCAGCTGTATCTATAGCTCTTGATAGAATAAGTGCAAATCTTGGGTATAATACCAAGTGGAATGGAATGAATAAGACTGACATTAATTTACAGTATAAAGACGTACAAAACTTTGCTAATATTCTTAAAGCATATGGAGTAAAATCATGACAAAAGACTATAAGAATTTAACAACTGCAAACTGTAGAATTTCACAACCAATTCTTTATCCTGACAAGCAAGATGTACTAATGAATGGTTTTGCCTTTAGTGGAAATATGGGAATGATTCATCAGATGAGTTCTACCGATCAACAGGACTGGACAGTATGGCTGGGAACGCAACCTTAACTTTATATAATGGCAGCACCAGTCTGGATTATGATATCTGGATGGTCAGCTTTAGCACGTCTACTAATAACCAGTTCACCACTCAGCAGACGCATGGCGCACTATGGTGGTCGCCTATCCGTAGAGCAGAGATGTTTCTACAGTTCACCTGCATTTGGCCACTGGTAGGAAGCTCATCAAGATTAAATACTGGTTATGAAGGCCTTGACCCACACGATGGATTTGGTCGAATGAACCATTTGCAAGACGCTATCAGAGTGCATCAAACCTATCTGATTGGCGGTCAGACCACTACACCAATGACACTGCACTACTGGAACAACAATGCACAGTCACCTATATTCAATAGTTTGATCAGCAAGCCTGGGCAGCTTACTCCATTGATCTATACCGGTTGGATCAAGAGTGTTGAGAAACAGTTTGACAAAAAAAAGAATGTATTTTATACTAATTACTATATGAATATTCTTACTTATCCAGCGGCGGATAGCACCCCAGTAGTCACTGGTCTGACTGACAACATCACCTATGCTCCTACTGCATATGATCAAAACTTGTATGGGGATAGCTGGGTAAGCTCAACTTCTCTGGCAAGTCATATACCAAATACATCAATAGTACAATAGAGATCAAGAATGCCAGCTAACCAATCAGGTACATTCTCATACGCTCCGGACATAGCTTGCTCTATCTATACCAATAGCGGCATCCTTGATGTATCCGAAGATATAATTGATATTACTATTACCAGGAATATCAATGCAGTTAGTCAGCTTAATATGGACCTGGCAAACCCTGGCAAGAAATACAATCGTGTTATCAATACCATGGACCGCATAGTTGTATTCTTAAAGCGTACTGACTGGGTACAGGTATTTACTGGCTATGTAACATTTGCACCAGTTGAAACGCTCATCCCAACATCAGTTAGCATTGCTGCGGACTGCACCATAAGAATACTGCAAAATACATATTGGGATGACACTCTACAACAGTTTCAACAGCTTCTGCTCAATAACATGGACTATGCAGCCTCCAGCTCGAATGCAACATTGAACGATGGTGGAGTGGCGCAAGCCGTCATAAACCTACTGGTTAGTGTTTGTGGATGGGATCCATCCAAGATACACATCCAGGGTATCCCTAACGGATTACTATCTCTTGCTACTAAAGCATATAATGGTGTTTACAATGGGTTACCTCAGAACTCCATAAGTGAGCTAGCTCAGATATTGAGTTCAGCGCCATATATAGCAGGCAATAGTACTAGCACAGGCTCAAGCAATAATAGCACTACTCAAAAAGTTACTGGTGCTAGCGGTTCGCCTGCTGGCACTGAATTCACTGCCAATTATGCTCAAGCTTTTTATACACATCCGCTAGGTGCTAACGGTAAATCCAACTCACCAGGAAGTAACCCTAATAATGCTGTAACGATTGATCGAATTCAACTTGATGAATACTGGGCAAGCATCCCTTTCTCCTATTCAGCATTTACCACAAATAGTGGTGGACAGATAGATAACGCAAAACGCTGGATAGCACAGGATTGGCCACTAGGGAATAAGAAAGATAAAGACGCCAACTGGAATGGTAGGTTATTACTTGTAACCAACATGGAAACAAACAGAGCAGTAGCTCTTAGAGCGACAAGCCTTATACAAAAACCAAACGTTGTTGATAAGAAAAATCAAGCTGTCATTGATACAGATATTGCTAACATTAATTATATTCAAGTACACCCTGGAGTTGCTGCGTACCTTGCTGGCGACGTAGATGATCCAAAGAAGTTCGATTTACAGCATGCTGCAAAGCCACCATCTGTACCGATTTATGCAAACTGGGCTGATGAAAACACTATTAGATCACCTGGTCCACAGGACCAAATATCACAGAATGCTAATGCTTCTGTGAATGCTCAACTAACAGGATCTAATGCTCTGCCAAGCACACCTAAAGAATATTTAACTGCTCAACAAGCAGTTATTTCATATGCAATTAGTCAGACTGGTGCTGGATATAGTCAGGACTTAAGCGGCCCTCATTACAGAGTCACTCCAGGTAGTGCAAAAAATCCTGGATGGTTTGACTGTGCTGGTCTTATGCAGTGGGCCTATTCAAAAATCAATTTGAATATTGTCCACTGGGATCATAACCCTGGTGCAAAGACCGCTGTACAGAGTATGTGGGGCGGTGGAACAAGTTCGAACAATAATATTTTTGGTACGTTTATCCCGCCAAGTGTACAGCCACAGCCTGGTGACTTGCTCTTCTGGAACGTTCCGAGTGACGGAACTCCTCAGCCCGGTCACGTAACCATGCTTTCACAACGCTTTGGAGGAGATGGTCATGGAATGATGATGGGTGCTCATGGTGGTACTACCAAGGCTGGTCAAGATGCTTTGAACTGGAATGATATCAAGGGTGGCAATGAAATGCCAGGCTGGGGTATGAGCTACATGGGAGCTCGTAGACCTCTAGACCTTTTGACTCCTGGCAAAACCTATACATTCTCGCAGACAACAGATGTCATGGACAAAAGCCAGGGCACAAACCCCACTGCATCTGGATCTCAATTCCTCAGCCTTGCTGGAAGCTTTAGCATGTTGTTTAATCCACCAACGTTTGATCCTCGAGCTAGCGTTATGGTTGGCACGCCACGAGCTTTCCTGTTAGACAACAACGTTCTATCGGACTTTCAGCAGATTATTGGCACAGGTCTTAGAAGCTTTATGAGTGCTCCTAATGGAGATTTTATAGCTTGGTTCCCAGACTACTATGGCTTTTATGGTACTGATCCAGTTCTGGATATCAGCCCGGTAGAGATAGTTGATTTCCAGATCTATCATGATGATAATCAGCTGGTTACTCACTATGGAATTATTGGAGATACTAACGGTATTGGCCAACAGGTCACAGAGGGTGACTACTATACAACCAATGGCATTGTAAGTATAGAGGATGGAAGCACCATGAATCTGCTGTTTGGCAAACTTTCTCAAGGGCAGAGCTATTCTACAAGTGCCAGTAATTTCTTGCAGAGGTATGGCATGAGGCCAATGGCGCAAGAGCAGAACATGATCCACAGTCATGCCATGGAATATATGTACGCCCTGACAGGTTTTATGAACCAATGGGTTAACCAGTATGCCAGCACGATCTCTCTTACGTTCATGCCAGAGCTGTTCCCAGGCATGAGAGTTACCATGACAATAGACAATGATACTGGTGGCTCAGATGAGTACCAGTTCTATTGTACAACTGTTACGCACCAGTGCAGCAGAAGTAGTGGTTTTACAACCCAAGCAACATTCACAGCGCCTGTAAAGAATGGTACGATTCTTGACTATGGACTCACACTAATATGAGCGCGATCATCAAGAACAGCCCTGGAAAAGACGGGGTGCTCAGAGTTATCATTACCACTGCTGCTGCTCTGCATCCACTAAGCCAAGCACCGAATGCTGCTCAGAATTACTACTGTAAAGCAGTAGACATGAAGGGTTTCCAGGTAGAAGTAGACCTACAAGCTCTACCTCCTGGAGTTAATTATACACAGATTCAACCCAACCAGGTCTGGTGGGTAGAGAAGCGAACAACGCTTTACCGCTTGTATCTATTCGCTGGTATATATGATCCAATCACTCGTCGCATTGATAGTACAGGGCTTCTTCCACAATTTCCTCCAACATGGGCGAGCTACTATGACACTACTAATCAGATTGCTACGTCAGCTAATCAACCATACGTAGTAAGTTTTAATACTGTCGTAGGCCAGAGCGGTTTCACTCTCGTGTCTGGTTCACAGATTACTGCCTTAGCCGCTGGAGTATATAACTTTCAGTTTACAGCACAGTTCGCCCTCACAAATGCTGGTGGTACAGCTACTTATAATACAAGCGTATGGATGCGGCAGAATGGAGTTGACTTGCCTTGGACTGGTGGGGAAATCAGCATCTACGCAAAGTCTCCATACGCTCTACCCAGCTGGAACTTTGTTCAGCAGATGAACGCTGGTGATTACGTAGAACTAGTATGGGCCGTGGATACAGCTAACCAAATCTATGTTGCTGCGCAACCTTCAGTTGCTAATGGCTATTCGCCAGCCTGGCCCAAGCCGCCATACGGCACAAGCATTCCATCATGGACTATGACTGTATGCCAAGCATAGTGTACTAGAGCCCTTATTTTGTACGAGATAATATGAAAACCATCACAGTAAGCAATGGCGACATTCAGATGAACAGTGGTAAAATACAGTTCTCTACAGGTCAGAAAAAACTGATTGAAGACTTGCAGCGTTGGCTAGAGGAGCCACTTGGTACGGGATTTACTACCCCAGGGTTTGGTAGCCTGCTGAATTCTTTCATTGGATCTAATGCTGCTGGTGTAAATATTAACTCTGTTGATAATGAAATATTAAGAGTAATACAATTGTATCAGGGGCAGCAGATGCTATCCTTGAAGGCTGCTCAGAATGCTGCTATGCTATCCAACTGGAACAAGAGCGAAATAATACAGAGCATCCTATCAGTTAACTCTAGCATACAGGGCACATCAATCGTATCAAATATACAGATGGTGACTCTTGACAATAGCACAATAAGTTTAAGCGTATACGTAGGCAACAGTGGGATAACGGTTCAAAATGGCTGATGCAGGAACAGTACTGGCGAGATTGCAGGCATCTCTATCTGTCTATGACCCCTCATGGGATGTCAGCGTTGGCAGCGCAACCTACAAGATCCTTGAAGCAGTTGCTCAAGAGATCAGTACAGCTAACAACAACGCAACTCTGCAGACTTATAGTTATGATGTTAACACCAAGTCCGGGCAGGAGCTAGACGTATTCTGCAACCTTTTTGGCGTGTATCGTCAGCTGGGCAAGCGGGCATCTGGCACAGTAACCTTCAGCACAACTGGTACGGCTACAGTTTTAACAGTCATACCTGTTGGCACCCAGGTGGCTATCCCTATTGGCAGTAGCAACAACAACCCTAGCGCAATCTACTATACCACTACTGCTGCAACTGTGATCCCACCCGGTGCTGTATCTGCTGACGCCCCAGTGATGGCTGTACTGCCAGGCGTATACGGTAACGTTCCCGCTAGCACAATCTCACAAACAGTTGGCTCAGTTATGAACGTAACGAGCGTTACTAACAACTACCCTATCACTGGTGGTACAGACCCTGAAAGCGACTCAGAGCTCAGGAACCGCTGGCAGAACACAGCATTCAATAACACAACTGGTACGTACGGGAAGTATGTTGTAACAGCTCTACAGGACCAGAATGTTACCAGAGCTAACGCTGTCGGGCAACAAAACTATTGGGATGAGCAATGTCAGATCTCTGCAACAGTTAGTGGCAGCAACGGATCCAACAATGGGGTTACGTTCCTACTAGTAGCCTACTCTGGCATGACAAACCTACTTACTAACTCTGGAATCAATGCCACCACAGTCATAGCAAGCAGTGCGTTCAACGCATCATCTACAGGTACTTCTGTTGCCAATGGTCTCAACACAATGATTGATACCTATGCTCCTGGGAATACGATAACAGTATCAGCCAGTCCAACTTCAAACACTATTAGCGGCGGAATAACTCTATCATTTTCTTCTGCTTTGCCATATCGATTGATACTTGGCAGTGGAACAAATATCCCTGGGACCAGTGTTTCTGTTAGTGGTGTTACAACAATTAGTGGCACTAAATACTGGGAGTGGATTCAGAGTGCCAACCCAGATATTGGAACCTCTGGAACAATGTCATACATTAACGCACAAATTTCAGGCAACGCTGGATTCATGTTCCCACAGGGGAATGAACTGATTGGTAGTTCATTGAATACTAGTGCTCAGCAGGTATACACAAACACCAGTGATTATTATTATCCTGTTGGTCAGCCATCTATTCCGCTTACAGTGAACATATCTAACAACTCAGGATACTCAGCACTGTTTGCCGGAAACACTGTTGAAATGATTTCGGAGTACTGCCCTTCATCAAACAGATCTTTGACACTATCCAGTGGCAACTACGTTGATGTTTTCATCGATGGTACAACTGCTAATAGTATTACTGAACAAACTTCACTAGACTTGAATAATCTTGTTCTTTCTTCAGGCAACGCTAGTAGTTACTTGAACACTACCAACTACATTTTTGCTGATGGTGCTACAGCATGCAGTGGTACTGTTAATGCAAATGGTGATTATTACATCTGGCTTAATCAGCAACCGCTTATCAACTTCCCATCACAAACAAGCATATCTACCAATGGAATTGCTGACTACTTCACACTGTACAACAACACAACCGGAACTGTTGTTAATGTTCCAATCACATTGAACAAGTATTCATATATCACATTTACAGGAACGGTAACCTCTGGTTATACTTCGTCTAGTACAAACTTCATGCCTGTTGCGAATGCCAATCTTTTCTTGTATCCTGGTTTGGCTCTTGCTAGCGGTGTCGCAACATCTGGTAATAATTACTATATCACCAGCGTTACAAGCAGTGGTATCTACCTGAACTACAACATCACCGGAACATATAACACCACCACTAACATCACAATGAGTGGTAAATCACTCGCATATCCTTTGTATGACGTTACCGATCTTGCTGGGTCTGTAAATTCAATCTCTGCACTGGCTCTGTGTTCTGGATCAGCACCAACGGGTTGGTCCTCATTACCATCTGTTGGCAACTCTGCATTCGTTGTTTATCCTCACAGTTATAACATGGATGTTACGGATGTAGACGCACTGGTACAACAGAGCAGACCTGTAGGTACGAATGTTCTAGTACATCAAGCTATATTTATCAACCTGGTTGTGAATATGACTCTGGTGATCAGCGCTGGCTCTTCACAATCAACGGTACAATCAAATATAAACTCTGCTATCAGTCAGTATTTTGCAGGATTTGGTTATAATCAGCTGGTTTCTTTTGCTTCTCTTGCATCCAGTGTCATATCGTCAGCAAGCGTTCTAAACGTTAGAATAGACAGCGTTAATATTGTTTCAATAGATGGCACAGTTCAGTCAACAAAGGCTAGCGATTTCGTACTTGCCAGCAATCAGTTGCCTTCACTATATGGTATTAACTATACCTACAAGGGAGCGACGAACTTCTAATGGCTGGTAACATCGTAGCAAATAATCCTCATATAACCTTTTTAGAAAAGGTTAGGAACTTTCCTGACAACATCTACAGCTTTGATGAGAACCATAACATCACTACGCTAATGCAAATATTGCTGGGCAATAGCGGCACTGGCCAGCTTAGAAACATCCAGACAGTAGCGCGTCTTACTCAGCAACACATAGAGTTTAGCAACCTTGATTTAATCCTTGGAGAGATACTTAACATAGCAAGAATTTCTCCAGAGATCTACAGTTTTTCTAGCAACCCATTTATTGATCAACTGGGTGCTGACCAGTGGGATGAGGTAAGTTCAAAAGATGGCAAGTACCGTGAGCGTTTACTGGGAGCTGCTGAAGCTTTCCAGACCGGTGCCACTGTATGGTCATTGATGACGCTATGCCAGGCCATGACGGGCATAAAGTTCTATGTGACTGAATCTTGGAGGACTCCTGGGCTGGGTAGATCTGGTGTTGATTCAAGCCGTGAGATTGTTCTTATACCTATTCTGGACACCAGCGGAACAGTATTCACATGGGACCAAAGCAAGGCGAGAGCAATTTTGGACGCAGCTACAAAGATCATAGGAACAAACCTGATCGTTAGCTTTGGTACCCCAATAAAGAATCTTACCAATGTGCCAGTGTCTGTTGCCAGCTCGACTGACAGTTCACAATACTTTTTTATGCAGCCAACGGTTATGTCCAATCGCCTGGTCACTCCAATGAACATCCAGAACGGTTCAGACACACGATACTGGCTTACTCCAGGCCAGGCCAACCCAGCACCTTTCTTTGCTCATCTGCAGACACAGGAAGTATCGATTGATATGACTGGAAACATAATAAATGTTTACAGTAGTGACCCCACAGGTGTTCCTTATGAGGCTATGGCGTCACCATCACTACAAGTTACCGCCACAGTATATGGTGCACAGTAATGCCAATCATTCCAAGAAATACTGACCCATTAAAAGACTACGTTACGCCAGGGCCAACACCCGGCATATCCAGTGATGGTCTTGTCTACAACAAGATTTATGCTCATACTGGGGTGGTCGATGCACTGCCTGCTTCAAACAATACGAGCCCTTATAATGACCCAACGATCAGCTTAATCAACAACAGCAACTATATACAGTTTAACCCTGCAACGCAGACAGAATGGATCTCATCGCAAGATTTTGGTGGTCCTAATAGCGCACCAGTTGTATTAAATTTCTATGTTTCTAACACAACATACTTTAATGCAATCAACTTCAATGTTCTTAACGTACCCTGCTATGTAGAACTGCTATGGAGTGATGGCACCCCAATCTCTGATGCTTCTACGTTCGTAATCACTGGTGGTCCGGACATCAATACCACTACTGATTGGGTAAATATAAAGTACGCTGCAACCAGCACTCTGAGTATTCAGTCAGGTTCTTACATCCAGATAAGAATCACTCGACAGAAAACAGTACAGCGACAGAGTGCCTTAACAAATACTCTTGTTGATATACCGTACTCTATCGGTGTAAAGAACTTGAGTATAAGGCTTAATATACAGTCTTATAGCGATGTGCCGGTATCAGCATCCGGCGTACCACAACCATTTGTTGTACAGAACAAGTTTGGTTTTATTGAAACATACAATGAAAAGGTTTATAGCCTTAGCAACGCACTAAACAACAATAGCCACTCTTACTGGAAGAGTGAACCACAACCCGTTGGTGATGCCATTGTAAACTTCTACATGCAGGTTAGTGATGGTGTAACAATAACAACCCTGAACAGGCTGTACATAAACCCTGTATATGATGGGTGCAGATTTAATCTTTACTACACCACTAATACTGGAACAGATGCATCACAGTTTACCTGGACACCTGTACAAAGAGATTTCTCTCTGCGCAGTGGCATCTATGAGATACCGACAGTGCAATGCACGTATCTCAAGCTAGAGTTTGTTCAGCTAGTTCCTGAGATCTATGACCTGCCATTCGATATGGTTACAAAGACCATCAATGCATTCCCATATGATGTAGAAGAGTACTTCACTGGCCTAGAGTCATCGATCATAGATGGCAACACAAAAACCTATTCGTTCTTTGGGTCGAACAACAACCAGCAGCCAATCTATACCAGCACATATTCTACAATGTTTGGTGCTGCTAATAGTGTTGATGCATCATCCTGGCCAGCTATTGGTGTGCTCAACTCTTCAACAACTGGTGGCACAACAAATCAAATGCCAAACAGCTCAACTCAGGTGATTGATCCTACCATCAGCTACAAACTGATTGGCACTGATGGAAGATATAACAATCAAACATACACACAGTTTTTGCAGCGCAAGTTCCCAGACACTCGTGTGCATAACTACACACAGATTACAATAAATCAAACATGGCATCAGGCATACTTTGTAGGGTTGTACTATATAGCAGCTTTCTATGAGAATACATCCTATGACAACATACAACCATCTCTGGGTAGTTTGATCTCAAGAAACAACAACAACACTTTTGCTGGTCAGGATAACAACAGTTACATCATGCTGAACCCTGATGACACTGCAACAACACCCTGGGTATCTACCATTGATAAATTCACAGGATTTAGCATAGCTGGCCTTACAACTGACTGGCAGAGCTTTCTTCCTGATAATCAGGTTCTTCTTAAAGACACAAGCAATCTAACAGGGTCTAATATAACCTATCCATTAAATGTGGTATCTAACTTTGGAAGCACCAGCAATGTCATTGCACTGTCCGGAACCGTATCCGGTTCTTATTCTGTGCAGACCGGACTGTATACTTTGAGCTCTAATATTGTTAACTACCTTGATGCCAACTTCTTGAACGGAACAAGCTCATGGACAGCTCTCGGCAGTACAACTATAAGTAACACAACAGTGACTGTATGGTCTGGAGCCACTTCTAGCGGCATCAGCGTTAGTGGCGGCCAGTTCTCAGCCGCTTACAAATTCACACTCCCGGGTGTGTACAGCCCCAGCGGAACACAGGCCTGGATGGATCAGTTTGGTGCTAGCCCGTATGCAGTAGCTGGTTTTGGTGGCTATGCTGTCCCTAGTGGTGGGCTTAACTACTACTTCCTTAACAACATACAGGTCGCTGGGATCAGTGGAGTTCCTCAGGTCAATACAACCCTGACAATGTATACACAATTCATCAACCCATCCACAGGTCAACCAATTGCTGGTACAACCGTAACTGGAACCGTGGCAACAGTGACCTCTGGTATCGGCAGCAATGTTGTTACAGCGACTGGCGGGATTTGGTCATCCAGTATCCCCAGCAACACTGTTCAGATGGTAATCAGTGGATCTGGTTCGCCGTTCAGCCTGTTTGATCTAAGCGTTAGCACAACACCTGTTACCGCATGGGTCAGCCCATCTGACCGGAACAGCATGAGAGTCAGCGCTGTTGCAAGAGTGTACCTACCATCAACTAACAATGGGACCTATCGTGTTAGCTTGATGGGTACAGACTACTCTGGCAACATTACAGAGATCACATACAAGCAGTTTAGAAGCAACTCGCTTCCGATAGGAACCTGGATCAACATTGAGGTGCCTGGATATTCGGGAAACAACTACCAGTCATTCTCTGCACGGATATCCCAGACTGACAGCAAGGTGAATGAAATCATGTACATGAGCATGCTTTCACCATTCTACCACCCAGTCAGGTACGAGTACACCACACAGAGTGGGTCCGGCAACTGGAAGCCAATCATAACTGGCATCAACAACATCAACTCAGTTGTCAGTACAACATCACCTGGCACAGCAGCCAGTGGTATCCAGGTCAGGCTGACTGCTCTTGACCCCAATGTGTTCATTACCAGCCTGAGCATAGTTCCCAGGTACACTGGCAACCCCTACTACATTAGTGCCAACATCGATTACATCGGTGATAGCAAGACCAACGAGCTGTCCAGCCGCACGCCAGCCAGCCGCAAGAAGTTGTTCCTGTTGAACAAAGAGGTATACCCCACCAGGTTCAGCATCGAGCAGGTCGCCAACACCACTGTGTCGTACGTAAACATGTGATTGACAGGCTGGTCACCAGGTGCTACACTCTATGGCGTGACCAGTAAGACCGTTTTCGTACAGAAGAGCAATCTGCTCAATGGCGTCCTGCGCTTTAGCACCCTGGACAAGAGCATCGAATCGTTATTCAATTGGGACAGCCTGGGCACACTACGCAACCGTGACAGCATTGCACAGTTTGACAGCATTGCTAGAGAAAACGGCATCTCTGTTGTGTTTGATGACGATGAGACCGAGGCCCGCTACCGAACGCTAGTATCTTGTGCATCAGACCCTTATGATGTTCGCAGCCCGTTCCTGGACGATCATGAACTGTTCCCATTCCAGCATGTTGGTTTGAACTACGTATGGGAACAGCTGCATACCGTTAACCCCAACGTGCTGGTGCAGTGGGATACGGGAGCCGGTAAGACACTACTCAGCTGTTTGACCAGCCAGAAGCTTTTTGATGCTGGCGATATCGACATGGTTCTCGTGTTCTGTAAGAAGATCAAACAGCATGACTGGGAGCAGGAATTTAGAAGAATGACGTACCTTTCTGTCACTCGTGTTAGTGACAAATTGACCCGTCAAAAACGTCATGATTTATACCAAAATGACACCAGCAATGTTATGGTTCTTAACTATGAAAAGATCCGAGAGGGTAATCTTTCAAAAGTCAAGGGTCAAAAGAAAAAAGTTAAGTCTTATGATAGAACTGATTTACTACAGATTCTATCTATGATTAAAGATAAAAGAGTATTAATCATTATAGATGAAGCTCAAAAGATTAATACTGGTAAGAGTCTAATGAGCGAGGGGTTTGCTCAGCTGATTAACTCACCGGAACACAGCTCAATGGTTCTGGCACTTACTGCTACTCCATACACCACCAGCCCTTTGAACATCAGGAACATTTTTGAAGTTATCGCTCCTGGTATTCCAGACGTTAGTAACCTCTCAAGAGATGCTTTCAAACTCTTTTACGGTAAAGAAATCAGCTATTACCGAAATGGTTATGTTAATGAGATGTACGTAAAGGAATGGGATCGTGCCAAGCTTCCATTGCTCGGTAAAAAGCATGAAGACTGGACACACATCGCAATGAAGAGTGATCCAACAATCCGTGCTCAGTTCCCAGAAAACATTGCCAAGCGTGTTATTTACGATCTCAGCGATAGTGACCGCGAGATTTACGACTGGGCAGAACGTGTTGCACGTGAGCGTTACAACCCTGATAACGTTGCTGCCAGCTGGTCCAGCATTGATACGCTCAGAATGATCTGTAACACCACAGCTGGACTAAAGACCAGTGATGGCAAGTTTGCCAAAGAGATTCATGCACAGTTTGGTGATCAGCTGGATATTCAGCACAGTGCCAAGTACCAGTTGATTGAGAACAGCATGGAGAGCTATATCGAGAATGGTGAAAAGGCAGTGCTGTTCAGCTTCTGGACCAACGGCACACTGTTCCCCTACTATGAAGAGCTCAAGCGTCGTTTTGGTGGTGACATCCCGGTGCTGGCAATCTGGGGAGTTGGTATGGATACTGAAACAGCTGCCAGAAATATCAAGACGTTTAATGAGACCCGTGGTGGTGCTATCCTGATCACCAGTGATGTTCTACAAGAGGGTGCTAACCTGTATGCACCATATCTGTGGAACATTGAGATTCCCAGGACTTATGCTGAATACAAGCAGCGCAAGGACAGGATCAATCGTGCAGACAGCAAGAGCAAAGGCATCAGTCACACCTGGACATACCGTGCAGTTGCGAGTGATACCATTGAAGAGCGTGTTGACAGCAAGGTGCTGCGTCGCAGAGCAGAAGCAGCAGCCATCCGTGGGGTGGTTGACGAGCTGGTAGACATGGATGATACAGTTGACATGACCCCACAAGGTTTACTGTTCTAAGGAGAGTGCAATGAACAAGACACAGCAGCAGATCGTTGATGACATCACGGAGTACATCACCAGTGGTCAAACACACAGTACTCTGGTAGGCATGCAGTTCACTGTTGGTCACAAGCCTGATGATGAGCATAAGGCAAGACAGTACGCAGAGTACATTGTTGACCTGATTAAATCTGCTGAAAATTACCGGCGCAGCAATGTAAAGATGGGTAAGACCCGTGCCAAGTAACGAGGGGTTCCCCCTCCTCGAAGGGCCTGGTCTTCCTCGGGAGTTGCAGTCGGCGTCTGACCTAGACTCCTCCCGAGGCCCTTCCAGCTCCATTGATTACGACTGGCACGATCTGTCAGCCTGTAAGGATCTTGATACCGACAAGTTCTATGTTGGTCGTGGTCAGAAGGTATGCCAGCAAGTTGTTGATGCATGCTTATCTTGCCCGGTAAAGCCTGATTGCCTTCAGCATGCGCTTGAGCATGAAGAGTACGGATACTGGGCTGGCACTAACCCTGTACAGCGTGAAAAGATCCGCAAGGAGACAGGCGTACAACTTCAGCCAATTAACTTTGATTTCCTGGAGCGTCAGAACCTGCTAGAAAAAGCTATGTTGCAACAGTCCTTGACTCGTTCGGCGCTACCAACTATAATGAACACTAGCGAATTGGTTAGTAACTATTACTATCCTGATGAAATAACTTTTGAGGATATGTTTTACTATGACTGACGGAGCACTGCGCGTTGGCCTGGTAGTACCAGTGCTGAATAACTTTGATCAGGCGATAGATCTGATCTACTCTGCCAAGACACGACATGATCTAAGGATCTATATTCAGCCACAGTATCTGTTCCAGGTCCCACTAGCAGCAGCCTGGAACAATGGCATCCGCCAGGCACTGGATGGCTCTTGTGACTATATCATTGTGAGCAATGATGACGTTATATTTGCTCCACAAACCATAGATGATCTGGTTGACAGGTTCACAAAGCACGTCGATAGATCCACTGTGATGATGTACCCGGTGGATGTGAAAGATGACCTGACAGATGACTATGATATTTTGTTTGTAGAAGGTCAAGAGTTCACCACTCAGGCCATCGAAGATCAGAGTTACTCTTGCTTTATCATCAAGAGCGATTTCTTTGATAGGTGCGGAGCCTTTGATGAGAACTTTGATCCAGCCTGGTGGGAAGACACGGACATGAAGTACCGTATTCACCTGCTGGGGTTGAACGCTGTGCAGACACAGATCCCATACGTTCACCGCAGACACCAGACAACCAAGAAGCTGACACAGCCTGTCAACTCAATCAAAAGTGGTAACTACTACATCCAAAAATGGGGTAGTGCTAACAAGAACTTGAATGAGCTATACAAAACACCATATAATAGTCCTGACCTTAGCCCGATTGAATGGAGACAACTATGAGTAAAACACGAGTGCTTGCATGGGGTGACTATGCATGTGGCACCGGGTTTGGTACGGTCATGCGTAACATCATGACCAACCTTAACGCTACGGGCAAGTACGATATCGATGTGGTTGGTGTTAACTATGATGGTGGACCTTATGACACAAACAAGTGGCCAGGCCGTTTGTGGCCAGCAATCAGTGCACTACGCACTCAGGGACCATACGGCGATGTGTTTGGCCGACAGGTGTTCCTGGACCTGTTGAACCAGGGCGACTACGATGTTGTGTTCATTGTTCAGGATACATTCATTGTGCTACCAATCGTACAGCACCTACTCGAGCTGCAGCGCACCAAGCAACATTCGTTCAGCACCATCTTCTACTACCCGTTTGACTGTGCTCCCAGGGAAGAGTGGGTAACTCAGTGTGTCGCTGCCTTTGACTTCCCAGTCGCATACACAGAGTATGCCAAGGAAGAGAGCAGAAAGTTCATTGGCAGTCTGGCGGACAAGCAGGATGTAATCTACCATGGCACCAACATCAGCGACTTCTACGTTCTGCATGATGTCCAAAAGCGCACAGCCCGCAGCACAGTGTTCCCACCACAGCTTCAGGACAAGTTTATTGTTACAAACGTGAACCGCAACCAGGGGCGCAAGGACATCTCACGAACCCTCATGATCTTAAAGGAGCTAAAGGATCGTGGACACGAAGATATCTACTTCTACATGCACATGCAGGAGACAGACTTTGGCGGTAGCGTGCTGGAGATGGCAAGGTCTATTGGTGTTCAGTTCGAGCAGGACTTCACAATCCCTAACCCTCAGCAGTTCAGTGCGCACAGTGGTTTCCCTATAGAGATGTTGAACAGCATCTATAATTCCAGTGATGTTTTCTTGACTACAACACACGGTGAGGGTTGGGGCCTTACAATCACTGAGGCCATGGCAACCAAGCTGCCAGTAGTAGCACCAGATAACACCAGTGTTCCTGAGATCTTGGGCGATGACAGAGGCTGGCGAGTACCCAGTGGACATACTCCCAGCCACTGGATCATCAAGGAGAATGATAACGAGCGCATGCGTCCGCTCATGGATGTACAGGCTGCAGCTGATGCAATCGAGTTCATCAAGAACAATCCTGCTCAAGCCAAGCAGCGTGCGGAGAATGCATACAAGTGGGTCAAGCATAACACCTGGCAAGAGGTATGCAAGCAGTGGATCGATGTATTCAACCGTGCTGCAAACAAGTCAAAGACTGCTAACCTGCTTAAAAAGCGATAGATCATGCCAAAGATCATTGATGTTGCAATGTTCAATAATGAGATTGAGATGCTTGATCTCAGGATTAATATATTGAATGATATCGTTGATGCTTTTTACATCATCCAAGCAGATAAGACTCACCAGGGTGATGATAAGGGATGCTTACAATCATACCCTGATGATCGTGTCCATCTGATTACAATAAGATTCCCTGACGGCCTGGACAACTGGGGTAGAGAAAACTATCAACGTCAATACAAGGTTGATCTTAGTGAATACAGCCATGATGATATGGTTATGATCAGTGATATTGATGAGGTGCCTGACCCTGTAAAGCTAAAGATTATCAGAGATGAGCTTTGGGACCCACAATATTACTATGCTTTTGAACAGACCATGCATCAGTACTATTTAAACAATGTGAATACAACAGAACAGTGGTCAGGCACTCGAGCTCTAAGCATAAGCAACTATAACTCTATAGACCTGCAGTCGTTACGAGGAGATTGGGGTATCATTAACTATCATCCGATTATGGTGCAAGATGCTGGCTGGCACTGGTCATTTTTGGGTGGTAAAGATCTCGTCAGAAAAAAGATCATTTCTTATGCCCATAGTGAGTTCAACCATGACGGTGTGTTGAACAGTATAGAAGATAATATTAATAACAATGCCGATATCTTTGGTCGAAACAATGTTCTCGAGGTTGTGCCAATCGATGAGAGATACCCTGAGTACATTCGTAATAATCAACACATATTAAAACATCTTATTAAAGGTTTGTAATGAAGGTGATGCTAGTCAACCACTACCAGAAAGGTTGTGGTGTATATCAGTATGGAAACAGGCTTTTTGAAATACTGTGTAACTCTGATGAAGACCGTTTCTATCTTATTGAGACACAGTCGCAAGATTTTTTTCTTGAAGAATTAAATATTTATCAACCTGATGTGGTCATCTATAACTATAACAATATTACTGCTAACTGGGTAACAACCACATTAACAAACCAGATCAATGCCAAGCAGGTCTATGTTTACCATGATGCTGGCCTGCCAGTGCACTTGAAGCATGATGCATTCTTGATGACTGATATGACTGCGAACGAATCGAGCATGCAGTTCGCACTGCCAAGACCAATGCCAGATGTAACATTAGAGAACCGAAGAGTAAAGAATAGCATTATAAATATTGGTAGCTTTGGTCTGGCGTTCCACCACAAGGGCTTTAATGATCTATGCAATCTTGTGCAAGACCAGTACGATGAGGCAGTTATTAACTTACACATGACACGGTCAGAATTTATTGATCCTAATGGTAGCCTGCTTTCTTCAGTGATTGATAGTTGTCGTGCTGCGATTATCAAACCAGGCATTCAGCTAAACATCAATACTGAGTTCGTTACAGATCAGCAGCTTATGGATTTTCTATGTGCTAATGATATTAATGTATTCACATACCATCCACTTCCTGGCAATGGATTGTCATCAGTTATTGATTATATGCCAAGGACAACTTCACCATTTGCTGTTAATAGTTCTGACATGTTCAGGCATATCAACAACAGATTCCCAGAGATTAATTGTGATAATTTCAGCCTTGAATCAATCATCAATCAGGGAACGACAGTGAACGAAGTGCTAAAATCTGAGTGGAGCGATGAGTCTGTCTGCTCTACTGTTAACAGAGTGCTGGAGCTATTATGACATACTACGCTCAGTCCGGTCAGGATGAATGGGTAAATAAGATATTCAATGGAAAACGTAGAGGTACGTTCTTAGACATTGGTGCATATGATGGTTTGCAGAGCAGCAACACAGCTTTCCTAGAAAAAGAACTAGGTTGGACTGGTATCTGTATCGAAGCGAATCGTGGTGCCTACGACAGGCTTGTTGGGAATAGAACCAGTCAAAATGTGTTTGCAGCCGTAAGTGATTATGATGGCACCATACGTTTTGGTAGTGATTCTATCTCTGAGTATGGATCAGAAGTTCCATGCATGATGTTGAATACTGTACTCGAACAGTATGATGCTCCTGAGTTTATTGACTATTTATCTATTGACGTAGAGGGTCATGAGTATGATATATTAAAGTGCTTTGACTTCTATCGCTGGAAGATCGGAGCATTAACGGTAGAACACAATCTGTACTGCTGGGGAGACACAAACAAAAATAAACTATATGATCTTTTAACCACTAATGGGTTTACTCGTGTTGTAGAAGATGCACCATGCCTGGATACAAACCCTCTATATTATCAGAAGCCGTATGAAGACTGGTACGTTCGTACCGATATATTAGGAGAAGTTAACATATGAAAGAACTATTCGACCTAGGTGAATTGTACGTATCAGACTTCGTCAAGCCTGGTGAAGACTACCGTGCTGGTCGCGTCGGTCTAAAGATGGTGTTTGATGAACAACGTAAGGCTGCACGGCTGGAAGAAGTAACACCCGGCGAGTTTATGTATGGTCGCTACTGGTACCGGTCTGGCATTAATGCAACAATGACTAATGAGCTTAAGGGCATTGTAGAGTCTATTCATTCAACATACAAGATGCCTGAATCACCTGTGTGGCTAGATATCGCTTGTAATGATGGCACCCTGCTCAGCTTTGTTCCTGGTGGATATACCCGAATTGGTATCGATCCGGTAGATGACACGTTCAAGGCAGAGTCCTCACATCATGCTGATCTGATTATTCAGGATTATTTTTCTGCTGAAGCATATCGCAACTCGCCCCTTGGTCACACCAAGGCTGACGTGGTTACTATCATTGCAATGTTTTATGACCTGGAGCACCCTGACGTATTTCTACAGGACCTTGCCAGCGTCATGAATGATGATGGACTGCTGGTTGTGCAGATGAGCTACACACCACTCATGATTGAGCAGATGGCTTTTGATAATATTTGTCATGAGCACCTGTACTATCATTCGCTAGCATCGATAAAGAAACTGTTTAATGAGAACGGTTTTCAGATCATAGATACTCAGCTGAATGATATCAACGGTGGTTCTTTCCGTGTTTATGCCATGAAGAGTGGAGCTGATATCACACGCTTTGGTACTCAACCATACCGTGATGTGTGCAACTACCGTGTCAACTCATTGCTAGAGTATGAAGAAGCAAAGGGGTATAACACTCCTGAAGTATGGAGCGAGTTCTATCAGCGTTTGCTGGATCTCAAGGAGCAGACCTATAGCTTTATCAAGCAGGCAAAAGCTGAGGGCAAGACCGTCTGGGGTTATGGTGCAAGCACCAAGGGTAACACCCTTCTACAATACTTTGGTCTAGATCACACTCTTATTGATGGTATCGCTGAGCGTAGCCACTACAAGTTTGGCCTGAAGACGGTAGGCACTGAGATCCCTATCTACAGTGAAGAAGAGATGCGAGCAGCCAAGCCCGACTACCTGCTGGTATTACCATGGCACTTCATCAATGAATTTGTGGCGCGTGAACAGGATTACTTGCGGGATGGTGGCAAGTTTATTGTGCCTTGCCCAAAGTTTGAGATCATCGGGCACTGATGCGTTTTAATGTTGTAACGCCAATGATGAGGTTCAAAAACATACCTCTTCTAAAACATATGCTCAGTATGCATGACGTTATCTGGCACGTAATAGTTGATGATGATCTTGGATTTGGTCTTCAGTTCGATGAGGACTGGATTATATCGTATCGTTGCCCCAATGATGCAACAGAATTTTGGGCGCGTAGCAACACGTCATTAAATTGGTTTATTGCTAATCATGTTAAAGACGATGAGTACTGGTGCTTTTTAAATGATGATGATGCATACGACCCTACGTTTTTCAAAGACCTAGCAGACAGAATAAATCTTGTCAAGTCACAGGGTAAAGCATCTGACGTTATTATCACAGCAATGGAAAGAGGGTACAGGCTGCCTGAAGGTCATGCACCAGAGAGCGCTCACCCTCCGACACGTCTTAACGCAACCCCTGAGTCGGCCAGGAGAGATCATGTTAGTATTGAACAGATCTTTCTGACTGGAAAGATTCTCAAACAGTTCAGGGTACCGCTTCACCCATCGGGTGATGGTATATTTATAGATGAGGTTATTGCTTATCAAACCAAAGAGAACGTGATATACTGTGATGATATCGCAGTTCTTTTTAACTATTATGAACCGGGGCGTTGGTAGAAATGGTACACAAGACTGAAGTAGACACAGACAGCGAAGGCGTCAAGCACTGCCTGAACTGCAGGCGACAGGCATTCCGTATTCACTTTGACTGGTACTGCACCTGTCAAGAGCAGCGAGATGCCAGGATGGACTTTGAGCAGTGGTTGAACTATGGCGTGGAGAACGGCTACTGTAGTGAGCAGTTCTGCAACACACACGATGGGTACCCTGTGCATCCCACTGAAGAGCAGGCCTGGGATAGAGGTGACGATCCTTGCATGCATCTGGTAAGGTTGGGTAGCATGGATGATTGGGAGTACGATTACATGCCCCTGTAACTCAGTTGGTAGAGTGATTTAATTCATACTTGTACTTGCACTAGTAGCCACAGGAGAGTGACTATGACTACTAGAACATCAGAGCAAGTAATATGCAGTAGAACTGACTGTAGCAATGTATATAAAAGATATGCCTATCAAGTAAAAAAGAATATAGGATTATACTGTTCTCAAAGCTGCGCAGCTAGAGCACAGCATTCAGTTAGGTACTCCAGTTATGTACCATCACCAAAACCATGTTTATACTGTGGTGCCTACAAAGGTGATAACAATAAAAATGCATATTGTAGAAATTGTTTTAATATAAAATCTGCTACTAGAAAATTTGGTTTGACTATTGCTGATTACTACAGTATGCTAGAGGGTCAAAACCATCGCTGTGGAATATGCAAGATCGATAGGTGCTCTACTGGTAAAAACTTTTGTGTTGATCACGATCACAAAACTGGTAGCGTTAGAGGGTTACTGTGCTATAGTTGCAACATCAGACTAGGATGGTATGAAAAAAAGAAAGAATCAATAGAAGAATATTTAACCTCCTGAAACATTAAAGTGATGTACGGGACTTTTAATCCTGAAAAGAGGGGGCGGTACCCTCCAGGAGGACAACAGTATACGGAATGTAGCTCAGCTTGGTAGAGCGCTGCGTTTGGGACGCAGATGTCGCAGGTTCGAATCCTGTCATTCCGACGCAGTAGAATGGGTCAGTGTCCGAGCGGCCAAAGGAAGCGGTCTGTAAAACCGCCGCGTAAAGCTACGTAGGTTCGAATCCTACCTGGCCCACAGAAGCCCTAGTATCCCAACAGGCAGAGGAGGAGGACTTAAAATCCTTGTAGTGTGGGTTCGAATCCCACCTGGGGCACAGAGCCCTGATGGCGGAATAGGCAGACGCGCCAGGTTTGATATGCCCCCGTGGTGAAATAGGTAAACACGTTACCCTTAGGAGGTAATGACCGTAAGGTCTTGTCAGTTCGAGTCTGACCGGGGGCACAATATAAAACAATGTAAACAATGTAAAAGTGTATACGTGGTGTTATAGTATACATGAAACATAGATATACAGATCAACAGTTGGCTGATGCAGTGGCTTCATCTACTACATGGGCTGATACATGCAGAAAAATAGGCGTAAAACCAATGACTGGGTCACAAACCCATTTAAAAAATAGGGCTGTAAAAGCAGGTATTGATTACTCACATTTTGTTGGCAAAAGCTTTACAAAAGGAAGACCAGCCAGGAATAAAGTTGATATCGAAGAGTACCTATCTAATAGGCAGCCAATCCATTCTGGGAAGTTAAGGTTAAAACTTATCAAGGAGGGTATTAAAGAAGCCATTTGTGAGGTCTGTGGGATAACAGAATGGTTGGGGCAACCAGCACCGCTAGAGCTAGACCATATCAACAGTGATCATTTTGATAATTCTTTGGAGAACTTACAAATTTTGTGCCCTAACTGCCATGCATTGAAAACAGCAGCACACAAGAAAAAATAATGGTATACTCCATGGGGTGGGGGTTCAAGTCCCCCTCAGGGTACGGAGGTAACAATGACAACTAAAGATATACGATGGGCAGCAAGGATCATCCTGGAACTGGCCAAGGTACCGGTACAGCCCAAGCTGATCGATGCATTCGTAAACTATGACGCTAACAAGATGTGGGTGAAGAGTGTGTTGAAGACAGCAGCACCGGCTGCTAGTGTGATGAGCAACCCGTACTACTATGAGGCAATCGAGATCTTGCGGCAGAACGGGATCAGCGATAACATCTACGACACAGGGAGTTAGCCATGCATCACGAGACCTGGTGGAGCATTCTCACCGATCCCAATCATCTGATTGCGGAAAGCATTGTGAGTGTGATAGAAGAGATCATTGTGTTCACACTGGGTTACTACCTGGGTCGTAAACGGATCTGGCAGAAGATTCACAAGCAGTTCGACAAGGAGCATGACATCACCCACTAGAATATGCCCCTGTAGCTCAATGGATAGAGCAAGTGGTTTCTACCCACTAGGTTGCGCGTTCGATTCGTGCCAGGGGTACACCCGCCGAGATAGCTCAGTTGGTCAGAGTGCTTTACTTGTAATAAAGATGTCGTGGGTTCGAATCCCACTCTCGGCTCCATGGAAAATACAATCAAAGTACATAACGATGGGTTCGTCACACTGTTAGACAGCAGTGCCAGTGACCTGGACGTGGTTAACGCTGCACGCGTGTCTTTCCATACCAGCCATGAACAGATGGAACCTGGCGATGACAAACTGATCGGTTACCTTATGCGTAACCGGCATGGTTCACCATTCGAACACACCTACTTCAAGTTCTGTGTTCGCCTGCCAATCTTTGTGGCCAGGGAATGGATCCGTCATCGTATTGGCAACTCATTCAATGAGGTGAGCGGTCGTTACACCGAGATCGACATGGGCTACTATGTTCCTGACCGTGATCACATCCGCAAGCGTGTTGGCAAGCCAGGAGCCTACGAGTACGAAGTCATGAATGAACCTGCTATCGCAGGGCTGATTGACTCAGCGTCAAGCAGTGCATTCCAGGGCTACAAAACTCTGCTAGCATGTGGGGTAGCACCAGAGCTGGCACGCATTGTACTGCCAGTGAACGCATACACTGAATGGATCTGGACAGTGAACGCCAGGTCATTGATGGCGTTCTTGAGCCTTAGAGCAGAGCGGCATGCACAACAGGAGATTCAGGACTATGCTCGTGCTGTCGAAGAGTTTTTTAAACAAGCCATGCCGGTAACATACGAGGCATGGAACGAGAATGGTAGGGTCGCACCATGAACAACTATGCACCATACGAACTGGTAATGAAGCACTCACCAATGATCCAGGCACAAGGCGCTGGCACTAGCGTTAGCCTGTGCCGTGGTTGCGCAGGGCCAAACGGCGTGTACAATATCTCATGGCCATGCGATGCAGTGCAGATCTGGGACCTGCTCACAGAGATCCCACTAGAGTTTGACACTGATGCAGAACGTGGTAAGATCACGTACGTCAACTAAAAGAAAGGCAAACAAATGACATTAAAAGCTGGTGATTACGTAGCAATCGAAATTGGAAAGATTATTGGCTTTACTTCTGATGGTAAAGCAGTAGTAGAGTTTTCATCATTCCCAGATGATTTACAGGCTTATGACACAGAAGAATTGTATCTCTTTTCTCCACCTGAAGAGTAGCAATTTTTAGGACATTTAGCTCAGTTGGTTAGAGCATCTGGCTTACATCCAGAGGGTCGGGGGTTCGAGTCCCTCAATGTCCACTCCAAGTAAGAAAGGAAAACATGGAAATTAAACTCAGCGTCAGTATAGGAGCAACTCTCCAGGTCAAGAATGCCAAAGGAGAGTGGGACTGGATTAAGCCGGCCATTCTGCGTCCGAAGAAGTGAGCCCCACCGAACCGCGCATCAGCGTCTTCACGCCGAGCCACCGTCCAACGTTCCTGAATGAATGTTTTGACAGCCTCGTAGCTCAGACCTTCTCCGATTGGGAGTGGGTTGTTGTGATGAACAATGGAGCCAACTGGCGTCCGCCGGTTGCTGATCCTCGGGTTCGAGTGTTGCAGAACAACGATCTGCATGGTGTTGGAGCAGCAAAGCGTTATGCCTGCGAGCAAACTCGTGGTGAGTTCTTGTTGGAACTCGACCACGATGACTTGTTGGCTCAAGAAGCCTTGGCTGAAGTGGTCGCTGCTTTTGATGCCAACCCATCGGTTGGTTTCGTCTATAGCCAATGTGCACAGATTAATGAAGATGGTTCACGAAACGATCAGCGTTTCAACCCGGCCCACGGTTGGGAGTACACCGAAGTCGAGGTGAACGGCCAATCAGTGTTGCAGTGCAACTCAATGTTGCCGTATCCACAAAACGTTAGTTACATCTGGTACGCACCGAACCACCTCCGAGCCTTTCGCAAGACCACCTACGACGCAGCTGGTGGGTACAACCCTGAGCTGACGGTGCTTGACGACCAAGACCTGATGTGCCGGCTGTTCCAGCACACGGCGTTCCACCTCATCGACCAGTGCCTCTACCTCCAGCGGGTCCACTCGAGGAATACCCAGTCTGACCCCACGATCAACCAGGCGATCCAAACCGACACGGTTGCCCTGTATGACTCCTACGTCGAAGGCAATGCGCTGGCGTGGGCGAAGCGTGAGGGCCTGCTCGCCCTCGACCTCGGTGCGGCCCACAACAAGCACCCCCAGTACGTCGGTGTGGATCAGTACGAGCGGCCGGGTGTCGACATCGTGGCTGATGTGACGAAGGGCATCCCGCTGCCTGATAACTCGGTCGGCGTCATTCGAGCTCGTGACTTCCTCGAGCACATTCCCGACAAGGTGACGTTGTTCAACGAGCTTTACCGAGTGCTCGCACACGGTGGCATCCTGCTCTCCTTGACTCCCAGCACGGACGGTCGTGGTGCATTCCAAGACCCCACCCACGTAGCGTTCTACAACGAGAACAGCTTTTGGTACTTCACGGATCGCAACTACGCCAACTTCGTGCCCCAGATCACGTGCCGATTCCAGGTAAGTCGCCTGATTACGTTCTTCCCGAATGATTGGCACCGTGAACACGACATAAGCTACGTGAACGCCAACTTGATCGCAATCAAGGATGGCCCGAGGCAAGGTGGCATTCTGTCGATTTAACGGCTTCATCAAACAAGGCCGTGGAAATCCTTAAGGTCAATGGCATAGTGGTCAATCTCTACTCTTGCTAAGAGTTGCACTCGAACAAGGTAACCACTATACTAGAACTATAGGCCTTGGTAGCTCAGTTGGTTAGAGCATCTGGCTTACATCCAGAGGGTCGGGGGTTCGAGTCCCTCAATGTCCACTGCAGTAAAAAGGATTAGTATGGAACGTGTTCAGTTAGAAAACTCTGATGTCTACTTGATGGTTCATGACAGCGATCAGTGCAATGGGCAACAGTGCACCATTCACAACATGTCTGATCATTCCATGCGGTCTTTTCCACAGCACTGGAGAACTGACCGTGGTATCATGGAACGCATCTGCACTCATGGTATTGGTCATCCTGATCCAGATGAGTACAGGATCACAGAGCTCAAAGAGACCAGCGTGCACGGTTGCGATGGGTGCTGTGGTAGTGTAGAGTGGGACAAGCAGCAGCATAACCCCCTCGCAGTTTTCATGGACTGTCCACAGTGTGGTTCAGACCTCAAGCCAGAGCATGCTCACTACAAGTGTGGTGGATGTGGCTGGCGGGACAGCTGCTGCGACTAAAGTCTGGAAGCATGCCTGAGTGGCCTAATGGGACGGTTTGCTAAACCGTTGAGTGTGCAAGCGCTCCGTGGGTTCGAATCCCACTGCTTCCGCCAGCATTAACAACAAGTAAGGAGCAACATGGAACCATACAAGTATGAGCTGGACATGGATTACAAGCCAGCTGACGTGAAGGGCAAGATGGAAGGCATTGGCAAAAGCATTGCTGGCATCTATTTATTCAACAAGATCAGAAAGATGAGCAAGAACCAAAAAGAATTTCTTCTGGAAGAGCCAGAAGATTTTTCTGAACTACCAGAAGACCAGCAGATAGTTACTGTTAACGAATACGTTTTCTATGAGGCAGGCATCCAAAAGCTGGAGAGTTCACTCTCAGAACTGTTGGATAGATACCTTGAGCACTGTCCTACCCCTGATGGTGATATCATCGACAGGGCACTGTATGCCCTTAGCCTCATCAACTACGTCAAAGGAACAGAGGAAGAAAATGGAACTGAAGCTTAATGTAAGTATTGGCGCAACTCTTCAGGTGCGCAACTCCAAAGGTGAGTGGGACTGGATCAAGCCAGAGGTTGGCTGTGAGATCAAGCTGGTTGATGGTGAGATCGTAGTCGATGCTTTGCAAGACCAGTTCTCTGCCATGTGGGATGACGTTGTTGGGCCACAGTTCGCCAGCGTTGTCAAAGAACTTATAAGTGAGCAGCAGCCAGCTGTTGCTAGCGAACCAGCTCCCGTCGAACGCAACCCCGACAGTGACCTGGCACCAGTGACGGATGACTATGAGTACTAAACCGTTAGTGCTTGTCCATGTCCTAGTGAAGGACAAGGAACATACACTACCGTTCTACCTGGAAACATTAGAGCAGTGGTCCTATCCTAAGGATAGGATCATTCTCTATGTTAAGACTAATAACAACCAGGATAGAAGTCGTGAGATCCTGTCAGAGTGGACAGCCAAAGTGTCTGACCTGTACAAAAAAGTTATATTTGAAGACTATGATCTACAAGCTCCTATAACTAAATACACCACTCATGAATGGAATGCTGACAGGCAGCGTGTTATGCGAGCCGTGCGTACCAAAGGCTTTATCGCAGCTGTAGAAGAAGGCTGTGATTATTATTTTACTAGCGACGTTGACAATTTCCTGGTTCCAGAAACCCTGGATGCTATGGTAGAAGCCAACATGCCTGTGATCGCTCCCATGCTAAGCTATGCATGCGATGAGAATGAAGCGTCCGGCCCGTTCCCCAGTAACTCTACATACAGCAACTTTGATGTAACTGTGATGGACTGTGGGGATACCCACAATACAAACGGTGACTTTGATACGTTTTACTATACTATTTTGCAACGGCAGATTATTGGACTGTTCGAGGTGGGTATAGTACACTGTACATATCTTATACGCAGTGATGTGTTTGACAGAGTCAGCTACCAGAATGGTCATCCCGAAGGTTGCGAGTACATAACGTTTGCTTACAATCTGAGAATCTATGGCATACCACAGATCATTGATAACCGTAGGGTGTACGGTTGCCTGACTGCTAAAGAAGAAAACGTAGACTATTGTAGAGTATACCTGGAAAGGTTAAAGAAGGAATACCTATGACTGTTATCGCTGCTGCAATCACGCGTAAAGATGGTGTTGTTATCGTTGGTGATTCCGAACTAACCTGGGACTACACCAAGGATGATGATGGTTCGAGCAAGCTGTGGGTAGCACCGCAGCATCGGTTTATCTTTGGTGGCTGTGGTAACGTACGTTCCATGCAGGTGATCAAGCACTGGGTAGACTGGCCACACTTCCGTGATGACCATGACGTTGAAGAGTTTATGGTGAAAGAAGTTGTCACCAGGATGCGTGAAGCACTGCAGTATCATGGAGCTATGTCAGTGAGCAAGCGCACCGAGAGTTTTGATGGTAGCATCATCATGGCCTGGCAAAACAACCTGGCAGTGATTGATGATTCCTTTGGTGTTGCAATCCCTGCCAGTGGGCGCTATGCTATCGGTAGTGGCATCAGCGAAGCCCTTGGAAGCCTGGGTAACACCGGGCCATGGACCAAGGGTGATGTGATTGAAGCAGCAAGACGTGCTACACTGACAGCACTAGGAGTTGGTGGCCCGTTGTGGGTTACTACTACAAGGTCTCTACAAGTAGAGCAAATCCAGTAAGGAGAAAACAATGAAGTACATCATGCCAAAGCGCAAGGACGAAAAGCTGTCGCTGATCCCAAGCTTGGTACCAGAAGAATCAACACTCACCAGTCGTGCTGCAAACCGCAAGCTCAGCGAAGAGAACGTGAACCTGGCTGACATTGATGGTGTGCTTACCAGCGTGTACGAGATCATCGGCATGACTGATACCACCATTGTCAGCAATGCCACGCCAGTGCAGATCGATCTCATGGCAGAAGAACTTGTCGCAGTGCGTAATGCCAAGGATTTAATCGAAGGCCGTGAGAGCGCACTCAAGGCGTATGCCACTGATATTATCAACTACCGCATCAGTGCTACCGGAGATGACCCATCAGAGAAGAGTGGCTTTCTGGTCAGTCCTGATAACGGTATCAAGATCAGCAAGGAAGTCAGCGGTGGCAAGCTTACTGTGGATGTTGATCTGCTCAAGACCGTGCTGGATGCAGAACAGTTCAAGAGCGTGACCAATATGGTCACTACTCACACCACCACTGAGTTCGCTGATGGTAGTGTTGAGATGAGCAAGACCACCACGTACGAGCTCAATGAAGAAGCTCTGGAAAAGCAACTGGCCCTGGGCACAGTTGGCATGGAGCAGATTGTCAAGGCAGCTACGCCTGGCAAGATCAAGACGGCTGTGTATGTCAGAAAGCTCAAGTAGTAGAAAGAGGGTCATCCCCATTCGGGATGATGAACTGCTGTTCAACACCACGATGGCTGCTGCATTCTTTGACATGACAGCCAACGCCCTCAGAAAGAAAGAGAAGTACCTGTTTGATAATCAGGCCAATCCCATTGTCGCTCACCGCACCGAAAGCAATCGCCGTAGGTACAGTCTGAACGATATCCTCAGGATTGCACACGCTCTGCGAAGAGCTGATAAGATGACGGACAGACAGCTCAGGCTGATAGTGCTAAGAGTAGATGCCTTCAAGGAACCAGTCAAGAAACACCGACTGCGTTACCGCAAGGGCCGGAACGTGATGGAGTAGAGGACATGCGAGTAGGATTCTGTTGTAAGTACATCGGTGACGACGAGTGCAACATGCGCTCCACCACAGTTGCCTGGCTTAACCGCCAGACCATGCGTGATGCTGAGATCCGTATGCGTGAGATCATGCACCACAACCTGGCAGCCATTGAGAAGCTGATCCGTAACGTTGGCGCAGGGCCAGAGATCACCCGTATGGTTCGCCTGGGCAGTGACATTCTGCCCATGTATACTCACGAGGTTTGGCAGAAGTTCTGGCAGAAGCCAGACATTCAAGTCATTCTTGCTGACAGGTTCAAGCAGATCGGTGACCTGGCACGTGAGCTTGACGTTCGCCTGTCATTCCACCCAGGTCAGTTCACCGTGCTTGCCAGTGACAAGCAAGATGTGGTAGAGCGTTCCATCCATGAGTTCGAGTACCACTGTGACATGATCCGCTGGATGGGATACGGACAAAAGTTCCAGGACTTCAAGTGCAACGTGCACATCAGCGGCGCGCAGGGTGCACAGGGCATTATCGATGTTCTCCCACGTTTGTCAACAGAAGCACGCAACGTGATCACCATCGAGAATGACGAGATCAGCTGGGGTCTTGACGAATCGCTCAAGCTGGCAGAGCACTGCGCACTGGTGCTGGATATCCACCACCACTGGGTCAAGGAAGCAGAGTTCATTCAGCCGGATGACCCACGTGTGCAGATGGTTATCGATAGCTGGCGTGGTCAACGACCAGTGATCCACTTCAGCTCGCCTCGTGAAAACATTCTTGATAACTACCGTGCCGATGCTCTTCCAGACCACGCACAAATGCTCAGCGATGGTCACAACCGCATGGCAATGCGAGCACACAGCCAGTACTACACCAACAGTGCGCTGGTCCAGTGGGCTGGCACCTTCATGCCACAGTTCGATATCCAGACAGAGAGCAAGGCAAAGAACCTGTCACGTGACCGGTTCCTTCGTGAGCTAGGCCACCTGGATGCTGAATAGCAGCTGGGTCGTCAACCCTTCACTAGACATGGCAACTGTCTTAGAACAGTATGGCAGGTTTCTTTCGTCTGACTACCGCGTGCTTTTTGAAAGCTTAGAAGTACCAAGCATCTTTGAAGAGGACCTCACCCCGTCAGGCAGAAGATTTGTTATTGTTGGTGGCGACGAGAACCCAGGCGTATTCGCTAAGAGCATCTTTCTTTGTGCTAAGTTATCTGGTGCTGAGAGCATTGACATCAGAAGCCCTCACCTGGATGATATGTTCCTGGCACAGAATGTTCTAGAGCATCATGCTGATGGAATAGAATATAATGTTCACACACCATTCTTCGAAGGCATGGCCCTGAGTGACAGATGGTTCAACGCTCTGCAGCGTGCGACAGATATTATTGTTTATGGTAATGAAAATACTGTAAGCATGTACCGTGATTATGAAACAGTTGACAGAGCTGTGTGGGAATACCCGGAGCGATTTTCGTTTGGCATTATCAAGTCTGAGGATATAAGTTACGTTCTATCTGCTGAGATCTGTTTTGATTTCGTGGCTTACTATGGCCATGGTCGTCTTGCTCCAAAGTTTTATTTTGTCATTGGACCCATAACAAAAGATATTATCAAGATGATAAGCGGATGTATGGTCACAGTATTTTCTACTGCTGTAGAAGAGTACAGAGATAAGCTGCCATTTACTCGTAAGAGCGACTTCACAGAAAAATATATTAACTCCAAGTATGCGTCATACTATTTGAGAGTCAGCAGGTTGAGTGATAAGGATCTGTTTGAACCACTATATGGTGATGTCAGGCTGGTACAGGTGAATGACCTTGAAGAAATCAAAGAGTTCATTGTAAAATACAGGGACAGTATCAGCACTGTTGCAGTGCACTACGATGATGACGATACATTCGATGAGGTGTGTGATATGATGTTGCCAAGAGTTTGTGAGATCGGTGACATGCAGTTCCCAGACTTTTTTGAACAGTATGATATTGTTGATGATTTTGAAATCTATGTAAAATATGAGGAGGAATAGATGCTTAAGATGCTAGAAAAGAACAGTGCAATAATCAAGGTATGGTTGGTGGTGGTTATGACGTTGCTATTCATCATCACTCTGCCAGTGTTCATTGTTGTGCTGCCATTTGTAGCTGCATACAATCTTGTTGAGCACATCTACAAGCCAAAGCAAACAAACAGCAGAGTAAAAAAGCTGGACTTTGATCTTGGTCCAGATGTATTCGACAAGTGGTTCGGTAACATCAACTGGGAAAACCCGGAAGGAAAGTAAATATCATGAGTAAGTTAGCACAACCCGATGATCAGATGTTCGAAAGGAATCTGGCCATCATGTCATCACGCAAGAAAGAGATCAGAGTGTTCAGCGATGGTTTCATCTACGAGGGTTTCTTGTGTGGGCTGGACGAGAACTGGATTCAGATCTATGGGCACGAAGAGCTAGACCGTGAAGTGCCTGAGGTAAAGTGGCGCTTCATGCTGATCAGCCGTGGTAATGTGTCAGCGATTGGTCCGACAGGCCGTGACCTGGATGACTATGACAGTGAGACGCGCAACTGGATCAATGATAAGATCAGTACGTTTGCAGGCAGGTCAAGTGAGTTCAACGCAGTAAGGAGCACGAACCGTGGTAAGCGAGAAAACGTTTGATGGACAGCCCGGCGATTACGACAGCGACAGCTATGATGACTATGAAGAGCTGGAACAGCCCGACAACATCCAACAGCTGGTAACTGAAGTATCGCTGGCAGCGCCTACAGCCAAAGAGCTGCTGCTATATTTTGCCAACCGCTACAAGGAAGCACACGGCTTCGAGTACATTGTAGAGTGGGTGAAGGAGATCGCTATCTTCAAGAGCTTTATCGAACGCTACGGCGCTGACGCTGGGCCAATGATCGAGCTGTTGTTTGACAAGCATGCTGGCAAACTGGACAACATGGTATTGACAGTCACAGCTTTCACCAAGGGCAGCAAGTGGATTCAGGACAAGCTGTACATCGAGCTGCAGCAGAACCGGATCAAGAAAGAAAACAGGGTTAGTACAGAAGGGATAATGGCAACCGATGAGTTCCTTAACAGATTCGCTATTTGATTGGGGCAAGGACTACGTGGATCTCACGTATCAGTTCTTGAACGATGGTGACAAGGATTACCTAGAGCAAAAGTACCCACAGTTTGATAGTTTTAGTAAGGCTGGGTGCCCTACTTGTGAGGACAGAATCTGCGGCGATTGCAAGGCACAGCTGCAGTTGTACAAGCACTATCTACTGGCAGGTATTGGCCTGAACTACCAGCGCCTGGGATGGTCTGACTTCCACGGTGACCAGAAGGCACGTGATCTTGCACAGGTTTACCTTAGCCAGCACCGTGACTTCATCAAGGGTGGTATGGGTGTAATGTACACCGGCAGCTGGGGCACTGGCAAGACACTGCTCAGCAGCCTGATTGCCAAGGAGATGGTCAAGCTTGGCTATGATGTATACTTCGCCACGTTCACTCAGATGGTTGACGAGTTCACACGTGGTTGGGGTAGCAACGAGGACAAGATGCGTTTTGAGGCCAAGGTGGTCAAGAGCGACGTGTTCTTCCTGGATGACATTGGTAAGGAGTTTCGTACCAAGAACAACCTGAGCGAAGCAACCTTTGATCATGTGTTGCGTCAGCGTGCGCTAGACAACCGTCCAACGTTCATCACCACCAACATGACCATCGAAGAGTTGAACGAGGGCTATGGTAGTGCTATCTTCTCCTTGCTCAAGGAACGCATGATCGTACACAACATGGATGGTGTGGACTACAGAGAGTTTGCACGCAACCGTACGCTGGATGAGATTAAGACCGGACAAGTAAGAAAGATTATCTGATGGCAGACATTGAGAAGAGCCTTGTTAGACACTTTGTCAACCTGGAATCGTTCAACGATATCTGGAATAAGGGCGTGCGCAGTGAACACTTCTTCGATGAAGGAGTGAAGGAGTTGTTCGATTACAGCCTGGACTACTACATCCGTAGCGAGTTCAAGCAGACCATCACAGAAGATTTCCTAAAGACCAAGTTCGCTGACTACTTTGCCAGGAACGAATGGCCAGAGCAGGAGTACCTGGTGGGTGTTCTGATCGAAGAACTAATGGCCAAGTACCGCAAGGCAATGACACAGAGCGTGCTGCTCAAGGCAGCTAACGCGCTGGAAGAGAGTCCAGAAGAGGGCATCAACATTGCACTCAGCAGCCTGACCAAGATCCAGAGCGACACCAGCACCCGTGAGCGCATTGAGATCTACGGTCAGGGATACGAGCGACGGGTCAACGAGTACATCGACAACGTTGCTAACTCTTCTACCGAAAAGCGTGGCATCTACTTTGGCTGGGATGAACTTAATGACCACATGTACGGCATCCAGAAGGGTGAGCTGGCTGTGGTGGTTGGTATCCCGAACGTTGGTAAGAGCTGGGTGGGTGCACAGATTGCACTGGAAGCAGCACGACGCAAGCAGCGTGTGTACTTTGCCAGCCTGGAGCTGCGCAAGGAGCTTACCCTGATGCGATTGGACTGTCTGGCCAGTGGTGTACCCTATGGTCGATACGAGCGAGGACAACTTACTCCTGCTGAACTTAAGTTACTTAAGGAAGCTCGAGAAGAGGTCATGGAGTACGGTGAGTACCTGTTGATCGACAGCCCCAGCAAGAAGAACGAACGTAGTGTTATGGAGCTGTACAGCAAGGCCAAGCACTGGGGAGCTGACCTGATGGTGGGTGACCAGCTAAGTTGGATCACAACTGAGAAGAACTACGGTACAGCCAACAACTTCCAGAGCCTGCAGATGGCAGAGGTAATCACTGATGTTGCTAGTGTGAATCGAGAGATGGGCATGGCCAGTGTCTGGCTGGCTCAGTTCAACCGTGAAGCCATGAAGAGCAAGAAGGGCCGTGGTGGCCTGGCGAACATTGGTTTGAGCAGCCAGGTAGAGCAGATCGTTGACTGGGCATTCGGAATTGGATGCACCAAGGAGATGAAGGCTAACGAAGCACTGGTACTGGATATCCTGAAGAGTCGACGTAGTAACTTAAAGAGCTGGATGATGGCATTCGAGCTTCGTGATAGCACTGCACTAAGAGTGGTTCGTGAGTATGAAGACGCTAGCGAGTAACCGATATGATAAAGCACCTAAAGAAGACCTTTCGGGTCTGGATGGATACAGTGTGCTTGTCAATATTATCGGTGCTCAAAATATCACGCCATCAGGAGACGAGCTCGTACATAGTTGCCCACTACCATTCGGTAACCACCGAAACGGAGATACAAATCCATCAGCTAGTCTTAACCTATCCAGCCTTCTCTTCAACTGCTTTACGTGCGGAGGAGGGGATCTGGCTTGGCTGGTGTCAAACGTGCTCGGAATGCCACGTAGCGATGCCGTTGCACTACTACGGAATGAGTCGCAAGGATCAAGGCTTGTTCCTACAGAAGAATTCACCAATCGCCTCAAGGGGGTCTTCGATAAGGAACCGGTTAAGCGCGAAGAAATCCCAGTCTATAGTGATACCATTATCAACAGATGGGTGATGCCCTGTGATTACCTTACTGATCGTGGCGTGAGCGAGCAGGTACAAGCAGAGATGCGTACCGGCGTTGACCGTGACAGGATTGAGGTATCTCGTTCATATGCTGGGGAGCACAGCGTGAGAGTGGACAGGGTTGTTTTGCCACACTTCATGAATGGCAAGTTGATCGGCTGGGTCGCTAGAAAGATCCAGGATGTAGAAGGCTTGCCCAAGTATCGCAACAGCAAGGGATTCCCTCGCGGAGCATGGCTGTACAACATGGATAACGTGCAAAGCATGGAAGATATCTATGTGGTAGAGAGCCCGATGAGTGTGCTAGTCTTGAAGAGCCGAGGCATTAACAACGTGGTAGCAACGTTTGGTGCTAAGGTGGAAGGCAAGCAGATTGATTTGTTGCGCAAGTTCTCTAGTGTTACCATCTTCATGGATGGTGACGAGGCAGGCAGAAAGTCTACACGGAATTTGGTGCGTGAGCTATCCTCATACACCAGGGTGCGAGTGATTGACACACCCGATGGGCATGACCCTGCTACACTGGAGCAGGTGCCAGAATCAGTGGGTTCACTGGCCTGGCAAATCAGTTCGGTTGGTGCTTGACACAGCGACAGCAGTCGTTTATAATGGTAGAGCAGTAACCGCCAAACCAAAACACACCTACAACACAAGGAAACCAAAACAATGGCACTGAAAAAGGGCATGGCAGCTGTTCGTGAAAGCATTGAGCGTTCACAGCGGAGCAGCGGGCCGAAGACATACACCGAAACCAACTGGTTCTACTGGCGAGCCGGAGAGACTAAGGCTCTCCGCTTCCTGACTGATGCCAACGACATCTTTGTTGTGCCAGTGCACGAGAATGTCAAGGCAGTTGATGGCAAGAACAAGACGTTCGTTTGCCGTAGCGCATTCGATGCCAGCTGCGAGCTGTGTGCAGCCAAGGCATACAAGCGTGACATGGGGTACGGCGTTGCCGTGCTGCGTGAAGAGGTCTACGAAGAGGTTGACGGTCAGCGCAAGCTCACCGGATACCGTGACGTGACCAGCACCTACGAAGCAGTTGTCGATGGCAAGACTGTTACCAAGCGCAAGCCTTGGGTCGGCATTGTCAGCCAGGGCATGCGCAACTTCTGGAACCAGATCGCAGTGATCAATGAGAAGTTCGGTAGTCTTGCTGATCGTGAGATCGAGATCATGCGTACCGGTGCTGGCACCGACACCACCTACATGGCTATTGCCATGCAGGAAAAGCCGATTGAAGGAATGGCTGAACGTTATGCCAAGTTTGCCCCTGACGTTGAGGGGTTCCTGAACCGCATTGGTAGCCAAGAGTATTACGACGCACAGCTGCACGGCATTGTTAAGGAGAAGGAGACTGCCAGTACGGCTGCTTCTATCTCTGACGATGAAGAGTACGCTGACGACGACTACGCTACTATCGATGAGGAAACTACTGCTGAGCGTCTTGCACGAAAGATGGCCAACAGGTAGAACTGGGTGGGTTATCCGTCAGTGGTAGCCAGTTACTTTGAACCAGTAATGGTGCTGGCTACCACTGACCCACCCTTTAGTTGATATGCTGTTTAGTAAACCACAAGTAAGTATGAACGGAGCAACATGTCAGACTCGCTCGTGCATCTGCACACCCACAGTGAGCACTCAGCCCTGGACGGGCTCAGCACAGTAGACCAGGTCATTGCCAGAGTAGTTGAGCTTGATCAAGAAGCAGTAGCCATCACTGACCACGGAGAATGCGGTGGCCACCTTCGCCTGCAGCACGCCGCTGACAAGGCTGGCATCAAGCCAATCTTTGGTATGGAAGGTTACTTCACCGATGATCGCTTTGATAAGAGTGGCAAGAAGGGTGAGCTCTACGATCACATGACGGTGATCGCTCTAAACGACACCGGCTTGCGTAACCTGTGGGCACTCAGCAGTATGGCATACCTCGAGGGTACCTACTACGGTAACCCCAGGTTTGACTGGGAACTTATTGAGCGTTACCAGGAGGGCTTGATCGTCACCGGTGGTTGCATGGGTGGATGTATTGGAAAGCACCTGCAAACCGATGGCAGATACGAGAAGGCAGTAGAGCGTATTGGCAGGTTTCAAGCTATCTTTGGTGAGCGTTTCCACCTGGAGCTGCACACCTACATGGATCCTGATAGTGCTGAATGGAATCGTCGTGTTGCTGAGGCAGCGGTTGACTTCAGTGTTCCACTGCTGGCGGTGAGTGACAGTCACTACGCACGCCCTGAGCAGTGGTTCGCACACGAACTTATGACAGCTGTGCAGATGGGTAAGACTGTACATGATCCCACACGCTTCCACTATGGCCCCAACCAGCTGTGCATCTTCTCAGAGCATGAGACACGCCAACGGCTGGAGTACCTGCCAGAGGTGTTGGTCGATCAGGCCATCAACAGGACCAATGAGATTGCACAGATGTGTGACGCAAGAATCCCTGGTGCCAGAAAGATGCCAGTGTTCTTCTCTACTCCTGAGATGGACGAGCGCAAGCTGCGAGAGTATGTAGAGGCTGGCTTTCAGGAGAAGATCGTTGGCAGTGTGCCAGAAGACATGCTGCAGCAGTACCGTGACCGTTTGGACTACGAGCTGGATGTTATTATCACACGAGGATTCCCTGGTTACTTCTTAACAGTGCAGGATATTATTTCATGGAGCAAGCGGGAAGGCTTCCTGGTAGGACCCAGCCGTGGCAGTGTTGGTGGTAGCCTACTAGCTTATTGTCTTGACATTACTACTGTTGATCCCATCCCTGCTAACCTATTGTTCGAGAGGTTCCTGAACCCCGAACGGGTTAGCATGCCCGATATTGACATCGACATGCCAAAGAACGAGCGTCACCTGGTGCGTGAGCATCTGGAGAACAAGTACGGCAAGTACAACATCGCCAGCATTGGTACCATCAACACCCTTGGCCCAAAGCAAGCCATCAAGGATATCTGTCGTGGCCTGGCGATTGATCGTGATGACACACAAAAGATGTGTGACATTATCGATGATGATTGGAACATTAAGAACCGTGGTGCAACCTGGGAACAGGTAGTAAAGCAGTACAGCCGTGAGTACACACCATGGATGAACAAGTATCCAGATCTGTTCGAGAACCTGCCAGAGTTTGTCAACCATCTGCGCCACACCAGCGCTCATGCAGCTGGCATTGTTCTTAGTAAAGAGTCACTTATTGGTTCTATGCCACTGCGCTTTGCCAAGAACGATGTGCGCACTCAGTTTGATATGAACGAGGTAGATGAGCTGGGCTTTGTCAAGATCGATCTGTTGGGCCTGCGCACTCTTAGTACACTCATGGAGACACTACGCTTGATTCAAGAGAACAATGGTGGCGTACTGCCGTTCGATCACTTCTATGAATGGAACAAGCACTGGGCCAAGTACTACGATGACCCAGCGGTATGGGACAGCATCTGTACTGGTCACAACATCGGCTGCTTCCAGATCGAAACATCCAGTCTGCGTGCATTGGTCAAGAGGTTCCAGCCGCGTAGCATCGAAGACCTGTGTACCATGATTGCCATCTACCGTCCGGGTATCACCAGAGCGTTCGATCCTGAGACAGGTCTTAACCTGCTCGAGATGTACATGCAGAAGCGTGAGGGGCGTAGGAAGGTCACCTACAAGCACCCGGAGCTGGAGAAGATCCTGGGTGTGAGCTACGGCAGCTTTGTGTACCAGGAGCAGATCATGGAGACCTGTCATATCCTGGCGGGTTACACCATCCCTGAGACTGACCGTGTTCGCAAGGCAGTATCCAAGTCCAACTACGAAGACATGTTGGAAGAAGCAGCAGTGTTCATCTCCAAGTGTGTGGAGCGTGGCATTGAAGAGAAGACAGCACAGTCAATCTTTGATGACATGCGAGCGTTCGGTATGTATGGATTCAACAAGAGCCACGGCTATGGCTACAGCATGTTGTCCTACTGGACAGCCTGGATGAAGCACTACTACCCCCGTGAGTACATGACTGCACTGTTCCGTACCAACCCCGCAGAGAACGTTGTATACACCCGTGAGGCACGACGCATGGGCATCAAGGTTCTTGGTCCTGACATCAACGAAAGCGGTGACAACTTCACTCTCACCAAGAGTGGTAGCATCCGCTACGGCCTGAGCAGTGTCAAGTACGTTGCCAGTGCATCGGTAGAGATCCGTAACCTGGGTCCGTACACCAGCATGCAGGACTTCCTTGACCGCGTGCCAGCTCGCAAGGTGAACAAGCGAGCTGTGCTAGCAATGATCAAGTGCGGAGTGTTTGACAGCATCTGTGGTGATAGTGCTACAGCTCTCAAAGAGTTCTGTACGATCAGGAAAGAGATCAAGAACCCTGAATTCTGGTGCAATATAGGATGCCAGCACTGTGGCAGCACCGTCAGTACCTATGATTGCTACGCGTATTACCAAGAAAAGATTGAAGACCGTGGATACCATGAGCAAGAGCTGCTTGGTACTATGGTCAGTGTTGACCCGCTCGCTGACTACATCGCAGTGATTGAGGACGAACACAACTACCCCGGAGAGAAGCTGATGTTCCAGGGCGAGCGTGCTATGCTGGGCGGTATCGTGGTCAAGATCAAGAAGCTGATCACCAAGAAGGGCAAGAACCCTGGCGCAGAGATGTGCCAGGTCTGGGTAGAGTTGCCGCTACACCAGGAAGAGGATGACTACTTCGCTGATGAAGATGGCGATAGCTCCAGCAAGGATGAGAGCGTACAGATCGTTGTGTTCCCTGAGGCCTACAAGAGGATCAAGAAAGATCTTGAGACTGGAAAGCCAGTGATCGCAGAGGTAGAAAAGCTCAAGGAAGGGCTGAGCATGCGTGGGCTGTTCAGACTGGATCTACTAAAGGAAAGTGCATGACATGGCCAAGCAAGTTGTAAACCCAAAGACATGGAAGTGCCCTAAGTGTGAGCAAGAGATCACGGCTATTGCTAGTGAGGTCTCTCACAGATGTATCAAGAATAGAAACCGTTTTACTCAATGGGAGGAAGAGGTATGAGCTACGCACAGCTAGAACACTCGCAAGTGAGTATCAATACTCACACATCATTCCAATGCACTGAACCTGTGTGTGCTATTCACAGGCGCACACCTCACCACATGAGGAACTTCAGACAGTTTTATATGTTTGACAAGAAGATCATGGCAAGAGTATGCTCGCATGAGATCAAGCACCCTGATCCGGATGACCCTTATGCAATGATCAGTGACTTTGTAATGGATCACGATTGTGATGCGTGCTGTATCCGTTTTGCTACAGAGGAAGAGCACTATGGAAATAACGATTGACATTCCAGACTATCTATACAACAGCCTGGAGAAGCAAGCAGTAAATAGTAGATATACCGTAGAAGAAATAATCATCGACATACTAGAGGAAACATATGGGTAAGCAAGAAGCAATCGATAAGCTGATCAAGGACCTGAACAAGTTCACTCCTGAGGGCAGCAACAAGCCAGTGGTTCTGCGCGGTGATCAGCTGGAGCGAATCACTGCCATCCCATGCTTTACACCTTCGCTGGCACACCTGCTGGCTATCGGTGGCTGGCCAGAGGGGAAGCTTATTGAGTTCTTTGGCAAGGAGCACAGTGGCAAGAGTAGCTTTGGGCTTTTGGCTCTTAAAGACTGCTACGACTACTACGGTGGAGAGAAGATGGTAGCTTATATCGATCTTGAGCACCGATTCAACCCTGAGTGGGCAGAGAAGCTGGGGCTGAGAATCGATAAGGACATTATTGTTGTACAGCCACCGGATGCTGAGACAGGAACTGACATGATGGTTAGCCTGATCAAGAGCAAAGAGATCTGTTCAATCGTATGGGATAGCACTGGTGCAGCAGCCACCAAGCACAGCATGCAACAGCTGACCGATAAGGGTGACCGAGTTGGTGGCAACGCTGCAGTGATGAAGCGTAACGTTCAGACCGTTGCTCCGCTGGCCAACCTGTACGGTGTCACCTGTTTCTATCTTAACCAGTTGCGTGCTGACATGGATGGATACAACAGACCCATGACCCCTGGTGGTCACGCTGTCAAGCATGCCATGAGTGTGCGCATCTACCTTCGCCCTGGCAGTGACAAGTACTTTGACAAGATCAACGGTGAGAACACTCAGGTTGGTTTCCCTGTTGTGATGAAGACTGTGAAGAACAGCTACGGCCCACCATTCCGTGAGGGCTGGACAGACTTCTACAACCAGCCATGTGTCTTCCTGGATCACCCAGGCGTTGATACCCGTAGAGATCTTGCCAGGATGGGTATCCTGCTGGGAGTTGTTCAGCGTCAGGGATCATGGTTCAGCTGGAAAGACCTGAGAGCTCAGGGCCGTGACAGTTTCTTTGAGCTGGTATGGAATAGCGGACGCACTGAAGAGTTCGAAGCGGAGATCATTACAGCTACCAAGCGTGGCAATACTATTGTTGAAGCGGATACCGCAGACAGTTTCTTCGGCAGGCCGCTTACAGCCGATACGGATGACATCCACGACCCGGAGGTATGATATGGCAAAGCCACTAGAGTGGGGCAAGTACACACAGCACAACAAGTGGTCAAGTGACTTTACTTTCTGGGCTAGCTTAACCTCATTGACTCTCGGTGCGAAGTTGCACATCAGCCGCAGGCATTTTGGTCTGCAGATTGGCCTGTTGTTTGTTGGACTTGACCTGGAAGTATGGAAGAGAAAGATGATGTCATGAAGAAGATTATTGTTACAGTAATTGCTATGTTATTGTCAGCATCCAGTGTGGGCGCTAGTTCACCAGCACGTGTGGTTAATGATGGAGTCCGGTCCTGTCATGCAGGAAAGCTGGTCACCTGGTACCGGTATTCCAACGGTCATGTTCAGACTACGAGCAAGCAGATGCATGGAAAGACTGAGTTCATCTTGCGAGCTGACCCACAAGGCAGAGCGATCCCCAAGCCGATCTTGGTAAACTATGTTTCGGGTATTTGTGTTACGGACGTGCTATGATTACCATCAATCTGTTAAGAGAAACACGGGATAGCTACATGTTCGGTCTTGAGTTCATTAATGACAGAACTATCTTTGGATCTCGTGGTGTATACATTAACCTGGGTAAGAAAATATTTGGTGTAGAATGGTAGAAGAAAATCCTGTTGAATACCGTTGCGCAACCTGTGGAAAACGGTATATACTTGGAGAAGACCACTGCAAGCATTGCGGAGAGATTGATAAGGATTAATTGTGGAAGAAGAGGGCGTAGAAATTAACATCAGTGTCGAAGACTGGCCGGATGAGCTGGCTGGTGTCAGGATTGCTGACAAGACATTCATGGTTGACTATGAGAACAAAAATCTCAAGATCATTGCAGACCCTGTTTGGTCTCTTGAAGGACTGACTAGAAAGGTGAAGCAAGATGGCAGCCAACTCTCGTTCTGGGAAGACTGAGTTCCAGAAGGTGATCGATGAGATCACTGCACTGCATGACAAGAAGCAGGCAGACTACGGCAGAGTTGAACAGGGTGACCCGTTCGCTAACGTAAGAGCCAGCGAAGACTTTGGCATTGACGGTTGGGTTGGAGCTACCGTTCGTGCCAATGACAAGATGCGCAGGCTGCAGAAGGCTGCACGTCAGGGTCCTGACTCTCTCAAGAACGAGAGCGTTGAGGATTCACTAATGGATATGGCTGTGTACAGCATCATTGCACTGTGTTTGTTCAGAGAGAAGTACAGCAAAGGATAAAGAGTGGTCAAGGCAATCACAAAAGCTGAACGTGATAGAATCCGCAAGCGTCATACCGGCAACAATTCTTGTCCTGTGTGCCGTAAGTTTGAGATCAAGGGCAGGGGAGATAAGAAGTCTGTTGAGATCAGTTCGTACGAGGGAGATTGTGATGCCATCAAGCTGCTCAACTGGGTGGAGTCGATGCTAGATGGGTGAATTCCAGCGCAGGATGAGCAACAGGCACGAGAAAGATATCGAAGATCTCTGGCCAGCGGGCAAACGTACCATCGCTAGCGGTGCCAAGTACGAGAAGGGTGATGTAAAGACAGCTGAGCTTTACAATATCACCTTTGATATCGAATGCAAGTGCACACAAAAGAAGTCGTACAGCATCACAAAAGAAGTGTGGGATACCATCAAGCAGCATGCCCAGGACAGATCCTGGAACGCCAGGCCAATACTGGCAGTGCGTTTGTATGGTCAAACAGAAGTTGAAGAAAGCTGGGGTACACGAGTCCATACCCCTGAATCCCTAGAGGTTGTTGAAGACCTTGTGGTGATGCAGCTGAATGACTGGCTGGAGTTCTACGATGAATATCTTAGATTAAAAGGAGAAGCATGATGCAGAGCACACCGCAGTACTTTGAAAAGCGTATTGAGGTTCTCGAGCGCAAGGTAGAGGATCTGCAGCTGAAGATTGAAAAGCTTATGAGAAACAAGATGCTGTCAGACCGACAGATCGAAGCCATCGAACGCCGAGTGGACCTTTAAGGAGAGACATGGAAAAGAAAATTGAACTAGAGTTTGAAGTAGACAACCCCAACGAGATGCGTCCCGTTGTGCTCGGCTCAACGAACCTTCTGGAGGATGGCCCAATGGCTTCTGAAGAAGAAATCGCGGAGATGTTCGACAGGGCACTCAATGACATTTCTTGAGAGAACACTGGCCAGCTACCAGCGCAATGAGATCATCACCCCATACATCGAAGAGGCATTGATCCATGCCGACTGGCCAGAAGAATACCCTATCCGGGTGTACAACAAAGAACGCAAGTTCGATAACATGTATCACCCCAGCACAGACATCACCAAGGGTGAGATGCACCTGTACTATAAGTTTCACCCGGAGCTCAGGGCTTTCTACAAGGAAGAACGCATCAGCCCCACCCTGCAGATGACCTTCCAGATTGGCAGCGCACTGCACAGCATGATGCAGAGCATGCTTATCCACCTGGGGTTCACCAGTGAGGACAGTGTAGAGGTGCGCATCCGTGACGAAGAGCGGATGATTGCCGGAGCTATTGATATCCTGGAACTGACCATGCCTAATGGTGAGAGATTCCTGGTTGATATCAAGACCTGCAACAAGCTGCCACTGGAAGCCAGCCACACCTACAGCATGCAGCTGCGCGTTTACCAGGACGTTCACCCGGATGCACCCGAGCGCATGGCTCTGCTGTTTGTAGAGAAGAGTTATCCTCACAGGCTGCGTGCGATAGAAGTACAGCCTGATCCTGATGAACTAAATAAGTTATATGATAAGTGGAGCAGAGTACGGGTAGCAATCCGTAACAATGATCCGTCAGAGCTGAAGAGCTGCTGCAATGGTCCGACCACTGAAGAGTTCACTGTATGCCCTGCCAAGAGCATCTGCGAACGATGGAGCGAGAATGACAACACCACAAAAGGCTAAGGGTTTTAAAAACATTTGTGCATGTGGGTGTGGCGGTAGTCCTGCTAATCGTAATGCTGAATACATTAGGGGACATAGGCCTTTTGGTAACGACAAATGCTATTCCTGTGGTGAAAAATCATCATCTAGCAAAAGTAAATATTGTTTAAAATGCAGAGAAGATATACGTAGAGCCACAATGGATAGCTCTAATGAAACAAGAAGAAAAAAATCTGATCCTCGTTTGTCAGTGGAAATGCCACCAGGAAAATATTTTTGCACTAAATGCCAGGAATATTTGCCAGTATCAAAATTTCATTACAGGAAAGGCAAGCCATCTGGGTACTGTAAAGAGTGCAGATCTGTTGAGGGGCATTCGAACAGATTAAAAAGAGTTTTTGGCATAACAGCTGACGACTACAATATGATGCTTGATGAGCAAGGTGGAGCGTGCGCGATTTGTTCAATGATACCAAAGAAAAAAAGACTAGCCGTAGACCACAATCATGCTACAGGGCAAATACGGGGCTTATTATGCTCAAGATGTAATCATAGAGTGCTCGGTGGTGCTAAAGAAGATGCTAATATATTACGAAAAGCCGCGGATTATTTAGAAAATCCTCCATGCCAACATCATGGATTTGTAATGGATATATAAATATGATATACTCTTTTTATGTAGAGAACTCTTAGGAGAAAAACTGTGAGCAATAATTTCAAGAGAGGCCTTGCACCACTAGAGACAGCACCTGAGCCTGAGCTGGGCTCTAACCATGACGACAGGTTCAGTGAGATGCATGAGTTTGCTGTGCGTGCATTCACCTGGAAGACAAAACAGGAAGACCTGTCACTGCTAGATAGTATCGAACAGGTTGTAGATCAGTTCATGGCGGACTACATGCGCCCGGCTGAGGTTATCATCGCCAGGTTCAACACCGACAAGAGCATGACAGTTGATGAGCAGGACCGTTTGTTCCTGAACCTACAGAGTGCTATCACTGCTATCGAAGAAGAAGTTACCAGACGGTATCTCAAGGCGCAGTACGCCTGGTACATGCTGGATGACAAGTACTGGACTGCCTGGCGTAAACCTAGTAGTGGAACACAAAAGGATCTTGAAGCTGTTGCCAAGATCGAAACACAGAGTGACAGACAGTTTTATTTTGTACAGTATGCAGCCTGGCGTATGATCAACGACAAGGTTCAGAGCATGAAGGCCTCGCAGCGTTATATACAAAACCAATTGTATAGACGAGGGTAACATGGAAGAACCGGCACCAAAGCCTAGAAAATCACGCAAGCAAGAAGTAATCCAGGGACAGATGACCTGGCAGATCCTGGAACGCCTGCTGAATAATTATATGGAATGGCAACAGGTCTATCTCAAGACTGGCAACCCTGACTTGCATCTGTTGAATGGTGTCACTGTTAATATATATGATCTAATGAAAGGTATAGAAAGCCTGCCTCCTCGTCAGAAACAGGCTGTGGTGTTATCATGTCTGGAGAACAGGAAAGAAGTGGAAGTGGCCAGGATCATGGGGTTCCAGAAGTGGAGCAGCCAGGTGGGCATGTACAAGAGGAAAGCTCTGAAGAATCTGTGCGAGACGGTGTGGAAGAACTACGAGGAGAGTTGATCAACAGCTCCAGCAGCTTTGATGATCTGCTCGAGCTGTACGCCGAGCGGCTGCCAAAGCACTGGGATGAACTAAGTTATTCTCAACAGTTAGAGTGGTTTGCTCACAGGATGCTGCTGGATACCAGAGAAGATATCCGTCAGCGTGATGGCAACGAAGCCGCCAAGGAGTGGGGCTTCATGAGTGACTATCAGATTGATCGAAGGCGCAGGCGTGAGGTATACAGCAAGCTGGACGGTTGGGATACTGTACCACCAACTGGCGGCAACTTCTATAGAACTTATGTGGACCCCAGGACCCTGTTGACTGGAAACAATATAGAAAAAGGCACTGAAGATGGACAGAAGAACACGTGAATACAAAGAGCTAGTCAAGATGACGCCTACCACCGAGGACCTTCTTACAGAAGAGATCGATGGTGAACTTTATCTTTACAAGCGTTCTCCACAATGCAAGATCTGCAACACCAGCGATGACCTGCGTGGCATAGTTGACTCTCTGCTGTTGTTCCCAAAGAGCTACAAGGAAGTTCTCCGGGCCATTGAGCCTCTGCAAGAGAAGCTGAACATGCCCAAGGAGGAGCGGATTAACTATGAGAACATCCGCAACCACCAGAAGAACCATCTGCCGTTCGAAAAGCGTATGGTTCGTGAGGTAGTAGAGCGCAGAGCCAGGGAAAAGAACATCAGTATCCTGGATGCCAGCCAGAGAATGCTCACAGCTGAGGCATTCTATGAAGTTATCCTGGCCAAGGGCTGGGAAGAGCTGGCAATGGGGTATGAAAAACCCACGCTCACTCAGACCATGCATGCCATGGAGATGCTCAGGGCCATCGAGAAGGAAGAGAGCAGCGACTACCGCCCAGAAGATCTGCTGCAACAGCTTGATATGATTCTGCTGGCCATCCGTGATGTGCTACCACCAGATATGAAGCAAGCACTGTTCAAAAAGATTGAAGATTACCAGGGAGAATCGGGTGCCCGAAAGAAGCGTTCACGGTCCAGTCAGGCTGAACTGGAGAGCGGTGAAGAGTACATTGATGCCGATCTAGAAGAGGACTTCTAGTATATTTTAATGTAAAAACACTGTTATTTTGTAGGAGTATGTGAGTGTAAGGGACCTGTATGGCTGACGGAAAAAACGATGAATCATTGCGTGCACCGTTTAACAGTGCTGACCCAAACTACGGTGCCCCAGCTCAACCAAGAATAGATCCTCTTGAGCCAGCCAGTGGTCAGTCAACGCCACTAAATATTTTTACAACAACAAATATCCTTGAGCCAACCAGGACAGTTGAGGTAGGCCTGGTTGATTCCAGCAGAAGAAAAATTGTACCAACAACTCACGTCTATCTGTATGGTCCAGACTCAGTAGAGTCTATAAACTCTGGAGACAGTCAGATACAAAGAACTGGGCACAGTGCGCAGCACCAGCTGTTCCCCAACGATACTGATGAATCTATCAGGCGAGAGACCAACGGCCTGATCAATGACTACAGCCATCAGTATGACCTGAACACACAGCACCCAGCATTCCAGAGCCTAACGCGTGTAAAAAACACAGAATATAAAACTTTTTCTGATCGATTGAGCAGAGTCATGATGACCATCAACGAAAAGAGACAGCGCTGGTCCGGTGCCGTGCTCGCTTCGATGGGTAAAGCAAGACACTGTGATAAGTGTGGCGGTAACTTCCCTGCTAGGCATGTGGAATGGAACAGGAACGAAGGGCGTTGGCAGTGTGCCCCCATGTATAAACAATACTGCAAGGCAGGTAGAGCTCTACCACGTCCTGATTCTGGAGAAGATAGCGATGAATAGATTTAGCTCCAGTAAATTTACTGACAGTCATATTGAAAAGCTGTTTAATGACTCTAGCGAGATGCTAGAAAACGCTGCATCCTTGCCGGATGAAAGCTATGAAAAGCCACACCTTATCAATCTTTTTCTTAACACAGCTCAGAATGCTGATGACATGAGAAAGTTCAAGCAGGGAACCTTCCCAGCACTTGATAGCTCATACGATCAAGGCAGGCTTAACCTGACCAACTCACCACGCTTAAGCGTTGCAACCAGTCAACTTGCAATGCCTTTGTACTCGATATATGAAGCCGTAGGACTACAGCCTAATGGATGTTTGATGATCCCAAACGAGCATAAATATCGAATAACTGGTGCCGATGGAATCGCAAGAGATATCACTGATAAATTCCCAAGCTATCATGAGCTGCTACGAGAAGACTTTTCCAGAACTGGTACCCCAACTCTTAAAGCAATAAATGATCTGCACCAGACACAACTCAGCCACATGCACGGCTGGCATAGAGGAGAAAATCAACGAACAGAAGACTATTCACCGTTCTTTGCTACATGCCATGATGGTATCTGTTCAGGAGTAGAAGATAGCGGCTGTGCCGTATGCCATTCTGTCGGAAGAATAATAGGAAACTCACTGGAACATCTGCTGCCAAGCCGCCGAACACCGCACGTAGCATCAGCAGCACCAGTACATGTTCGTAACTTAATTACTGCTTGCCATATAGGTGGTTTACACCTGCTGGAAATGGGAAGCAGCGAAGATACAAAGGCCCATCCGTTCTTTACCGATCATGGTATGGGCCATAATAATGCCAGTTCTTTTCTACAACTTACTTCAAAGGTTCTGAGAAATTCTGCTGGTATGGACTGGCAAGATGCTAGAAGGCTTGGCCTGCCGGGAGGGGTTTTGCACCTGGACCCTATCATGGTTGCAACACACTCCAGATTAAAGAGTGTGCCTGCAGCTGTAAGAGAGAGCAAGTTCATTGACACGTCAGCCATGGGTTGGACCCGTGACAGCATAGTATTCCCAGAAGTTCCAACTGGCACAGGCAAACCAAAGCGTAAGAACACACTAGGAATGCGGTAGATAACGCTATGAAACTCAGTGATATATTCAAGCAGCCCAAGGTAGCTAGCGGTGAAACTGCATTCCCAGAGCAGTTCAGAACAGCTGAGCCAGTAAAGGTAGTAGATCGCGATGCATGCAACTGTGATGCATCTCGAGAGCAGATTGACGCTATGAATGGCGTTGCAGATTTTTATGGTATTGATGGCCTAAGCAACTGCACCTGGTGCGGGCACAGTGCTGAAGACCATGGTCGCGCCTGTACTCATGGTTCATTAACCCAACAACCCACCAGGATACCACTTGAAACAGCTTATCTACCACATGATGAGCAGTGCGGGTGTGCAGACGTTATTGCTAAAAAAATTAATGAGCTTGGTCCTGAATACCATGATGACGATACTCGCACCATCGTTGCCAGTAGAGGCACTCTAAAGTCAACAGGCGAAACAAGTGAAGCCCGCAGGAGTTTCCATCATGCTTTGGTGAATACTATAATGAAGCTGGGAACAGCTCCCAGCATGCCAGGTGATTCTGGAAATCCAGTATCAGAAACCAACCCGTTCTTGCATCGTTCAGCTGGCCTATCTATGCTAGAGCAAATGGCAGAACAACATGGTGGAGACATCATGACCATGCTGGATGTTCACAGAAAGTCTGCTGGAATAACTCTACCAGAGCTGGGCATTCACCCATCAAGAGTTGGTGAGAACTATAGCACCAGCCAACAGCAAGCCAATCAATCAGCGCTTCAGACATTGAGTGATAATACTAAGGTTGTTAAAAACGTTGAGGAAGAACCACAAGCGCACTGCGCTACCTGTATTTCGCATGAAAACGAAATGCAAAGACTATGGGATGGCTACTACGATTCTGTTTCTAGAATAACTGGCGGTGATCCTGAAAAGATGCATGCAGCGTTAAAGGAATGGTCTGATGCAGAAGAAGGACACAGGTTTGGTTACAGACCACCCTCTAACGCTCATAATTTTATCCAAAGAGCAGTTCAACAGCTGGATGAGTGGCGTGATAGCGGCCACATGTACGGTGAAGCTCACGAGGATCCTGAACAATCTAGAATTGCTGGCTTTAGAACAGTACTAGAAGAGCCAGAACCAGGTAGTGGTAACCGTAAGTCACAGGCCTGGCACAATGAATACAACAAGCGTGTTAATGGCATGCCAGATGGTTCAATCATCCAGCTGCGTGGCAAAAGCTTTGTTGACACTTTTCAAGACGATGCTATTGCACAGGCATGGAGTCATGTTGCATCACAGTTTAATATTCCTGATAGGCAATACGATGTTCATACAGATGAGTACAAGCCAATTGATGTAGATCTCAGCAAGCTGTATGACTACCAGGATCAGCTTCGTGCCAGTGGTCTGGGTTACGTCGCTGATAGAATGATCAAGCGTGAGAAAATCAAGCCATTGTCTGGCACTATCCTATGCAAGAGAGGTAACTCAGGCCTCAGAGGCAAGAAAAGAAACGCTCTTGAATTCCCCAGAGTGACTGTATCGGATAAAAGTTCTGAGGGCTGGCATGTTGCTGGCAGCTGGGATAACCCTGCAGCTACAGAACGTGCTCTTAAAGGTCTGAGAGATAAGGCTCGTACCGATCCAACAGTAGAAGATAACTATCGTTTGATTGACCTGTCCAAGATTGATCCTGGTGAGATTGTCACAATCGATACTGGTAAAGAGCTTATAAAATTTCACCAGCGCACACGGCTGAATGCCAAGGGTGAACCGATCCCTCAGACTCACTTCATGAGGGTTCCTTACCCTAAGAACTATGCAACTCGAGAGAACAGCACTCGAACACAGCCTCTGGAAGATCAGCCAATAGTATTAAATAGAAGAGATGCTTATATATTAAAGAGGGGCGCTGGGTTTGATATTGATGAAATGATTCGCACTCCGATCAGCAAGTCACAAAGAGACAGCGTTGCATGCCACGGTGAACTGGTAGCTGAACAAAGCCCAGATGGTGAGCCAACGTCAGTTGTATCCAGAGCTTTCACAACTCCTCTTGTACCCCAGGGTGATTCTTTCTCACCTCTTACCAAGCATGAATGCATCGAGCATGACGGCCACGAGTTCGACAGTGAAGGTAATATTACTGCCGTACTGTCCAGGAGATCTCGTCTGTTAAAGGCAGAAGACAGGCCAATGATACAGGCAAAATATGATGAAGCCCTGGAAAATATTGATGCTTTAAAGTACAGGGACGATAGAACCGGTCTCATCCGTGAGTTGGGCGCAGCTGCAGCCAGATACAACGAAGGCATGGGTGACACAGATATCAATGGTAACTATATTGGTACTGGTGGCATGGTTACAGACGGTGGGCCACGAGATCTGCTGGGCGCAACAGATGCAGAGGTAAGGGCAATAACACCAACAGAAAAGCAACAGGCTAAAGGCAAAAATAAACCGAATCGGACTAGAAAGAAATAAGTTATATCATGAACTGGAATAACAGATACGAAAATGAAAAGACAGCAAACATTGGTCAGGCAGTACAACACGTGCTTAATTCTGGTGTGGATGCAGTAAAGGACGTAGCACATTATGTACTGCGCGGCATGGCTCACCCATTTCAAGATCGTTGGGACCCTGGAACAAGCTATCAGCAAGGAGTTGATCTAGCCAATCAGGTACCGTCAATCGATTATGATCCTACTCTATCAACTTATGTTAACACTCATTCTCACGACGCTCAAGGTCTCATTGGTGCTGGCGCAGATGCAGTAGGCCTAGCAGCTGCTGGGCTTGGAGCCAGAGGGCTTATTAATAAAGCAAAAGAATTTATTGGCTATGAGCCAGGCACTGCTACTGGAGTTGCAAGAGCTGGTCTTGGGCATGCGGTGAATAAGGTTGTTAACCGCACAGATATGGGGTATCCTGAATTGAGAGAAAAACTCGTCGCGGACTCTATCGAAAGAAATAAAAACAAATGACCAACTCCAATGAAATCCCAGGCATCAGGCCAGAAGATGTAAAGCACACGCCATTCCAGCAGGCACAGATCGATGCCTACCTGGCAGAGCAACGTGCTGAGGAAGAGCGCCTGGGTAAAGAAGAACCTCTTGAGCTTATGGAATCAGAGATCATGGGTGCCTGGAAGGTTCTCGAGCAGCTACAGAACAAGTATGGCTATCGCAAGGCCAGCCACGAAAACCTGGTGAGCCTGAAGGGTGAGGCCGATGAGCTGTTCGAAAAGATTGGCCTGCAGGTTGTTGTTGACTGGGTGCTACCAGGCATCATGCAACAGCAGCAACCACCAACCATCACAATCGTTGGGCGTCTGAGCGGCAACGACTACAACCCAGAGCAGAACCGTTACGAGATCGGCAAGGGTGTTGCTGACAGATACTACGACATGAAGCGTGCACAGATGGGCACTCAAAAGAAACTTATCATACCAGGGAGATAGCATGCGCATCCCACGTTTTAATAGCAAAACAGCAGCTCCTGTCAGCAATATGACAGTGAACAGTGACAATGAGCCTGTTTTTACTGATACTACTGGAGGTCAGTGGGTACTGCGCAGTCGATACATGGGAGAAGATGTTCCCAGACAACACTCCCTGTTGCCATTGGCATATCAAGATTATGAACCAGAATTTGATCCACCACTGCCAAGCAAAAATATAAACATACAGACCAGACCTAGCAAAACATTCGGAGGCTGGTCGTCCAGGGATCTTGCAGCAGCAGCGCGTGCATCTGCATCTCCTAACACATACGGTGAGGCATATTCCCCAAGAACCCGAGCCAATGAACGCAAGTTCTTTTGCACCGCTTCGCACCTGGAGAATCTGAAGAGTAATGTTCTACCACATGTAGAAAAACAACATCAAGAAGCATCAGAAGTTGTATCGCAGATGCTGAGGAACCACCTGAACCAAAATCCTCTTGACCCTCTTTCTGAACCTACCGATGAAGACTATCGTATTGCTAAAGACAAAAGCAAACAGTTAAAAAGTCAGCTGCAAGAAGTAAAAAGTAAAATAGATAATAGCTACGTTGTTAATCAGAATGAAGCCTTCAGAACAGAAAGCATTGTTCAACCAGGCCATCTTGTTACACTACGCAATCTCACTCCCGGATCAGCCGAACCCTACCAGGATACAACGTACTACCTGCTCAGCCACCCAAGCCCAGAGATTGAAGCAGCGCATCCCGGAGCACAGCATCTTGACCCTCATAGCTTCCTTGCAAGAAACATGATGGAAAAACCAAGAGGTACTGAGGTTGTTGATAGAGAACTGCGTGCAGTCCCAACACTTTGGAACGAAGCAATAAGAGATCAAGCTGTAGCTCAGCAGGCCTATAGAATCAGAAGAGAACTTTCACCAGCGGAGCAGGAAGATCTTTTCTTAAACAGAGGTTATATGCAATCAAGGAATGTTAATGCTGGCAGGATAGTTGGCATACAACAGCCATCTGCGAAAGCATTATCTGCTAATGTTGTTCCATCGTTTAACAGTGGTAGCTAGAGCATGCCTGAAAATAAATCAACAGAGATTGAACAAGCTCGCTCTGCTGACGTAGACCCTGGCACGTTTGATAGCTCTGTATACAAAGAGCTGCGCAAACACATCTCACACGATGAAATCATGGAAGCCATGCAGCCTAATGCACAGCGTCACGGCGTTGGTATACCACCGGAGCACCTGCTAACCGCCCTGGTCAATAACAATGGTGACTATGACTATGCTGTACCGGAAGCTGAATCATATCTTGACAGAGATCTTTTGCAGACGCAGTTGAATCACAGACAGTCTAGAACTGTTAACAATGCATCCAGCTTTAGAACAATGCTCTCAGGTCTTTTGTCGCAAGAAGACCATGATGCTATATGCGATAGCCTGTCCAGCCATCATGAACATCTGGCATCCAGGCCTGATACACTGCCTGAATCATCGCAATTATTCGATAGGGTAATTGGTTCTTCAGGTTTCTCTCCATCTGACAGGCTTGGAATAATAGACAGAGTAGAGGATTGGAATAGCAAGGACTATCCAGGTGCTCACCACTGGATACAGTCAGAGATAGCACGTATAAAATCTGGCAATGTCATGACCATACCTGGTATTGAAAACCCACAAGATCTTAGTGGGGATAGCCGCAGTGGTCTGTTCAGGCACATTCATAAAATAATTAATGATGGTGGTCAGCTAGATATAACTTATCGTGGCAATAATGATTTCGCTCCACGTGTTAGATCGATTGTGCCAACCTATATTTATCACCACCCAAAGTATGATTCTCTATACATAAGAGCATATGATCCTCATACTATTGATGAACATGGCAACAAGGGCAGCTGGAGAACCTTCCGTGGTGACAGGGTGTCCGCTGTATCCGGAGGATACGGTAGAACTGTTGAAGTGCCTGATGATCCGGATGAAGAAGAAATAAGAAAACAGATAGCTTTTCTTCATCAGAATAATGGTTTAACATCAATGATCCCACATGAGCTGCTGGGTTCTCCTCACTGTAGCTGTGGAAGCACTGATGGCCTGCACACATTGGACTGCTACCAGAAAATGTCAAGCAGATTGATTGATCACTATACAGCACAACTGTTTAGTTCATGCTATGATCCTGGCAAGCAGCCAATATCAGAAGGTCTAGTATCTCCCAGCACTGTAGCTAATTTTATATCAACCAGGCGTAAGCTTGATGCAGCTATCAATGTTGCTGAAAGTGGTTTGTTCCCATACTCATATGATCCTGATAGGCATAAAGTATAATGTATTTCAACGCATCACAACAATCCAAACCAATAATGGATGCACGGCGTGCTGCTGACATCGGTTGGGATCCTAGTAGCCTTGAGCCTAACATAAAAAAGTCTACCAATAAATTATGGTCAGATGTTCCGCCCATGATCGCAAGCTTCGACCTGGAAACAACTGGGCTGAATGATCCAGAGCCAATCTCGTTTGGTCTTGCAATTTTCAGGAACGGAAACCTGTCAGAGCCAGAGTCACAACACTTTCTTATAGATCCACGCAAGAGTGTTGAGCTGGGAGCATTTGAAACACATGGCTGGACAGACCTCGCTCTTTCACAGCACCGCTATGGCATCAAGCCAGATACAACAGAACAAACCTGGCCAACTGTGCAGAGCGTTAGGTTGCAAGATCTAGGCAAGCATAAGGATGAATACAACGAGTGGGCATCAAAGCGTGACAAGAAAAAGATGTTTGACACGCGATTCGAAGTTGGTGCACCATATATAAGAAACGGGCAGCCATTCGTTGACATCAAGCACAAACAGATAGCGCCTGCAATAACTCAGGAAGATATCGATCTGCCTCCTGCTGTCCCACTGGGCATAGGCATAAGCAAGATTGTTCGGGTCATGTCTAACTTACAAAAGCAAGGCTTTGTATTTGTGGGAGCTAACCCAACATACGACACAGAATGTATAAAGAATACCTGGGAGCGAGAGAACAGTGGTAGCCCTGTGCAGATAACAGGGTGGAACCCTGGTTCCATGAGGCTGGTAGATGTTATCAAGCATGATGAGTCTATCCAACCAAAAGAATTAGATCCACGCAGCAGGTCTCTATCATCACTGGCAGATCACTATGGTATAGAAGCTGGTGGTCACCGAGCATTGCATGACTCTATTGCAGCAGGAAGAGTGTTCATCGAGGGGCAAATCCCATTCATAAAGAGCATTATTGATTCAAGCGCAACTCAGCGAACATCGTTCAAGCTGTCTGGCGTAGAAGCCAGTGCACTGGGCATAAATTATACAATGGGTGGCCCATGTTTTGGTCCAGTCTGTGGATTCTGTAACCATCTTAATGAAGTAGCATTATCTCATGAAGACCCAGCAAAGTCTGGAAAAGTTAAAGAGATAATGAAAGTGCACCAAGGTATGTAAAGGAGAAAACAATGCGTAAAGTATCTAGAGCAGAAGAGTTTAACCCCTGGGTTAACATGCGTACCGCTGAGAAGAAGGACGAAGGCGGAGAGAAAACATTCAAGCCACCCAAGGGTGTGCAGAGTGCTGCTCGCCATGCACTACAGCTTATTGAGGATGGCAAGGCTGGCGATGGTTTCACCAGTGTAGGTCGTGGTCGTGCTCATCAACTAGCTAATGGTGAGGCAGTCAGTCTGGCTGTTATCAAGAAGATGCACAGCTATTTTGCTCGTCATGCTGTTGACAAGAAGGGCAAGGACTGGGATAGCGACAGCCCCGGTAAGGTAGCCTGGCTGGCATGGGGTGGCGACGCAGGTCGTGCCTGGGCCAACGGTATCATGCGTGATCACGGTGACAAGGACAGCGAGAGCAAGAAGAAGGAAGGCAGTGCTGTCACTGCTGGAGCATGGCCTAGTAATAGCGAATGGGAAGGCCATCTTGGTAATTTATCTGAGTTGCTCAAAGAAGTGCAAGGTGGAACTGGTTGGCATGCTGCTATGGAACAAAAAGAAGAAATGTATGCTCATGAAAGAGCTGGAGAAGCAATACAAAAAGCTATTGATTCTGTTCGTAAAATTATGGAGTTTCCTGATTCTACAAAGGATAAGAAATGAGCTTCAATGAACGTTATGCTGCTGAAAAGACTGCCAATCAATACGTTAAGCAACAAGGCGACAAGTGGGTTGTTCTAAACAAAGAAGGTGACGTGCTGAGCCATCATGACAGCAAAGAAAAAGCCGATGCTTCTTTCTCTGCAATGATGGCCAACAAGCACGGATAAACTATGCCAAGAGTAACCAAGAAGGGCAACGCAAATATCCTGAAGGGGCAACAGGATTTTTTTGAGATTGCCAAGAAGAGCCTGCGCGATGATAAAGATATACCTGATATCGTCACGTTCACAGAGCACACAGAGTTCTTGGGCAAGCCACTGTTCCCACGCCAGCGCACCCTGCTAAAGCTCATCAACCTGGAGCTTGATAACCTAACTGACTATGACATGGAAGTTATAGAAGGCTGGACGAAAAACTTCTACCAGGATGGCGGCGAATGCATTGGCATTAGCCCTGACATCATGGAGCGTGCCAAGATACTCAAGGCAGATGGCTACAACCACTTCAAAGAAGTTATTAATATCACTGGTCGTCGTGGTGGCAAGGGCCACATCGGTGGCATTCAGGGAGCATATATAAACTGGCAGCTGCTCATGCTGGATGACCCACAGTACCACTACGGCATTGACAAGAGCAAGGACATGTACCTGTTCTGTGTGGCCACCAACATCCAGCAGGCCAAACAGTATCAGTTTGCTGACCTTTCTAACACCATCATTGACGCTCCATGCTTCCAGCCATATATTGCTGACGCCAAGGACCACTTCCTGGCACTGCGTACACCCAGTGACATTCGCAGGATTGCCACGTTCGAGAGCCGTGGCATTCGACCCAACCGATTGATCGCTAGTATCCGTAACATGGCTGTGACCAGTAACAGTAAAGCCAGTCGTGGTGCTGCTGCTTTTAGTGTGATGTTTGACGAGTTCGCACACATGCTTGTAGGAACTGACGGTAGCCGTACCAGTGAGCAGGTATACAGTGCTATCACTCCTGCCCTTGACCAATTCGGCAAGGATGGGTTTATCTATATACCGACAAGCCCGTTCTGCCTAGTACCAGAAACACCAGTTCTTCTAGAAGATTTAACATGGGCCCCTGTTGGTTCATTGAAGGTCGGAGATAAATTAATTGGTTTTGATGAGTACGCACCTGGCGGCAAGGGTAATGGAAGAAGCTGGCGGCAAGCAATTGTTGAAGAAACTTCTATCATTAATGCACCAACGCTTAAACTAAAAACAGATGGCCCAGAGGTCGTTTGCACGGGTGAACACCTTTGGTTAACAAAGAAACCATATGCCTCTCAATTAAACTGGGTAAAGACAAAGAATCTTAAGCCTGGTGACATGATCCGTTATACAGATACATGGGAAATAGACAAATCATATGATGCAGGATACCTGTCTGGTATGTTTGACGGTGAAGGGTATTATTCTAAACATGGCCTGCTCGGAATTGCTCAGAACAAAGGTCCAGTGCTGGATAACTTAGTTGAAATGATGATTGAACGAGGATGCGATATTAGCACTACTCTTAAGGAAGAGGGTAGAGACTGCATCGATATTACTGTTAATGGTGGTTCATCAGAAAAGATGAAGTTCCTTGGATCAATTCGCCCACGCCGATTGCTTGCTAAATTTACCGATCAGTTCTATGGCACAAGAATTTATGATAAGACTTCTAAGTACGTTACTGTTGAGTCGATAGAGGATGCTGGTAATCGTGATGTTGTCGCTCTGGGCACCTCTACTAGCACATTGCTTGCAGCTGGCATGTTTAGCCATAATACGAAAATCGGCAAGGCGTACGATCTATATGAATCTGCACTTAGCCTAGAGGATGATAAGACACCCAGCTATCCCAACATGATGATGATACAGCTGCCCAGCTGGGGGCCATACGAGGACTGGGCAGATCCACGCGCAACCTTCGGTGGATTTAAGTTCAATCGTGCTCCACAGGAGTACGACAACGAGATGAAGCTGCTCGAGAAGCGTGAGCCTGACACCTTTAGGGTGGAGCGTAAGAGCCAGTGGGCTGAAGTAACCAATGCCTATCTTAATCCCAAGATGGTTGAGAGGATGTTCGATCCGTTCGTTGACAGCACAGGTGAGACACGCGTGCTAGAAATGCAACCAGAGGGCATGTTCAATATAACTTATTATGGACACTGTGACCCCAGCAAGAGTGGTGCCAACACAGCCAGCATGATTTGCCATGTGGAAAAGATGGCTGACCCTGATGATGGTGAAGAGTGGTACCATATTATTGTTGACTGGATGAAGGTCTGGAACCCCGATGACTACACTGATGGGGAACTAGACTATGAAGAGATCGAAGAAGAGCTGGTAGATATTCTTTCGCGATACCGTACCACCAAGACGTTTAGCTTTGACCAGTACGGTGCATTCGTTACCCTGCCACGGCTCAAGCGCAGGCTCAAGCAGCTCAAGCAACCACACAAGGTAACCGTAAAGGAAACCAAGTTCACCAAGGAAAGCAACATGCGCCGTGCCGAACGGTTCAAGAGTGCTCTGGGCATGGGCTGGGTACACTCATACAAGGATGAATACGGCCCCAACGGAACCAGCTTGCTGGAACAAGAGCTTAAGTTCCTCCAGGAGATTAATGGTCGTGTGGACAAGCAGAAGTTTGGACCCATCCGTACCAGTGATATCAGTGACTGTCTGATGGTGTGTGTGGATGCTCTGCTCGAGGATAACTTTATCAAGATAGAGATGCGCGAGCGCCTGAAGAATACAGATCTACACCTGGGTGCTCATGGCGGGTACCACACTGGCGCTGTACCCGGATGGGGTCAGCTTAGTTCTAGAGATAAATTAAAAACATTCGGAGCAGTACGCAGCCAAAGAGACTACGGTGGCATGAACAGAGGGCGTGGGCGATGAGCTGGAACATACTATTACAAGCATCATTATATAGTTTATTAGGCTGTGCCTGCATGGTCGTTAAAGATATTGTCGGCACTGTACTAACAGATGCTATAGCTAATGGCCGTCACAAGCTGGCAGGAAACATGGATGGCATCGGTGACGTGGTTAGTATAGTACTAGCTTCATGTTCAGGTGTACAGCTAATGCACCTGGGCTGGATAGGCTGGCTGTTTATTCTGCCTATTGGTTTAGTAGGCAAGATAACAACCGAGCGTGCTACTAAATGGTCAGATGAGAACATCAAAGGATATGATGAGAAATGAACTGGTCACAACGCTATTCATCTAGTAAAAATTCTGGTCCATTGACACGCGCTGTTACTGCTCTACAGTCTGGCAAAGTCACATCTACCCAGCTGGTAGAAAAAAGTATAAGTAATATAGAAAAGTATAACAAAGATCTTAATGTCATTGCACACGAAGCATATGATGACGCGCTCCAACAAGCTAAAATGTTTGATAGTGGTCAAGCTACTAGAGCAATCCATGGTGTACCAGCACTGATAAAAGATCTGCAGAATGTTAAAGGCATGCCAACTAAAAAGGGCAGCGTTGCATTTAAGAATGCAAAGCCAGAGGAGCAAGACGATGCTACTCCAGCAAAGATGAGAGCTAGTGGGTTTATTTTTGTTGGCAAAAGCACACTACCCGAGTTTGGTTGCAATGGCTACACAGCCAATGATCTAACAGGAGTAACAACTAACCCCTGGAATATTAAGCTAGCTCCGGGTGGTAGTAGTGGTGGTAGCGCTGCTGCGCTATCTGCTGGCCTGGTCTTTTCAGCTACAGGTACAGACGGTGGCGGATCTATTCGCACACCAGCAGGTTACTGTGGGCTGCTTGGGCTGAAGCCAACCAATGGCATGATAGGCCGGTGGCCTGCACAAGATTGGATAGATTACTCCACTGATGGTATTCTAGCTAACTCTGCTGACGATTTACAACTAATGTATAACATCCTTAAAACACCTACTCCTGGTGACCCAGCAAGCTTGCCATTGGACGCTGTTAACTTCTTGGACAATAAAGAATATGGTGTCGGTAAGATATACGCAGCTGAAAGAACGTCACCATTTGGAAAGCTGCCAACAGAGACTGCTAAAAAGTTTAAAGAGGCAGCAGAAGCATTTGGTAAGCTAATGAAGCGCGAAGTGATATGGATAGAGCCACGGGATGTTTTCCCAGAGGGCAATCCGGATCTTGAGTGGTACAATGCTGTGTCAGCAGATCAGTATACTAAATTTGGCAAGCAGTGGGTAGACAAGCACTGGGACAAACTAACTAAATCTGGTAAAGACTTTTTAACTATAGGTAAGGGTGTAGACCTACAAGAATACATGGATCTTCGACGCAAGAGGTTTATGTATATTAAAAATCTTGATGATCTCCTTGGCAGCGATGGACTGCTGCTTACGCCAACCAATCCAAACCCTGGCTTCGCTGCTGATGGTAGCTATAATCCACCAGCAAAAGACTATAACGAGTCAATGCAAAATGTCACAGGTGTGCCTGCAATATCCATACCGTTCGGTGCGTGTTCTAATGGCTTGCCGTTCGGTTTGCAGGTAACAGCGCTGCACTATCAGGACAATAGGCTGATTAATATAGCTAACAAGTTTCAACGGGCTTACCCATGGCGACAGCTTGCTCCTGGCTATGAAGGGTTTGAAGATATACTATGAACTGGTCTATAAGATACGCTAGTGAGCGTTATGCTATTGCTGTTTACAAACCTAACAGCAGAGTAAAGCTCCCTGGAATACTAGAAGGCGTCCAGGGTAAAACTAATAGCTTTTACGAAGGCGGCGGCAGTATAGAGATCCATGATATGGATAGCATAAAAGAGCCAGATGTTGACAAGCATGCTAGCTTAGAAAAACAGATAGCAACGTTAAAAACAATTAAACCTAAAGATGCTACGCATGAAACGGCTATTGCAAATACTATCTCTAACGCGCAAGCACTATCAAATGCATACCGTGATGGATCATATACGCTTTCGTATCCAGAAGAACAAAACTCTAGGTTCATTCTTGCCATGCATGGCGGTAATATAGTTGGTTCATTAAGAGCTAGTCAAAATAAAAATTGGCCAGAGCTAGCCTTTATAAATTCTGCTACATCAATACACCCGGGCGCTGCTACCGCAATGAACCATGCACTAATCAAACATCATCTTGCACCTAATAATTTAGGCATTAATTCACAAGTTTATTCTCGTGAAAACAGCGATGATAAATGGGGTAGACCACAGCAACGAACGCGTGAGAATGCTCAGCGCTATCATGAAGAACTCGGCAGACGAGTTGGATGGCACTCATACAATGGGCTTTATAACTATCCTACCAGCCCAGGTAACTGGTCAATGTGGACCCCAGAAGATATTCAACACATCAATACTAATGTAAAAGTTGATAAAGAAAACGTATCACTAATCTAGTATTGGATAAACTTCAATACTCCACATACCACCTTCAGGATGGTAGCCTTCCCAAAGAGCCAGCTCTTCATTCTGTTTCCACTCAACTGTAACAGCATTCATAGCTGACTTTAGACTCGAGTACACACCTGAGATCTCATAGTTATCCTGTCCAGTATCATACTGTAGAACGTAAGCTAAGTTCATTGTTCAATCCGTGTCTGACCGATGTCTGAGTTACGACCGCTGGCATGACCTGCAATGTAACCTGAGCTGAGCATATTGACTTCATGGTTGGGACCGGGACGCAGATCATAAGCTTGTGACTGGAAGTATTCTTCTACTGCATGCTGCTTGTCCTTGACATAGATAGCAACAGACTTATCATGTGATATGATAGTATTAATTGTTGACTGTCGTGCTTCACGGATACGCTCGTCTACACCTGAGCAATAACCGATATAGAATGACTTGCTCCACTGACGAGCATCAGACCTGCTATTAGATGTAGCTGATTCTATCTTTTCATCATGCTCTGATTGCATGTGTAGAGATAGTATAGAGTACATACTGATAACAATCTGAATATCGTCGTCATAACCGTACACAATACAATAACCGTTGCCACGTAGCACTCTACAGAAGTTATGCTTGGCGATAGTATCGAGTAAGATACTGTTCATAGTCTGGTTTGTCTTTATACTGACAAAGTCCTGGGTGACGTATGAGTTACCAGCTTTACTCAGAGCCTTAAGCTGTAGATCGTCAATCTGATACTTGGTGATAAGACGTTGGGCCATAGCTTGGGCAGCTTCACGTTCACCAAGAAAGTTGCTGCCGTGTGCAAGGTTAAGACACTTCTGAATTCTATCGATTATATTGCTCAATGAATCCACTTATCCTCCCTTGATTTTTCTGTGCTTTGAGAACCGTTGATGATGAACATACCCTCCCTTCATTTTTTTGCCTGTTAAAAATTGTTGATGGATGCAGTCCGCTAACAGTTCTCCCGCATGCCTTCGAATACATCTTCAAGGTCGTCCGTAATGACGGTCTCGGTAACATAAGTCTCACTGCTTGTGTCCCCCACGTCTATCCATTTATCCATATTGGGAATGTAAATGTTCCCCTCTGGAAATTTAGCCATTGTTGTCTCCCAGTCGATCTTCCATCCTTCTTCCAGGGTCCAACTGATTACATAGTTATACTGCATTACTCCTCTCTTTTTGGTGGTAGTTGTCGCGGTTTGTAAGGTGTGCAAGCCCCATGATGGATCAGCAGATTGCAAGTGCTAGTTATCATCATGCCCAAGCCGTGCTCCATACCATCATCGATAATGGTCTGATAGATTTTTAGCATCTTGGGCTCTAACAAACTGCCATCTTCCCAACTCTTGAATTGTGCTGCTAACTTGCTGTGCATTTCAGCTATTTCTTCTTCATTCATCTTGTTGTGCTCCTGGGCAGTCATAGAATATTGGATTTTCCCCCTCACAATAGCAGGTCCCTTTACGCTCTACAAGTTCATGATGGGTTTCTGGTATATCCCATTCTTGAACCACGCTCATACCAGTAGCCAGGTCATAGTGATATTCACCACCCCATCCCTGCTCTTCTTCGAAGATCCAGTCCATGCTGACATCGAACCTTTCTTCAACCATGTAGTCTACCAGTGCCATGATGATACCAGTAGGTTGACTCCAGGCTGTAGAGAAGTCATAGGCAAGCGCCTGATTGTCGTCAGAACGGCACATGTTAACATCGTAAGCATTCCACTTGGTTCCCCAGTTCGCAATGCGCCAGTTGTACCAGTTATCTGTATGACCTTCATCGGTTGACTTGTACCATGCAATGTCGCTGGGCTCGATCAGGTTATAGAAGTTGAACTGCGGCATGCCCTCACTCAGTGTGTGTGGCATACCCAGCTTCTTCATGATCCTGGTCAATGCATGTGCGTCACCATTGAATGTGACTGAGTTATATACGTGATTTGGCATGATTTACCACCAGCTGTTGTAGTAGACATCGAGTCCGTTCTTGATAGCCTCCCGGCTAGCAGTGATGAACTCCAGGTCGTATTCCTTGTTCTCATCATCGGCAGAGTCACCGAAGAAGAACCCTGATGTTGCGGGCAGATGACCACGATTGATGGCCGTCTCCAGCTGCTCGAGATCACTAAGAGTCAAGCGGATTGGCTGACAGTTGAACACTCGTTGAGCAGGAGCACTGAGAAGAGACTGACGCAGTGCATCAGGCATGTTCTCGTTGATTTCCTTCTGCAATCCTGCTAGTGCTTCACGGATCTCATCAGTCATCTCTTGTTCCTCACCTGTCTCAGGATCCAGAACAATGCTGGTGAATCCAATGTCATCACCCATACCACCTGGCTTAACTTCACCACGGTAGTTCTGCATGTTGGCCTTGTGATTGAACAGCTTCTCCATCCAACCTTGCAGGTTGGGGTGCTTACGCCACACAGCGAACCTGCACATGTTCTCTTGGATGTCTTTACCATCGTATCGTTCACTGTTATCCCAACCGATATAAAAATCGGTGTTATCGGGGTGTGGATGTACAGCAAATGCGTATTGGTCGAGTCCCACGGGACAAGCTCCTTTGATAGTTGTTGTATGATTGGGCAGTTTATACTCATGCCCAGGAGTGTGCTACTACTTGGGCCAGCTGAACTGGACTGGCTTGCCACCGATAATAGCCCAACCTGCGGGCACCGCATCACCAGGTGACCAGTTCTCGGGGTCGAACACGGGTTCAACCATCTGCTCAACCTGCTCAAGCATCTGCATTGCCTCAATCACATCACTTGCGATAGAGTCAATACCAGTCATGTTGTGCCCAGAATCAGCTGCAAACTGGTTGTTGGCCTGATCCATCAACGTGGCTGGCGGGACAGTCTCTGGTGCAGGGTTGACAACTGGCACAGGACGAGCACCAGCACCACTAACCGGACTGTCAAACCAGTTCATAGTGCTGTAGAACAGGCTGTCCTGCTCGCTGTCCCACTGCATGGTGCGCAAGAACTTGTCACGCAACACCTCACGCGTAACCGTGGCAGGCGGGTAGCGAGCCTCATCATTGTACATAATAAGAGAGTTAACCACAGCATCCTTGGCACGCTTGGCGGTGTCAAACATGAACTCACCGATAACCTTTCTGGCGCGAGCCTCAGGTTTATCGGTATAGGTCTCACGAACAACCAGCCGGGCAGGATTGCCAGTAGCAGAGTCTTCGCGATACACACAGAAGGAATAATCCACACGATCACGAGCTCGAGTGGCATTCCAGCCAGTTTTGTCGGGTCTGGCAACCCAGATGATTGGCTTCACAGCCAAGCCTCCTTACTAGGGATGGATATACTACATGGTCATTCTATTACATGAGCATGACCAATGCTCACAACCCACAGGAACTCACTGTACTAGTGGGATAAGAACACTATATCTTACTTGATACTTGAACACAAGCCTATACTAATAGTATATATAAAAAAATTTTCCCGGCCTCTGTTCAAAGAGATTCCGCACGCGCGCAGCGCCAATCAGGCAAATGCTTATCGTGCAGTTGTCCCACGTGTGCTGTCACGAACACCATCCTGGTAACCGGCATGATAGGCGCAGGTTCCCATCTCACAGGTACACTCGTGCAAGGGCATGACATAGTAATCATCGTACCAACCGTCCAGCCACAGGTCACTAGCAGGATCCGGCTCAGGATCATTGGTGTAGATCCATTCCCAACCCTGTTCAAAACTATCGAAGACCTGCTCCGGCCAGAGCCGGTTGCTCATCCAGTCTTGAATGATATATTTCATTCTGAATCCTTCCAGCAGTCAATGCAGGTGGGGTTGCCCAGTTCGTCACGGAACAGGGCCGGCAACTCACAACTGGAACAGTCTACCAGTTCTTCATCAGATGTACTATTCCAAGGAAAACGAGTGCGCTCATCAGTGATGCTCGAGCCAATTTTTTCTCTCCAGTCTTCCGGGGCACCGCAGCTAGGACAGTGTTTCATCTGGTCCCAGCTCCTTGATCAGTCTCATGGTGTGCTTGATCTCCTGCTTGACTCCCTTGCGCTGTGCCTTCAACCAGCTGAGTTCGGTCTGCAGGTGAATCAAACGTTCACCCAGTTGTGTCTTGTCCATCTCTCTCCTTTACCAGTCGTGTTGGCAGAGTGGGCAACTCTTCATGTCTTCCACCCGCCAGCCTTCATCTTCGGGAATGATCCCGATCTCATCCCAGAGCAACAGACGGATGTCGTCAGTTGTCTGGAAAACATGCCAGCACTCCGGACACCACCGGAATGAGTCGGTGTACTCGTGCTCAACCTGTTCATGCACCAGGCACTTCCTGCTCTTTACAATGGTCTTGCCAGAGTTGTCCGGGACTGGACGCAGTTCAGTGTCAGACCAGATTGTACCGTTAGCTTCATAAGTTATACTGGTGTACACCGAGATGCCTTCGATAACTATCTCTTCACCCCAGTTGGTCATCACCCGATCACCCGGCTTGTACCGGGGGCTCAGGCTTGCACTGTGCTGTTCATCACTCATTGCTTTCTCCTTCTGCTCTGCAGTCGTTGCAAAGACTCTTGACCCAGTAGCTGTTATTGTTGGTACCAACAAGCACATGCTCTGTGCTACCACACTTTTCACAAGTACTGTAACTTAATTCCTCGTACTTTCTTTCGATCTCAAACAGATCCTGGTGGCCTTCTACATAGTATCGCAACCCGCCGAACTTCTCCTTGATCTGCAGGATAGTATAGTCAGGGTCTATCTGGGCCATCTCTCTGTCACAGTCCAGAATCAGTTGCTTCCAGCCTGGGCCAGTCCAGCGCCGACTGATGTATTCATCTCTCTCTTGCTGATTCATTCTGATACCTCCCAACCGCCGACCTTCCAACGAACTACTTCGTAGAAGTCATCGAGTTCGCCCGTGTCCTCGTATTGGACGACGATGCTCCGCCACTGCTCGTCTGTCAGCGGCACGAAGTCAACGCCGTCGCGCGCTGCCAGATCCTCCAAGTGCTCGTCGGCGTCCGCCCTAGTTCGGATCTCACAGGTGATCTCCGCGTCGTCCGGCAGCGTTGCCAGCCATGCTCGTAGGTTTCTCACTTTGCTCATTGCTTGTCTCCCTTGTTATGTTGTACTGCGTTGTCGTTGATGCCGTCAGTGTTTGCTCGGCTTGTCATTGGACGCGCTCGCATACTTCACGAGTAGCGGATACTTCACTGCTGCCGTGAACTTCCGCTGGCCCGGTGGTGGAAACTGCTTCGGCTAAACGCTCCCCATACAGGTCGTCCTCACTAATCATGTCTTGGAGTGCCACTCGGTAGCCGTGTGCGTAGGCGGAACCGTATTCGCTAGGCGTGACCTCTTTGAGCATGAACCGAGCGTTGTCCACGAGGTCGTCGTAGAGGTTGAGTGCGTGGATGGTGTCGCAGGGCCAACCGTGCATACAGGAACGACACCACGGGCCAACCTTGCTCTCAAGGCAACGGTGTTTCTCTCGCAGGGCATCTCGCTCTTGCTGGTTCATCACTCTGCCTCCCTCACGACATAGCCATCTACAACCTTGTAGCCCTTAGGAAGAATGGTGCGGTCGTTGCCACGTGCGTTCCTGAGGTCTGCGTCCCTGAGGTATGCGCCAACGAGGTTTGCGTCCCAGAGGTTTGCGTCCGTGAGGTCTGCGACCGTGAGGTATGCGTCCCTGAGGTTTGCGTCCGTGAGGTCTGCGCCACTGAGGTCTGCGTCCCTGAGGTCTGCGTCCGTGAGGTCTGCGCCAACGAGGTATGCGCCACTGAGGCTCACCACTTCGCCAACGAGAACTCGCTTGGCTCGCAACTTGTCGCCAGTGTCCACGATGGGTTCACCGTCCGGCACCGTCACTGTGACCACAGTTCCACACCTAGCCCACCTCAACGCACCGGCAAGGGTTGAGCAGAAGTTGATACCTGCACCGCAGTCCTTGTCTGGGTCAAGGTTGAGGTCATCGGCTTCGACAATCGTTCCCGGCGTGTAGGTAAGTTTGTTGGCCTGTGTTGGTGACTTCAGGTCTTTTGTGACACCCTTGTAGTAGGGCTTGTTTCTGATGATGTTGTTCATAGTTTCTCTCCACACTTGGGGCAGTAGCGATAACCCATGTCAGCGTAGATGTCTTCAGAATAGGCATTGCTGGTCCAGTCGGCGTGGTCGCACTTCACAAGTGTTGCGCCGTTGCCCAAATTGATTGGCTCACCACGTTCGTATGCTTCAAACACAGGCATAATGCCGGTAAGCTGCTTGGCATCATCCCAACGATAGTACTTGGGTGCTGACTCATTCTCTTGTGGCTTCTCTGCCTCCCAAGCATCCAGTACAAAGATAACATCGCAGGGATAGCCATCACCACATACATCGCAGGCTTCTACATCATCACCTGTCATCCTGTCTTCATAGACAAACAGATGATGCTCACGACGCAGTGCGTCTCTTGAATACTGATTCATTCTCCATCTCCGTGTAGTCGGCACTCGCACTCATCGTCGGTGCATTCATCGTGATCAATTCCTTCATTGCCATCAGAGCACTCGCACTCAACACCACAGTACCAGGCGCAGGGTATGCTCAGACATTCAGGGCAGGTTCTTTCAGAGTAGTATCCCATTATATTGCCTCTCCACACTCTGGACAGTATTTGAAATTCACCCAGATGTTAGTACCTTCATCAGGATCAAGGATTTCTCCACCATCAATGTGACCACATACTGGTGCGAACGCCAGCTGATGCGCAAGCATAACATCATCAACGCCTACAGAATCAATAATGGTGCACACAGTATCTACTTGCGTCACGGTAAAGGTACCCCAATCAGGTTCACCAATGATCCGTACCTTGTCTCCGACTCTAAACTTATTATCGATGATCATCGTATCCACCTCTGAAGTTGTATACAAAGCACCATCCAAACAGTACGCCATCCAGTACCCAACCATCATTGTCATACTTGCGCAGGCATGGCAACAGAAAGCGTCGGTCAGTTACCTTGTACAGGTATGCACGCTTGAGCTTGTATTTGTTTTTCATCGCTCTCCTTTGTAGTTCATGATGAAACTCTTGAGCCCTTGCTCAACACCACAGATGCTACAGATCTCTGTGGTGTTATCGGTTCTACTCAGGGCGCCAGTCCCAGAGTATTCTAAACCGCACAACGGGCAGGTTTTGCTATCAGCTGAGGAGTTCATCTACAACCACACTTTCACACTGGGTGCAGTTGATGCTGTCACCGTTGGTAAGATAACCGATGGTCCAGAACAATTCATCGACTGGATAGCCATCCGCATCTACATTACTTTGCTCACGCTGGTTCACGCAAGCTTCACACCAGAACTGACTGGTGTCTGCTTCGATGTATATAGCTGTACGGTATGTCATGTTACTCTTCCTCTTCTTGCACTGGGTGATGGCAAAGCCCATCTTCAATCAGTCGCATGGCTGTACGACCGTAGTGACCTTGTAGGGTCCAAGCGTGACCGGTATCGATCAACTCTTGAAACAGTTTGATAGTATCTGAGAACTCGAGTTCACCAGACTCATAAGCAATGAGCTGGTCCACGAGTGGCAACAGTGTGTTCATGATTTTCCTTTCATCTGGTACTGCACAGATACCCAGAGGCTCACTGACTCAGGGATCTTGATTGTTGTTATTAGATCAGGCTGACCCACTGACCACGGCGGGTACGACGGTGACCACCGTAGATACCATACCTGAGATCATTGGACTGACCAAACTTCAAACACTCTGCTACAACAGGGCAGTTGCGGCAGGCTTCCAGGGCAATGCGCATCTTGTCCAGGTCCTGACCGCCATCACCAGTATCGGTGAAGAACAGATTTGTGTCCATGTTTTTGCAGGCTGCTTGATCCCGCCAGTCTCCAGGATTGTAATCAAGCAGAGGCCTGATCAAATCCTTGTCAATGCTTGTAGTCATGTGTTCCTCCTAGAAGGTTCTTGAGTAGCGACGATTATGCGTAGCATTAATGGATTCTGCTGGCTCCCTGTCCCTATGACTGATACTAGTATCCATCAACTTGAGTTGAACATTCACCCACTTTCTGACATCTTCTTCCGAAATGCCATTAGTCTGAAGTTGGACAGCCAGCATCATCATGCAATCAACCAGTTCCTTAGCATGCCAACTGCTTCTGCAATTGATACTCATCAAGATATCATTGCGATTGATCCTGTCATTTTTGATGCCAACAACATTGAGCACAGGATACTTGATGCGCAAACCCAGTTCATTGCCCTCTTGTAAGTAGAAAGCAATGTCAACACTATCACGCTTGCGTGTAGTGTAGTTGAAGATGCGGTTGGTACGTGTTGTCCAACCGTCATCTACCCTACGCCAACCTACCAGTCTCATACTATTCTTCCTCCTCGTCTGATTCTTCCATCAACATGTCAAACAGTGCCATGGCATCCCAGCCTAGGAGCCGCTTGAACTCACTGTTGATCAGCTCACGATCACCAGGTCGCAGCATGTCTTCCACAGTAATCTCATTCTGATTTAGATACTTGAAGTGTTCTGTGATCACATTGCTAGCAAAGTCTTTGCTCACTGACATGTGCATCGCAGTGATCGCTCGCAGCAATCTTTCAAGTATGTCCAGCCCTTTCTCTTTACCCATTTTATCAAACAGATCATTGAGATCGTGAATGGTACGAAGCAGCATGAGTCCAACCACGGCATCCATGGTGACATGCTTGCGTGATTGTTCAAACAGATCGATGTACTGCATATGATCAATTGACTCAGACCCAAGCATCTGCTCGAACTGCTCTTGGTTCATCTCTTCCATTGTTACTCTCCTTGCTCTCGAAGGAACTGTTGGATACGCTCGCGAAACTCCTCTGGCAGGCGATCATCGCCAACCACATCACGGAGTGCACGAATTGCAGCGTCACGAACTTCCTCAGGCAGATCATTGATAGCCTTGTCGATGTCCATGTCGACGCTGAGCTCAAGCCCACCCACTGTGAGACCAATGCCAAGGGCAGGGATCACAAATGAATCGGTTGAGAATGGTTCACCGTACAGATCGACGGCTGACTGCTGAAGCATCGCAGCAAGCACCTCGAGTCCTCTGGTAAGATTGTCATACATGTCTGAGAAGGTAGACACAACTTCTTCATTGGTCCATGGCTTCATGCCATCGATGCCATCTTTCATGCATCCACCCATCATGTCGTTAATTGCCATGGGCAACTGACCCATCATAACAATCCAATCCTTGAGCTTGCCAAGGTGAATGCCAAACTGTGTGCGAACAGTAAAGGCTTCATCCATGTCAAGGTTAAGGTCGCTGAAGTCATCAGCCATTGCTAACCTCCTGGTTGTAGGGGTGGGCAGTTTATCTTCGGTGATGCCCAGCACCTAGTCAGTTCTCATGTCTCATCCAACTGACAAGATTAGCTTCTCACCCTCCGCTGGGATCTGTATAAAGGAACAGTTAGCCTACACCAGCTTCCCCTGGTGTTGAGTGTGTAACAACTAGGCAGAGCCGTAGAGCGGCGTCGATGGTTGTGATAACCCATACTTGCGGGCATATTGGTTGCCTAGCTGATACAGCAGGGGTTATGCACCAAACGAATGATGCATAACCTCAAGCAGGATTCCAGTCGCTATGCTCAGAGCGACCCTAGTTCCTTTGTATCATACCAACTAGGAAGTATTAGTGAGAAAGGATCACACCTTCTTGTACCGGCCACAAGATGCCCCAATGTTGTACGTAGGTATTGGATACCTCCATCAGCTTCCCCTGATGGTGAGTGTGAGCCATGTTTTGTGAGTGTCTGGGCTCAAAGACACTTGACCTCAATGCTGTGGTTGCTTGGGACGATCTGCGATCATCTTAGCAATGTTCCGTGTGCTGTCAGGCAATGGAACATCGTAACTCTCACACAGACCAATCATCTTGTTGATCATGGTATTCTGCATGTCGATCAGGTTATTGAGCTGAGTAACAACCTTGTCGTTGGCTTCGATCATCTCATCCTGAATACCGAGCAGCGTAACCAACTTGGTTGTCAAGTCACGCAGCTGTTCGATGTCAGTGTGAGCATCGATCTTTTCCTGAGCAATGCGAATGAAGTCTTGCTTGCTTGTGGTCATGATGTTACCTTTCGGGTTGTGTACCCAGTGAGCCAACAGTTATTGCTGCAGGCCCACTGGGTACTGGTTGTTAGTACTTGCCGAGCAGGGCGTCGCGCACGCGACCAGATGGCTTGTTGAACTGACGCATTGGCTTACCAGTCCTGCAAGCAGCGATGGCCTCGCGCATGCTGGGGATCATGATGATCCGGTGCTTCTTGACCAGCTTGGCACACTGGATGGACAGGTCGTGACCACCGTAACCCTGGATGCCGAACACCTGGCCGTCAGTAACCCAGACGATGTCCTCGCCAGGCTTCTTGTGACGGATAGCCCAGGTAAGAGCAGTGCCATCGACACCGTTGCCACCACGCTGCACGTCCTTGAAGCCCTTAACACGCCAGCCACGCTTGGCCAGGATGTGTGCATTTGGCAGGCCGCCGCCGTTGTCAGGATCACTGTAAGCCATGATGAGAGCTGCAGGCGCAACATCAACGATAGCCTCAATGTCATCCTGATCCACGTGCATACTACCACTGACATCCAGCAGGTAGATACCACCCTTTGTACGCATCTTGTTAGCAAACATGCGCATCTCAGGGTCAGTGTAACGACGGCTGGGGTACACAATGCTGCGACCAATGATGTTGGCGCGGCGCTTGCGTGCCATGTAGCCCTTGACCTCGACGGTGAGAGGCAGCTCGTGATTGAAGATGAGAGGGCCGAATATGTCGCCGCTGTCTTCATCTTCATCAGGATCTGTTATGAACTCAAAGTCATCAGGCAGGTCACTGGTGTCAAGCTGGCTCTCGGGATCAATGCGCTCGTAACCACGCAGGATCTCTTCCGGATCCTGTTCACCGTAGTTCTTAGCACGGTTGTCCTCGCTCTCAGCAAGTTCCTGACGGATCTGTTGCGGAGCACGATAACCATCAGCCATGTAGTTGGCAATACTACTGGCTGCGTACACTGAGTGATTGAAACCACTAGGACCGTAGACATCATCCCCGTAGTTCAAACGCTTAGTGTTACCGATGGACTCAACGTCGTCATCGAATGAGCTACTGAGCTCCTTGGCTAGCTTGCGCAAGCCACTGCTCCAGTCACTGTTGACACTGCGCACGCCAGAAGCAAAGCTGTCGAACGCCTTGGTGCCAAAGTATTGAGCGGTGAACTCGACGCACTTGTTCCAGGCTTGAGGCGTGTTGGTGGTAGCCAACCGCTTGCCAAGAACTTTCTCGCTGCCGTCAGGCTCGATTGGAATCTCGAATGCTTCAGCATACTGACGAGTGACAGCGTTGATACGACCGAGGTCAGCAAGCCGTAGCGTGTGCTCAGTAACGATACCCCCATGCTTACTTGCAATGTGCTTGAACAGCTTGTCGTCAGTGGGTGCGATACGAAGACGCACCATCTCACGCAGCCGAACCAGCCGGGAATGGTCGTCCCCCGAGAGGGGGACAGACACAATTCCCTTAGCGAAGTCTACACCGGTGTTGAAGTCACCTACACTGGGAACAACTTCCCACTGCAGTGACGGGTCAAGATCCTCACGGTATGACGCAACTACGTTGGGTAGTGGCGTGATCCGAGGCTCTTGCGGGTTAGATTCGCTAGCCATGACTAGAAGCTGACTTCGCCGGTGTTGAGCAGGCCGAGGCGCAGGTGACGGACGATCTCCTCAGCAAGCTGAGGACCGAACGCAAGCGCAGCAGCACGGTCAAGGTCGAATGCCGGGTCAGCAAGAAGCTGGTTGAAGTACTCGAACTTGCGCAGCGACACACGCTGACTGTAACCGTTGAGGTTACCAGCACGAGAGCTGATCAGCGTGGCAGCCAACATCCGCTGTCTCTCAGGGAACTGCATGAGAGCTGACGGGTGAGGAGCGTTGATCTGGATGTGCGCAGGGAAACGGTCCTTGAGCGCGTCCGAGTCAAGCTCGTCAATGTTGGTGATGTTGGCGGTCATCACCACGGAGAAACCAGGTGCAGGCACGATGGTCTCGCCGGTGGCAACGATCACAAACCGAGCTGACATAGCTGAGTCGGTGAACGCCAACAGCTTGGCGAGCACATCGCTACCAGCCTTGTCGATCTCATCGATGATGAGACGGCTGCCGTTGATCCAGGCACGGCTAGCAGCACCGTAACGCCAGTCGAAGGTGCCGTCCTTGGTGATGCCCATGAAGCCGTCAACGTCGGCACTGGTCATGTCCTCGGTGCAGCTCATGCGCTCGACACCACGGCTGACATCACCGAAGTACATGCCAGCGAAGGACTTACCGATTCCTGGGGGGCCTGAGAGGAAGACCTTGTTGACACCTGCGTTCATGATGTCACGCAGGTCACGCCAGCACTCGGGCTCGGGGATACCGCCGAAGTCGTCGGGGTTGTAGGAGATGCGCTCCATGGTGTACTCCTTGGTAGGGGTGGTTGGGGCTGCCGTCACGGCGGTGTGCGTCGAGACGGATTCTGGCACTGCTTGCTCAGTTGCCTGAGCGGTGTCCTTGCTGATACCCAAAGGGTTAGCGAGGAACTCTTGCAACAACTCGTTGGGAGTGTTGTTGTCAGCCATGATTATCCTCCAGGATAATATAAGGGTGGTGCCCCACTGGTACCGGAGTGGTACCAGATTCAATGCACAGGCGGCTCACTGCTCCAATGCGTTGAAATTTACTGGTACTGCGCAGTACTACTTGACTGCGTGGATGCGCACCGTGCGCTTCTTCTTGTCATTCCAGATGTTAACCATCTTGTAACCACGCAGGCTGGCTTCCTTGCGCAGCTTGGTAGCAAACTGAGTGGTGTTGGTCATGACATCAGCCAGCCTGTCGTTGCTGAGCACGTGAACCTGACCGTTGAGAACCAGGTCAAGAAACTCCTGGTGTTCTTTCCAATCAATGATACGGACCGGATTGGTGTAAGAACGGTTTCGAGACCTGTTAGCCTTCTTGACAACTGGATGCTCAATCACTGGCTCAACAACAGCAGGCTGAGGCATTCCCTTGGTCACCACGTAGGTGGTAGGGATAGGCTGAGGCTGCTCCGCCTGCTTTTTGGCACTCACCAAGACCTCGATAGCTTCAATGGTCTGGAGAACCTCGTCGGTGTTGACCTCACGGCCAAGCACTGCTTCAGTAGCGGCCTGTACCTTTTTGATGGTGTCGGTGATCTTACTCATGGATTTCTCCTCTTACTTGCAGCCGTCAGACCACTCTGGTCTGAAGCCATGGTTTCTGTGATAGTACCAGAGAGCAACGGTACTCTGTTGATCTCCAGTGGCTTGTGCAGCACTAGCAGGTAAGCCAGCTATATTATTTCTGGCATACCACCATTCGTGCGGCATGATCTGATACCAACCACCAGCATGACTGTGCGGTTCAACGACAGTGCTGTGGTTGCGTGACTCTGTCCACCTGATGCATGCGAACACCAGCTGTACCCTGAATGGTTCTCTCCACATAGGGTCATACTTGCTGGGCCAACTAGCAAGTGGATCGGTTGAGCGTGTGTCCCACCGGGTCAATGACCTGGGCGGAACAGGGTGGTGAACCACACTACTGACAACAACAACTGCCTCACTGGTAGTAGTTGGATGATCTGTGCTTGATGCTACCGGGCTGTTGCCAGCCAGGCTCATCCAAGCCCACATCACAATCAGTACGAATGATCCTCGATTAAAAACACGCCCCCAGTTGATAGTCATAGGCTATCTCACTCTCTGTCCTTTCGGTAGATTGTTGGTGAACAATCCGTGAACTCTTAGTATACCATCAGCACTCCTCTCGTTCCAGGACTTCTTCTTGACCCTGCTCGAAGAAGGATTTGTCGTCACCCTTCAACAGCATTTCAGCCTGCTGATCGGTCAAGCCCATGGTGTAACCCTCTTCATCACCCATGCCGGTGATGATCACGTCACCACGGATAGCGTACTGATAGATGCTGGGGCTGAGCCCTTTGAGCAACCAGGGGTAGTGCTTGAGGTACAGATCCGAGGCGAACTCGTTGGGATCCAGGCCAATGATATGACCCTCATCGTTACACCACATGTCAACCCCGTAGTTGGGCAGACTAACACAGTCAAAGATGCCATCAACAGCAGCTTTGATCATGCCGTAGCTGGTCTCCTTGGTGAACTCAACCAGTTCACGGGAGTTGTTGGCGCGGATGATAACAGCTTTCATGTTATTCCTCATCTTTCATCAGATAGGTAAAAAAACCCATCCCTATTGTTGCCAGACACAAGCATGCAGCGTTAACATACTTGCGGTGAGCCAGGTCCAAACATACTGCAACCAGGCTCAATACCAACCAGAACTGCAAGAATCGATAGAAGTATCTCTGCATATGTCTCCTAGATGGGTTCGATGTCAGGGTACTTGTGGATGTAGGCCAGACCTTCACCGGTCAGGCCATTGTTACTGTTGGCAATTCGCAGGGCTTCTTGGATCTGATTGGCAAGAGCTGCTGAACTCATAGAGTCAAGCACGAAATCACTCACTAGCTGATCCTTACCACGCAAGGCACGCCAGGCACGAACCAGGCGTCCAGCATCTCGATAGCTCTGCTCGTACATCACCAGTGACACATAAAACTCATTGTCATAAGCTTCAATGTCAACAGTCAGTACGTGACCGTGACAGTGGCAATCGTAGTACTCTCTGTAGCAGAGTGTGTCATTGTTGCTCATGTTGCTCTCCCTTGTTGGGTTGGTTGATTCCCAGGCTATACATGTAGCCAGGGCATAAAAAAATTTTTCGGCGTCAGTTCAATCAGATCCGCGGAATCTGTGCGCCAAGCA
>Ga0208379_1000007_pt1 | contig 111324 bp, 99 predicted proteins | sample CryBogCBE02Aug07_FD_184559 | JGI IMG/M metagenome (GOLD analysis project Ga0208379, IMG submission 184559) | Freshwater microbial communities from Crystal Bog, Wisconsin, USA - CBE02Aug07 (SPAdes) | ecosystem: Environmental > Aquatic > Freshwater > Lake | place: Crystal Bog, Wisconsin, USA... | reverse complement strand
CGGTGATTGGGGTGATAACCCAAAACTTGTGAAACTTGGTCGTAAGCCATATGAACCTAATGTAGATAATACAGATTATGGTTCAACTCACGGTGTTGATTTAGACTTATATGGTTTACCAAAGTATAGAACGAATGAAGCAGCAGAAAAGTCAACCAAAGCAGTTGCAAAGTATCAAGATATGCCACACGATGGTCAGCGTTGTGACCACTGCACTATGTGGCGTCCACCGCACGGTTGTTCGGCTGTTAGTGGCAAGATTGCGGCAAATGGTTGGTGTTCATATTACAAGCGCAGTCATCGTAAAGATTTAGAAGAAACAGAACTTGACGAAGCAGCATCACCAGTGTTGTTCCATTATACAGGTTCCGTGGGTGCAGCATTAAACATTCTTAAAAACAATGAGTTTATGTTGAGCATTTCTACTGGTAGTGTAGAAGACCAGTATGCACCGAAAGGTTACAACTATTTCTTATCCACAACACGTAGCAAGGTAGGTGGTTATCACGAGTTTACTGGCGGCACTGCCGTTATGTTTAACCTTGATGGCAACTGGTTCAATCGTCGTTATCTAGTAAAGGCTATTGATTATTGGGCAGGATTTGATAAGCAAAAGCACAGTGAAAGTGAAGACCGTGTATTCTCACGTGAGCCAACTATACCAGCAGATGCTATTACAGCAATTCATATCTTGCTTAAAGAAGCAGGTGAGTTTGCAAGTCCAACTACTCGTCAGTTGATGTTGACCGCAAAGAAGCGTGGTTTACCAACTTATCTTTATAGTGATGAAAATGCGTGGAAGTTACAAGATACCAAGCGAGCAATACCAGTAAGTAAAGCGCAAGATTTACTACGTGGACAAAAGAAGACTGGTTATATCAGCACTTACAATGGCAAGAAATATCTTGAACCTTGGTTAGAACTCATCTTTAAGAAGAGCCGCAGTGAGTTATCCAAAGAAGCAAATAAACTGCGTTATAGTTTGACCTATTGGAATGGTGGTCAGTTTGCTGATGACCTTGGACTACGCAATGAAATTACCAATGCTCGTAAACCAGGAAACAGTGGTTATGAAGCGGCAACTAAAATTATCGCTGCTATGCGCAAGATTGGTGCCAATGATGTAAAGGGTTTACTGACATTCTTGCACAAGAAGTGGGATGCAGAAGCACAGCAGAAAGAAAGTGTTGAAGAAGCACTTGATCCAAATGAAACACATGGTTGGATATTGCCTGATCGTAAAGTTGTTTATGTTACGAAAGAAGAACATCTGGGGTGGCTTTATAGTAAAAACATTGATGGTTATGAAGAAGCATTTAAACTTGGATATGTGCGTTTTGCAAAAGCAACTCTCACATTTTTTGTTCAAGGTTTCTTGGATGATCTTAAAAAGATGTATCGTGTATATGCACAAACTGCACTTGGATTCAAGCATATTGCAGTTGATGTAATAACTGATGAGAGTGGGAAAATTGATAACCAAATTTCACTGGACTACGAAATGCCAAAAGACAAAGCAAAATTCATTAAGAAGTTTGGTCCAGAACAAAAAATTGAACATGCAAATAGTATTTTAGGAACTGTTGGAGGCGGTGCTGTGCTAACCGACCGTAAAACTGGTGTATTTCCTTGGGATAAACATATGATGGGTGAACCAAGCAGTCCAAAGATTCCATGGCTTGAAGGTATTGAAGTAGGTGATAGCAATATAATTACCGAAGAACTACTTAATGAAGTGAATATGAGTCCAAGTGCGCTTAAAAGTGCAGTTGATAAATTACCACTTGCAAAGGCTGGTTTAGAGTTTGAACTTATCGTTACCGAGTTTGAAGATGCGGATGATGATGATTATGATCCATATGAGGACTTTGAAAGCGAACCAGACTATGCTGGTTATGATGGCTACGTAAGGGCAAGTGATTGGCAAGATTTTGAACGTGAAATCATGGATTTCTTCTATGGCGATCATAATAGTCGCCGCGATGTTCGATCTGCATTGGAAAGAGCAAGAGAAGACTATGATGAATGGTTGCCTATTAGGTTTGATACATGGGCTAACAGTCCTGAAAGCGGCCAAACCGATACACGATATCAACAATGGTTAGACAAAACATATGGTCGTGATATTGCAAACCAAACTGAACTATTTCCTGAATTGCCACCGCTAGATACATATGCTGCATTTAAAAAATCACATTATGATGATTGGCTTGAAAATTATGAAGAAAATGGCGATCCAATAGAAGATTTTCTTGATGATACTACTGGCGGTAGTTATTTTAGTAATTTTTCAAATAATTATGATTTAAATTGGCCATATTGGACAGAACCAGATTATGATAATCGTCCATCAAGAGGCAATGGTCCACCAGCAGAAAGTTTTAGACAGGCAGTTGGTTATCCAGTTCAAGTTAGCGGCGGTTATCACGCACAAGCCCAAAAAGCTGGATACTTTAAAGTAGAACCTGATAGCAGTCTACACGCAAGTAGTGGTCGTGGCGGTGAAGGTTGGGAGTTTGTTGCACCAGCACTTAAAATACCTGATATGGTTGATGTTATTAAGAAAGTAGCAGCATGGGCAAAAGAAGGTAATGCCTATACCAACAGAACTACTGGCTTGCATATGAATGTAAGTTTACCAGGTTATAATTTACAAAATCTTGATTATGTAAAGATGGCATTATTTTTAGGCGACAAGTATGTATTAGATACTTTTGGTCGTTTGGGTAATACCTATACAAAGAGCGCACTTGATAATATTGAAAATGTTATTAAGCGTGATCCTACCAAAGCAGAACAAGCATTATCACTTATGCGTTCTAACTTAAATCGCACAGTAAGTAAAATTATCCATGATACATATACTGACAAGTTTACAAGTATCAACACCAAAGATAATCGTATAGAAATACGCAGTCCTGGTGGTAATTGGTTAGATATGGATTTAGATGCGGTTATCAATACACTTTATCGCACGGTTTATGCGTTAAGCATAGCACTTGATCCAGAAGCAGAAAAAGAAGAATATGCTAAAAAGTTTTATAAACTTTTAGCAAGCGGTGCTAAAAAAGAAGATACAGATACAATCAAATACTTCTCACAATATGTAAGCGGCACTATACCAAAAGCAGCACTGCTATCACAAATTCGCAATGTCCAAGCAAAGCGTGATATTAGTCGTGGTAAAAATCCAAGCACAGAAGAATATCAAATTATGGATCGTGTGGCTGGCAAAACGGTCCATACTTTTTATAGTAATGATCCATACGCTGCTTATAAAACCGCACGTGATTGGGCAGATTATAATGGTTATCGTTTTGGCGATACACGATTGGTTCGTGTAAAAACACGTGCAGTTACAGGTAATCTTGTGCCAACATTGCCGCCAATTAGTTTTACTGGTGATGAACAAGCACTTGGTAGCGGTTCTAATGAATATACAATAGTTTTTTATAATACAGATATAGAATTCAAAAAAATTCGTGCGGATAATCTTAATGATGCACGTGATTTAGCAGATCGTTGGTTGCATCAACACGATATTTCCAATGGTCGTGTAGAACTGCGCCAAGATTATATGGGTGTTAAACACTATTATAATATTACCACTGGTGAAGAAACACGCACAGTTGGAATACCTGGTAATGGTGAATTATATGTTATCCGTAAAGCAAGCGATAATACTGCAATAGCACAGTTCCGTGAAAGACATGTAAATTATGCTCTTCAAACGGCTAATCGATTAACAAGTGAATATGGTTATAATCAAGACTCTTGGTACTTGACATTAGCAAATGATGATACAATGACACCTATTGCTGGTGCTGGCACACAAGCACAAACACAATCTGGTAATGTTGGTGGAACATATGTTGTTGTAAATCGCAGCGATGGCACAGAATTATTAGCAACACAAGCACGCAGTTTTTACCAAGCAAGTCAAGCAGCACAAAGATTTGCGCAAGAGCGTGGTCTTCCATTAGCAACTATTGCTATAAGATCACCCAACAATGATAATTTATGGGATACACAAGGTCAAACAATTCCTCAACCAAGACCACAACCAGAACAACCACGCCAATATTCACAAATAGAAATTGATCGTGGTTATGATATTGCGGGCAATGCTATCCCAAGACAGCAAACTAATATCACTGCTGCCGAAGGTGTAAAATATCAAATTATTGCCAGAGGCGGTGTAGTCCATGAGTTCCGTGCAGCATCACCTCGTGGTGCTGAACGCTATGCTGAATCTTGGTCAAACGAACATCTTGGTGATGAGAGTTATGAAGTTCAACTTGCTCCTCGCAACGAAAGCATTGAAGAAAGTATCCTCAATGAAATCAATATGAGTCCTACATCTCTTGAAAAGTTTGCTGATACACCATTTGCAAAGAGCATGAAGGTTGGTTTTGAAACCGAAATGTATATTCCTGGTCTTGGCGGTGAAGAAGGCGAAGAGGAAGAAGAAGAGGATATGGATGCCAACGAAGAGTTTCCAAGCAGTGCATCCTATCGTGATCGTCAACGTGATGTTATGAACTTCTTTACTGGCGGTAATGGAATCAATACTCGTCGTGAGGTTGAAAGTGCATTAGAATCTTTTTATGAAGCATTTAGTGAATACCAATATGAGTTTTATGACGAGAATTATGAAAATACTACAGATTGGAAAGCAGAGGTTCAAGAAGAATTAGGCGACACGCCTATGGATGAAGCAAGTGAAAGTGAACTTGATGATGCCAAAGATAATGTTCGCACCGCTTGGATGGAAAACAACGAAGATGAAGTTTGGCGTAATTTCATAAGTCGCAATAGCATTGATGATATGTATGACTTTATGCGTTGGGTAAATCGCAATACTCGTGAATCACTGTCATGGCCGTATTATACATATACCAGCAGTAGAGAACCAACAACAGATATTGGTGATGTTGTAGATGATTTTAGACGCACAACTGGTTATAAAGCACGAGCAAGCAGTGGCTATCATAATGCATCACGTGATGAAAGCACTTGGATATTTGAACCAGATAGTTCACTTGATAGTCCAAATGATGATGAAGATGGTGGCATTGAACTTGTATCACCACCTATGCTGCTTGATGATGGTCTTGCTGCGCTTCAAACCGTGTTTAAATGGGCAAAAAGTAATGGTTATTATACCAATAGAACAACTGGTTTCCATATTGGCGTTAGTATTCCAGAACAAACTATGGAAAACATAAATCACCTTAAACTTGTGTTGTTGCTTGGTGACAAATATGTATTAGAACGTTTTGGTCGTCTAAACAGCCGTTGGACTAAAAGTATGCTTGACCAAGCCAAGAAAGCAACAGAAATGCGTGATTTCCGCAAGACGCTACCACAAATATTGGATGATGCACGTGTTGGTTTACTTGACCAAACTAATAAAGAAATAAACAAAATTATTAGTGGCACACGTGGCGACCGTTATGTAAGCGTGAATATCAAGTCTAACTATATTGAGTTCCGCAGTGCTGGTGGCAATTACTTTGAACAATATGATGAAATACGCAATACTATGTTGCGTTATGTTCGTGCAATGGCTGCTGCTGCTGACCCAGAAGATAGCAAACAAGAATATGCTAAAAAGTTTTATAAACTTATTGTAGATAGCATTAAACAACCTACAAGCACAGTTGATATTTTTGCAAAATATGTTGCTGGTGGCATCAGCAAAGATGAATTGATTGCACAAGTAACTGCTGCACAAAAGAAACGTGAGCCTGTAAAACCAATTGGTCAGGGTAAAATTGTAGCCAATATTGAATCAAATGATGGCGATAGTGTTGTAGAAGTTCGTGGCGAAGGAATAAATGAAATAGTTAAACTTGCAAATGATTGGTTACGTGAACGTAATCAAAACCCAAGCAATTATGTGTTTAATTGGCCGTTTTATTCTGTTTGGCATGCAACAATGACTCTATCAACAGGAACAAGCAGATACTACCCAGAAACAGTAATGTTGCTACCTAAAACATATAGTAGAGAAGAAGCAGAAAGTGCTATAGAAAATTATTTTATACCTAATATGACTAAAGAGCAGCGAAATGCTGTAAATTTAAGCACATATGATTATTTTAATAGTAGTATTGCTGCTATTGCAAGAGAAATCAATAAGATTGAAGCAGAAAAATTAGATTTTAAACCATCTGCCAAATTAACATATGAAGCATTTGCATATCGTATTGAAGATTACAACGACCATGTAATTGGTATGTTTGATCCAGCAAAATACACGCTACAACAAGTTATAGAAATTGCAACACAATATGCAGCAGCGCATGATAACACTATGCTAATCTATCGTGGTACTCGCAGATTAGAAGGTGTTGGAACTGGCTATGGTGTTCCTAATTTGGGCAAACAAGATATAAATCTTGCTCACGTAATAGGTTCAGGCAAACAAGAGTTTTATGTAATAAGCACAGCTAACAGATGGGTATACTTGCGTGTTCGTGCTAATAGTTATGATGATGCTATAACAAAACTAAAGCAAAATTATTACAGAATAGCACGTAGCATAGAATACAATCATGGTGATTTTGAATTATGGACACCACAAGAATACGCAGCAGGTGTTAGAAAACCAAAACCACAACCACAACCAAAACCACAACCAAATGATGAAATTCTAAACCGTATTGGTAGTCCTACTGCACCAAAGGTGTTTAGATTGTACACAACTTTTAATGGCACTTCACCAATTATGGATGTTGGTGCGGCTACACCTACAGAAGCATATGAACTATTATTACAATATTATAAAGAACAAGGTCTTGATGATACATTAAGAAATGGTTATGAACGAGGAATATATTTTATTCGTGAAGTTTAAAGGTGATATAAATGCGAGCGCATGAGTTTATAAGTGAAACGCTTAAAAAAGTAAAGGGTCGTTGGGCTTTAGTTAGCAAGTCCAACCCTAAAAAAGTGCTGCAATATTATCGTGGTAGTGGTCATCCAAGCAAAGAATGGGTTAAAAAAGTAGAACGCCGAATAAAGTTTTTTGATAAATAACTTTATGATTTGGATTATATACAAAACAACAAATAAAATTAACGGAAAATATTATATTGGAAAACATTTAAATTTATTAGATGATCCACATGCATTTGATGGGTATTTGGGAAGTGGTCTTTTATTACGTAGAGCTATAAAAAAATATGGTATAGAACAGTTTGAAAGAGAAACTATTCATATATGTAATAATGAAAAAGAAGCGGATGTTTTTGAAACAATAGTAATAAATGAACACAAAATAAAAGATAATTTTTTATGTATGAATATTGCAAATGGTGGAGATGGCGGCGCAACAAATAAATTTAAAACAGACCTTGAAAAAAGAAAAATATATAATGATCCAAAAAGAAGTAAAAAACTATCAGACAAGTTAACGGAATATTATTCTAATGAAAATAATAAAATTAAAACAAGCAACGCAATAAAATTAAAATATGAAACAGATATAGAATATTATGAAAAAATACTTCTTGCTGCACAAAAAAGATCACAAGACCAGCAATGGTTAGAAAAAACACAAAAAAATAATAATAAAAAGAAAAACAATGCAGAATTTTCAGAAAAATGCAGTGCAAAAATAAAAAAATACTATCAAAATGAAACCGAAGAGCAAAAACAAATTAGAATTGAGAGACAAAAAAAAGCGGCAAATACACCAGAACGAAAAGAAAAAAGAAAACAGTTTTCTGAAAATAGAAAAAATGATACAAAGTATGCAGAAGAACAGAGTATCAGAATAAAGGCATGGTGGGCAAAAAGAAAAGCCGAAAAATAATGAATTACTTCATCTGTTGATTAGAAATTTTTGTAAGTAAAGATTTTTGTATTTTAGATTTAGGTGGATTTCCTGTTCCACTTTCGTCGTGGGTAAAGAAACCATACAAATTTATAACATGTGGATTTTGTCCGCTTAAACTATAAATCAAACTTATATCAAAAGTCATACCAGCATGTATGAGTTTAGGTTTATGTAAACCAAGCGGACCATTGCCTCTATACGGATGATCTTTGCTACCGTATGGCATCATGGCATTTATTTCTTTTGTTTTCTTAAAATCAACAAACGCTTTTAGAACCGCAGCACCGTGTGTTTTTAATGTTTCATCAAATAACGCACAGGTTCTAAAAACTGTTGCCATTATTGCATCCCAAGAACAGTTTTCATATGTTCAATGAGTTCATCGCCAGTCATGGGTTGGCTGAAATCGCTTTCCTTAACTGCAAGGATACGAGCAGTATCTTCTTCTGAAATTACAGGATCAGCAGCCATAATTTGACTTGAAAAATCCTCATTTGTAGGAATAACTTCCTTGATACGCATCGGTAACTCCGCTAATATTTATACCTTATATTACCACAATTACCCAGTCTGTCAAGGGGAAAATTAGGCTTGACTATTCAAGTGGTTATGGTATAATAAATCAGGCTCAAATAGGGATAAATATCGTATGGCACACCAAAAGTTCCGAGTTTACCTTGATATGGACGGCGTTCTTGCTGATTTTTTTGGTGAGTGGGCTAGACTTGATGGCAAAGACCACTATAAAGACATTGACAATCCAGAAGCAAAACTTCAACTTGTGCGAGATCATCCTACGTTTTGGGTTGATCTACCCCTACTTCCACATGCACGACAACTTGTTGCACATGTTATAAAAGAGTTTGGTAGCTATTATATTTGCAGCACACCATTAACTGGTGACCCACGCAGTGAATCTGGTAAGCTAGCATGGGTTGGCATGCATTTCAGTGATATGCCACCAAAGCATATTGAACTTACACACAACAAAGCTATGTTTGCTACACTTGGGGGTAATCCATGTATCCTCGTGGATGATTATGGTAGAAATATTGCAAGTTGGCGTAGTGCAGGTGGTATTGGTATAAAATACGAAGATCATGACTACACACGTGTAGCACGTGAACTCTCTAGTTTTGCAAAATTAGGGAGATATAATTAATGAGGGGAGTAACATGCTTGACGAAAACAACACCACTCTCACCCAAACACAATGGGATGCAATTGTTCAAATTTGGGAAGAGTATCAACTAAACAGTAATTTAGATATACAAACTTCTAATATAAAAAGTCAAGCAATACAATTCCTTACAAAGAAAAATAAAAAATTAACTCGTAGCGACTTGCGCCGTTTTAATGCAAAGATAAACAAAATCAAAAAATCTAAGAATCGTGAAGCTAAATTTCAAGAAGATAAATTATTGAAAGAGATTCAACGAGTATTAGATGAGTGAGTATGAAATTAAATTAAAGATTGAACCAGAAAATTATGACTATGGCGACGAAGAAATAGTTTATAGAATTTTTATAAATGGTCAACTTATGTGTGAACGTGCTTTACCAAAATTAACACAAAACCAAAAATTTTTTGATTGTTTTAGTTTAAAATTAGACGATAGCAAAACAAATAACTTAATATTTAATAATTTAAAAACCAAAACAGCCAGACCGACTAAAATTTTTATAGACGATTTATCTTTTAATTTACCAAAAAATGGTAAAAAAATTAATTTTATGTTTAAAAACTTAGCATTTAGTATGTAACAAATTTCATAAATAATTTAGAGGATATCTTCATGAAATATGAAATTCATAATAGCTCAGTTTATGGTAAAGTTTTAGCTCAAAATGGTCGACCAGTAATTACAAACTATGATGAAGCAGACAAACTTGCTGCTCATTATAATGGAACACTATGGAAAGTTTATGATGGTAGATATATGGTAAAATTACCAGAAACTGCCAACAATATTGAAGAATGTGGATGGGGTAACAATGAGCCAACAGGACAGTTGATGCCACAAACTTATAATCAGTATCCAGATCATGAAGTTCAAATGGCACGTCAAGAACTTTATCGCACAGCAAAGCTATCACTTATGTTGCATGACATGTTGAAAAATGTTGGTGAAAACCAGGGATTAGAAGGTTGGGTCCAACGTAAACTAACACGTGCAGCAGATTATATTGAAAGTGTTTTTGATTACCTTGATTATGAAATGCGTTACCCAAGTGAAATGAATGAAGATGGTCAGCAAATGGGTATGCAAACTGGTTCAACACCGAATCCAAGTCCAACACAACAAACTCAACAACAACCAGGCACACCTCCAAAGGCACCTGGTATGAGTAAGACACCTGGCATGGTTAAAATGGCAAAACTTGATACCAATGGTAATGTTCAGGGCGTTCCAGTTATGGTGCCAAGTGCGCAAGTTAAAAGCAAGCAGCAAGCTGGCTTTCACGTAATTGGTGAAAGTGCAAGTGCTGGCGCAAGTAGTGCTGGTGGTATTGCTGGCGGCGTTGGTGCAATGGGTATGATGGGTCGCAGTCAAATTGGTTCACTGTTTGGTGGCACTTATAACCAAAAGAAACGCAAGAAAAAAACTGAAAGTGCAATGAGTGATGCAGTAAAGAATCCAAGTGGTCCAAAGTTTACTGGATATTGGAAAGGCATAGACAAAGGTCCACCAGGTAACAAATTGGTAGGTGGCGACTAATGAAAATCAAAGATATTATTTTAGAAGCAAGTAGTCCAGCGCAACAAGCAGCGATTGCTATTAATATGAAGAAGCGCGGTAAAAAGCCAAAACACGTTGACGAATTGAAAACAAATACATTAAAATCATATGTTGGCAAACGTCTTGCTCGCAATCCAAATGTTTTAACTGCAAATCCCGCTGGCAAAACTAAAAAACAACGTGCTGGCATTGATTTAGCCATGGATAAAATTTTACCAGGCAGTGCTATTCGTAAACCTAAAATTTCTTCAACTGAAAATGTTGAAATGATTCCAGAAGCAGATGCCACTGATACAGTCAGTATGGATATTCCATTACTGCTTCGTATGATGGAATATGCTCGTGAAGATGCAAAGACCGACGAAGATTTGCATGATGTTGCTGAAAAGATGATTGAATTGTCTAAACATCACGATTATCTTTGCATGGAAAATTATGATGAAATCGTTGGGGCTGCTGCACATGACAACGTAGAAGAAAGTTGCCCACATTGTGGTGGCTTAATGTTACCAGAATCACGAGTAGATGAAAAGAAAGATGCTTGCTATTATAAAGTAAAGAGCCGTTATAAAGTATGGCCAAGTGCATATGCAAGTGGTGCGCTAGTTAAGTGCCGCAAAGCAGGCGCAAAGAATTGGGGCAATAAATCCAAATGAAGATGGAAGATGTTCTTGGCGAAGCATGTTGGAAAGGTTACCACAAAGAAGGTAACAAAAAAATGTTTGGCAAGACATATCCAAACTGTGTCAAGAATAAGAAAACCGAAAGCACAGATATTATTTGCGAACCAATTACAGAACAAAATATTTTAGAAAATCTTGATTATTGTGTAAATTGTGGTAACTTAATTATTCCAGAAATTTTAGGCGAAGCGAGCAGTAATCTTCATAAGTGGTTTACTGATAAATGGGTTAATATTGGTAAAAAAGTAAAAGGCAAACATCCACCTTGCGGAACAAGTGGCAGCAAGCGTGGTTATGCCAAATGTGTGCCAGCAGCGAAGGCACGTAGAATGACTGCTGCACAGAAAAAGAGTGCAGTTACCCGCAAGCGCAAAGCACAAAATGCTGCTGGTCGTGGTGGCAAAGATACTGGCGGAAGCGGCAAGAAGCCAATTTATGTAAAGACATTCGCAAAAAAGAAGTGATAATCCACTAAATAATAAGAGGATTTAATCATGAGTGATATGCGTTCCCTAATTGAAAAACTTACCGCCATTAGCGAAGATCGTCCAACAGTTGGCGATGGTTTTTATCTTGAATTTGGTAATATACTTCAGGTAGATACAGAAATTATGGAAATGACTGGTGACAGCATTACTCTACTTGGTGATGAAAAACTTTTTAAAGTTTTAGAAAGTCTAAATGAAATTGAAAACAAAAATTTAACCGAAGCAAAACTTTGGCGAGCACGAGATTTTGGTGGCAACAATAATGTAATGCATTATCGTGATGATTACTTTATTGCAACAAACACACATGATGATGGTGATAGTCGTAAAGTAGATCATGTTTTATTAAAGAAAATGGTCAAAACTGATGACGAAGCGACACCAGCATACCAACAAATTGCAGTTCTTAAAGTAAGTCCATATCGTGCAACACGTGATGAAATAAACCAAGCAGCAGACCGTGTTATTGCAAGTTCAAGTAACGTAAGTGAAGGTGAAGTAGTATCACTGCACGACAACCCACAAAGTTTAAAGCGATTAGCAAAAATGTGGTGGCATGGTGATGAAGCAAAACATGCTCAAGCATCCAAAATGTTAAGCAACATGGGTTGGGATATTGCCGAAGACGATGATGATATTGTATTGAATAAGGGTGGCAGAGAGATTCGTTTTTTTATGGATGACCTTTATGAAGAAATGGTATCAGAAGCAGAATATCATGGTCGCAAAGTTCCACTTGGTAAACCAATGCGAGGCGATGTAAAAAAATTTAAAGTATTTGTTAAAGACCCAAAGACTGGCAATGTAAAGAAAGTAAACTTTGGTGATCCTAATATGCGCATTAAGAAAAGCAATCCAAAACGTCGCAAGAGTTTCCGTGCAAGACATCACTGTGAAAATCCAGGTCCACGCACAAAGGCAAGATACTGGTCTTGCCGTAAGTGGTGATATGAATGTTACTAACTGAATTATTTGACCTTGATGAAGCGGCTGGTGTAGGCGTAGTGCCTGCTAATAAAAAGATGGCACGTGACCCACGTTATGCTAATGCGCTAACTGTTGATATTCATCCAGGTGAAACACAAAAGCAAGCTGCTAAATTTGGCAATAAAACTGATAAACTTGGTCGTCCACCAATTTTAAATCCAAACGGCAAGGTATGACACAATTTACTGATACGTTTTGCTTAAGACCATTCACTGATTTGGTGTTTGATTCTAATAAAGTAAAACCATGTTGTTACTTCTTACCAAATTTTAACAAAAATTTTACTGATATTCAAACTGCAAATTCAGAGGTTAGAGAATACATCAAAGATAACAAATGGCACCCTGGTTGTTATAATTGCAAAAAAACTGAACAAGATGGAAATACAAAAAGTCATAGATTAAATTTTAAATCAAGTTATGATGATTTTGACTATGAATTATTTTTAGAAAATAAATTCCAATTAAAAAATTTAGAAATTAGAGTTGATAATAATTGCAATATTGCTTGTATCACATGTTTTAGTGATAGCAGCACAAGATGGTCTGCCGAATTAAAAAGAATGGGTGAACATGACCCATCTAAAAATAAAATTAACAACGATATTGACCAAATTTTATTAAACGAAATTTGGAAAAATATAGAGAAACTTACAATTTATGGTGGTGAACCCATGTATAGTAAAAAGGTAGAAAAAATACTATCATGGGCAGTCGATAATAATTTTAGTGAACAAATTGATTTGCATTTTTTTAGTAATGGAACAGTATTAAATGAAAGTATTGTTAACAAATTAATTAAATTTAAATCAGTTAATATTGGATTTAGTATTGATGGAGTTTATGAAAGATTTGCAACCATACGATGGCCAGCTTCTTGGGACACTACTTTACAAAATTTTAATAGACTAAAATTAATACCAAATGCAAATCTTTATATAATCTACACTTATAGTTTACTAAACGCATATAACACAAAAGAAGATTTTGAAATTTTGAAAAAACGCTTTAATTGTGAAATTGTTCCAAACTTGGTAATAAATCCATCTTATTATACAGCAAGAAATTTACCAGAATCTGTCAAGGAAAAATTAATTGATGACTTGAATACCATTCCTAATTTTTCTTATCTTATAAATGAATTACAACAACCAAGCAACAAAAAACAACTTGAACAAGCAATTTTAAGATTAAAGAAATTAGATAGTTACAGGAATACTGATAGCAGTATATTATTTCCACCAGAAGTGTGGTCAGTAACCGATAAATAATCTTATGCGTATTAAAGAAATACTTGAAGCAGCAATGAGTGTAGGTATTCAAGGTCGTCATCCAATCAGTGCTGGTGCACGTGGACTAATGGCTGCACGTTGGAAATATAATAAAATAATTGATAGTGCAGAAAGCACCAATATGGACAATGCTGTTGCAAGACTTGCAGATAATTTAGATGGCATGGAACATATTGATTATGTTAGTATTGATGATGTAATGCGTAGTATTTGTGGTGCTTTCCAAATTGATCCAAAAGATTTGCATAATGCTTTTATTAAGAAATATAAATTGACTCCTGATGCTTTTGCTGCTAAATTGAAGCATGACCGTCAACATCGTCCAAAGTCCGTCTAAAACTACATACGCACCCGCAATTGGTGCAACAGGTTCAACTACAACATATACAATCAATACAGTTGGTGGTGGCGGTGGCGGTAGTGGTTCTATATTAACTACCTCTGGTTGGAGTGTTCAACAATCTCCTACGGTTGCAATTACTTCTAATAGTTTGGACATTACACCACGAGATAACGCCGATGCACTTATTAACACAAATCACAATAAAATAAATCTTGATAACTTTTATGAAAATGTATGCGAAGCAATTTGTTTAATTACAAAAAACGATGAATTACACGGCGAGTTTCCTATATTAGCAGATGCGTATGAAAAATATGAAGCTGCTCGTAAAAAATGGGAAATGAATATTGATAAAGAACTGCGTGATGCATATAATGAATATCAAGCACTTAAAGCAATAGTAACAACAAAATGAAAGGACTAATCTATGGCAAGAGCATTTAGCACTGAAGAACGTGCAAAACTTAAACAACTTATTACCGAAGCAATTGGCGTAACAACAGAAGTTGAAACGCTACAAGGTGGATTGAATGATACCATTGCTGCTATTGCAGAAGAAATGCAACTTAAACCAAATCTGCTTAAAAAGGCAGTTAAGATGGCTATGAAGCGCGACTATGACAAGGCTCGTGAAGACCTTGATATCATCGAAAGTATTTTGCAATCTACGGATAATTTAAAAGATTCCGTATAATAAATTAATATATGGTTCGCACACCACACGTGCATGTAGAAAGGTTTTGGTCAGCCACAAGTGACTTGGAGAATAAAATGAGTTATGTAGATGCAATTATTGATAGACAGCATGAGCGTATTCATGTTGTTGAGCGTGTAAATGGAAAACGTGTTTATAAGGAATATCCTGTAAATTATGTTTTTTATTACGGCGATGAAAAGGGCAACCACAAAAGCATATTTGATACTCCAGTTCGCCGTATAACTTGTCGCAGTAGTAAGGATTTCCGCAAGGAACTAAATCTGCGACAAGGTAAACACCAAATATTTGAAAGCGATATCAATCCTATTTTTAGATGTTTGGCAGAAAATTATCTTGGCAGTGATTCGCCACAGCTACAAACAGCCTTCTTCGATATTGAAACGGATTTTGATCCGCAAAAAGGCTACAGCACACCAGATGATCCCTTTACAAAAATTACTGCAATTACAGTTTATCTGGATTGGTTAGACCAACTTATCACATTAGCACTGCCACCAAGTGCCATGTCTATGGAAGATGCGAATAAAGTAGCAAGCATCTTTGAAAATACTTTTATGTTTGATAGTGAACGAGAAATGCTGCTAACATTTCTTGAACTTATCGAAGATGCAGATGTGTTAAGTGGTTGGAACAGTGAAGGTTTTGATATTCCATACACTATCAATCGTGTAACACGCATTTTAAGTAAAGATGACACCCGCCGTTTTTGCTTGTGGGACCAGTTTCCAAAAGTACGTGAATATGAAAAATATGGAAAGACAAGTTCAACATATGACTTGGTTGGTCGTGTTCACATGGATTATATGGAACTGTATCGCAAATATACATATGAAGAACGCCATAGTTATAGTCTTGATGCTATTGGTGAATATGAGTTAAATGAACGCAAGACTGCTTATGAAGGCACACTTGACCAGTTATATAACCGCGACTTTGAAACATTTATTCAGTATTCACGACAAGACGTTGCACTGCTCAATAAGTTAGATAAAAAACTACGATTTCTTGATTTGGCAAATGAAATTGCGCACGATAATACTGTGTTGCTACAAACTACAATGGGCGCGGTTGCGGTCACAGAACAAGCAATTATCAACGAAGCACATCGTCGTGGTATGGTAGTTCCTAATCGCCGTTCACGTGATGAAGAAGTCAATAGCCAAGTTGCTGGTGCGTATGTTGCTTATCCCAAAAAAGGATTAAATGATTGGATTGGTGCTATTGATATTAACTCGCTGTATCCATCAACAATTCGTGCACTTAATATGGGTCCAGAGACCGTTGTTGGTCAGTTACGACCTATTATGACAGAAGCACTACTTAAACAACGCATGGATGAAGGCAAATCATTTGCTGGCGCATGGGAAGGTCTATTCGCAACTTTAGAATATAGTGCTGTTATGAACCGTGAAATTGGAACAGAAATTACTATTGATTGGGAAAATGGTAACAGTGAAGTTTATAGTGCTGCACAAATATATGATATGATTTTTGACAATTATGCACCATGGGCGTTAAGTGCAAATGGCACAATCTTTAACCTTGAACGACAAGGCGTTGTGCCAAGTTTGCTTGAACGTTGGTATAGTGAGCGTAAAGAATTACAAGCTAAAAAGAAAGAAGCAACCGATCCAAAAGAAATTGCTTTCTGGGATAAACGTCAGTTGGTTAAAAAGATTAACTTGAACAGTTTGTATGGTGCTATTCTAAACGCAGGTTGTCGTTTCTTTGACCAACGCATTGGACAAAGCACCACTTTATGCGGTCGCACAATTGCAAAACATATGGATGCTACCGTTAATCAACTTATCACTGGTGAAGCAGATCACGTTGGCAAAGCAATCATATATGGCGATACTGACTCTGTGTATTTTAGTGCTTGGCCAGTTATTAAAGATGATGTAGCTTCTGGTCGCATGGAATGGAATAAAGAGATTTGTATTCAGCTTTATGACAGTATTGGTGAACAAGTCAATATGACATTCCCAAAATTTATGTATGAAGCATTTCACACTACGCCAGAACTTGGTTCTATCATTAAAGGTGGTCGTGAACTTATTGCTAGTAAAGGACTGTTTATTACCAAAAAACGTTATGCTGTGTTAATTTTTGATTTGGAAGGCAAGCGACTTGATGTTGAAGGCAAGACTGGCAAAGTTAAAGCTATGGGTCTTGACCTTAAACGCAGCGATACACCTAAACTTGTACAAGATTTCTTGTCCGATATCTTGAAGAAAGTTCTTGACGGTGCAGAACGCGAGCAGATCATTGAAGAAGTGCGCACTTTTAAAACAAAGTTTAAAGAATTACCAAGTTGGGAAAAGGGCACACCAAAGCGCGTTAATAAACTAACTTATTATGGCGATTTAGAAAAGAAACAAGGCAAAGCAAATATGCCAGGTCACGTTCGTGCGGCGATTAATTGGAATAATCTTCGCAGAATGCACAGCGATACTCGCAGTATTGAGATTGTTGACGGTATGAAAACTATTGTTTGTAAGTTAAAAGATAATCCACTTGGACTTACAAGCATTGGTTATCCAACAGATGAAACTCGTATTCCAAAATGGTTTAAAGAAATGCCATTTGATAGTGATGAAATGGAAGATACTATTGTAACACAAAAAGTAGAAAATCTTCTTGATGTTCTTGGTTGGGATATTACTAACGCAACAAACATCAGCAATACATTTACTAATTTATTTGATTTTGAGGAATAAGATATGGATGACCTTCAATCTTACAAAATGTATGAAGAAATTGTAAAAAATCGTAATTTTTATGCGAGTTATGCAACTGCTCATGCCAATTACAAAAACACTCTTCGTGCATTCGACAAATTATTGTTTGAATTAGATGATACTCTACTTTATAGCAAACTTCGCATGTTGGCAAAAAGTAGATTGTTAACTGATGATTTACTTCAAAAAACACCTGAAACAAGATTAGATTTTGTGCAAAGAAATGCACTGCATGAAATTGATGTTGAAAATTTGTCTAAAATAATTGTAGGTTATGTTGGAAATAATATTCCCACTATGGAACTATTTCCTGGCACAGGACAATTTTTACCGTATGTAGTTGCAAGTGAACCTCTTTATATAGTAGACCGTTACAAAGAAATAAATGATTTTGCTGCGCAATCTCTTAATAATGAATTTTATGCAACACGTAGACTTAGAAAATACACAGTAGAAGATTTTGATCTATCTGAATTACCTACAGAATCTTTTGGTCTTATATATTGTTTTAATGAGTTTTATTATACTGACCAAAACTATATTTTAAATTGGGCACGTTCAATTTTTAATTACCTCTATAAAGGTGGCAGATTTGTTTTTAACTTTATACCTCACGATGAATTTTGGGCAATTGAATACAATCTTGGTTGTAATTTTGGTGCTATTGATTATAAAGAGTTAATTGCAAATCTTGAAGATTTTGGGTATCAAGTTGAAAATTATAAAATCCAACCTTCCAGAAGTAGTTATATTGTAGTAAAAAGACCAGGCACTACGGAATTGCGACACAAAATTAAGGGTGGGTATGCAGAAATTATTGACAACTAACTCGTATTTTGTTATATTAAAAATCAAAGGAAAAATCAATGAAAGACTTTCTCACAGATATTGTTCAACACACACTTCCTACTGGAATTGATGTAGTTAAGGTCACTGGCGATGCCAATGAAACTAAAATTGAAAGCGTTACCGAAGACCGTTCAGTAATTCTTAATGCTAAATTTAATGAAGTAAATCCAGATTTTGCTGGTATTTTTGGTATGCCAAACTTGAGCAAGTTAAACACTGTGCTTAATATTCCAGAATATGCAAGTGACGCAACAATTGAACTTAAGCGTGAACAACGCAATGGCGCACAAACTCCTGTTGGTATTCACTTTGAAAACGCTGGTGGTGATTTTAAGAACGACTATCGTTTTATGACTACAGAAGTTATTAATGAAAAGTTGAAAACTGTTAAGTTCCGTGGTGCAAACTTTGGTATTACATTTGAACCATCAGTTGGTAGCATTCAACGCCTCAAGTTCCAGTCGCAGGCAAATAGTGAAGAAAAGATGTTTGTTGCCAAAACAGAAGGCACCAACTTAAAATTCTTCTTTGGTGATGTTTCTACACATGCTGGTAATTTTGTATTCCAAAGTGATGTTACGGGAACATTAACAAAAGGTTGGGCTTGGCCAGTTGGATTGTTTATCAGCATTCTTAATCTGCAAGGTGACAAGACTGTTGAGTTCAGTGATGATGGTGTTGCCAAGGTTGTTGTCAATAGTGGTTTAATTACATATGAGTATCTACTGCCAGCAAAGGCAAAATAATGAGCAATATTGAAGATATTACAGTAAAGCACGACGACCTAAAAGTATTTCTTTCGTGTGAATGCAGTAGTGCTGAACATACTATTGTTGTCCAAGTGTATGATTGGGGCAATGAAATGCCATATACGCCAGACTTTATTGTTAATATTCAGGCTGTAAATTACCGTCCATTTTACAAGCGAGTTTGGGCTGCGCTAAAGTATATTTTTGGTGCAGATTTAGTTTGGGATGATGTGCTTGTGGCTAGGGAAGATATTCCTAAACTTCAAGCGGCAATCGATCACTTTAATAAGTTATTGGAAAATAACGATAAAAAAGTAGTTGACAAACCATAAGTTTGCTGTATATTGGGAATTGTGGCACTGGCAAGTCCATATCATGTAACTCTAATACAACGGAAATGTAAATGATTAAGAACCAGAATGTAAATCGTGTTTTTAACGACCTTGATAATTTCAAGGCTTTTTGTGTGGAATATGGCTTTGTTTTTAACGAAGCCGATCTTTATAAGCGTAACACTCACGCGTACTCGCAATTTGAACGAGTGCGGCGTGGTGAAAAAATCCCAAACAATTGGGATGTGGATGCACGACTCTTTGACGAAAAACAAATCGGAAACGCTCACTAATTAGTGGAACTTTGCCAGTGCCTACATACCATAGTTATGAAGAAACTTTAAATAAAAATACAGCAAAGTTTCCAATAAAAACTACAGATGAAAAATATAAATCTAAAACTTGGAACGAACGAACACAAACCATGTATCTACTAAAAGAATTATTTCAAGAACACGGGTTAAAACATGGTGTTGATTATTATTGGACAGATCAATATTATGATAATCAGAATGTAAGTGTTTTGTTTACAAATGAAGAAAATACAAGTTATTTTATGTTATTATATCAATGTCAAAAAAACCCTTAATACTTGATTTTCCAAGTTCATCACTAACACAGCGACCTGTATCAAATAGTTATTCATTTGGACCAGGTGATTATGTAGAAGGTGGTGCGCTTAATGCAAATTATCGTGATGTAGAGGCTGCTTGTATTATTAGTAATGCGTTAGGTGAAGCGGGTTACAAATATAACGAAGATTTCTTTTTTTCAACTTGTGGTTTAGACAAAGTTCAAATAATTTTTAAAAATGAAGAAGCGGGAACTTATGCTGCTATGAAGTTAAAATTTTTTCCAAAGGATGGTTTAGAAGTATGAAATGGTTTGATCGATGGTTCCTTAAACAAACAAAAAAGGCTTGGGATACAGCTAACCAAGAAAGTAACATACTGACCGTTGAAAGTAATAAATTACGCAATCCAGATAGAATTGATGCTAATGGTATCAATATGAAATTGCATGTTGCCAATGGTGGTTATATTTTAGAGTTTCAACGATATGATGATCGTAAAGATCGTTATATGAATGAACTGCATGTTATCAACGAGGGTGAAAATTTCGGTGAACGATTAAGTGAAATCATTACTCTATATGTGATAAGTAATAGGTGAGCAGCACTCAATACGAATATGATTTTGAGTATGATACAGGACGGGCTATTCCACGGGATAGTGTAGGTTGGCAAAACTTTGCTAATGCTCGCAAACAAGGTTTGTTAGTTTGGGTCGACAACGCACTTCCAGATTGTGACGATAGTTTATTTTTTAACATTCCTTATGCAAAACAAAAAACACTTCAAAAACAACACCCATCGCTTGAAGAAGCATGGAAAATTTACATAACATTATTGCAGGTCGCAAATGGATAGCCAAGAAGAATTTGATCTAACAGAAGAAGAAATAGAATATTTGATCTTGAAATATATTCAACAAGAAACTCAAAATGGTAAAAATTATGTTGAAGCACGTGAATTATATGAGTATCTTGGAACAGAAATGCCAGAAGGCATGGAAGATGAGAAAATTGTCCTAAAATCCAGTGCAAAACGCTATATTGCAGATTTTGAAGCAAAATACCGTCCATACTTAAATTAACTCTTGACAAACCCCATAAATATGTTATATTGGTTATAGTTCATTGGAGAACCCAAATGCGTAAGACATTAGCTATCCTACTCGCAGCTACTACATTAATTTCTGCAACGTCAGCAAATGCACAATGGCGTGATCGTCGTTATGAAGGTCCACGTCCTGGCTATCATAGTGGCGGTGGTGGTAATTGGGTTGCACCACTTATTGGTGGTCTTATTATCGGTGGAATTGTTGGCGGTGCTATTGCAAATCAGCCTCGTTATGATGATGAAAATTATTATCACACAGAGTGTCGCCGTGAGCAAGTTTTTGACCGCTATGGTAATTTTCTTGGTGTGGAACGCCACTGTTATCGTGTGCCAAACCAATAAGGTGAAACATGGGAATATTCGACAAACTATTTGGTAAATCAAATAATGAAATTAACAAAACCGCTGACGCCTCTTCTGTAATTACAGAAAGCGCACCATCAGCCGTTACTAAAACTAGCAGTGAACCAAAACCTAAAAAAACTCGCAATCCACGAGTTAAAAAAGAAGAACCTAAAAAAGTAGAACCACGTGTTACTGTGCTTGGATTTGACTTTGATCCACAAAATCCAAGCATGGGTAGCATGGAGTTAGATTGGAACGCAGAATTTATTGAAATGTTGCGTTCTGCTGGCTACCGTGGTGTTAATCCCGAAGACCTTGTAGATGCATGGCTTAATGATGTGGCACGTAATATCATACGAACCAATGAGCAAAATCCACCTAATTTGGATAATACCCGTTATGTCACTAGAACCGATATCGGTAATGGTTTAAGTGAATTTAAATAACCCTTGACAAAATAAACTCCAGATATTATATTGGTATTATGAAATATCTTCTCGTTGATACAGCTAATCTGTTCTCACGTGCCCGTCACTCCACAAATCGTGGAACGGATACTTGGCAGAAAATTGGGCTTGCACTGCATATTACCTTTAACGTTATTCAAAAGGTAAATCGGTTGCATAAGCCTGACCATGTTATTTTTGCCCTTGAAAGCCGTAGTTGGCGCAAGGATCACAAAGGCACTTATAAAGCAAATCGTGCGGTTATTAAAAGTAAAATGACTGCACGTGAAGCAGAAGAAGATGCAGAGTTTTGGAAAGCCTATGAGGACTTTACTAATTGGGTTAATGACAAAACAAATTGCAGTGTAATCAAGGTTGCACGTGCAGAAGCCGATGATATTATTGCTCGTTGGATTGCACTTCATCCACAAGATGAACATATTATACTAAGCAATGACAGTGACTTCCACCAACTGCTTGCTGAAAATGTCAGCATTTACAATGGGTTGACAAATCAACATATTACTTTGCAAGGTTATTTTGACGATAACGGGAAAGTAGTTGTTGATAGTAAAACTAAAGCACCCAAAACAGTTGGTGACCCTAAGTTTGTACTATTTGAAAAATGCATGCGTGGTGATCCAACTGATAATATTATGACTGCTTATCCTGGTGTTCGCACTAAAGGCAGCACCAAAAAAGTTGGTCTTGTAGAAGCCTTTGCCGACCGTGAAAAACGTGGTTGGGCATGGAATAACATGATGCTACAGCGTTGGGTAGATCATGAAGGCGTAGAACACCGTGTGCTTGATCGGTATGAAGAAAACCGTATCCTTGTAGATTTGACTGCACAACCACAAGAAATACGTGATGCTATTGATGCTGCACTGTTACAAGTTCAGCCCAAGAGCAATCGTCAAATTGGCAGTCAACTAATCAAGTTCTGCAGTAAATGGGAACTTGTAAAACTTTCTGAAAATGTTCAACCCATTGCCGATATTTTGGCTAAACCTCTTATGGAGACTTCTTATGGATAAATTTTTAAAAATTTTTGATGTTGTTATACCTTGGATGATGCTTGTAGCTTTTGGAATTTTAACTGTAAATTCATTTTTTACTGATTACAAAGAAACTGGAATTTATATTGCTGCTACGCTTGGATGGATTTCATATTTGGAAATGCGTAGCAAATATGATAAACTTTCGAATACTGTCATAAGGATTACAGAAAATGAGTCTCAAAGCTAAAAACATCGTAGAAAATCGTTTTTGGATTATTGAAAATGATCGTGGCGAGCGCATTGGAAACATTGCGCAAACAACAAGTGGTGTTCGCTGCACTATGGAAGATAGTGTAGAAATTTTTCCAGACATGCAACAAATGATTGCTGAAAAGGGAATTACGTTTGTTCGTCGTAGTCGTGAAGCAAAAACTACTGTAGAAAACATGGTTTATGACTTTCCCACAAACCATACGCCACACAATATCTTATGGAATGTAAAACTTAAACTTCCTATCTATACTAAAAACAGCAAAAGTAGTTCATACTTTTGTGCTGGATATTATATCATAAAATATAACAAAGTGTATGTCCCAGAATTTACACCAAAACTTATTACATTACAACGATATGAGTATGAGGGTCCATTCAAGACTAAACTCGAACAACAAGAACGTTTAAGGATTTGCAATAGTGAGACCGCCTAATACCCATTATATTCGTGAATTTAATAATCGTGTTACTATGGCTGTTGGTAAACAAGTTATTGATAATGATGAATTGCGAAAAGTGCAAAGTGAACTCGTAGATTTGCTCGGTTATGTTTTGCAACTTGAAAGTAAAGTTGCTGAATTAGAAGAAAATCTATTAAACAGTAATGTTATTCAAGTAGAAATGGTAGGGAAAGATTTTTAAGATCGATTCGAACCGATAAATATACTGTAAGATTATCAACTATGTCAAGACCGAAGCCTCAAGTACTGCTTGAAATTACAAATAAGCAAACATATAAGTCAGAGCAAGTTCTGGCTAGTGAAGGCATTTGGGCAATTTTCTTGGATAATAAACCAGTAAATCTTAAAACTACCAGTATGTTAGCACAATATAGCGGACCAAAGTATAAGAAGTCTAGTTTTTCAAATCCTGGTCATGCAATCAATTTATGTAAAAAGTTAAATGCACAATTCAAGACAAACCGTTTTAGTGTTGTGCTATTGAACAGTGGTGCTGCTGTTTATCCCACAAAATGATAGATAAATCAAAAACTGATTGGACACACGAATTATACCACTTTGCTCACGGTGCAGACGCGCCTATACCAAATCCTAATTTAAAAAACATCTATGTTCTATATTGGTATCATAATAATAAAAACTTTGGGTTTAGGCTAAACAATACTTCATTTGAACTATTAACAAATGCTGGTTATACTTTTCATAAGCACTTTATTGATAAGAAAAAGTATCAAATAAATGGTAAAGAACTAGTATTAATGGATCGATATCATAAATTCCCGTGGTTTTTGAAAATGAGCAGTGGGGAATTATTCCTAATGGATACAGAATTATCCACAATTTTGGCTATGTGCGATGGAAATTTACGCCAAGCTATTGAAATTTTAGGTTGACAAATCCCAAAAATATGCTAAATTAGCATTATAGATGGAGAACTAGCGATGCGTAGCCTTATTGCAAAGTCACTTGCGGACCCCAAATATCGTCAAAAAATTGTCACCCCCCGTAAGGGCAAGGGTAGCTATAGCCGTAAAAACAAGCATAAAGGTGCAAAATGACTAATATTACCTTAAAAGACGCTATTTCTGCTGCTTGTGCGGCACAACGAATTAATGGTCGTTATATCAAACGCTATGAAGCTGACAAAGAAAAGGGGGAGGAAAGCAACGGTGCATTGATGCGTGATATCCTTAATCCTGAAATTGAACACGTTAATGCTTTGCCACAAGATATTGAAAGTGCTGAACAAATTATTGAATATCTTGATGGTAAAATGTTTGAACTTATTGGCGGCACATTGCACGATTATTGGCGAAATTTGGTTCTATTGACTGAACAGAAAGAATTTTTAGCTAATGATTACAAGACTTTAGCACTAATTGCTAGTGTTCCAAGCTCATATAAAAATGCTATTGCTCGTGAAAATGCACGTGATGAAATTAATACTTTGCAAGCAAATAGCCGACATTTTGGCAAAGTAGGTGATAATTTTGAAGGAAAAATCACCATTATTTCGGCAGTTTTTAGCTATAATTATAACAAGTGGTATCATACTGGACTGACAGAAGATAACTGCCTTGTGTTATTTCCGTTTGCCGAAAAATTTGAGCGTGGAAGTGTCATTATTTTGACAGCCCGCATCCATAAACATGATGAGGACAGCAAAACACGTCTGCATTATGTGCGGATTAAAATGAAGGTTCAGCCACTTTTAGAGACAAAAAAAGTGCTTGACAACCAAGAATAATCTGTTATATTAATATTATAGTCAACTGATGGAGAAAACAAATGGCTAAAGTTAATGATGCTGTGTCCGAAGTGCGGACAGTTACGCTTGCATCTGCTAAGCGTGAAATTATGGTATGTATGAAGCGTAAGCGCCCAATCTTCTTGTGGGGTGCGCCTGGTATCGGCAAGTCTGAATTGGTTGCTGATATTTGCGAAAGCATGGGCGGCAAGTTGTATGACTTGCGTCTTGCACTTATGGACCCTTCCGATCTTAAGGGTGTTCTCTACTACAATCCTACCGTGGGTAATGCGATGTGGAATGCACCGCCTGATTTGCCTACTGCCGAGGAAGCCGCAAAGTATCCTGTTGTGGTGCTTTTCCTCGACGAAATGAACTCTGCTGCACCTGCAACTCAAGCTGCCGCATATCAATTGGTTCTTAATCGTCGTGTCGGCACTTATGAACTTCCTGACAATGTTGTTATCGTTGCCGCTGGTAACCGTGATACTGACCGTGGTGTCGTGTATCGTATGCCATCGCCACTTGCTAACCGTTTTGTTCACTTGAACTTGCGTGTTGACTTTGAGTCGTGGAATGAATGGGCATTGAACCATGGTATCAGCCCTGATGTTGTGGCTTACGTGACCTGTAACAAAGGTGATTTGTTCAACTTTGACCCACGTTCAAGCGGTGCATCATTCGCTACGCCTCGTTCTTGGTCGTTTGTTAGCGACCTTTTGCAAGAAGACCTTGGTGATACCGAATTGAATGACCTTGTTGCGGGCACGGTTGGTGAAGGTGTTGCACTTAAATTCTCTGCACATCGCAAGGTTGCAAGCCAAATGCCAAATCCAAGCGATATTCTTGCTGGTAAAATCAAGGAACTCAAAGCTAAAGACATTGGTGCAAAGTATTCTCTTACAGTCTCATGCTGCTATGAACTCAAGGATAGCTGTGTTCGTCGCGGCGGTGACAAGATGAAAGATGCCGACTACACTGCTTGGCATGGTGAAATTGATAATGTTATCCGTTTCTTCCTTGATCACATGGATACAGAATTGCAAGTTATGATGATTGCTACTCTTGTCCGTGTTTATAGTCTGCCAATGAAAACAAGTAAACTGGCAAACTATAAAGAATTCCACGCTAAGAATGGTGACTTCATCATGTCTGCATTGCGTTAATCTCGCCCCTATCGTTCTCCATCACAGTGAGGGCGAGACTATAGGGGGGTGGTGTTCACAGCACTTCTCCCCTATTTTAGTGTGTAAATAAGAAATGAAAATTGAATGTTTAGATAATTCCGAAAATAAAAAGATAGATTTTATTATAACCACTGTGCCCTGGATTGATACTAATTTGCCGTTGATGGCACCAGCAGCACTAAAACCAATAATTGAAAAATGTGGTTATAGCTGTTTAGCAATCGATCTTAATATAGAAATATTTAATATAATAACAATTCATCCTTTAAAAGATGAATTGATAAAATTTTTCTTTGATGGTGTTGCTGATAATGAGGCAGCAAATTTTTTACATAATTTGTTTAAAAATATTGCTACTAAAATTATTTCTTATAAACCAAAATATGTGGGGTTAAGTCTATTTTCTTATGTTTGTCAGCAAAGTGGAAAATGGATAGCATACTATATTAAAAAACTCAATCCCAAAATCAAAATATTAATTGGCGGTGCTGGCTGTTTAGATACCTTTACTGGTCCAAGTGAATTTGTAAATTTTATGCTAAATGAAAAATTAGCTGATTGGCATATTCGCGGCGATGGTGAACGTTCACTTATTGAACTTTTAAATGGTAACAATGATTATAATGGAATTAATACACCATCATGGCAAGAACTGAGTAGGGAAGAAGTTAGAAGTTTACCGTATCCTGATTATGACGATTATAATTTTGCAAATTATAGAAAAAGAATATTGCCTTTAGTAGGCAGCAGAGGATGTGTAAGAAAGTGCACTTTTTGTGATTACATTTCTAATTGGAAAAACTTTCACTGGAGAGAAGCAGAAGAAATATTCAATGAAATGTTAATTCAAAACAAAAAATATAATATAAGAAATTTTAAATTTCAAGACAGTTTGACTAATGGCAATCAAAAAGAATTTTTAAAATTTTTAAAGTTATTGGCAAATTATAATACAAAAAATCCAAATAATTCTTTTAGTTGGTCTGGATATTTTATTTTTAGAAATATATCTCAAAGCAGTGAACATGAATGGGAGTTAATAGCTAAGTCTGGTGCAAATGTTTTAAGTGTTGGAGTTGAAAATCTAAATGAAGATATTAGATACGCCATGGGTAAAAAATTTACTAATGAATCTATAGATTTTTATTTAAAACAAGCTAAAAAATATAACATAAAAATTACTTTACTTAATATCGTTGGATACATTACTGAAACACAAACACATATTAACTATATAAAAAATTGGTTAGCAACTCATATTGAGTATAAAGACACACTGGTAATTCAATGGGGTGGGACATTAGGTATTTTCCCAAATACTTTTTTAGATAATAATAAAGAAAAATTAGGAATAACAAAAATTGGTCCCTTGCCAAATGAATGGATAAATCCGTCTATTAATAGTACACCAAAAATAAGGGCGCAATGGACGATTGACCTTATGAATTACAGTAAAAAACTAGGTTACAATGTTGTTGATAACCTTGATAATCATTTTGTGCTAGAAAGTTTAATTAAAAACAATGTTTGATAATGTAGAAATAAAATTTTTGTTTGAATTTGGCTATGTCAAAAATAAAACAATGACTGTAAAATTTATTGGCGATGATATTGTGATAAATCCCACGGGTGAAAAGTTTGTAGAACAAAGTTTATTTGTAAATCTTCCCAAAAAAATTAAAATAGATTTTAGTGGAAAAGATATGAAAAATGACACAATTATTGAAGACAATAAAATTATTGCTGATAAATTTGTTAAAATTTGCAGTATTAAATTAGATATGTTTCCAATAAATGAAGTATATTTACAGCAAAATATAGTAATAAATTGTGAAAACCAAAGTAAAATTGCAACAAATTATGTTGGTTTTAATGGATATATTGACTTAAATTTAAATAAAACCAATATTTTCGAACAAATAATGGCTTTTTCTTGAAAAAATAATGCTTGACAACCCCCAATAATGTGGTATTATAGATTATAGAAATTGGAGAACGATTATGGCTAAGATGAAACAAGGTGCTGGCAAACTGTCCGATACGGTTGACCCAAAGGTCGACTATGATGCACGTCAAGCAATTCTCAAGGCTCGTATTGCCCTTGTAATTAAACAACCGTTTTTTGGAAATCTTGCCATGCGGCTCAAACTGGTCAATGCTGATAGCTGGCTGACCACTGCGGCTACTGATGGTCGTCACTTTTATTACAACAGTGACTTTATCCTCAAACTTCCTACCAATCAAATGATGTTTTTGTTCTGCCATGAGTTGCTTCATTGCGCTTACGACCACATGAACCGTGGTATTGGCAAACAGAAAGACCTTGCAAACATTGCAATGGACTATGTGGTAAATGCTGACTGCATCAAGTATAACCTTGGTCAACGTATTACTGTTCTTCCTATTCTTTATGATCGCAAGTATGATGATTGGAACTTTGAACAAGTTTATGAAGACTTGATCAAGAATGCACAGAAAATTAACATTGAAGATTTGCTTGACCAAATGCTTGATGACCATCTTGATCCTGAAAAAGATGGCAATGGCGGTGAAGACAAAGACGGTGATAAAGAAGGTAAGGGCCGTCCTACACTTTCACAAGAAGAACGCCAAAAGATTAAAGACGAGTTTAAGGAAGCTATGCTTGCAGCAGCACAAAGTGCTGGCGCTGGCGATTGTCCTGGCAATGTCAAGCGTATGATTAATGAACTCACACAGCCTAAAATCAACTGGCGTGAACTCATTACACAACAAATCCAATCTACTGTTAAGAATGATTACACTTGGACTATTCCTAACAAGAAAATGTTCTCGCAAGGGTTTGTTCTGCCTAACATGCGTAAGGATCAAGCTATTGATGTTTGCATTGCTATCGATACTAGCGGTTCAATTGGTCAAGAACAATTGACTGCTTTTTTTAGTGAAATCAATGGTATCATGCAATCTTATGATGATTACAAGATTAAGATTTGGTGCTTTGATACACAAGTTCATAACCCACAAGAATATACTACTGCTGATGGTGATGAACTTATAAACTATGAACCAAAAGGTTTTGGCGGAACTGACTTTGATGTAAATTGGCGGTGGATGCAACACGAAGGCGTTGAACCTAAACTTTTTATCGTGTTTACTGACGGTGAACCCTTTGGTTCTTGGGGTGATGAAAATTATTGTGATACTGTATGGATTATCCATAACAAGTATAACAAGACTATTGAACCGCCGTTTGGTGTTCATGCCTATTATGAAGATTAAGATTGGTTTACGTTCCTTCTTGCACCAATCTTATAAGGCTCCGAAAAATTTTCGGAGCCTTTTTTATTATATTAAATAATAAAAACGGAGATTATAATGACAGACGAAACTACTAATGTTCCTGCAACACCACCAAGCGTAACAATCAATGATATTGCTTTCTTGGTTCAGATTGTAGAAACAGTTGCACAGCGTGGTGCTTTTCGTGCAGAAGAACTTTCAAGTGTAGGTGCAGTATACGATAAAGTTAAAGCCTTTATTGTTGCTAATAATCCTCAGCCAGCACCAGAAACATCTACAGAGGAAGTAAATCAATGAGTTTTTTTAAACACGTAGGAAGTGTCAACAATAAAAAAGTTATCATTGTTCAACGCCAGCTACCTGGTGAAGATGAACATATGGCAGCAGTAATTTATAGTGAAATCATGCCAAGCAAATATCATGATGATGTCATGAGAGTTTTAGAGAGTGACGAAGGTCAACAAGCATATGAGTTTCGTGATATTCTAGAACGCCGCATGATGGCAGATGGTCAAAATATGTTGCAAGCATTAAGTGCAGAAAACTATCTAAAACGTGTGCCAGCAGCAAATGTTTTAGTTACTCCAAATAGCAAAAGCAGTATCCGACTTGATGAGCTTACTAAACTTTTAAATCAAGTTGGTAAGGGACCAGAAGCTGTTTCACGTCTAGAACGTATGGAAAATCAACAAGGATTTGCTGATCCTGCAAAGACTGCAACAACAGATGCAGTAGTTAGTGACAGTGTGCGTCCCAATGAACTTGGTATTAATCTTGAAGCAGAAAATGCTAAACTTAATGCTGTTGAAACACCTGTCGTTGCACCTGTATCAGCACAACCCGCTACGCCAGATATGACTGCTGTTATGATGGAAATGATGAAGACCATGCAGGGCATGCAGAAGCAGCTTAATGAACTACAAAGTGCTAAGCCAGTAGTCGTAAAGGCTACTACAAAGAAAGCAACAGCCAAGACTGCTAAGACCAAGACCAGTGTCTGATACTAATTTTAGTGATGAATTTTTTAACAGATGGGAACATTTAATTTCTTCAGTAGAAATTTCGGATGTTCCCATTCGTTTTATTAAATCAATTAACGCATCTTTTAGTGATGGTCAATCACATAGTTTTGACATTAAAGTCATGCTTGAAAAGGGTATGGAATTTCAAGAAATTGAAACACTAATTGAAGCATATCTTGAATTAAATGCCGATGACATTGATTGTGTTGATTTTCATTTGAATATTACCGCAATTGCCGAAGAAGTTGAAACAGAAACAAACAAATTATTAGACTAATGATAAAAGCCATCTTTGCAGTAGACTTAAATGGTGGAATGGGCAAAGATGGAACTCTACCATGGCCACATGATAAACAAGATATGGAGTGGTTCAGTAGCAATACACGTGGTCATGTAGTTGTAATGGGTAGTAATACTTGGCTAGACCCAAAAATGCCAAAGCCACTACCAGATCGTCATTGTGCAGTAGTAACTAATCAATCCGTAGAAAACTTCCCAAAAGCGCATGATGTAATAGCAGGTGCAGCAATTGAACAAAGTTTAGAAGTATTGCAATTACAACATCCTAAAAAAGATATATGGATAATTGGTGGTCCAAAACTAATTGAAAGTACAAGTCATCTTTTTAAGCAATTATATCTTACAACATTTTATGACGAATTTAATTGCGATGTTAGCATAGATGTGGTAGAGTTATTAAAATCTTTCAATATGCAATATGAATCATATGGAAAGAATAAAATATTTTCAGTATGGACTCGTCGTGCAAAATTACAATGAATTATGTAAAAAAATTATACTAACTGGACCGCAAGTTATAGACAGAACTGGTGTTGGAACCATTAGTTTATTTGGTGAACAGTTACGGTTTAACTTACAAGATGGTTTTCCAGCAATCACGACTAAAAAACTTGCTTGGAAAAGTGTAGTTAGTGAACTATTATGGTTTATTGAAGGCAGCGGTGATGAAAGAAGATTGGCAGAAATTCTATATGGAACACGAGATGAAAGCAAGAAAACAATCTGGACTGCAAATGCTAACGCAGATTATTGGCTTCCAAATTCTTCTTATAATGGCGATCTGGGTCGTGTATATGGTGTACAGTGGCGTCACTGGCGTAGTGCTGATGGTGTCGAAGTAGATCAATTAAAAAATCTTATTGATGGTTTGCAGAATGATCCCAACGGTCGCCGCCATATTATTACTGCATGGAATCCAGGTGAATTAAATCAGATGGCTCTGCCACCTTGCCACATGTTTGCGCAGTTTTATATTCGTAGAAATATTTTAAGTTGCCAAATGTATCAACGTAGCGCAGATTTGTTTTTGGGTGTGCCTTTTAATATTGCAAGTTATGCTCTACTCACACATCTTATTGCCAAAACAATTGGTGCAGAAGTTGGCGAACTTATTCTTACATTTGGCGATGTTCATATCTACAACAATCATGTCCCACAAGTTATAGAATTATTAGGTCGTGAACCATATCCATATCCTACATTAGATTTAAGTAATGTTGCAGATATTTGGACAGCAAAAATGGATAATATTATTTTACAAAATTATCAATCTCATTCAACAATCAAAGCAGAAATGGCGGTGTAATATGCATGTATTAGTTACAGGTGGATTTGGATTTATTGGTCATCATGTTGTAAAACGTCTAATAGATGCTAATCATCGTGTTACAATTATTGATGATTTACGATATATTACTACTGATTTATATTTGGAACGTGGTCGTTATATGGAATTTGCATATGATGATTGGATCAATGCTGATTGCAGCAAAACTGTTATTCAAGATGTCGATGTTATTATCCATCTCGCTGGTGAACCAAATCAAGCAACTTTTTCCAAAGACAACTTGTCTGCTTGGCGCAATACAGTTCAAAGCACTATTCATCTATTAACAACATACCCTAATGCAAAAATGGTTTATATAAGCAGCAGTATGGTATATGGTGACTGGAAAGACTCTATCGCAGAGGATACACCACTTAAACCTATCAATGATTATGGTAGGGCTAAAAAAATGTGCGAAGAACTTGTTAGAATTATTGCACAGAAATGGGTAATCATTCGTCCTACTGCTGTATATGGTAACCGTGATGATGGCAATCGTGTCATCTCTAAATGGATAAAAGCTGCTCTTAATCAAGAAACAATCCACGTAGATGATCCACATGCTACATTAGATTTTACATATGTAGAAGATGTAGCACAGGCTATCACAAATGCTGCACTATTTGACACACATAATTTTATAGCTAATGTAAGTTATGGAAGCGCAAGAACACTACAAGATGCTATCAATGTAATAAGAGATTGGACAAAAACACAAAGCAAAATTATATATGGTGATGGCATACCATTTGATATGCCAAAACGTGGTGCGCTTGATACTCGCCGTGCTGTGCAATATCTTGGCTACACGCCAAAGACAAGTTTAGAAGATGGCATCAATAAATTATTACAATCTTAAAGAACAATACGAAGATTGTAAAGGTTACATACTTGGTGGTATGCAATCTGCTTTTAAAAGTGGGCAATTTTATAGTGGTAATGCACACGATGCTGTTGCACGATATATTCGTGTAAAGTATAATAATGCTCATGTTGAACTTACTAATAGCGGAACCAGTTCACTTATAGCTGCACTTATGGCACTATATACAAAGTGCGGTAGTAGAGTGTTGTTGCCAGCACTAACATATGCAGCTACTGCACAAGCAGTCATGGCAGTAGGTTGTATCCCAACCTTTGTTGATATTGATAGTAGTTGGTTGTTGGATATTGAACTACTTGATGAAATGTATGCCAAGTATGGTGAAGAAATAAGCACTCTTATCACTGTTGATTTATATGGTCAAGGCGTTGATCTAACCCGTGTTCGCAAATGGTGCGATGACCATAATATAAAATGGATTATTGATGCTGCTCATAGTTTTGGATTATGTTCAAACGAATATGACCAAACTATTGCTGATGCTATTTGTTTAAGTTTTAATCCACTCAAGAATCTTGGCGGCAGTGGCGGTGGTGCTATCGTAAGTAAAACAATTCATCCATCTATATTAAATGGCACATGCACAATGGGTAAAATTGAAGGTGGTCCTTATGGTCAAATAGAATTGCCTGGTCTTAACTTTCGTATGTTATCAACACAAGCGTCTACGCTTGTAGCAAAAGTTCCTTACTATGAAGATCATTTACCAAGAAAACTTTCAATTTGCAAACGTTATTATAATGAATTTATAAATTATGCTAAAGCATTAGATTTACCATTGCGACAACAATGGGGAACATGGAATTATTATTCATTTAGCATAGCACCATTACGTCAAGATAGTGTCAAGGCAGCATTAAAGGCTGCCGACATAGAATATAGTAGCCATTATTCAAGACCACTTAATCGTGAACCATTTGTAAAATCTTATGGTTATCAATTGTGTCCACATGCAGAATATATTACTAATAACGAACGTATTATAAGTTTACCAAGTCACTGGCACTTAACTGATGAACAAGTTGACACAGTTATACAAACTGTGATAAATTCATTATAATGAGACTTGGTTATAAACACAAAGATACCACAACTGATATTATAGAAAATCATGCATTATCTGATGATGCAGAAAAAGTTATACAAATGCTTGCTGATGATCCTTTTATTAGTCAAAGAAGCATTGCTAAGTTATATAATTTTAATCTTGAATATCATAAAAAAATTAATGAGGAAATTCGCAATAGCGATGATGCTCAGCATAGAATTTTGCATAATGGGGTAGGAACAAAATATTGGACTAACACCATTATGCCATTGTTAAAAACCAACACTTTGCAATCTGCTATTGAAAGACGTTGGATGTATCCAAATCGTATTGGTTTATACACTGGTTTGAGTTGTATGTTTTATTGCGGTTTTTGTGGACGCAATCCTGTTGCAAAATATGAAAACAAATATGCAGAAATTGGTCGTGATTATTTTTATCAAATTATTGACCAAGACCCACAAACAGATGTTAATTGGCAAGATAGATTTCGCATAAGCGGCGGTCTTGAACCACTAACAAACCCATACCTTGGTGATATAATAACGCATGGTGCACAACGTGGATATAATATGCAGTTGTATACTAATGGTAATATGATGACTGCTCGTTATCTTGATAAACATCCTGGTATGTTAGATTTAGAAGCCGTTAGATTTAGTTTATATGGCGTTAGTGAAGACACTGCTTATGCTGTTACAAAGAATCGCCAGAGTTTTGCACATATTATTAATAATATTATTGAATTTAAAAAACGTGCTGCCAAAACAAAAGTTGGTATAAACTGGATTATTTTGCCAGGACATGCAAATGATGTTAAAGAACTCTTAAAAATTATAAATTATATTAACGAGCAATGCGCAACACCAATAGATTTTGTTACACTGCGTGAAGATTTTAGTCAAAATATTCGTACAATAAGTGATGCCGAGCGCGGCGAGTTAATGGATATATTCAAACTTATTGATGATTTTAAAAAAAACTGGTCTACCCATTTTGATTTAGGTTATGCGCTTGAGCCGTTAAAATATAATAAAAATGTAGGTAGTTTGCGGATGATTAATTGGGATGAAATTATTCCAGAAAGTTTTCCACAAGTTTCAGTTGCCGTAGATGTAAAAGGCAATGTTTATGTTTATCACGAAAGTGGATTTTTAGATAGACCAGGCAGTGATCGTTACATTATTGGAAATATCGCAGGTTCATCAGTTGAAGAAGTTACAAAAGTTTTCGTAAACAATAAAAAGAAAATTCGTGCATTGCCACAGGATGTTGGATTTCTTGATGCTTTTGACCATGTAATAAGTTTATTAATCAATCAAGCACGAGATGACGCAGAATATGGCATTGATTGGTCAATTGGACCAGTAAGGATACGAGGATGAAAATACCATATGCAAACTTGTATGCAGAATATAAAGAATGTCAATATGAAATAGATAATGCTATAAGAAATTGTATTGCCAATAGTAATTTTATTGGCGGAGATGCAGTTAAACAATTTGAAGTTGCATGGGCAAATTATACCGATAATAAAGATTGTGCTGGAACCAGCAGTGGAACAAGTGCACTATTTTTATCTTTGTTGAGTTTGGGGATTGGCAGCGGCGATGAAGTAATTGTGCCAGCAATGAGTTTTATGAGCACCGCAGAAGTCGTAAGCCAACTTGGTGCTACTCCAATCTTTGTTGATATAGATCAATACTATACAATTAATATTGATGCTGTTGCCACAGCAATTACAGAAAAAACAAAAGCTATAATATTTGTTGATTTATATGGGCAAACTATTGATATTGAAAAACTGCGCAGCGTAAGCGTTGGTATTCCGCTTATTCGTGATGCAGCACAAAGCGCAGTATGTTATAACACTCTAGTTGATGTCAATGATTTTGTATATGCAACTTGTTATAGTTTTTATCCTGGTAAAAATTTAAGTGCAATGGGAGACGCTGGCGCTGTTACTGGCTCCGTTGAGGTATGCGAAAAGATTAGATACTACAGAGACCATGCTCGAACAGAAAAGTATATTCATACTGGCATTGGATACAATGAACGGCTTGATGCTATGCAAGCAGCAATAGTTACTGCAAAAATTCCATTTCTTAAAAAGTGGAATAAACAACGTGATATTAATGCAAGATATTATTTGGAAAATCTTGCAGGCAGCGGAATTATATTACCTCTTACCAATCCGTATAGCGATCATGTATGGAATCAATTTGTAATTGTTTCACCTAGCAGAGATGTTTTACGTCAGTATCTAGCAGAACATGGAATTGAAACTGGACTACAATTTCCTTTAGCATTACATCAGCAACCAGTTTATAAAAGTTTATTACAATTGCCAAGTAGTGAAGAATTAGCAGCCACTTGTTTGAGTTTGCCAGTTTTTGCGCAACTTAAACAAAGTGAACTTGAATATATTGTTAGTTGTATTTGGAATTATAATAATTCTTGAGCCAATCCCAACGAAATGTTTTCTTAAGTGCTGACAAATCGTCACTATTTTCAATAAAATATTGATATCCATCATTGGCACCTCTTAAAACGTCTTCTGCATGTTCACCATGAGCATAAGTTTTCCATTGGTTAATACGATATTGAGTTTCAATGCATGATTTTTGGCTATTAAAGTATGCTAACTTACATGTTTCACGAAAAGCAGTTCTCCATGCACGATAAGGGTCAGTGGCAAATTCTCCATAGGCACTAATTTGTGGAATTACCTGAACTGGAAAACTCATAGTAAAATCTATTCCTAATTCATCGTAAGATGGCGCAGTAAGTAAGAATTTTTTGTTATACAAAACAATTCCCATTTCACCGTATACCAAATCATTTGATGTATTAATAGCATAAAAGATATAGTTGCGAGGATCACGCCAGTAATCTGGTTCGGTTGTAAAATCCCAACTTTCATATAATTTTGTTTTAGCAAAAACAGCATAAAAATAGTCAGTATTGCTACATTTAGCTGCAGCAGCCAATGCATTTTCCATTCCTTCTACACCATGCACTCGTTTGGCATGTGGATATGATTCTAATAATTTAACATAATTTTCATCTGCTTGAACTTCGTCATAACTTATAAAAACAATATCATATTGTGTTTTTATATCTTCTGATATTTTCATAAGATGCGGATACTCGTATATTTCTTTTTTTACTATACAATCACGAGGCACTAAACTTGAACTATTGGAATTGTTTAAAGATATTATAGGTCGCTTATCCCATAAACAAACATCAGGAATATTACCTATAGTCTCCTTGCAAAAAATAGTGTATATTGCACTGCTTTTGTATTGTAAGGCTTGGGCTAAATTGTCCTCTTTATAATTGACAAGTGTCCATTTTTTTCTGATAACTGCACTATGTTCAAAATTATACTTAATTTTATTAGGATTAAAACTTGGAACGTGTATTAAAAATGTATCGCCTTTTTCACAAGTTCCACTTGGCCAACAATGCACTTGTTCACGTTGATCAAGGTCTGGCAACCATGACCAATCAAAACCATCATATTCACAACAATCACTATAAAGCCATAACCATTCACGTTTACTTTTTGCAACAGCAGCTTTGATTGCTTCTTCCATTGTTGTAATTAAACGAACTTGAAAGTCTTGCGTAATAGTATTATCAAATGAGTTCGTGTTAATTAAACACATGTCAGCATGTGTATCATTGAACTGTAGCTGTGCTGTGTGATATTTGTAATCTACGAAATTTGTAATTGCATCTCTGTGAATAAGAATAGTATAACTTAATTGTTCTTTGTCTTTCATTGTAAAACAATGAATATAATTCGTATCCCATCCATCAGGTAACCAATCAAAGTCCCAATCGCTATAATCAATGCGACGATCAGCAATCCATGTCCATTCACTTCCCATTGCTAATGATTTAAACGTTTCTAAATTAAAACTATTAGTGTAATCTTGCCAATAAATGACTGGACGCACTTGTGGTAAAAATTTTAAATTACTGCTGTGATAAATTATTTTGGGATTTTTAATATTGGTGTTTATAAGTTTAGTATATCCTAGATGTTTTGTGCCAGCCATACAAAATACGTGTGTTTTATCGGCATCCCACGCATCAGGTAACCAATCAAAATCAAAATCACTATAATCTATTCTATCGTCTTTAATCCAAACCCATTCATCATTTTCAATATCACTTTTGAATCGCAAATCTGTTTTATGATATTTTGTTTCAACACTTTCAACTTTTGTATTGCGTAAAAAAGTATAGCACAACTGTTCGGTTCCATGCATAGCAAAAGCATGAGTTTTATTTGCATCCCATGCATCTGGTAACCAATCAAAATCAAAATGACTATAATCTATGCGTTCATCTGTTTCCCAAACCCATTCATCATTTTGTTTTGTAGCATCAAATTTTAAATCTGTTATATGATACTTTATTTGTTTGCTTGCATGCTTTGTATTGTGTAAAAAAGTATAGGCAAGTTGTGTTGTGCCACTCATGACAAACGCATGTGTTTTGTTAATATCCCACGCTGGCGGCAACCAATTAAAATTAAAGTTGCTATAATCTATACGCTCGTCAATAATCCAAATCCACTCGCTATCTATAGATTCTAATTGATGCAATTTAGGAATATTCTTAAAAGTAAGATATGAGGAGTGATAGACTTTTTCTTTTTTACAATTTCGACGCATTAATCGTGTATAAGATAATTGTTCCGCGCCCCACATACAAAATTCATGTATTTTATCTGCATCCCATCTATCAGGCAACCAGTTCCAATTAAAATCGGTATAGTCAATACGATTATCTGCAATCCAATTCCATTCATAAGGTGAATCATCTATAATATCTGTATCATACCAAACACCTATAGATTTAAAACGCAAGTTGCTAATATGATATTTTACTTCATTGCCATTTCCTACACTTGTGTAAGATAATTGAGTAGTGCCATCCATTGCAAAGTGATGTTGTTTATCCCAATCCCATACATCAGGGTACCAATTAAAATTAAAACCATCATATAATACTTGTTCGCTTGTTGTCCAAGTTGGTTGTTGTACAATAGGTAATATACCATCGTGATAAAATATCTCACCATAATTTTCAATTGGTATTAACCACGTTGTGTAACATTTTGGATTATCATGACTTGCCCAAGCATGCAACATGTTTGATTGATGTCGCGGTGGAATAAATCGTAAATTAAAATTAGTATAATCTACTGCACGATGACGCAGCCAAATATATTCGGTGCGACTGGAAGCAATTGCTTTGGCAATTAATTCTTTAATATCATTGCAATCTGCATAATCATACCAATAGGTATCAAACATGACTATTGTAACCAGGCATCAAATAATTAATTTGGCGTTGTTCGTGATCTTCATCACTCCAAATGTAATCGTAAACAGCGGTTTGTCCATCAACTTCAAGACTATATATGTCAAGATAGTTACCCATTATATCCCAAATCTTTGTAATATCAGTTGTTCCAAAACTTTTTTCTAAATTTATAGAACCAAGTTCCAGATAACCAAGACTTAGTGATGTATCAGTTGGATTGTAACCTTCACGCCGCAACCATTTATTAAAAGCATCAATCTCGCGTGTATGCCAATCATGTTTTCCATAACAAACATCACGACCCCACTCAATATCAAACTCTCCACTGTAATATTGCAAATGTGTGATGGCATCGCATGTAGCTTGATCTAAAATGGGAGCACCTTCATCACGGAATACCTCCATTAGCGTTTTACCAATTTGTGTCCAATGCATATAAACATGAGCAAATTTACGGTCATAACCATTAGTTATAAACCCATTGCGATGTTCATCTGTTAAATTATAACGAACGGTATTCAGAAATGTTGTTATTTGGCTTGGACGAACCCAATCTGGATTATGTTTCTGCTTTCGCAAACTTAAACATAGTGTTTCAATTTCATGGCAAAGATTGTTTAGTTGTCTTATACTATATTTGATATTTGGTGGAGCTAGTTTGTAATATGGACTTAAATTTTCAACCGTGCCTTGTAAATGTTCAAAGTAATTATGCACGATATTCATAACATCATGATTTGGACCACCACTGTTTTTTACTTCAGTTAATGGCAACATAACTGTTTCTGGTGTATAAACAGTTTCAATTTTTATATTAGCTAAACCAGCACTTTGCCATATGCCGAGTTCATTATACTTCCAAATGTTTAACGCATGACGACTTAATTCACTAGTAAGATACTCTAGGTTTCTTGCGCCATTTGGCCAACCGTGCCAACAATAATTCTTTTCTAAAATACTATTGCGCTGTAGTTCTACTTTTAATGCAGCCATCCAATCTACTGCTAACTGTGTTTCATTAGGTTCAATAATTACAGGCAATAAATCTTCTTTATTTAAAGGATTGCGAAGGGTCATTATAACAGTCATTAGTATCGGCTTCCTATTTGACCTGGCTCATTACTTCCAGTGCACGTAAAACGATGGTCGGTAGCATGTGGGCAACGCTTATTGCCACATTCCACGCAAAGTATCATGCGAGTATTAACTATAGGCATATCATAATAACTATCATCTTTAAAACGCATCTTAATCGTTTTACTTTTAAGACATTCATAGCACTTACCACAATCTTCTATCATGTTATTCACCAATAGAATTCCACCATGATAGAACAGTTGGTTCACTTGATAGAATATCTTCCATTTTTATTTTAGCATCTTTGCGAATAGATTCCAATTTTAAAAGATGCGTTTTACCACGAATTGCCTCACGTTTATAGGTATCAGAAAACTGTTCTGCAAATGTAGGACGAGTTTTAAGATGTTCTAGAACATCCCATAAACTTTGTGTGCGACGAGTAATGAGCGGTTTAATACGCTTCTGTATACCATCTAAAAGTGGTTCTAGCACCATTCTAGGTAGTGCCAAGGGGCTTATTAGTATGTCAGGCGAGAAAGCAAATACTACCTTACTTAATAATTCAACATTCAGTTCATCAGCAAGAGCGATGATATTTTCCAAATCAAATAACCCAGGGGTAGTAAGAGTAAAGTCGATACGCATCTGACGAGGATGTTTTGATTGTTCAACACCGTGTCTAAAATTTTGTAAAAACATATCATAGTCAAGGCCAGTTCTAATATATTCACCAATCGCTCCTGTTCCATCTAAACTTGCACATATTTCCCAATGCGGAAAGTGTTGCAATAAATCCCAAAGTGTTCCTTGCGAATCTTTGCAATAACTTAAATTAGTATTATATCGCACACGAACTTGATCTGCATACCCCAATTCAATTATACGGCGCATGAATGTCCAGTGCTCATCATAAAGTAGTGGTTCGCCACCTACCCAGTAAATTTCGCGCACACTTTTGTTTTCAATGGCTTGTTTAAATTCTGGTATTACAACATCACGAGTAAAATCACGGATAGCATGGCGGTTCTTTGGTTGCATCCAATAATTCTTTGGATTAGACAAATCAACCATAGAATTTTTGCGAACTTCAACTTCCCACGCGCTGCTTAACATATCGCCACACATGCGACATTTGAAGTTGCATACATTACTATAACGATAGTCCCATGAGATTGGTTCTAAAGTTGTATAACCATCAGCATCAGTATTAGCTTGTATATCTGATCTAATATGACCAAACAAGTGACCAAAGTAATCGCGATAAACAGAGGTATTAAGTAACTTCTTATCACAGACTTCACATGCAGAAGGAACTTCACCAGACAACCATTGTTTTCTAATTTCCCTAATATGTTCACCATTCCACCATTCCTTTAATGTAAGCGGATTAAATTGTCCATTACCACCAGCGGTATCAATATATTGTTTAAAGTTCTGTGCAGGTTCACGTGATGCACAGCATAAACGGCGTTCACCTTGAGGTGAGATATATGTATGTGTCCACGGTGCTACACAAAAATCATTCATAACCAATCGCTGCCGCCAACTCTGGATGATGATCTGCAAGATGTTGTTTGCGAAATTTATCACTATCACGTAATACTTGTATCAGATATGAACAATCTGTGCCAGTTCCACTATTCATAAATTGCAATAAATTTTTAATTTCATCAACAAATATAGATGGAATATTTGCTTGAGAAATTTTTCTTGTTATCATTTCTTTTGCATCATCATTAAGGTTCTTAATACAAAAATGTGGTGGATCATGAACTACATTAAGATAATGGTAATTAAACATTTGATGCGGAACCCAATTTAATATTTCATCTATATAATAAAAATTTAATGCGTTTACAGTTAAACATAATTGTAGCACAATATTCTTATTTTTATCTCGCAAGTCTCTAAAGTTTTTTAAATTTTTTTCAACAATATCCCACTTAGCACCATAACGTTGATATTCAAATCTTGCACCCATATCATCAATGCTAAGTGCGATTTCTACAAGTTTAAATTGTTTCCATATATCTATTGCATCTTCAGGAAACTGTGTTCCATTAGTGTTATAATGAATTTCAATATTTTTTGCAACACCAAGATTTATAGCTTGACGCAAAAAGTCAAAATGTTCGGTGATTAAAAATGGTTCACCACCTGTAAATTCCAAATAGCGGATGTGTGGCAGCAAAACATCTAAATCATTCCAAAAAGCAGAAACTTGTCGAGGCCATTGTCCTTGTCTTAAGAACTCTTTTGCTGGTCTATGATATTCAGTAAGATATTCTTTATTAATTTCTATTTCTTCTTGCGCCCACTTTGAACTACTAAAACTACCACAAATTCTGCATTTAAGATTACAAATGTTTCCTAATTTTAAATCAAGAAATATTAAATCACCACTATTTGGATTACTAAAATCAATATGCTTTACAAGATTACCAAGACGATTGTAACTATTTTGTCGCTTACTAGTTCGTCCACTTTCTTCTTCGCTCCAACAACGATTGCACACAGATGGTTTTTCACCATTTATAAAAGACTTACGAAGATCATTCATATATTCACTTACAAAAGCAGATGATAGTGTTGTGTTTTCAATGAGCAAATCTTTGCCATTCGTATCTTTAATATTTTCATTTGCTAAACAACAAACTCGCATTTGTCCAAGTGGTGTTGTTTCTATACTAATCCAAGGCAATATACAAATATTATTCATACAAATACCCTAACTCTGGAATTGCATCTAATATATTTTCATTTCTTATTTTATCTAGTTGCGCGGTTTTTTGAATAAATTTTGGCAACAAATCTGATTTATCATCTGCCATCATAAAGTTAATTGCACTTTCAAAACCAATTGTTGCACGAGTTAATTTATCTTGAGGTTTTAACCATTTAATATGCTCTAGATATAATTCTTGTATATCTACTTTATACTGGAATGGCAATGCGTCAATACGATAATGTGGTGGGTCTTGTAGTATATTAATATTTAAATCCTGTGGTTTTAAAAAGCCACGATTCACCCATTCACGATGAAATTTAGGCAAGTGCAGAGCGTTCATAATGCTTAGGGTAGGACTTATGTAAAAATCTACATTAGGACAAATCTTTAACATTTGCTCACGATTTTGTTCAACTTGCGACCACTTGGTTCCTTTGCGAATATATTCAGCATGAGCACCCATAGCATCAAGACTTGCTCCAACACTGACACTATTAAACTCACGCCACAATTCTAACACATTTGTTTTCTTGTAAGTAAGCTGACTAAAATTAGTATTATAAATTAATCGTACATCACTACGACCACGTTTAATCAGTTCATTGAGAAGACGATAATGTTCTTCCATAATAAGTGGTTCACCACCAGCAAAATATACTTGTTCAAGATTATCAATCTGTGGTTCTAGCTGTTCCCAAATATCATCTTCGGTTTTTCCAGCAAAATTTATTCTTGTATTTCTTGTTTTCCAACTTTCAGCAGTAGCTTGTTCTAATTCTAATAACTTAACCTGATCATCATACCAGTTACTACTAAAGATATGACCACAACTACGACATTTTAAGTTACATAAGTTAGAAAATCTGATATCCCAATAAATCATTTTCATTGGTGGTGTAGGATTGTCAGTTAAAGTAATATGATGCCCAAAATGTTTATTGGCACTCATACGCATACTAAAGAAACCGTTTTGTTCTTGTTCATAACAACGGTTGCAACCTTTTACATGTTCACCAGCAAGCATTTTACTACGAATATCACGCATAGGTGCGCTATGCCATATTTCTTCAAGAGTATCATAACGTGTATTACCAACAGTTTCACTCATCTCTGTATTACAACAAGGATATGCTTCACCAGTTGGAAAGGCATGTAGATGAATCCACGGATACATGCAAAATGTTTTATTTTCAAAAATAAGCTCTTTGTGCTTATTACTTAATTGGTCAACTTCAATCTTGATTGGTTCTTTACCGTTATAATTATAAGCCACTATACCAATTTTCCAATTCTGCAAATGTTTTTATAAAATTTTTATTACGACGAACATCATATTGTTCATAAAAATTTTTAAAATCTTTTTCTAACACATTTTTATTACTTGCACCTTCGTGAGGTGTTTCAACTTTGCGAAGGTATTCAATTAATCTTTTGATATGTTCAATTTCCATTTGATGCAAATAATTACTATGTTCGTAACTATTTAAAAATTTTTCTAATTCAACTGCACAATTTTCACGAACATTGTGTGGCATAACAGTTGGACTTTGGAAACTAGGAAAACGTAAAATATTGAGCGTAAAAGTTAAAGAACTTTTTCCTCGTCCTATCTTAAAATCCATCATGTGTTTTAAGAATTTAGGAAGCGACATCAAACATAAACCATTGATAGTTGCCATAACATGCAATTGTTTAACTACACCGCTGCTATGCAGTGCAACAAGATTATCAAACCATTGGTTATAATCTAAACCATCACGAATATATTCTGCTGCACTACCAAATGCCTCGCAGCTTGTATAAACTTCTACGTGTGGAATATCACGAACAGCTTCAATAAATTCATTTAACTTTTTATTATCCATGCCAAGATTGCTGTTGATAGCTAGTTTTGTTTCACTTTTGCCACGATTTAATTTAAACCAATCAAGTAGTTTCCAAGTATGACCACTCATAAGTGGTTCGCCACCAGTAATACGCAATTCACGTAGTGTCTTATGTAGATCACTTTCCCACCACTTAAAAAATGCTTCTACATATGGATTAGTGTCAGTGAAACCATATAACTGAGAACTATCATGTAGATGGGTAAAATGATTGCGGCCATCACTAACCAGATTGGTATATGGTCCATTAACTTTAATGTCTTTAACCCAAGTAGTGCTAAAAGCGGGATTGCAATAGCTGCAAGCAAAGTTACAAGTGCGGTCAAAGGCTATCTCCAATGTTCGAAGATTAACATCTAATTTATACAGTGTATTAAATGCAGTGTTTAGTTCTTCTTCACTATATAGCATGCTTTTATAAGGACGGTCACTGATGGCAGTAGGAGATGAATCTTCAATACGCCAGCAATATTCGCAACCACTTGGACGCTCACCTTTTTGCATTTGTAATCGTTGTTGTTTCTTTTCTGGAGTATTATGCAATGCAGCAGGGTTAGCCAAAACTTGTTCTACACTTACTTGATGCGGCAGTGGGTGATGACAGCTTGTAGTTTGCCCACTACCTAGCCAAATTGTAGCATTATACCACTTAGCACCACAGAATGATGCACTTTTAGTATCAAGAATACGCTGCTTATATTCTAAAAAAGATTCATCTGGACGTTTGCTTCTTACCACGATGTCGCATATCCCTCATTAAAATTTTGTGAACAGCATTTATTTTTACATTCATCATAATTGTTTAAATTATTAAAAAAATTGTCCCACATTTCATCGCCTAATATATCACTTATGTTTCTTTTGTTCAAGTTATATTGTGGCTGACGAAACTCTTGCCAACGTGTATGATTATACCTATTTGCCATCCAACAACATGGATAAAAATATCCTTCACTACTAATATAAAGACCTTTATTACCAATCTTACAAAGTGGAATTATATCGTTAACATTATTAATGTTTTGATATAAATCTAAATTTATTTGGTTTTTACCATTGTCTAGTATTTTTCTATCAGTGAGATTCGTTATTTCACGACTAAACCTATGTCCCTTTGCAATGAATTGTGAATTTGGTTCAAGCTCGTCTTTTCCATCGGTATTATAATTAGGATACTTACTACCAAACTTTGTGCTGTAGGTAAGTTGAAATATATCAAAATTCCATTTAACGGCTAAATCTTTCATAGTAATAATATCATACTGATTAAATTTAAAAGCAATTGCAGCCCAAGTCATTATAATATTACTATTTTCTCTGACAGTTTTTATAGCAGTTGTTATACTATCCCAATCACTATTGACACGGTATTTTTCGTTGCTTTCTTGATCCCATCCATCCAAACTAAAATGAATTTCATCATATTGATTCAAGTTATGAGAAAGTTTTTTCCACCAAGATTCGTTCCTAAAACTTCCATTAGTAACAATGCGTAAACTTAAATTAGGTTTTGTAGTTTTTAAATATTCAACTACTTCTAAAAATTCCTTACCATAAATTGGGTCTCCATCATCACCACAAAAACTAATTTGCCAAACGTCTTGCATAAATTCTGGATTAAAATTCTTCTTAAAAAAATCTAAACCAAGACTAGTTTGAACAAGTGTATCGGGAATTTCTGCGCGAGGGCAGCGAGGACAACGCAAGCTACAAATACTACTATTTTCAATGTGCCAATGCCAAAGTGGAAATTTATACATTGCTATCAGCCCAATATTTACAAGTGTTATACCAATCACTCATTTCTGGAAAGATTTTTAAGAAATTAGTTTTGCGACGAGAATCATGTTCATTAAAGAAGCGATAAAAGTCTGCCATAGTTTTTTTATCTTCACGACGATGTTCGTGCATCCAATCTACAACACGCTGTAGTTTCACAACTTCATAATCTTTAAATCCATTGAATCGAGTATCTACTGTTTCAGTTTGTGGTTGCATCCAATGAACAACGTTCTGTAAAAACCAAGCATAACTTTCAGGTAGTATATCAATACATTGCCAAGCTGGTTCACGCAAAATAGGTGTATCAAACCAAATACGTTGATAGGTCGTGCTGTATTTGCTGCGCAATTCAGTAATCCATTGCAGCAATTCACGTATGCTTGTTACATTTAAAACATTCATTGTAATAATAAATGTCACGCTATTGCGGCTAGGAACTTCTGTCAAAAACCGTTCTACATTCCTTTTCATGAGTTCAAAATCTAAACCATGACGACCATATTCACCACGTTCACCATAACCATCAATACTAACAAATTGCATAAAGTGTTCTAATACACCATTGCCACACATATGTTTGACGTAAGTTAGATATTTGTCAAATACATATTCATCTTGACTAAAGTTACTAGTGACATTAAGATGCAAATCTTTTTTAGGATTATCTAACACATAATCAAAAACACGGTATGTGTTTTTATCTAACAACGGTTCACCACCTGTCATACGGAAATGTTTTAGATTTGGGTAGAGTTCTGGCCACCATCTCCAAAACGCATCAACATAAGGATTAACTTCACGATTCGGTATAGGTTTACGATCACCCCCAAAGTAAGTAGGACTATTATGAAGGTTAGAAGTAGGATAAGCACCGTGCTCATTTATTTCCTTTTGCCACGCACTGCTAAATTGTGGCGAGCAATAACTGCACTGTAAGTTACATACATTGCTAAAATTAACTTCTACATAAGCAGGATTAACATTCCAAGTATTAGGGTCGCTAGCAATAATTGTATCGTAATGATCGGCAGCCCACGGCTCTCCACTGCGGTAGTGTCTATCACTAAGGTTTCCTGTTGCTTCGACTCGCCAACAATAACTGCACTCTTCTGGACGTTCGCCACGTAACATTCGCTGTCTTTGCGCTTTTTTGTATTCAGTGTTGTGTAGCGCACTGGGGTTATCGGTGAGATCATCTACATTAATCCTGTGTAGTGGTGGATGGTAACAACTATTTGTATGACCAGTTGTTAGATGCAAACTAGTTTGTTGCCACTTTGCAAGACAAAGGGCATGACCAAGTTTTGACTGCATCTTTTCAGCAGCAGATAAAAAATCACTTTTAAGAGTGTTGTCCACATTTACTGTGGCGACATCACCAGAGTTGTCTAGCTGCGCTTTTGATGACATTTCCTACGTCTCTTTCTGGTAACATAATATCAATATTCTGGTATGTTCGCTGATGCTTTTTAAACCATTTGCTTTGTTCTGCATTGTATGTTGCAATATCAAGGTTTAAACGGTTGCGCAAAATACGAGCAAATCCTTCACTTTCTTTATCGCTATATTCTAAACTATTATTCCATAATTTGTCAAGTTTATTAAAATCACGCACTTCAGTATAATCCCAACTATCATCAAACATGGTTTTATAAGCACCTTGTCTTGCACCAAGAATGGCATGTTTTCCATAATCTACATCTGCGCCAACTGTGCACCAAATAACAAGATTAGTTCTATTGCCTACCCATGTAACACTTTCAAATTCTTCTGGTGTAGGACGACGACCACGGTCAAGACAAAGTTTAACTCCTTCGCGGAATCCAGCTTGCCATGCTTGTTGTGGACTACCATTAGGAATAGTAGTACTCCAAACATCATGCATAGCCCAATAGTTGTCATCAAAGCAAAATTCTACAACAGTGTCGGCATCGCCTTCACTGGCTTCATGTGTTCGCATATTGTTTACAAAAGTTTTTGTCCAACTGCTGATCCCACCGTTGCCATAACAAAGACCGTTTATTACATTCCTAGCGCGCCAACGAAATACGCAACGGTCATTTGTTTGATTAATGCGCAACTGTTGATTAAAAAACTCTGGATTTGGTTGATTATCACCATCAATCAAAATAAAACGTTCGGTTTCACTAACAGCAGCGGCAGCTTTATGCGCTGCATCACTGCCTTCTATGCCATGCACACGTTTAGCCCACGGGACAAAAGAACGCAAATATGCCCAATTACTATCAGCATTTGGTTCTTTGTAACTCAAAAAAATACAATCTAACTCACTTATATCAATTAATTCAGTCATAATTCCAGCCTACGGCGTTAGGGTGTTCGGGTTCTACAGGAAACTGGCGGTCATTTGCCAATGTGTAATATGTGTTGCCACGTTTCCAAGAAGGTAGTCTAGGTGGTTCCATACTTGGTTTTGGCGGTGGATTTGGATCATTTGGTTTAACCATAGTAGCAAGTTCACGTTCAAACTCATCCCACCACGCTTTAATCTCTTGTTCGCTTATATCCATATTCATATCTACTTAACAATTCGTCTGTAACAAAGGTTTTTTCTACATAATGCAGCGGTTTATTTTGTCTATAACCACCAATAGTTACATTTAAGTCTGCGTTGACATCTAAATCTAACTGTTCAGTCCATGACTGATGTAATCCAAGTCTTTGTAATTTTGGTTTCATATGTAAGAAACCATAACCGCTTCCTTTATAAGGTATATCTAATATTTTACAAGCCAGCGCATATACTTCATCGGTTCGTGGTTCATCATAGCGACAATTTACAAGATAACTGTCACGATAATAATCCCAATCATCTATAATTAAACGCATTGTATCATAAAATTCTTTGCATTCCAAGTCATATGTAAAGTATGTCCAAGCACTATACACATCAGGCAATAAACTATCATCAAACAATTGACGCTGACTACGGTCTTTGATTAAATGTCCATCATATGTATAAACATGGGTGCAAAAGTGGAACTTGTCAAAAGCCCAATGATCCCAAATAAAATCATAATTAGACGTAAAAAGCATATCTGCTTCGGTTTTAATTGTTTGTTTATAAGGACTATACTTAAAAACTTGACATTCATTCTGCATTTTTACCTTGCTGTTTTGTGCAAGATCATTTTTTAAAACAATGATATTATCAAATACATCAATGTGTTTTTGTTCAAGACAATCAGCAGTTTCACGATCAACAATAACACTAAAACTATTACGATGTGCATATTGTGTTATCTTGCAACTTAATGCTTGTAGATATGCCATGCGCAAATAATCTGTTTCACCACTATTCTGTGCAATGCATAAAAATCCTCGACTCATAGTTGATCCTTGTTCATAAGATGCAAATCCATATTTTGTAACCGATTGCCATAAACTTTACCGCTATCGTATTTGTAAACTAACTTATTATTATCCCAACTATGATATGCCATATCATAACAATTTACAAGTGGATAATTTTGTAGTGCATATGACTTGCTGCCATAACCACCCATAAGATGACAGGCTATTGTAAAAATATAGTCGTTGCGTATTGGATGTCGTTTAAAACCATAGAAATCACTATAATAATTATAATGTTTTTCAGCATAACTTGCACACTCAAATATGCATCGTGCTTCATCACTCTTATCAAAAATCATTACCGTTGCCCACATCATAGGTATTTGTGTTTTACCAAGATTATAGACTGTGCGTTTGCCAGTAAGTGGTTCATAAACTTCACTTGCTATTAAAAATTGTTTAGAACTTTGCAAGTGATAGTTTAGATTATCGGTGCATAAAAAGTAATCACTATCAATTACTAGCGTCTTATCATACGGTGAAAGTTCAAAAGCACGTGTTCGGCTACGATTGAGCCAAAGTTTTTTAAGTTTATAATTGGTTTCTGGTGTTTCCGTAAGTATGACATTGTGTTTACAAGTTCTTGGTTCGTTTGTAAAAATAGTTGTAGGTATGTTAAGATAATGCTCTACCCTGTCAGCAGCCGCTACTGCTTGACTAAAATAGTCAGTAGTATCTGTGTTGTATGCAAATATGATACAACCTTTAGAGTTGTTTTGCATTACGAATCTTTTTATACTCTTCGTATTCTAACGCAAATTCATTCATAACTTCATGCCAGCGTTGCTTGCAAAGTTTTTTAAGATAGTTGGCATCAACTTGGATTGGAACATCATACGCATCAAGCATATAAATCAATTCATCTTGCCAAGCATGTAAGAAACTTATAAGTTCTTGTGTTACGATGAATACGCCATCATTATAATTTACTGTCATGCGTGATTCCATGGCAGTTAGAATATTTTGTTTTGCTAAATCACGATTGTAGGCTTCAATAGCCCGTTCACGCAGTTCTTCTGGAGTCATGTGATAATTTTATCAAATGTTAATAGTAATGTCAAATTAACTTTGGGTATTTACGGTATTAACAGTTGTAGTAGAACCCCACGTATTAGATATGTACGTAGTTTCAGGATACCAATATTGAATAAAAGCATTAGTTGAACCAGTATTTGTGTAACCAAATGGATTTGTATCATTATCCGTTAGTGTTAATGTTACAGTAATTGTTCCACTTCCATTATAACTATATTTTAAATCAATAGAGTTAGCGTTGTAGTTTGTGTTACCAGTTCCAGTTTCCGTCATTGTCAAAAATGATGTAGGTGTGCTTGTTAAATTATAAAACCCGCTTGCACTTAAATAAGTGCTACGAGTATAAGTTCCAACAGTTCCGCTATGTTGAGAACTTGTAGCAAAAAGAAAATAATTATTAAATCCAGTATTAACAAAACTATTCCACGCAGTTCCACCGTTTGGACTGGTTATACTATTACCACTGGAATCAATTTTAATGTATCCACCACAATTAAAGAAATATCGAGCTTGGTTATCGCTGCCAAAAGCTATAGTAAATGTTTTCACACTGCTTGTATACCAAGATGATGAATTGGTTGTGCTTGCTATAACAGGACTTATTGTTGATGTATATGATTGGAAGCGGTTATTTTGCAAACTCGTGATAGCTGTAGAAATCTGACTAAGATAAGTTACAATACCACCGCTGCTTGGTTGTGAAGGAATGCCAGTCGTATTATTATACTGATGTTGTTGCATAGTGCTCATACGAGCAATAAGTGTTGCCCAATCAGAAGCAGGAACAACAGTGCCAGCAGTTTGTGATTGTGAGATAGTTGTGCTTTGACCATAACCATAGCTACCGCTACCAGTGCCCCATAATTGGTTTACACTGGTTGCAAAACCATTATAATCACTTGCCTGAATTAAACCACCACTAGCATAAGTCATATTCTATTTCCCACAGTATATTTAGTGTAAACCAACCACCACTGTTACTAAACTTACACTTGAATCATCAATATTATCAAGTGTTTTACCAACGATACAACCAGGTACCCACTTTGTAGGATCAAGTTTTTGACCAATACCAGGTTGGTTGCTTGTAACAATACAATCACCACGATTTACTGGTCCTTGAACATAAAGTTGAACTTTGCCACCAACAGCAATCATAGGTAATGTTCCATCATTACCAAATTCACCTAAAACTAATTCAGCATTTGTTAAATCAGTAGTTACACCCAAAACACGTGGGTCGTGTGATTGTGTTGCAAGTGCAACACCACTTTTGTCACCATCAATTACAACAAGTAAATTTGTATCATAAGAATCTTCTGTATAATTTGCAATTGCTAATGTAGACATTATCTTACCCCAACCACCACTTCTATTGTTTGAATATTTGTATCAGCTATTGATTGCAATGCTTTGCCAATTACACTACCTACTTTTGGTTCTGCAGTAGCCATTGCTGCTCCTGAACCATTACTTACTAAAAGGTCACCTTTAGTTACTGGTCCAACTACTTTACATGGAACACGTCCTTGTAGAGCAACTGGTAACATAAATGGATTATCATTCTGATTCATAAGATAAGCTGGTTTTGTAGAGATAACGCCAGCAACATTTGTTCCGCCTATTGTGGTAGAAATTGTAATTTCTGCATCACCGCCAAATTCAACTACTGTGCCTGGCTCATACAAATCATCACTTAAATAATTTTCTGCCAAGTCAGCATACTTTGCCTGAATACTTTGGGTATAAGCAGTTGCCCACCAATATGTTGAACTACCCAATGTATAAGCATTACTTGTACTTGGAAGAATAGAACCTGTAAAAGTAGACGTGCCATTAACATTAAGTGAAGTTAAATTTCCAAGGCTTGTAATATAAGGTTGTGCATTAGTTACAAGCAATCCACTTAGTGGTGGAGTTGAACCACCAAAGATTGTAGTATTGATATTATAACCAGGTAATATAGTGCTAAAACCACTTGTTGACAAAGTGCTTATGGTCTTTCCATCTGTAGTTACACCATTTACTGGTGTAAATGCAGGGTCTTTGCTTAGAATACCAGTAAGGTAGTTACCCACAAAGTAAGCCAAAACAGTATGACTTGAACTAGTATTATCAGTAATAGTCATACCAATTGAAGTAGTATACTGCTGTGCACTTGTATAACTTGGTCCCACTAATGCCCAACTGCTGCCATTATAGACATAAACAGTCTGGTCATCGCTCTTGAACCAAAAATCACCTTGTATTGGAGTTGCAGTAGGTGCTGTAGCACTTACAGTGGCACCACCAACTGTTTTAAAAGCTGATCCAGTATAGATTTGTAGAGAATTTGATGTTGTATTCCACCAAAGTTGACCTGTTACTGCACTCACGGGCTGACTTGAACCAGCCCAATTTTGTAGCAAATTAATTAAATCTTGTTGTAGTAGTTGACCATAATTCGGATAATTTTTACCAACCAAAGTTAAACTTGTTGTATTATCGGTTGAGCCGTTTTGAATCGTAATTGGTGTGTGATTAACTACTGTTAATGTATAAGACATTGCAAAAACCCACTTTAAATATATTTAGTTAAAGTATTACAGCTTCTACTATGCCTACACTATCATTCAAGTCTTGTAGTGATATTGCAAACATCCACTGGCTGTCATCTGTTTGCGCGATTGCTAAACCATGAGCAGTTCCAATAAGTGCTTGACCTTTTTTAATAGGACCGATAGCTCTAACGGGCACACGACCTTTAAGTGCAATGTATACACCGCCTTCTTGATCACTATTCATCGTATAAGCTGGATATTCACTTATAACTCCAATAGCACGAACGTTGCTGCCATCGTGCTGTGTTACTTCATTGACGCCACCAACCATCATTACGGTGCCAACTTCATAATCAGCATCAGGTAAGTATTTTTCAGCCAAGTCAGCGTATTTTGCCTGTACGCTTTGCGTATAGGCTGTAGTCCACCAATTTGTTGAACTACCTAAAGTATAAGTGTTGCTAACAGAAGGAACAATACTTGTTGCAACAACACCAAGATAACCAGCAACTTGTGTGTTGCCATAATTTGAACTTACAAATGGTGTGCCATTTGCCCAATAATATGATGCACTGTATATTGCAGTATTTGCAATTTGATTTGCTGCATAGATATTTGCAGCACGTGCAGTAATATTACCATTTACATCTAATGGTGCAGTTGGTGATGTTACTCCACCGATACCTATATAACCGTTACTATTCACAGTAAAGCGAGAAACATTATTATCTTTATCATAGATAAAAAATAATCCAGCACCTTCACTTGCACCAGTATCAGTGCTTCTTAGTTCGTAAATTTTACTACCTTTAATTTGAACTGATGGACCAAGTGTGCTTGCTGTTTCAAAAATAGCAGTTCGGTACTCGCCACTTGGACTCTTTACGTCAAGTGTATACAGCGGCGAATTTGTTCCAACACCCAAACTTGTAAGAAATGTTCCATTGGCTGCGTTAACATTTACACCATAAACATTAGCACCATAAATGTTATTCCAGTAATTAGTTGTACTGCCAAGGTTTATACTCGCGTTACTAATTGGGAGCACTGCATTATTAAAACTTGTTCCATTACCAGCCGCATACCATTGTACTCCATTAGAACCATTTGTTCTAACATATGCAATATTACCAGTAGTAACTCCAAAATCAAAAATACGATTATCAGAAGGGCTATAACTAGCGCCTGGCATGTAGTTAAGATTATAAACCCCAAATATTCTGCCAGCGTCTGTGCTTACAGGATTAGCATTAAAATTTTGTCCAACACTTGTAACTCCGCCAACAAGATTTGCACTCAAACCTGTATAGATGGTTCCACTATTACCTATTGTGGCAGCAGTAATTGTGCTAAAACTTGCACTATTATTGACATTTAAGTTTGCAATATTGCCATAAACTGTATTCCAGTTAACACCGTCATATACATTCAAAAACTTATGAGTGCTGTCCCACCACAATTGACCTTGCACAGGATAGTTTGGTGGATTAGAACTTGTATTACTAAAGTTTTCTAATAACCATAAAAAGTTTTGATTTAGATATGTTCCGTAATTGGTTTCATTTTTTCCAAGAAATGTTAAACTTATAGCATTTGTATTAGCTGCGCCATCTGCAACTGTGTATGTAACTGTTTGTGCTGAATTTTTAACGCTATAAGACATTGCAACTTCCCAACATTATTATTTATTGGTTATTGAACTAATCTTATGCTCAGGTTTAGAGTAGCATTATCTACTTGGTCACCAACATCACCATACCAAACACATTGTAGTAAATCACCAGCACTGCATTGTAGATAACCAAAAGCATTAAGTGGTATTTTTGTGCTTACACTACCACCACCACTTGTTACTACATTTTCAGTAATAGATGCACTCAAAATACCACTATCAGCTTGGTTTTTCCACCAACTAATCTTTGTGTTAAGTTGGCTGTTTGGACTGGATGGATTGCCAATAGTTGATATACTAGCACTTACTTGATAAATTCCAGAGACTGGACAAGTAAAAATACCAGTAGATGAATTAAAAAAGTTACCAATGTTTAGATACATCGTTGTGTTTGTAAATGTAGTAGGAGATGTTAATCCACTGCTTGTAGTTGGGCTTGATGCTCCAAGCATTTGAACAACTGGATTATATGCAGCATTCAAACGACCATAAGCATCAACAGTAAAGACGTTATTGCCACCGATCTGAACAATAAAACTATTAGTTCCACTTACACGATTTAGTCCATCATTAGTAGTTTGTGGACCAATTGTAATCCAATTCATTTGGTCATAATATTTCAACTGTTGATTTGTGCTGTCCCACCAAATATCATTTTGCTGTGGACTTTCAGGTGTAGATGCACTATATGTAATATTTGGAATATACTGCCAGAAATTACTAGTAGCACCACTACGATAAAATTGCAAACTTGTATTGCTTGAATTATACCAAATTTGTCCAACTAATGGATTATTTGGACTTGTTGTATTTGCAAAATTCTCTAACATACTAACTAAATTTTGGTTTAATAATTGTCCATAAGTTGGAAAATTCTTTCCAATAAGTGTAATACTAGTTGCACTTGTATTAATTGTTCCATCACTTATTGCTGCTAAATTTGCACCGTTAGTATAGTTAATGTAAAATGTCATGATTATACCTGTGAAGTCAAGTTAGTTAGAGTTTGAATACGAACCGTATAATCAATTTGAATTAAACGGTTGAGACTTTTTTGTATTGGGTGGAAAATAACATGAGTTAGCAACATACCTTGATCGACTGCAACGCCATTCCATGCTTTAAGTCCAAGTTCATCAAATACAAAAGTATCATTAAAATTTGTAGTATTGTCAAATGCTTGCTGACCACTTGGCTCACCATAATCCAGTGTGCAAGTTACAAAAATATCGCTATAAACAGTGCCACTGGTGTGGCGAATACTAATATTATTTCTTGTGGGGTCAGTATTATAATTGCTATAATTATCAACTACTTTATAATAAGTTTGGTTGTACAGAGCACTATTACTACCAGTAGTATTAGTTGGAAGGTATGTAATTACACCAGTTGGGTCAACGCTTGTACCACCATTACCAAATGCCATCTCACTTATCCAACCTTGTTGTTGGTTGCTTATACTTTGAGCAAGTGCAAGTGAGAAGTTTTCATAGTGAATTGCATTGCGCTTGTTCACAAACACTTCGCCACTTTGCGGATCAAAGATTTTAATATGACCACTTAGTGCAATACCACTTGTTTCATTAGGACGATTCATCTTTTCACTTCCGATTTTTGTATTATTAGTATTTATTGGTTTAATAATCTCTGGTTTTTTCATTACTGTGCCCTAATAAATTGTGCATATGGTGTGTTACTTGTTTGAATACTTTCACCCAAATTTACAAACATGTGGCTTTGTCGTATTGTGCTATTGGCAGCAACATAAAGTGAAATGTTTCCATTTGTTATATATGTTGGGTTAGTTGCCACTGTGTAAGTTTCACGACTATTTGGAATTTCTAATAAGTTGCCACTATCATATACAACACTGCCAGCAACATGGTTATTATACAATCCTGTGCCAGCCGTGCCACGGCGCAAGTTTCCTAAACGCTTGTTTATAGTGTCAATAACGCCATATGTAATACGTTCACCATTAATAATAACAACACCAGCAGTATTTGTTGATGGTTCTGGATTCTGTAATACATCCACGTTTTCAACATAAACCCAACTGTCGCTTGGCATTAAATTTGCAGACAGAATTGTTTTATTATTTTTCACCGCATAATAACGAGTAGTATCACGCATATCTTTGAATATTCTAAATTCTACGTTATGTTCACGTATTGGATTACCAAAAATACGAACCGCAATAACACTTGCGCCACTGATATTAAGTGTGCTACTTAATACGATAGTTGTTGGGTTTACTAACACATAATCTGTATATGGTAACAATGGTTTACCACCAGTTGTATTAGGTGTTTTCAAAGTTATATAGATTTGATTTATATTTGATACAGCAGTAGGCAATGTATAGTAAACTTGTCCAATCAAATTAGAAAGTTCATTATCAAAACCAAGAGCATCAAATCCACCACTATCTAAACCGTTATCCAAGAAGCTATTATTGCTTGTGCTACCACTAAACAACTTGGTATATTGATTATTTGCATCGTGATTGCCTTGAGATAAAACAGTAATTACACTATTTTGTGGTATTACAACGTTTTGGCTAATCCAAAGTTGATTTCCATCATAAATTCTAAAATCACATTGGCTTGCATCACTTATTACAATTGAAGTTCCGCTTGCTGGTGCAGTTGTGAATTGTATTACAGGTGTTGCAATATTAAGTGGATCATGATACACAGTGTAATCAATATTACGTGTAAGTAGAACCTTATTAACCAAAACCATAATTTCTGTATCAACAATATTTGCAATTGTTTCTGTCCAACTGTTTGTTAAACTATAGTTTGTTGTGATACCATCCCCAATATAATAACTTTGTTGTGGTGGTAATAAGTCACTATTATTCAATCTTACAATAGCATAAGCAGAGATTGGCTGTGAGTATATTTCTGGATTGGCTAAAGTAAAATTATATCCACTTGGATAACTTGCATTTGGCACAGTAAATGTTTGCTCATACCATTCGCTATACGCACGAGTTCCAAGTGCAACATTATATAAATGAACTTGAATATAATCATTAACATGTGGAGGTGTTGCAAAACGAACTGCCAGAGTTCCAACACCATTCTGTGTAATATTCACTAAACTCCAATTAGATACAGCTATACCATTTACTTTAACATATGCTTGCTTAACTGTGTTTAGAGTCCAACCGTTTACAGCAAAATCAGTTTGAACACCATCACCATAATAATCTTGATCATATACTGGATTTACACCGTTTGAGCCAATCATCATGGAATAAAAATAAGTTCCGCTCTGTGGTGTGTAGTTTAGACTGATAGTTTTATTTTGCCAGTTTACACTATAATTAACAGATTCAGCAAGTGGACCTTGTAAATGGTCAACGATATAAAACTTTTCAATACCACCAACTGGATAGTCAACACCAGTTATTGCTTTATCAAAACTAAATGTTTTTAAACCTTGATAATTTACAGTAAAGATTTTAATATCTGGTCCGCCATTTGCAATAGGAGTGGTAGTTACTTTAATATCAAGTGTATCTAATACTTGACCAGGCACAAATTCTTCTGGTGCATGGCTGCTGTAAGCATCATAGAAATCACCGCCAACAATATTAATATCTTCTGGTCGCAATCCTAAACCAGTGTCAGTAAACAAACTTTGAATGTATGTGTCTTCTGCTTGTGAACCATAAACGTCTGCAACATTTTCTACGTTAAATGTTTCATAATCATAAGCTATGTAGTCGTAATTGTTTACATCATAACCTGGTGTTTGATTAAAGTTAGGACCAATAATTTGATTGCCACTATACTCCATTCCAGTCATAACTTGCGCTAAATCGCGACCAGCCATACCGCTTTTTGGGGCATAGTATGCCCAAACACGGTCACATGCATTATCAAGCCATAGACCGTTATACGCTGTCAAATTGGCTGTATCAAATGTAAGAGCACTTGTAAATGTTTCATTGACTGTATAACTTGTATTTTTATAAATGACTACATCATTGAGTGCATATTGTGTTTCTGGATACCAAACTTTTACTACAAGTTGCACAAACTTAGTTGAATCAAATGTAGTTCCGCTTGTATGAGCAGTAATAACACGGTATGGTTGAGCATTATACACTACTACCGTGTTTACAGTATAGGAAGTATTAGCAGCCCAATCTTGAATATTATTAAAATATGTATATCGGTCATACTTAATAATTGTGTTTGTTGTACGAGCCAATCCATTGCCAAGAATCACAGTAGCTGTTGCACCAGTTCCAACACCAAAAATATATGCTTTTGCATAAGTGTAGCCTACACCGCTATTAGTAACAGTAATTGTGTAAACACTGCCATTGACAACATACGCTTGTGCTGTTGCACCAGTGCCATCACCAACAATAGTTACTGTGGTATTTGCATCATAACCAACTCCGCCAGTGACTGTATCAACACGTTTAACGCCATAAGAATGGTTGTTTAGCCATGGTTGATAAACACTTTGTGTTTCTAAAGCGTTAGTATCCAAGCTATTGCCTAATTGTGGACTGCGATATTTGTTTACAACACTGTTTTTATATGGTTGTAAATCAAAATCAGTTACATTGTTGTATGCAACATCAATAGAATCAGTATTATCATATGTTGCAATATATTGTTTTAGCTTAGTGTGATATGGTTTTACTTCACTAAAGAAACTTGTGACAGTAGTTTCTGGCTGTGGAAGGTAAACTGGTAATTGATCCAAACCACGAACACGATGATACAAATCAACTAGACTGGTCTTCATTAACCAATCTGTTTGCTGATGCTGTGTAGCAATCGTATCAATCATGAGTTTTACTAAATCTTTAAAGTTGCTGCGATATTCATTGATTAATAATTCATCACGAATAATATTGAATATTTTATTAAATTCTAAATTGCTATCGCTATCAAATCCAACACTTTGGAAACTACTTGTTTGGAATCCTTGGTTTGCAGCAACTAGATCATACAAATTAGTATTAAATTGTATTGTAGCATTTTGCTGAGCTAATAGTTCTAGACTATTAATTGTCACAAGAACAAGTTTCCAACCTCCATTAGAACTGTTAGTAACATAAATGATATCACCAACATTAAGTTGTAAATTGCTAATATCATTTTCTGTTGTAACAGTATATTTTGGTTGTGCTTGTGGATTATATTGATTGCTATACCAATCAGCATAACTCCAATAATTGTTTAAGTTATAAGTTTGAACTTGTATAATTTCCCATGTTCTAGTATTAGGGAATACAACATTTAGTCTATATAAACTCCAACCGTTATTATAGCTGTTGCTATCGCTTAAAACAAGAACTTGGTCACCAGCAAGATATGTATTGGTATCAAGATAACCCAATTCAGTAATATTAGCTACTACAGTTTTATAATGAGTTGAATCTGGAATTGGATCATAACTGTCCAATGCTGCAATTGCTGCTCCACGAGTAAGAACCATTGGATATGTTGTGCAAACTTGATTTACATTTTCAACAAACAGCTTGCGTCCAGTATATTGATCTTTGAATAAACTTTGACGTAGTTTTACATCCATGCCATAACGTTGACCAATAGGAAGTTTTGGATCAGGAACAATTCTACCGCTACTATCTTGACCAGTTAGACTATCATTAAGTTTATTCAAGAACTCATATGCCACACCTAAATCTGTGCCATCATCAAACATAGTCCATTCGGCATGAGTTAGCTGTGGTTTCAGAACATCTTTATATTCAATAACCATATTGGTATCAATGCTGATTAGATTTTTAGCATTGAATAGTGCAATTGCATTTGGTGATATTACTGCTGCAAATGGTTCACTGCTTGCACGAGGTAGGCTGATTTGACCTTGAATTTCCAATGCACTTGGTCGTGAACCAGAACTTAGTGTGCTATTTTTTACCCAGAAGTAATACTTTGTAACAGCCAAACCAGTTGCACTATCAATCTCTACATGTGAACTATACACTTCATTAATAGTGTAAAGTGGAGTATTGTTTGCACTTGAGCCAACATATTGACTTGGCGGAACACTACTTTCAATCCATTCATACACATTAACTGTGCTTGCTGGAAAAGCTAATCCCCAATAGTTAAATCTATCAAGTGTAGAGCCTTGTGTGTTGTCATAGTATTTTATACTATTAATATCCCACCAAAGTTTTCCAACTTTTTCTTTGCCCCAAGCATTTTTACGATCATAGTTAAAGCTAATTGTAGTTGGAACCTTGTTATAAACTGCTGGATCATAGTTGATAACAAAATCAAGATATGTCTCACTTTCATTTGGCAAATAGCCATTTGTTAAATCATAAACTGGCAAATCTGCAATAAGTTTTGCAGTTGTGCTATTATAAATGTAAGCACGGTCAATCTTACGACTATCATAATCTACACCACCGCTGCGTATGCTTTGCCAAATTGGTTGAGCATTAGGATTGTAATAGACATATAGTGCGCCTGTTTGGTTTCCAAGTATTTTTGCTTGTGGAGCACCAACTAAAATAAAGTTATCGCTAATATCAACACCAGTTGAATAACGGTCAAAGCTGTTTGCAAATTGGTCATTAATTAATGTTCCATATGCATAACTTCCATAGCTTGAATAGTTTTCATCACTTAGTGTTTGGTATTCATAGATGTGTGCAGCACCACTGCGATACACTGTATCAATAAATTTGATATTATTGATATCAAATGTTGTAGTATTGTTATCAAATGTTGTTTTTGCTTTGGTGTTACTTAATGTGCTGCCAACAACCAAACTATTGCCATCTGGACTTAAACTTAAGATTTCACCAAAGTGTGCTGTGTCTTGTGCAATAGGGTTGTTCAAACGTTGAATTGTGTGCCATTGAACAATACCCATAGTGTTTAATGGATCACCTACTTCATTGCGCAGACGCAATTTTGCTGCACTGTTAACATCAGTTGTAGTGATTGAGATTGCATTGTTAGACAATACAGAAGCAGTAACATGTGGAATATTTGCCGCATTGATATCATTGACAGTTTGTGTTACACTACCACCAGTAAATGTAACTAATTGGTCATTTATACGCACAGCATTGTTAGCTGTCATTGTAAAGTTTGATTTACTACCTATTGCAGTGCCATACTTTTGTGGTATGTTAAGCAGATAGAAAACAACACCATTCTGACTTGAACTTAAACCATAACCAGTAGCTGATGAGAACACACTGCTACCATCGCTACTAATTTTAACAGCAGTTCCATAATTGCTATTTTGTTGTCCAACATCAGTTGTGCCAATTTTAGTATTAATGAATTGGTTTGTCTGAACAGTGATAGTGCTACCACGTGCAGGCGCATTACCAAAAGTAATTGAATTTGTGCTATAATTGACTGTGGGTTGTGCAATTACACCATCTACAAATATAGTTGGATTTGTAGTAAGAGTAGGTGTAGTAATAGTTGTTAAATTAGCTAATGCATTGCTTAATTGGAATGTGGTTGTAGCACCATCAGCAACAAATACTTCCGCAGTGCGGTCATAGATATAAGTTTTACCTGCATTGTTATATGTTGAACTAAATGTTGCACTGCTATTAGCTGCACCAATTACAACAACACTGCCATCATAGTTTGTGCTTACACTTGTTCCAAAACCACCGACTTGTGGGTCATCAGTGACAATTCTATTTGTCTCTGTCCAATGGCTTTCATAAACAATTGCAATGTTTGCATTGTAGAGTACAGGTGTAAGAATAGCACCGCTGCCACTTGTGCTACTAATAGTTGCAGTAGGTGCTAAAGAACCATATCCTTTACCAGGATTTGTGATAATCACACCACCAATTGCTGTGTTTGGGTAAATCCAAACATTACCTGTAGCAGTCACACCACTTAAAGGTGGACTAAACGTAACACTTGTATTGCCATAATAATAGCCAACACCGCCACTTGTTGTAAGCACGTTTGCTACATAACCACCAGTTGGTGCTACATCAAATGTGATTGCATTTTGACCTGGTGTTTTAATATAATCAAGATAAGGAATCTTAAGCGCACCATCAACATATACTTTAACATCATTTTCACTGCCAGTAGCACCACTTGGATATGAGAAACTGGTTGATACACCGTCACCTTGACGCAATGAAGTAACGGGTGCTACAGTATTATATTTGTAAACATACACACTATTTGTAGTTGGTTCGCCAACATACAACCAATTACCATCGCCACTTGCGCTAATGCTATATCCGAACTGACTTTGTGGTGTTACATTAGAGTAAATTGCAACCTTAGTTGAACCGCTGATAGTAAGACCAAGAGTTGCTAAGTTTGCAGTTAAACCAATCTTATGATATGGATATCCATAGCTAATATTTGCAATTTGTATAGTTGAGTTTGCACCAGGCACGGCAACTGCCATACCATTAGCAAAATTAGCCAAGCTATAATTTGCTTGAACAGCAATGTTAGCGGTAGCATCAAAAACATTAACATTGCTTATTAACAAATATGCATTACTTTGAGAAATACCAGCACTTATGACATATAGATTATCATAGTGAATAGCTTGTGTTAATTGTATTTGCTGGCTGCTTACATTAGCAGTATAAACTACACCTTTATTTGTGGTTGGTGCACTTAAAAACGCTATATCGTTAGTATTAATATCAACGTTACTACCAAAACCACGGACACGACTATCAGGAGTTAGAATACCAATTTCTTGCCAAGTATTGTCTTGACGCTTGCCATAGATGAAAGCACTGCCACTTGTATTTTTATTTGGCGCACCAACTATTGCAAAACCTTGGCTATGATTAATTTTTACACTACTGCCATAGTTGTCACTTGGAACAGTGTATGTTGGGCTTTTAGTTTGTGCATATGCCCAATTGTTTGTATTCTGTAGAACATTATAGCCATTTGGTCCGTTATCAATATAAACAATTTCGCCACTATTCCAACCACGAACTGGAATAAAGTTTGCAAAGTCATTGCCTGTAGAATAACGAACATTAATTAACTTAAGCATAGTCGCTGCTAAAGAGCCAGTGCCAATGCTTATATTATTCATGATTTTAACGTTGAATGTGTTATTGGTTGCGCTGCTTACTTTGTAAAATCCACTTAAATCTACAACAGTTGCACTGCTTACAGTTCCAAGAACTTTGCCATTTTTAAGCATAATATAATCAAATTGTGATAGATTATGCGCAACATTAGTAGTAAATTGTAATTCTGTTGGACTTACTTGGGTAACTGAAACTACAGTAAGCGGAGCAGTAGAACTTAAGCGATAAACGCCCCATTGATTGCTAGTATCGGCAGCAATCCATATTTTACTGCCTTCGCCAAGAATTGAACTTAGTGCTGATATATTGTAAATCTTGCTAATATCAAAAACTGTGGCAGATACATCACTTGTATTGACTGGACCAGCAGTAGGTATAATTTGCTTGCGTGGCTCAGTAAGTGCAAAGATTTCAGTAGTATAGCTGCGAGGCTTGTATAACAAATCGCTTGGTTTTACACTATTATATTCAACACTTCTAACATCTGTGTCATTAATAAATTGGAACAAGTATTGGTTATTGATACTTGTTGCATTACCAATATTAAATTCTAATTTATCATTATCGTTTGTGCCACCATAATTGTCAAGTTTAATAGCCCACTGTTCATTAACTTTAATGTTACTATCAATACGCTTTTGATAATTGCGTAGATAAGCATTAAGAACAGCTTGTGTTCCTTTTTGAGCTATCATACCAAGATAAAATTTATATTGGCTTGTATTATCTAATCCCAAATCTGTGAAGTATTGGCGTGGACTAAATCCAGTTTCACTCTTGCTTAGTGCATCTGCTGCACTGTTTAAGTCAGTTGCATCAGGATCATGGAAATTAATAAACTGTGCAGCACCACTTGCCATATTTGGAATTAGGTTTTTAGACAGTAAATCGCCGTTAATGAGATACCAGTCACTGGTTGCAAACTTTTGTGTGCCTGGTATAAACTTTTGTGCTGCATAATACTTGTCTTTGAATAGAACAATATCGCCTGTGTAATAATCAGTATAAGCAGCCCATTGTGGTATATCGCTTACATTAACAAAGAAACCAGGCGCATAAAGTGAACCATTCCAATCTTGTGTTTTGCTGCCATCAATACGCAGTCGGAATTGACGACTGCCTGTTTGTTCATCATAAAGAATATCATTAAACACAGTGTTATTATCAAAAATAAGTGTATGCTCATACTGAACAATAGCAATATCCAGTAAGTGTATACCTTTTTGCGCATTTTTCAGCGTTACACTAAAGTTGTTGTCATCACGATACACACGATAATCACGACCAGTAAGCGTGACATTATCACTATTGATAATTTTAGTGTAATTGTTTGTGTTAGTGATAGTGTCAACGATACCAAACAGACTATTAAAATTAACACTGGTGCCAGTTGGGGTTAAACTTATAACTGTGCTATCACCCCAATCTTGTTGTTCCCAGAATAAAAATTCTTTTGCAGCAAGTGTCCAATCGCTTTTAGTTGAATTATCACTTAAAAATTCATTAAAACTAAATCCTTGTGATTCAAGATAACGACCATAACTTATTAAGAAGTCTACTACTTGTTGTGTAGTATTAAAGATAGTGCCATAAGGATATGTAACAATACCTTCTGCTGCATCAAGATAGATAATGGCTGTTTGATTTCCAACTGCAATTCCATAATTGTTACTGCTGACACGACTTGGTATTGTCAAGAAGTAAGGACGTTCTTTGTCAAATCCAGTAATTTGGAAACCATTAGTTACTTTTTGAACAACAACCGCACTATATACTGCACGTGCTACAGGCGCACTTTTAGTAACTTTAACTTGGTAATTTTCTTGTGGAATAATAACACTACTATTTGTGCTTTGTGGACTAACTTGATCTGCAACAACTGTTAGATAACTTTTATCAGTATAAGCACCCATCTTGTAAACAAGATTGAATGTGCTGTTGTTAACGACATTATTCCAGTTTTCAATTATATCAAGGTTATTGCTTGTAAGATAATCACGCAACCATACATTGTAACCTGGTATATAATCATTTGCACTTGTAGCAGTAAAATCAAATGTGCGATTATTTGTCTTTGTATTGATTATTTGATTTAGTGCTGCAACATATGTCAAATCACGAGTATTATATTTTAACGCACACCATTCTGCTGGTCTTGCTAAACACCATGCAATCATGACAGCAAATGGAAAATCTACACTACGACGCCAAGCAGTTTCTTGTGGGCTTTGGTCACCTACTTGCCAATTTTGACTTGCTGTAGCAACATCATAATTTGTAATGACACTTAAGTTTGGCGGCACAAGATTACCATGTTCATCTACTGGAATAATTTGACTTAGACCAGGACGGCTGTAACGACTGTTAATATAACTTAAATTTGGATTTCCGCCATATACAAAACCTAATTCAAGATCAGTCCATAAAACATTGTTAGCACTACTATATGGTGCTGGTCCATAACGCAATTCCCACCAAGTTGGTTTTTCTGCAAAACCCAACATTTCCCATGGATGTGTATGTGGTCTATCAGTATCATAAAAATAGCTATAAATTCCACGCCAGTAACCTGGCACTGGATTGTAAAACAACTTATCTACACCACTACTGTAATTCCAAGTAAACTCATTTCCAGTAGTAGTTGTATTATCAAATACATTTACATTGTTGATAGTGCTCCAACGCAAATATGCAGGTGTAAGTAATTGTGTCCATTCAGTAAGGCTATAATCAGTTTTGCGAAAAGCACCAGGCACAACACTTGGCAAATCGTAATCAGTATTATTGGCATAGGTGACTGTGATATTGTTGTATACACGTTTTTCAAATTCTAATAAAATATTATCACGGTAGTCACCATAAGCAGTGGTAATACTGCCATCATGTCCAATGATAACAGTAGTAGGCACAACATAGCTATCATCTACAGTAATCTGTGGAGTAAATTTAGGATAAATGCCTAATTTTGTTGGTGTAGCTGGTATATTACAACCTGCAGTGCTGCTATACTCTACAACTTCAATAACATCATTGCGTGAAATAGTGACGCTATCATTGATAGTAATTACTTTTGAGTTAATTACATAATCAATGTTTTTCAATAACAGAACACCATTTAAGTATACTAATAGTGAACGATAACCTTTGTTATTATCACTAAAATCTTGGGTTAAATTATAACTGCGATATGTTGTATTGTTAACGGTGTATGTGTTTTTTAAATAATCATTTCCACTTGCAGCCATATCGGTATAATAAAAAGGTGAACTGATAATGCTTAAATTTACAAACTCTTTGAGAACGGAATCTAAGCAAGCTGCATAGTTAGTTGGATCAGCAAATTCACGATTGTTTATGTAATCAAGCAACTGATTTTTAAAATTTGTATAGCTATCTGCTGCGAAGCGTATAATTTGAACAGGATCAACATCACTATTTGCAAACAGCAATGCCGCTGGTCGCAAACTTGAGCTATGTTGTAGTAATTTTCCACCAACATAGTTAAAATTCAAATCACGGAAATTATTAGCGCCTGCTGGTTCACCCACTAAATTAAGTAGATTATTACCAACTTCAATCAAATGATTGCGAACCTGGCCTAGTGTAATTGTTGTAAATTCTGAATTTTCACTGTTGTTAGTTAAATTGCGAGGCATAGTGTAAGTTTGCTTATACTGTGCACTTGTGCCATATATTTTAACAAATATGCGATCACCTATCACTACATCATTTGTAAATTTAACAACACTTGTTATAGAACTTGTTTGTAGCGTATATTTGTCACGTGATTGCAAAACACCATTAACATAAACAAAGATATTGTTTTCATAGTAGCTATTGTTATAAACAACACCCAAATCAAAATTATTAAGTTGTATAACTGTAGCATTATAAGTTTTGGTGATGTATTGTTTTGTTTTATCGCTAACACGGAACCAACCATTAGCAAAACTATAATTATTATAACTATTAATTACAGCAGCATAGCCTGTGTTTACATTTTTTACAGTGTCAATTTGATTTAAATTATAATCAAATGTGTCGGTTGCATAGTAATTTTGGAATACAATATCTCCCAAATTACCTATACTTTTATAAACAAGAGCAAAACCCAATTCACTATCACGTTTTGCATTTGGAGTTAAATTGACTGCATATCCAAATAATTGGCTACCAGTAAAATTACTGCTTGGATAAGCTGTTTGGTCACTTAAACTTATACTGTTTGCATCCACGATATCAAATAGCGGAGCCTGTGGACGACTATTGCGAATTTGTGCAAGTGTCCAAGTGCCATTTGCGTAATAATACATATTGCCTTGATTATTAACACCTTCCATAGCAACAACAGTATCACCATCGCTAAATGTTTTAATTGGAACCAGATGAATTTGGTCAAAACTATTATCAAAATAAATTGTTTGACCAATTGGTATTTCGCTTGTGATAGGATTACTGATTGTAACAACATTATTAACGGTATCAACATTTAAAACAGTAGTATTTTGAGCAATACCAGTGCCAGTAACATGTTGACCCAAAGTAATATTGCCTAATTCATTAATAAAAAGTTGAGTTGAATCTGCACCTGAATAACCTATAGTAATAGGATTATATGTTGCAGCAGTGCGAGTTTTGTTATTTTGAACTTGATATAGAGTAGCACGAACAGTTGGATCAATATCATTAATAAAAACAACTGTTACACCATTTAATAGTTGTATACCATCACTGTTATAAACGAATCTATTGTTTTTACTATCATATGTGCCTTTAGGCACAGCATAACTATTGACACCTTCAATTTGCGAAAAGGCACTTGTTGTTACATTATCAAAACAAGTAATATAACCACGATAATTTTGACCATAATTATAAAGTTTAAGGTTTGGTAAAAATTCTACAATTGGACGCTTTGCTTGTTGATTGCTATCAAATGCATAGTTTGTGTTGTTGTAATTTGCTGCTGCTTGTAGCACATCACGATGGAACCAACGATTGTTGCGACTCCAACTATTTCCGTCTACGCTTGCACGATTAATTGTGATATAATCTTTAATTTCTGGACTATTAGTGGTTCCATCAAATCCAGTGCCATCAGCATCAAAACCTCGACTATTACCAAAACTACTTCCCAAATTAGTATTAATAGTTTCTGGTGTTACCAAATCACTGTATTTGACAAGTTTAATACTACTGCCAACACCTTCTACAATATATTCATTGCCTTGATACTCACTTGGCACAACAAGACCAGTAAATTTAACTTTTAGTCCTGTTGTAAATTGCACACCATTTGGGCTTGTGTAATTTGTTTTACCTATAATGTCATTTACATTAAGCAAACTATTTGGTGTAGGGTCAACTAAACGTATAGTTCCATAAACTAGTTGATTTTCTGCATCAACATAATAAAGCACATTTTGTGCTGCGCTAAGAGTTGGAAACTTAGTGACTACACCAACGTTGTTTTTATAAGCATAAACGTGACCATACACATCACCTTGATTCACAAATACTTTATAAAGGTTATCCCAAGCAGCAATGTAAGTTAAATTCATTAATCGTGTTACTGGATCGACATTAATGCGCCAAACACCGTGCCATTGGCTAGAGTCAACATCCGCCCAGCCTGTATTACTTGTCAAGACTACATATTTGCCATCAAAACTACGCACACCATCTAAACTGTATTGTAAAACAAAGTTATCATAGTTAACGCCTTGTAGCTCTTCGTAAGTAATATCATCAACGATAATATCTACAGTTTGTCCCAAAGTAGGATAATTTATTAGATAATCCTGTGCAGTGCTTAGTGGAACAGTAAAAGTAACAATACCACTTTCAGTTCCATTATTTGATACACCAAGAACATCACGAGTAGAAATATTACTTTGGACAGTGCTTGTACCACTTGTTTCAATTTCTGTTTGAATCCAAAATTGTGTTGTTTGATTTACATAAAAATTATAACTGCCACCACGAACCAGAGTGATAGTTGGATTAACAACATTGTTGTATCCATCAACACTATAACCAGTTTCACCAAGTGCAGCACTTTGTAATTCAGTTTGATTGTTAGCAACATAACTTACACGATGAAAATAAAAATCTTTTTGTGTTGGTGTTAAATCAGCAGTAACATCAACAGGCATAGGACCGCCAGGCACCCAATAATATTGACGATAGTTTGTAAGTTTATCAAGGTCTACAAATCCGTTATAACTATAATAACGATTTGTAAAAAGACGGTCATGATTATTATTAAGACCACCATCAGCAGAAATTTGATTTAATAAATCCACATAGTTATAAACATTACTAACTTTGTATGTGTTTGTGCCTAACTGACGTTTCTTAATTACTACGCCTGGTTCAAGTTGGTAGAATTGACTATAGCTGTCATTCTCGTTTATATAATAATCACTTGTACTATACACAGGACTTTGGTCTTGTTGACCAATATAACCATACATCTTTTTCAGGCTTGGTTCCTGAATAAGTGGGTCCATTGTGGCATTTAAGAAACGCTTATTTCCTAAAGTTCTAAAAACTTGTGGTAAAAAGTTTTCACTTTTACGTTTTGCCATTTATTAATATCCTGTATACAGATTTACGCCAGCAGTATTAATACCGCTTAATACACTTTGAACAATTTGCACGTTATCAACAGTTGCTGCACTTAAAAAGATTTCATTTGGTTGACAACGAATTTCATAAAGACTACCAAAATAACTATTTGTATCAATAGGAACTAAAATAATACTACTGATATAACTGCTTAACTGTTGATGTAGGTATGCTGCCAATTCGCTAAAATAGAAAGTATCACCAAAATCCCAATTATCTAAACTAAAATAAGTGTTGATTGCATCAATCACACGTGTTTTAATTTCAGTGTCACTTAGTGTAGTTGAAGAATTTTTTACTACTTGGAAGTTTGCTTGTAATTGTAATTCAGACTTAGAACCAAATAATAATTTATAAACACCAGCGTTCAAAACCATTTCATCACTAAGCATTTTATAATTAAACAATCCACTATAACTACTGTTTAACTGAACACTGTCTAAGTCAGTGGGTTTCGCAACCGTTCCAGTATTGTCATAAACGTAGTTACGATAACTTTCATCATAGCTTCGTGTAAGGATGTAAGTATCAATAAGATTGGTGGCAGCAGGATCAAGGCGACGAGTATTTTCTGCATTGTGTTGGTACTCAAATACTAAATCTTGGCGTCCATAATAAACTTCCCAATAACCATCTGCACTTACAACACTTATAACGCCGTTTGTTGATTGGGTTTGATAAAATGTATCATCAGTTGTTGCATAAAATACAGTGCCAGATGGAAAATTATTGCGAACATAATTAATATCTGCAAGTGTTGCGTAAATTGATACTACTCCACCAACTGGAACTAACTGCCAACGCAATAAATTGTCGCTATCTGTGTATAACTTAAAGAATACGTAATTAGGATTTGCACTTGCAGATTCAGTAAAAATGTTTGGGTCAGTAGGTAATCCACTTGTAGCACTAGTAGGATAAGTTACATAAATTCTACTACTATCAGTATAGCCATCGCTAGTAATATAATTTTTATAAACACTCATGTTTACATCTTTAGTAATATTACTGTTTACAGTTGTTAATCTGATATTATCACGAACAAGAGTATTTGTTGCTGCATCATAAACAGGAGTAGGGTTAGTGCTTATAAAACTAACTTGACCACCACTACCAAAAACATAATTTAATTGGCGATATGTTACTGTGTATTTTTGACCATCAGTATTAAAACGTATTAACCAACTGGTATCACTTGTAGAATATTGTGTAGCCAAATCAAAGTCATTCATAGTATTAACACTTGAAATTGGAATAATGGTCCAAGGGTCGTTTACACCAGCAGTTTTAGTATAATCATAAATCAGAGCAAATTCAGTTTTGTTTAGTATATAACTTACCAATGTATTTGTAGTTGTATATTGGAAAGTAGTAGCAAATGGCACATATACTTGGCTAACAATTGCGTTACTTGGAATACTTTCGCTTAGCGTTACTGCACCAATATTGCGGCCAGCCACAAGCACACTGCTAGCACCAGTTCCAGTAATACTTTGAATACTTGCCCAGATATAAGTTCTATCACTAGTAAGTGTAGGTGTGCCAGTAATAAGAGTATTAGTTGCATCAAAATATTGACCTGTTGGTGCTACAAACTTAATCAAACTGTTTACTTGCAAGTATTTGCGATAACTTGTTGTTGATGTTGAAATTTGTTGTGGACCATTTCCTGTGTTGTTTGCATCTAAAAAGAATCCAGTAGATGTAGTAGTATCATCAGTGCTGCGTGACCAAACAGTTGGTTGCAGTGTAGTAAAATCCAATGGTGTATAATTTTCAAAATAAAATTGACGCATTGGATAATCTTGAATAATTGGTAATATTCTTGTATCAATTACATTGATTACATCATTACGACTTGTGTAAGTAAAATTAAACGCTTGGTCAAAAACATCTTCATAGATAACACCATCACGTCCATATAAATCAGTTGAAGTATATTTGCCAGTTGGATCAGTAATATCTAGACCACGACTTACACCACTTGCATAACGATTTACACTTTTTACTTTAACAATGTCACTATAACTTGTGTATGGGAAAGTATTATAATCTTCACCATTAACCATACGATTTTGACTATAATAAGCCTGTGGTGCTTTAAGTTTAATTTCGTTAGTTAAATCACGGCGTGAACTGTTACTTACTGTATATTGTAAACTTGCATTAATTGTAAGAGTTTGCGGTTTGCCAGTGTTATCAATATATGGAATTGCAGCAGTAATGCTGCTCATATCGCTTGGCGTAATACGATATGTTAAGCCATTGCTTACACGATAATATGTGCGATAAGTGCCAAGTGGAATATCACTGAATGTGCCATCACCAAAGATTAAATCAATTTGGTCATTGATGCGTGTATCTACACTATACAGTGTGCGAACACCACGTGCTACACTATTATAAATTGCACTGCTACTACTGGTTGCAGGAACTTGTGTCCAACGTGTACCAATTGTTCCATTTGTAATTTCATACATCCAAATATCACTATTGTTGATATTTGCTGTATTAATTGGAAATACACGATTAGCAACTTTTTCTGTAATAATAAAATCTGTGCTGTTTAGTGTACCTTGTTTGAAGTATAGGAAAAATCCAGTATTGGCACTAGCATTGCCACGACTATCGTTTTGATACAGAATACCAAATTGACCACGACTGCCAGGATCATATTCTGTAATAGTATCAGTATTAAGAATGTTTGCACTTACAATTTCAAAATCAGTTGCAACATCATTAATTGTTGTAGAAAAATTAAAGATAGGCAAAATTGTATTTGGTATAGCAATATTGTATTGTTCTGTTCTAATACCATTGATTGTTTTGCTTGCATATGGCTGACCAACTTTTGTTGATTTTGTAATTGCCGCGTTTAATATTTGAGTAAACTGACTAACCCAACTTGCATTATTTGCGTCATTCCAATTTACTGTAACACGACTTAAATTAGCACCATTGATGTCAAAAATATTTTCAGTTGTGTTAAGACTATTAATTTTTAAAACACCACTTGCAGCAACATTACGGTTAGGCACATAATTTAATTGTTTTACTAGTTTCAGGACGCTATCACGGCGTTCTGCTGTGTCAAGAAAGTTTTCACGAGCATTAAGGTCTGTGCGGAACGCAACACTTTGACCCATAAATGCAATTAAATCTAATAGTGCAACATATTCGCTGCTTTCAATGAAGTCATTGAAATCTTCTGCATAATAGGTTTTGATATAGTCAACCATAACTTTGCGTAGCGTTTCAAAGTCATAAGATTGAAAGTCTGCGTTACTGAATGTTGTGTAGATTTTTTTCCAGTCTTCAGCCGCAAAAATGTTGGTTTGACGAGTATTAGTTGCCATTATAAAACCTCAATGTATTTATTTGTAAAATAATATGCGACTATTATTACAACACATATAATTGATTACTGGTTTTATTGAATAAAACATTAAGGTCTGCAATCTTGTTGTCAGTTGCAAAACGCAAACTAAAATTTAAAATTAATCCTTGACCATCTGGACTTTCTTGCACTATAGTTTGTGTTACTACACTAAAGCGTGGGTCATAAGCAATGATACGATCAATATCTTGCTTGATTTCACTTTTTAGTGCTGGCGTAAGTGGATCAAACAACCTATTCCAAATAATTGTGCCAAAATTTGGGTTATGAAGTTTTTCACCTTTGCGAATACTAAGATAGTTCAATAGGTCTTGAACGATTAAATCATTGTCAGTGATATTAAACGGTCCAAAATCACGATTTACGCTGCTATAACCTTTATACAATGCCATGTCAGTATTTAACAACTCTTACCTGCAGCACCAGTAGATGCACTGCCGCTTGGTGTGCTTTGTGCACCAGTTTGACCACCCGTTGCTGGCGCTGGTTGATTACCAGTAATAGGTGCAACCGATGTTGTGCCGCCACTGCTGCCACTTCCAAAACCTCCGCCAGCTAAATCACCAGGGTTTGATGTAGCTTGTGCAGTATTGGTTGATGGTGATTTTGTGCCAACTACACTGCCAGTTGAACTTTGATTATCACCTGTGCCGTATCCTCCAGATGCAATATCACCAGGATTTGCTGCTATATTTGTAGGCGTATTGGTTGGAGCATTTACAACAGTTGCGCTATACTTGTCACCATATGCAGCAGCATCTGGACTACTAATTGGATCACGACGAGCAGTGGTGTCATATAGATAACTGGTGTCATTTGCATAATTATGTTGTTGTGCCGCAATACCTGTATCAAGTGGAACATAATCAGTGCTTGGGGTAGGTGTAGAACTGACACCTTGATTTACAACGCCACTATAATCAGTTGAACTTGTAGCCGCTGCATTATTTTGTTGTATTTGATAAAGTCCATCAACACCAATTTCATTGAGACTTGCTTTATCTTGACCTTGTATTGTAAGCTGATCTACTGTTGATTGGCTTATACTTACAGTAGAACCATTGCTTGTTTTACCAATAAAATTGTAACTGTCAGTTGTAGGATCATAAACTCGTTGCAACCCTTGCAGTGATGTAATCTGTTGATATGCTACGCCGCCGCTGCCACTGCTTGGTGCACCAAAACCACCACCAGCAATATCTGCTGGATTAGCACCTTGTGGTGTAACTGGATAATTTGGAACACTTGCAGCCACGTTGTCGCTTGCAGTAGCACCACCATTATAAGCAATTGTGCCGTTACTTGCAGTAGGACTGTTAGCACTTATAACCGAAGGATTACTTGGTGGTAGTGGCACTGGACCAGTTGTGCCTGTTGCGCTCAAATCACGATAACCAGTGTTATCATAATTATAAGCGTTTGATTCGCTTGTTGGACTACTGCCACTTACATTTTGTGACTGTGAACTATAAGTTGGTGAGTTACCATTAATCTGATCAATTTGATTTTGTGTTACTACTTGTGGTGAGCCAGCAGCTTGAATTGCTGTGCTGCCATCATGTGTAACTTCGCTAAAGTTTTGTGCACCTTCTGCTTTTGCTTGATCTATACTTATAGTGCGTGTTCCACAAGGCTGACCAGCCCATTGGTCTTGAACACGAATACCGCTTATATTACCATTTGTATCATACTGATAACCTAAAAAAATAGCAGCATGCGATTCGCCGCTTTGGTTAGCATAGGTTCCGCCTGGTCCAGTAAATCCACAAGCAATAACTGTTCCAGGTTGTGTAGTGCCATTTAGAACGCTATTACCTGGCACCCAAGTGCTTGTATTACCAACTCCGCTTGCGGCTTGAACAAGTGCTACGCACTGACCACTGCCTACACTTTGTCCCAAATAATTAGTATAAGCAGTCTGACCAGCAGTTGTTCCTATATTATTAACTGGTGAATCAACAAATCCATAACTGCCGCCCCCAGTTTGCTGTTGACCATTTAGAGCTTGACCAATAGCATTTCCAACACCAAATGCTGCACCACCTACAAGATTAGTAATTACACGATTTGCAATTTGTTGCAGTGGACTACTGCCTTTATTTGCCACACTAGGTGTAGTTGCTGGATTAACAAATCCACTATACTGGTTAGTGCCGCCATTGTTTTGCCAAGGCTGTGTAATAGGTTGTAAACCATTCAAGAATGTAGTATTACTTTCATTCAGACTTATCGCACAACCACTAACAATTTGGTCATATGTATAGATAAGGCGTCCTTGCACATATTTTATTACAGTAGATACCCAACCAAGTAGCGTAGTTGGATCAGTTAATGCAACATGGTCTTTGCTGTTGATACCTAAATTTGTTTGCATATAACGTGTCATATTAATTACATTTGGATCACTGCTACTTTGTGCGTTTAAGAACTTAGTTATTAAATCAATACAAGTCACTGATGTACTTGTATTGTAACCTTGGAAAAGTTTAGCCAACGCTGCAATACCTGATTCAGGTTTAGTGTAAACTGCTAGACCATTAGCAAAACCAACTGCATAAGAATCACTATTGTTATAAGGTAAATTACCAGGATTATTTTGTGCCTCACCAGTGCTATATTTTGGATTGCTGCTGCCTGTTGATATATCTGATACATCAAAGCTAGCTCCACTTCCAAAAACAATGCCTGCTACTGCACCTGCAATAGCACCACTTACAAGATAACTTGTGCCTGGTGTAGAATTTAAATCAGTGTAACTGCCAGCAATGCTGCCAGCACCTGCAGAGTTATAACCATAATTTGAATATGTTACAGGCGGTATATTATTAGTCATTGGACCATAGCTTTGTTGAACATTGCTACTACCGAAATTATTAGCAGCACCAAATTGACCTGCACTTGTACTATTTGAACCATTTGATGGTGGTAAACCTTGTTGTTGACCGTATGCTGGTTGACTTGTGGGTGCAGTTGGACTATTATGACCAGTCCAAGGTTCAGCAGTTGGCATATTGCTTGGCTGTGATGCGCCGCTTGCTTCGGTGGCTTTATTAGCATCTGCTGTATTAATTGTGTGACATGCGCCTTTAAGGTCAATGTGACCATCACTTTTAATTTGAATACAACTATCTCCAGTAAGATATGTATTCATGCCTTTTAGATGCAGCGATGATTTGCCTGTAACTTTTGTGCTGCCACTGCCTAAAATATTAATATCTGTGCCTTGCATGTTAAAAGCGCCATCACTTACGATATCTACAGTCTTACCATGTAGTTTAAGTGCGCCTTGTGTTTCTAATTGCATACCACCTTTAGCTTCAATATTAAGATTGCTTTGCGCATAAACATTGATATCGCCAGCAGCATTAATTTCTACCCAAGCTGTGCCTTTACTATTGATAATGTAAATGAAATCTTTAGTGTCATTCATCAAAATCATATGACCATTGGCACTACGCAATCTAAACATTGCGTTTTTGACGTTTGCATCACCATCGTCCATAACCAGTGTATGACCGCCTTTGCGACCACTTACGCCATACTCTTGGTCACCATTTTTATTTGTAAAAAACTGTGGATCATTGGGGTTTATAGGTTGACCTGGCGTAGAAATACCAAAAACACTGCTTGGTGTTTCACGGAACGCACTGCTTGTACCAGGTCCACGATCTGGGTCATTGGTTAGATTTTGCTTATCCCATATCTTTTTTTGATAATCATGAGCTATACGAATATTATTACCATTTTGGTCCTTGAGTGGACCAATATTAGACAATGTGCCAGGTGTTAAATTATCTGTATAACCATTTGTTACTGGTGCTGGTATTGAACCATCTAATGCACCAGCCAAACCAGGCATATTATACATATTAGGCCATTCAGGAATACAACCAAACCAGTAACCATCAAATGGATTACCATTAGCAAATGTGCAAAGAACTTTTACACCAATGTCAGGTGGCACAAACCACATACCATAACTGTGTGGATGATGGTCATACCCGCTATTGTCACGATTATTTGTTACACCATAAAATGGTGTGCAATAACTTACGGTTTTCCAACTGCCTTCATCTGTAGGACTACCACCGAGTTCAGCAATCCATACTTGAAGTTTACCGCTTCGCAGCGGATCAGTATTATTTTTAACAATTCCAACATAGGGACCAGGCGATATACGAACGCCGCTGGCACTTTCGTGACGTGTGTGATGTGGTGCTTTTTTATATTCTTGTTCAAAAATGTCGGTCATTAGTCATTTCCTAAAATATAACCATGATCTTCTGCTATGCCTGTTTTAGGTGTAGGAGCAACAAATGGTTGTCCAGTGTTATCATTAAAAATAGTAGTAGATGGGCTTGTAGTTGAACCGCCGCCGCCATTATCAGGACGATTAACTGCAGTTTTTGCTGTATGTTTTGCAGGTTCTGCTGGTGGATTATTAGAATTATCTGTGCTTGTTGGAGCTGAATTATTCACATTATCAGCTCTTACTGGTGTTGATTGAACTTCTTGTTGATTACGAACACGGTAATTTTTTAGTTTTTGCGTAAATTTACCACCACTAAATGTGCTTGTAACTTGAACTACACGATAAATTCCACTAAACTCACTATACGCACCATTAACATTAAACAACCCAGTATTGTCATCATAATCAGCATTTGGTGTAGCAAAGTAAAAGTTAAAATAAACAGGGTTGTTATAGTTTATACTACCGCTGCCGTTACTACCAATATATGGCGCTGTGCCAACAACAGATGGATGCATAAGTGCGTAATCTTGACTTATCCAATCAGGGTCACCAATAATAGTAAAATCAAGTGTAATCATATCACCACGATTATCAAGCAATTTTTCCATTAATTCTTGAACAGCAATAGTTTGTGCGCTTACTGTTGTTGGTCCTGTGTTTTGACGGTCAGCTAAACCACGAACATAGTGATAACGTGGTTTGAAAAAACGCCCATCTGCAGCATCATTATAACTGCCGCCGCTATATGTTTGTTGTGATTTGTTACCGCTTTCATCATTTGCTTTATTAATATAATTTGCTGGCACACCATTCTTATACTCAAAGAAAGCCATGTTAAACTCGATATTAGCATCTATAACATCACGGTTTTGACCACTATACAGATAAGTGTAGGTTTTTACTATTTGTGACTTACTTACTGGTGCTTGTCCAAAACCAGGCGCATCATGACCATACATTGTGTATGGCATTACAACATATTTGATATCACGTTGGTAATAACCTGTGCCAGGATCAATTGACCCAAATTTAATTACAGGAGTAATTTTCCAAGTTTTTACAGGCTGACTATCGTGACCACTTGTAGTATTTTGACCAGTCATATAATCACTTACTGTAATAACACTGCCAATAAAATCAGTGATGCGTGTGCCAGCACTGGCACGAAATGATTGACTATCAGTTGTAATGGTTAAAACACCAGTTTGACCTTGTTTTTTAGCATTGGCATCTGTGGAACCACCAATGGCAACGCTTTGGTCTTTGAATGTTTGTGGGTCAATGACTTTAGCACTTAACAAATCATTAGTAAACTCAAATGCATACGTGTTTGCCAAATTTTGACCTGTGTGATTGCCTTTGTCATCTTTTTGATTTGTTTTTTCTACTTCACCAATATTAAGAGCGTCTTTAATACCTTTTTTAACAGTAGTTTGATTGCCACTTACTGTATTTTGAGTAGTTGTTGTTCGCAATTCTTGGTCAGCACTGTTAGGTCTTACTAGTTCAGTTGTTGTAGTAGTGCTAGCTAAATCACCATTAAACAAATCTAAAATACTACCACCTTTAATTTCAATATGGAATGGTATTGTATTATCAAGTGCACTTAATGCCATAGAATTTGCAGGTATCGCATCGCAGGTATAAACTCCACCACTAGATGTTATTTTAAACTTCATATTAACAAAAGTAAATGGTATATATTTTGTTGTGTTGGGTATAACTTGTGCAGAGCCATCGCTTGATATAGTAGGCGCAATTGGCTCACCTTTGTCATTATAACCTAAAAATTCTATCTTCATAACAAAGAATGTGTTTGACCAATTAAAGTTTGGTTCAGGATTAAGTGATGCAGCACATTTTTGTAATCTTGCCAAGAAACTTACCGTGTATGGCTCAATAATATCAAATTTAAGTTTAATAACATCTGTAGCACGTGTTTGGTCACCGCTACTATTAACAATAGTTTGAATTTCCAAATTGTCAATAGTTAAATCTGTAGGAAAATAAGAGCGATTTGCTACAGAGGCACTCATTCCACTATCACTTGCGACAAATACGGCATTATTCATAAGCGCAAATTCATTGCCAGGATAAATTTTTTGTGCATAAATTTGATTAATAGTTTCACGTGGTATTGCATAAATTGAAATACGATAGGTATAATTTGTATAATCATGCAATTTATTAGTGCGACCTGCATAAGTGGTAGATGGTTGCGGTGAACCATTAGTGCTGCCACTGTTGTCAATTGATGATGCAGGTCCACTACTTGTAATTTTAGAAGTGTTATTATTGTTATTGCTGCTAGCTACTGCTATGCTATTTGTTTGTGGTGCGCTACTGTCACTTTTAATGCCACTGCCACTAGTTTGGTCTGCAAACCTAGTAGTATTAGTAATAGATGTAACTGCGTTGCTGCTTGCATCTTCAGTTAGACCATTGGTAGCAGCGTTAATTGTTTGATTTGGAACAATAACAGTTGCATCGCCAGGCGGTATTTGTGTAGGTCCAGTGCCACTTGTTAGAGTATTAAAACCACCATTTGGCGTTCCTGTATCGCTGCTTTGTGCTGTATTATTTGTATTACTCGCAGCATATTGTGCTTGTAGTGTTGCTAAATCTGCTTGTTGTGCTGCACTTGCGGCTGCATTTTGTTGAGCGATTGCGGCAGTATTTTGTGCATTAGCTGTTGTAACACTGCTTATTTCAATGCCTTGTTGTTGATTGACCGCACTACTTGCAGCTTGTGCTTCACTGCTACTTGTTGGTGTAGTATCGCTTGCTGGTGTATTATTTGCTTGTGCTTGCAGTGCAGCAACACGTGCACGTGCGGCTTCAAGTGCAGTTTGCGCATTTGCTAAATCTACACCACTTTGCGTAGTTGCTGCATCGTTTGCTACTTGTTGTGCTGCTACTGAAGCTGCTTGCGCCGCTGCAACTGCATCACTATTTTGACTGCTTACTATAAGTCCATCATTTGATAACAGTGGCGTTCCGTTATAACCACTGCTTGTGTCTTGCACATATCCGCCACTTCCACTTATTACAAAACTATCTGGTGCAAGATTAATCACTAAACCTTCACTATTTTGTGAACCAAGGTTAAGTTTACCCATATCAATATCAGGGTAAGCTCCACTGTTTAATATTGCAGCCATTTGTCTATTGACATCGCCAACAGTTGGTTGATTTCCTAAAGCTATCTGCTGATTTTTCCAAGTATTAAGTTGATTCTGTGCTGCAGTCAACTGTTGTGTAGGCGTTAATGTTGTTGGCATTTATGTACCTAATGAACTTTGTAATGTGCTTTTAGTTGGCAAATATATTACAGTATCAGCAGTAAAATCCCATAGTGGATCAATTAGCGTATTAGGGTTACGAACAGCAAATACCCACCAAAGCGCAGGATTGCCATATAAGTCAAAAGCTAATAAGTCTGGACGATATTCATACTGTGGCGGTATGGTAAAGACCACATCATTTGCTAACTTTGGAATAGCACGACTGTTCCATAAATCTAAAAATTGACCATTATCAAAACTTGGTGTGCTATAATAAAAACTCGCCGTAGAATAATTTGCAGGATTAAATGCCATTAAATCCATCCTCCGCTACTGCCATTAGAAAGAAGTGATCCAGTTGAGAATTTTTCCAATCCAAATTGATTGCTAATCTTGTTGCGGCTGTATGTAGGCACAGCACTTATATTAACATTTAAACTTGTAGGAACTTTTTGTTTATCAGTAGTAGAACTACCCTTAATAGTGCAACTTATGTAATCAACATCATTAGGCAATGAATAATCAAAATTTGTGATGACAATAGGTATATGGTCAAATGTGTATGGTCCATATCCATCTAGGAACAAGACAGGTGGTGGTGTGCCAGCTAATTGATCCTGACCATAAAACATTTTGGTTACTGTTCTAAAGAAGTGTAACATTGCAATTACATACTCAGCTTCAGCAGCATAATTTGCCGTGAATTGTGCTTGTATTGATATACTGTCAACAGAACTGTGTTGATAAGCTGGTGTTGTATAGTTTGTATGAACCAAATTCATCATGTCATAACTTGCTTTGTGTGCAACTTGAATTACGGGTGTATATGGAAATAATACGCCGCCTGTTTGGTTAAGTGGTTCAAATAGCGGACTTTGCCCAATAAATCTGCCTGTTTGGTCACTTATAATTACACGATCTTCGGTATCATCTTGCCAAGCTGTTCTACTGCTGTCATTTACTGGTTGTAGCAAATCTTGCTGTGTTCCGCCTTGTGCTACACCTGTGCCACTCAAACGACCATTTGTAGGATCATTAGATGGTCCACCAGTTAGACCATAAACTAAACCTTGTAGAGCACTATTAATTGCAGTATTAACTAAACTGTTTTTTAAAGTTTGAACACCAAATCCACCAGGATTGTTTACACCATAGTTGTAGTAATTTTGTGCTGGCAATTTATATCCACTAGTGCCAGGTAAAGTATAAGCACTACTTCTGCTATTATATCCGTTAAAAGAAGCAATAGAAGTAGGATTACCATAACCAAAATTAACTACATCACGTTGAATCAAATCAAACGGTGTTGTAGCTTGATTGGTATTTGGTGTTCTACTATAATATTGGTTTGGTGTTAAATTAAATAATGCCATAGCTATCTCAATTAAATATTTATTTTGTTAAAATAACCATATATAATAGTAACCATGACAACAAAACGCACACCATACTTAACCAACAAAGATTTATTAAAAGAGATAGCAAAAAGTAAAAATACATTTTGCACATTCCTAACGCCAGAAGATCAAGTTTATGATTTAATATTGCCTAGTGTTAGTAAAATTAATCAAAAAACAATTGCAGAAGCAAAACGTGCACGTGCTGATAGATTAGCTAAACAAGCATGGGAGGCTGCACAATCAAGCGGCGTAAAAACAAAATTAGACCAACATGCAGTAGATTGGCACAGTATTTCAAAAACCGATTTGGTTTTTAGAATCACAACATGGGATCACATTCCGTTAGCACCAGGTCGTAAGAAAAGTCTTAAAACAACTGCCGACCATCATGTAAAAGTAAACTTTCCACCATTTCAACATTTTAGATTCAATGAAAATGATGAATTAATGTGTGTAGCCAAGAGCCATTGGGAAGGCGGTATTGAAAATGGTTGGTTTAATCGTGACCATGGCAAGATGACACCTAATCTTGCTCGTATGTTTATGAAACTATGTGAACGTTATGGTTCAAAAGGTAACTGGCGTGGTTATACATACAATGATGAGATGCGTTCTCAGGCATTGCTACAGTTATCACAGGTAGGGCTACAATTTGATGAAAGCAAATCTAATAATCCTTTTGCTTATTATACTGCTACTATCACCAATAGTTTTACTAGAGTTCTTAACGTTGAGAAGCGGAACCAACACCTTCGTGACGATATCCTTGAAGCCAATGGACTCAACCCAAGTTATACCCGCCAAACAGACAATGCCATAAGAGGTGGCGGCGGCGGTGATTTTGGTTTTAATGAATGAATGTTAGTGACATTGAATCAATTGAATTGGAATTAACAAGTCGATGTAATGCAGCTTGTCCACAATGTCCACGAACAAACTCAGATTTTTTATCCGAATTAAATCATAAAAGAGAAATTACTGTAGATAACTTACAAACGTGGTTACCACAAGAAATTTACAGTAATTTAAAACATATAATTTTTAAAGGCACTTTTAGTGATCCGCTCATATCTAAACATTTTATAGATATTATAGAATGGATAAAAGAAAATTGCGCATCTGCTAAAATTTCAATTCATACAAACGGTAGCTTACGCAATAAAAATTTTTGGAAATGGTTAGCACTTAATTTGCCAACGGGTTCTAAAGTTACATTTGCTATTGATGGTTTAGAAGATACTCATTCGATATATAGAGTTAATACAGATTTTAATAAGATTATTAATAATGCTAAAATTTTTATAGAAAATGGCGGCAATGCTCGTTGGCAATATATTATTTTTAAACACAATGAACACCAAATAGAACAAGCAAGAAATTTATCACAAAAACTTGGGTTTAAACGTTTTTTTACTATCTATAGCGATAGAACAGTTGAAAATGAATTTACACGAAATTATAACAGTGATAAAAGTATAACAAAAGATACTGAAAGAAATCATATAATAAAAAATATAGTTAATAAAAGTGTTATATGTCAGAGTTTAGAAAAAAAAGAAATTTTTATAAATTGGGACGGTGAAGTTTTTCCATGTTGTATGACTGGAGTATTTGCTGCAAAAACAAAAAATTATTTTGATTTATCTATATGGAAGAAACAAATCTTGCAAAATGACTATACAAATAATAGTTTGCAACACCATACATTAAGTGAAATTTTGCAATATTTTGATAGTTTTTATAATACTATAGAAAAAGAACCAAAGTTACGGGTTTGTGCCAAACACTGTGGAATTAAAAGTTATTGACAACCAATAGATAACTTGTTATATTAGTAACATGTCAAACTTGTTCAAAAAAGCAGCGGTTTTTACCGATCTTCACCTTGGTTATAAGCAAAATAGCCAATTGTTCTTAAACGACTGTGATCGTTATATTGATTGGTTTTTAGATTTAGTTAAAACCCAAGAATGTGACACAATCTTATTTCTGGGAGATTTTCATGACACCCGCAATAGTCTTAATATTAATACTATGGACCATTCAATACGGATTCTTGAACGCCTTAATAATCTTGGCACACGTGTACTTTTTATTCCTGGTAACCATGATCTTTATCACAAAGACAGACGAACTATAACAAGTATTCGTTATATTGAGAAATTCAAGAATATTGAATTGATTATGGACCAACATACCGAAGGTGATGTAACTTTTGTGCCATGGTTGATTGGTGAAGAACATAAGAATATGAACAAAATCAAATCACGATATGTGATGGGACATTTTGAACTACCACAGTTCATGATGAACGCAATGGTAGAAATGCCAGACCATGGGGGATTAAAAAGCGATGATTTCGGCAATGTTGGAACGGTTTTTACGGGGCATTTTCATAAACGCCAGCAACGGGGAAATGTACACTACATTGGTAATGCTTTTCCTCATAATTATGCTGATGCTTGGGACGACACTCGTGGGGCGATGATATTAGAATGGGGTGAAGACCCTGTTTATCATGACTGGAATGAAGGTCCACGATATCGTATTCTTACACTATCACAACTACTTGATGAACCAGATGTGCATTTGAGCGATAAAACTTATGCACGAGTAAACATTGATATTGGTATTTCTTATGAAGAAGCTACCTTTATTAAAGAAGAAATGGTTAAAACGTATAATGTTCGTGAATTAAGTTTGATTCAAAATCGTGGTGAAGTGCTAACAGAAAACACAATTGGTGATGTAAAGTTTGAAAGTGTGGACCAAATTGTGCTAAGTCAAATCCAAAACTTAGATACGCAACATTATGATACTAAGTTGTTAATGGAAATTTACAACAACCTTTAATCGTGGTATAATAAAACAATGTTAAAAATTCGTAGCCTTACTGCTAAAAACTTTATGAGCGTGGGTAATGCGACCCAAGCTGTGCATTTTGACCGTAGTGACCTAACTCTTGTGTTAGGTGAAAACTTAGATTTAGGGGGTGATGACACAGGTGCTAGAAATGGCACAGGTAAAACAACAATCATCAACGCATTGAGTTATGGTCTCTACGGTCAAGCCCTCACTAATATCAAAAAAGATAATTTAATCAACAAAACCAATGGTAAGAACATGATTGTTACTATTGATTTTGAAGTAAATGGCGTAGAATATCGTATTGAACGTGGTCGTAAACCAAATATTACTAAACTTTATATCAATGGTGAAGAACAAACAGGTTATGTAGATGATAGCCAAGGTGATAGCCGTGAAACACAAAGTGATATTGAACGGCTACTTGGTATGTCACATGATATGTTTAAGCATGTTGTGGCATTAAACACATATACAGAGCCTTTTTTAAGCATGCGAGCCAATGATCAGCGTCAAATAATTGAACAATTATTAGGTGTTACTATCTTAAGTGAAAAGGCTGAACAATTAAAAGCACAAATCAAAGGCACAAAAGATGCCATTCAAGAAGAAAAAATTCGTATAAAAGCGCAACAAGATGCTAATGAACGCATTGCACAACAAATTGAAGCATTAAAAAAACGTCAAAAGCTGTGGTATGTAAAGCGTGAAGAAGATATGCGCACGTTAGAAAAACATCTACAACAGCTTGTAGAAATTGATATTGAACAAGAAATTGCTAATCACCGTGCGCTTGCACTATATCATGATGCAGTAAAACGCCGTGACCAAGCTAAACGTTGGATTGCATCTATTGATGCCGCTAATTCTAAAGAAGAAAAAACACAAGCAAAACTTAAAAAAGAAATAGAAGACCTTAAAAATCACAAGTGTTATGCATGTGGCTCACAACTTCACGATGATAATCAAGAAACAATTTTGCAAGCAAAAGAAGCTACACTATGTGAAAGTTCACTGCAATTTCTTGCAAATGAAAGTCAAAAAGAAGATCATTATAACACATTGCAAGAAATTGGTGAAATAGGTGATGCGCCTACTGTAATCTATGATACGCTTGAACAAGCATTAGAACATCGAAATACACTTGATAATTTGGCAGCAACTTTAGAACAAAAAAATAATGAACATGATCCTTATGCAGAACAAATTTCTGATATGGAATCAACTGCACTTGTTGAAGTAAGTTGGGATACTATTAATGCTCTTACACAACTACAAGAACACCAAGAATTTTTGTTAAAAATGTTGACAAGCAAAGATAGTTTTGTGCGCAAGAAGATTATTGACCAGAACCTGGCATATCTAAACAGTCGCCTTGGTGCTTACTTGAGTGCTATTGGACTGCCACATGAAGTTAAGTTCTTAAATGATTTGTCTACAGAAATCACAGAACTTGGTCGTGACCTTGACTTTGATAACTTATCTCGTGGCGAACGTAATCGTTTAATACTATCATTAAGTTGGGCTTTCCGTGATGTTTGGGAAAACCTCTATCAACACATAAATCTCCTGTTTATCGATGAACTTATTGATAGTGGTATGGATGCCAGTGGAGTTGAAAACTCCCTGGCAATCCTAAAACGTATGAACCGTGAACGTGGTAAGAGTATTTTCTTGGTTAGTCATCGTGAAGAACTAAGTGGTCGTGTTAATAATATTTTAACCGTTACTAAAGAAAATGGTTTTACTAGTTATGGAAGCGATATAACTACAGTATGACAAGTAAAAGTAAAAACAAAGGCAACAGTTGGGAACGTGATGTTGCCAAGCATTTAACAGAACTATATGGTGAAACATTTATACGCGTACCAAACAGTGGTGCGTATATTGGCGGTGCCAATACAAAACGCAAAGAAGTTCTACACGAAGGTCAAATTCGTAGTTTCAAAGGCGATATTATACCTGGTCAAAGTTTCCCTAAGTTTAATTGCGAATGTAAAAGCTATGCTGATTTTCCCTTCCATCAGTTGTTTAATGGCGAATGTAAACAACTTAATGTATGGTTAGACCAACTTCTAGAAGTAGCAGATGATAATGACTTTAACATTCTTATTATGAAGTTTAATCGAAAAGGCAAATTTGTTGCAGTAGAATTTGATTCTTATTATGATATGCCGTTATTTGTAGAATATCATATGTTATATCAATATAAAGATGTTCGTTGGGCTATTATGGAATATGATCGTTTTTGGAAATTAAATAGTGAATTTGTGAGGATTTCTTGTGCGTAAGGCTTTAATTATTGGTGGAACAACAGGCGTTGGTGCTGCCATTGCAGAATTGATGAATAATATTGATATAGAAGTAACTGCAGTTGGGAGAAAAGAATTTGATATAAGAACTGCTGATTATAATACAGATTTAAGTCAATATGATTATTTGGTGTTGAGTTGTGGGGTTGATCCACATGGTGACAGACCACATCTTGAACAAAAATGGGATGATATTGAAACTATTTTGTATACTAATTTAATTGGACAAATTAAATTTACGCACAGTTATTTGAAACAACGTGCAGAAAAGTGGAGTAAAGTTATCTTTATTGGTAGTGCACATAATGGTGATCATATACTGCCTAATCGACTAGCATATGGATTAACTAGATTTGCACAACGTGCTTATATAAATGCACTAAGACATGAAATACAAGACCCACAACATGGCGTTTTATTAATACGCATAGGCAAAGCTAAAACAAACTTACTTAAAAATAGACTTCTTGAATCTTGGACTCAAGAAATTGATAATAAGTATTATAGCGACTTACACTTATCAATGACCGATATTCAAGAACGTATACCACTTGCATTGTTTGATGATGAACATTACACTCAAGAAATTGTAATTTCAACAAAACCAATATAAGGGATTATTAAATGCAGCAATGGTGTTATAAGTTTGTTGATTTACCACAAGTTCCACAAGAAATTATTACTGAAAGTTTAAAATTAATATCAGCTAATAATATACGTGAAGACCGTTGGTGGTGGCCGAAAACAGCCAGCGAAATTGATGTAGTAGATAATAAATCAAAACAAAATGTTTCGTTTGTTCAGTATAAATTAACAGAAAATATTAAAAATTGGTTTTATGAAAATATTGTTGTATCTGGATGCAATGCAGTTAGTATTACAAAAACTACTGATGGGGAACACAAGGGTGCACATACAGATAAAACACGTGATTATGTTTTAATTTATTTGCTTAGGCTTGGCGGTGAAAAACCATATACAGTTTGGTATCAAGAAAAAAATTACCCAATTATTAGAGAAAAAAAAGCAAGAGTTCACGATTATAATCTTTTAACAGAAATAGACCGTGTTCATATTCCATTAAATACTTGGTGTATTCTCAATAGTAGAATTATACACGGCGTAGATTTACTCACTGAAAATAGAATTGGATTTCAAATTGGGTTAGATGAAATTTTTGAATTGCGTGGTAAATTTATAGAGTAAGAAATTTAATTATAAATAATTTTGGAGTAAGGCCACACCAGTGACCTCGGAACCCACATCGACGCAAAAGGCGCAAGCCTTGTAAAGTAAGTATAGCCTTACTAAACGCCGACCGTAGCAGTCAACCCACTAACTGCAAACTCCTTTCATATTAAAATTTAACATTGTGACATCAATTTATATTGATGTTTTTTGTGTTATCTGTTAACGTAAGAAAGGAGAAAAATATGATTAACAGGTTTATTTCTAATACTAAAATTGCATTATTGACAATTTTTACATTAATTGCAACCACATGCGGAGTTTTTGCTACAGAAATTCATATAAGCAAAACAAGTAAACTTGCTACTATTCAACCGCTACTTTATAAAACTGTTGAACTTCTTCCAAAATTTGCTGCCAAGCACGGAATTAAAGATTTAAAAGTAGTTTTAGATGAAGTTACCAATGCTTCAACAGCCAATGATAGTTTATTATTAGGGCGTCTTGATATTGTTATTGGTGGTATTAACGGTTATTCACCTATTTTAGAAAAAGACCCAAGCAAGTTAGTATTGCTTTCTGGATGGGAGACATTTGATTTTTGGTTAGTATGTGCTGATCCTAATATTAAAAAGATTACTGACATAGGACCAAACGATAAAATTATGGTAAAATCGTTAAATGCTGGTGAACAACTTATGTTACGACAGTATTTGGCAGCAGAGGTCGGTGCTAATCAAACCGAAAAACTCAATAACAACCTTGTTATTCTAACAAGAGAAGAAGCATTTCAACTTATGACAGCAGATACGCCAAAATTAGCTTGTGCTTTTCTTGGTTCACCGCTTCAAAATACTATTGTTGCTATGAAAAAAGCGCATATCGTATCTAAACCTGACAACGTAAAAAGTTTTGGTTTTGCAAACATAAGCTATACTACAGCAAAGTGGGCAAAAGAAAATCCAGAATTAGCACGTGCATGGATTGAAGCACAAAGTGAGGCAATCAAAGAGTATACTAAAGACCCTGTATCTGCTATTAAAGTATACTTGAATAATGACAAAGTAGAAGATATTACACCAGAAGATGTGCTGAAAATGAAGAAAGAGAATAATGACACCTACGATACAAGTTTAAAAGCTGCTCTTTCTACACTTAGATTAATGTATACGAGCGGAACACTTAAAGTTGATCCTGACAAGATGCCTGATTCTCAAAAAGTGTTTGATACTAAATTGGTAAAAATTAATTAATGCTCGCTGTTAAAAACCTTACAATCAGTGTTGATGGGAGAAGTTTATTTTCTCCCATCAGTATTGAATTAAAGCCGCAAACTATTACAGTTATTATGGGTAGTAGTGGTGTGGGTAAAACCAGTATAATTAATGCTATTCGTGGTGTGATGCAATATACTGGTTATATCAAAAGCAATAATATTTTTACTGTATTTCAAGATAGTCATCAATTATTTCCATGGTATAGTGTAAAGAAAAATATGGAAATTACATGCAAAAATAATTGGTATGATATAGCTTCTGAATGGAAATTAACAGATTTAATTGATAAAAAACCAAATAGTATAAGTGGTGGTCAACGTCAAAGATTTACTTTGATACGAGCAATATGCAGTGGTGCAGAAACTATATTATGTGACGAACCGCTTAGCGGTCTTGATGCAATGACCAGTTATAATGTATTAAGTGACTTTAAGGAAAAGATTATACAACTTAACTTAAATGTTTTATATATTACACACAATATACACGAAGCAAAGCAAATCGCAGATGAAATACTATTACTTTCATACAATGGATTAACGAAATTACCAAAAGATATAGATGAAAAAGATTTTATCAAAAAACTACATCATTAATATTATAGCCATTGGTTTATTAATAGTTGCTTGGCAGTGCATTTGTTTTGCCATTAATGAAACATTAGTTTTTCCAAGTATTATTACAATAACAACAACTGCAATTAATATGCTACAAACAAAATTGCTATGGATAACTTATTTCGACACTATCATAATGTTGTTTACTGCGTGGGCAATTTTATGTATTAGTATTGCTATAACAATATGTTTATGTTGGATATTTCCATTTTTTCGCAAAATAATAGAATGTTATTGTGGATATTTTACTCCGCTACCAAGTTTTGTCCTAATCCCTTTTTTAGTTTTAATTTTTGGATTATCAAGCAATGTTGTAATTGTAGTAGTTGTTTTTAGTGTATATTTTGCAACTTGTTACCAGATATTATCTGCTTTTGACACAATAAAGCTGACATGGGAAAAGCATGTGCAGAATTTAAATTGGGGTATAAAACAAAGTTTTATTCATGTATATTTGCCAGCCACTGCACCAATTATCATTTCACTTTGTAGCACAAGTTGGGCATATATGTGGCGAACACTGATTTCCCTTGAAGTAGTATTTGGTAACATTGGTGGATATCATGGTTTAGGAACATACATGATAGATGTAAAATCTACTATGGATATTGATAAAATGTATGTTATAGTATGTATTATTGCAATTAATGGTTATGTAATATCAAAATTATTCGACAAAGTGTCACAAAAATTAAAATGGTAGGAGAATACAATGAGTGATCAAATAGAAGAATGGCTATGGAAATTTCCAGATTTACCAGATTTGCCTGATGAATTAGAAAAAATGATTTATGATAGTGTTAATAAAGAAGTTATTGAATATGTTGATTTTAATGCAACGTTACAAGCACCTTTTATTAAAAACGGTGAATTGAAAAAATCAGTTGCTTTTTTCCAATATGAAACCGAAAAAGAAATGAAAAAATGGGTATATGACAATGTTGCTAAAACAGGAATAGCTAATGTAAAATCATCAAAGACATATTTTAATCCCGATGATCCACGTGATTGGCGTGGTCCACACACTGATACTACTCGCAATTATGTATTAATTTGGTTGCTTGAAAGCGGCGGACCAGATCATGCCACTGTTTTTTATAAAGAAAAAAATAAACCAATCATAAGAGAAAATTGTGTAACAGCATTAGAAACCGATAAGTTGGAAGAACTAGGCAGAATACAAATTCCTCTTAAAAAGTGGATTATATTAAATTCACGCATTTTGCACAGCGTAATTAATATTCCAGAACCACGGATTGCATTACAGGTTGGTTTTGTAAGCGTTAAAGATATCAAGGAGTTTAAAAATGAATGAATGGTTTTATAAGTTTCCAAAAAATTTACCAGATGTTCCAGAAGATTTTATAGAACGAGCATATAAAAGTATTAAAAGAAACATTGATACTACAATTGATTGGGAGAAAATTAACCAAGAAATCATCACGATTAATGGTATTCAACTAAAAAATACTGCTTTTACATCATATCATCTTGATGAAGAGATCAAAGAATGGGTATACAAAAACATAACTGATAAAAGTGTAGTCAATGTTAGGGTTGCAGAAAGCGAAACAAGTGAGCAAGATGTGCGTGATTTTAAAGGAGCACACTGCGATTCATCACGTTTGTATACACTACTTTACCTATTAGAAAGTGGTGGTGATGACCACGAAACAATGTTTTATCAAGAAAAAGGTTATCCAATTGTAAGACACAAAGGTCATAGAGTTTTTAACCACGATGTTCTTACAGAAATTTGTAGCGTAAAAATTCCATTACGCAAGTGGTGTGTTCTTAATTCAGCAATATTACATGGTGTGCGAAATATACCTAAGAAAAGAATTAGTATCCAAATTGGATTAGATAGTATTGAAGGTTTAACTTTGGATTAAAATGAATAAAACACAAGTGTATAACCATGAAGATAGTTATTATGATGTAAATGGAGAAAAAACCTACAGTAAAATACGCGCTATTGAATTAAGTTCTGGTGATGTTTCCAAGATTAGCTTCAAATGGATGGAGAATACATGGAATAAGTCAAGTTGGCACATTGAGCCGCAACAAACTTGGCAAGAGCTAGTTAAAATAAGATGTGAACAAATAAGAGAACGTTATTCATATGTGTCTCTTTGGTATAGCGGTGGTTATGATAGTCACACTATATTAAAAACTTTTGTAGATAATCATATATTGTTAGATGAATTAGTAATAATTGACAGGACATCACTATATGATGATCCTGAATATAAATTTGCTGTTGAACACGCAAAGACCATCAAAAAAAATTATTTTCCAAATATAAAAATCAATATTATTCCAATCCATTACTCTGATATAATAAATTTTTATGATAGTATGGGTGATTATTGGATATATCATATTGGTAGCACTTTAAGGTTTAATAAAACAACCAAATATTACCTTACTAATTATCATGAAAATATTATCAAAAATTTAAACAAATATACCACACGTGCTGACATAATGGGTCACGAAAAAGCAAAAGTATATCTACATGATAATAAATGGTATTGTTTTTTTCTCGATGATAACTTGTCTGATATTGTTGGTAGTAAACAAGAAAGTTTTTATTTAAGTGAAGATTTACCAGAATTATTCATAAAACAAGCATGGAATGTATGTAAATGGTTTGAAACTCTGCCTGAATTTTCACCAGAACTTGTACATTTAATTCAAGGCAAAGATATGAGTAAAAATGGTCCATATACAAAATATTATTCAGCTTGGAATATAGCAATGGGTAGATATCCTTTATATCATAGCGATATAAGCAGCGTTATTGGTTCTCAAAAGTTTTTACATACAAATAATACTGATAGTCCAGATAGTTTAAAATTATTAAATTATGCAAAAAACAATGAAATTAAAGTATACAAAACTTATATGAATGGACTAGAAAATATTAAAAAAATCAATAATAGCACAGAATTAAATGCAACACTTATAAGCAAAGCATATTTTGTTAAAGATTTTCAAAAAAGTTATTGACAAAGGCAATTTACATATATACTATTATCCCATTGGCTCCATAGGCACATAGGCATTTCAGGCAGCATAGTCCCAAATATGAATAGTTTGAAGGTTGTCAGCACCCCGACATTGCTGTGATGGACAACGTTTGGCCAAACGATAGGCTAAACGATGAGGCTCTGAGAATAAGCAACCTCAGCTTACATATATTCGCTAACAAGGGTATATGTAGGAACCGTTGGTATAATCTACTGGATGTAAAGGGGTATAGGCTAACCGCCCCACTTGGAAACAAGTTCCTTTTGTTAGTGTCTGTTTGATAGCTCAAATGAAGCATCAAGGGCATAGATTTCCTGCTTAAGGGAATCTATGTCTGAAATCCAGTCTAAATGAAACTAAAAAGATTGATTATAAAGAAGAACTGAAAAAAGGTGAAGGTGCGATAGCACCTGAACTGATGTGCGTAGCACATCATCTAATACTTCTTGACTAATACTGATTTTGTGGTAATATAAAGTATAGGGAGTTGCTTATGGCTACGTGTTATCTTCATGGAACTACTTTCAGGTTGCGTTGTCCTGATTGTGAAAAAGCAGAATTATTAAGACGCCAATCAGTAGCAGTGGAATCACAAAACAGTTCTGGTTCATCAGGTTCTAATGCAGATTTACCAAGTTGGTTTAAAATAATTTCATATGTTGTAGTTGGTGGAGTGTTATGGTGGTATTTGATTATACTTCCTATCAGCGAAGGTGAATTATTTGTAGGATTACTATTTTTTCTATTTCTTGGATGGGGACCACTTTTAGGATTATTGGTTGAACTTTGGATACTTTTTGGTTAGAAAAAAGGTAAATTTATCTTTTTTGTAGTTTCTAAATTTTCGTCAATAATTTTACTAATTATTTCACGTTCCTGAATACTCATATCCATTGCTTCTGAATAAGTAACCCCACCACGCATATACCAAACGATCCTTAAAATATTTTGTTTAATATTTTTTACGTCTTTTTCGTATCGTTCCACCAGTGCCATTGTCTCTTCAAGTGAGAGTTTTAGGATGGTGGACCGAAAAAATTTGCGTAATCAAACGTGACTCCTACACTATATTCACTTTCACAACCTTCACATTGAACTTTTACAGGTGGTAAATTAGCAACTTCATTAATTGATTGCAGTTTATCTTTGATCAAGTTTATGTTTTTGTTGGTAGTATTTGTATAAAATTCATGAATATATTCAGGTTCGGTAACTAAATCACCATTTTCTGTTGTAATACTTGCTGTGCCCATTACTAGAATATTAGTGCTTGCATCTACAATTTTTTGAACATGAACATCAAATTGTGCTTTTTTTGTTTCTTCGTCTAAATTTTCATTAAGAATTACTTCTGCAAGTTTTTGATTTTCAAAATCAATGATATTGTTTTTTGTAGATTGTAGATAATTAATCGGTTTAAAACGTATTTGTAGCCCATCTATATTCAATACTGGTGAATAATCAGGTGCACGAACTCGCATAAGCACATCATTTAATGGAATTTGGTGTCTATTTTCGTGATTACATTTAGGACAACTGCTGTCAATATCCATAGCACTGCCATATGTTGCAATACGAATAGCAATTAAAATGCTATCTGCGTCAATAGTAGGCATACCCCAAGCATTAGTAATATTAGGGCAGCAACTCTCAATAACCTTAACTACACCATCACCATTCATAAGAGCATCGGGAGTTCTTAATAAAATCTCATCTTTAGTAGTCATTGGCATAACACCAATCTCACCATTTGCTGGCAAGTTTAAGCTGCCAGGTGCCCAATATCTGCCACCGCTTGGAAGTTTAAGATAAATCGCTGGTTGACGAAAATGCGAAGCAAGTGGATTAGTTGATTTTTGCATATTTTTGCTACCTATAAATAATATAAAGTTATTTAACAAGGTCAATTTGATGGCTGAAAATACAGAAGAACAGTTAAAAAAATTTGCAGAACAACTAGCAGTGCTTAATGAGAGAGCAGGTGCTTTTGATAAAGCAATGTCTATTTTATATAATAAAACTACTGCTTATGCTGATTCTGTGTCCAAAGGAACAAAAGCAGATACTAAAAAACTAAATGATGCTTTAAAAGTTGCGCTAACACAGCGTGAACGTGAAACTGAATCTTTGCGCCGTCAGTATAAAGAAAGGTTAATGACCGAAGAAGAATATACAATAAGATTGAATGATATTAATGATTCATTAAAAATTGCATCACTTGATAGCAGTAAATTTGTCAAATTTATGTCTGATGCAACTATAAGTTTAGAAGATGCAGCAGCAAAAGTAGAATTTTTTATTAATAATAAAATTACTAAAACAACTGTGGCGGCTGTTACAACCGTTATTGGTAACTTAACTGCTGCTTATAATAGTAGCAATACAGGATTACAAGCTGCTTTAAGCAATGCCTCTTTTACGTTTAAAACAATTGCAAGTGCAGCAAGTGGTTTGGTTAGTGTGATACCAGGTGCTGGTGCAATACTTGGACCAATTGTTCAAGCAGTTGGTGATGCTGGTAGTAAGATACTTGATTTTATGAATAAACAAGTAGAATCTATAAGCAGTTCCTTTAAAGAAGCAAGTAATGCTGGTGCTATATTTGCAGACGGTGTAAGTGGTTTGAAAAATGCAGCATTTGCTGCTGGTTTAACAACAGATTTATTTGGTAAAGCGTTAAGTGAAAATCGTGATGCAGTTATACTTTTTGGTGGAAGTATGACAGAAGGTGCAAAGCGAATAGGTAGTGTAAGCAAGTTTATTAATCCTTCACAATTCCAAGCATTAGGTTTTGGGCTTGAAGAATTACCAGGTTTGATAGCTAATGTTGGTGCTCGTATGCGCCGTAGTGGTGCTGCAACAGATGAACAAGTAGCACGTGCAACTGCGCAATACGCACAAAATCTACGAATTATTGCAGATTTAACTGGTCAAGATGCTAAAACTCTACAAGCAAAAGCTGACCAAGATGCAAGTGATTTAGCTTATCAACAATATTTGGCTACAAAAACACCTGAACAACGTGCTGCAATTGAAAATGAACTACGTGCACTGCCAGAAGCATCACAACAAATGTTCAAAGAAATGGTTAAAAGTGGTGGCAATGTATTCACTGAACAAAGTGCAATTATTGCTTCACAAGCACCAGCATTTGAAAAAATGGCAAGATCGTTGTTTAATACTGCTGAACAAGGTGCTGTACAAACTGGTCAAGGTTTAGGAATACTAGAAGAGTATGGAACAGAGGCAAGAAATCAAATTCAAGGTTTGCGTGACTTTGGTTTAGCTGCTTCAACAGAAGGCAGTGCATTTGCAGCGCAAGCTGAAACTTTAGCAAAATCTATTGCTCTTCTTAATAAAACACCAGAAGAAATTGAAAAATTACGTCAAAGTGTAGCGCAGGCTGCTATTACAGAAGACCCAACTACTAAAAAATTAGTAGAAGCAGAACAATTAGGTATGCAAAATCAAATTAAAGTTCAACAATCTGTATTTGATAGTTTAAGTGCTTATCTTACTGTTGTTAATAAACTTAATGATGTTACAGGATTACTTGCTAGTGGCATGGAGCGATTAGCCAAGGCTGTGCTTGGAAATGGCGAACAATTTGATGATTATACAAAAGGAATTGCTCAAAAAGCAAGAGAAGACAAACAGTTAAGCACAGAACGAGGTGTTTTTGGTTTAGGAAGCAGCGAACTTGAACAAGCACATGCTAAACTATTAACTCTTACAGAAGCACAGATTAAAAATCTTGCTATTGTAACTGATACATCTATTGACAAAATTTTAAAAACTGCTGGTTTTGCTGATATGCAAGCATTTAATGTTGAACGAGCACGTCAACAAGCAGACATTGAAAACAGAACAGATTATACATTTGTTGGACCAATGCTAGCAGATGGTGGTATAGTAAGTGGTCCAAAAAGTGGTTTTCCTGCTACACTACATGGCAATGAAGCAGTTGTTCCGCTGCCTGACAATATTAATGCAGAAGCATTTACTGATTTTGTAAGAGCAAGTGGCACAAGTGCTGAGTCACAAGAACTTGTTCGTACTCAACAATATGCAGCAAGTCAGCAAAATGACTTAATGCAAACACTTATTAATAAAGTAGATCAGTTAATTGATGCAACTAAAACTGTTGCAACATATACAGAACGCACTGCTGCACGTGTCGCATAATTAATAAAACAGCACATATATCACTAAATATTTTAATAGGGAACTCTCATGGGTTGGAAAAAACATTGGCGTATCGTTAGTGATGGGGCTTATAGTCCAGTTAACGGCAGCGTAACAGATTACAGCAGCTACAATTATCTTGGTTCACAAGCAAATGCTGCATATCGTAACTATCAAAGTATGTTGCCAGATGTTTATAGTGGTCACCCTAACCGTATTGACCGTTATACTCAATACGAGAATATGGATTTAGATAGTGAAGCCAACAGTGCACTTGATATTTTGAGTGAATTTTGCACACAAATTAATGATGAAACTAAAACTGCTTTTACGATTCATTTCCATGAAGAAGCCACTAACAATGAAATGATGATTTTAAAAGAACAGCTTGTTTCTTGGTATAAACTACAAGATTTTGAGCAACGTATCTTTAAAATGTTCCGAAACACATTAAAATATGGTGACCAAGTATTTGTTCGTGATCCAGAAACATACAAGTGGTTTTGGACTGAAATGAATCGTGTTAGCAAGATTATTGTTAATGAATCCAAAGGTAAAGAACCAGAAATTTATTATATTCGTGACCTTAATCCTAATTTGCAGAACAGCACAATTACACGTCCACCAGGTCCAAATGACAGTTATGCTTTTGCGCCTTATATGGGTGGTAGCAGAACTTATACTGCTGGTGGTGAATTATTTTCTCCAAATACACGTTTTGGTGCTGGTAATAATGAGTTCCCTGTAGCAGCAGAACATATCGTTCACTTAAGTTTAACAGAAGGGTTAGATGTCAACTGGCCGTTTGGTGTAAGTCTTTTTGAAGCAATCTTTAAGGTATTCAAGCAAAAAGAATTACTTGAAGATGCTATTCTAATTTATCGTATTAGTCGTGCACCAGAACGCCGTATGTTTAAGATTGATGTTGGTAATATGCCAGCGCATCTTGCTATGCAATTTGTTGAGCGTGTTAAGAACGAAATTAACCAACGCCGTATTCCAACACAAAGCGGTGGCGGTCAAAATTTAATGGATGCTTCATATAATCCAATGAGTATGAACGAAGATTTCTTCTTTCCACAAACTGCTGAAGGTCGTGGTTCATCTGTAGAAGTTTTACCGGGTGGTCAAAATCTTGGTGAAATTGATGATTTGCGTTACTTCCAAAATAAAATGTATCGTAGCTTGCGTATTCCAAGCAGCTACCTACCAACTGGACCAGAAGATAGTGATCGTGCATTTACAGATGGTAAAGTAACTACCGCATTAATTCAAGAATATCGTTTTAATGAATATTGCAAGCGATTGCAACGTTATATCAGTCCTAAATTTGACACAGAGTTTAAGTTGTATCTTAAACATAAAGGTTTTAATCTAGATAATGGCTTGTTTGAATTGCGCTTTACTGAACCGCAAAACTTTGCTGCATATCGTGAATTAGAATTAAATCAAAGTCGTATCAGTGCCTTTACACAATTACAACAAACTGATTTCTTGGCAAAACGTTTTATGTTAAAGAAATATCTTGGTTTGAGTGAAATGGAAATGGCTGAAAATGAAAAGATGTGGCATGAAGAGCGTGGCACAGAAGAACCGACTAGTAGGCTGCAAGGTGTAGATTTGCGCAGTGTTGGTGTTACACCAGGCGCTATTGGCACCGATTTAGAAACAATAAGTGATATTCAAGCAGCACAAGGTGGACCTGGTATTGGTGGTCCTGGTATACCACCAGCCGTGCCTGGTGGAGAAGTTGGTGCTGGTGGAGCACCAAGTCCAACTGGTGGAGCAGGTGGTGGTCAAGGTGGTGCTACAGCGGGTGCGGCATTAGGTGGCGCATAAACCTAAATAAAAAGTGGAGCCACTATGTTTTTAAGTGAAATGTTTAATGCAAATAACGGAGCTTATCAAGACCTTTCTCAGGATAACACTGTAGAAAAGTTGCATGATTTGCGTAAAACAAGACTTACACTGGCTCAAATAAATCAATTACGCAAGATGAATGATCAACGAACCGTCGAATACGTTGAACAAATGAAATTAGTTCGCACAATGTATGCGCCACCCCCAAGTGGTGGACCTGGTTTGTAATTTCACAAATATTTCAAAAATCGTAAAAATTAGCCTATTTGAGGCACTATTTAAATCCATAGTTTAAATAAAAACACAGGATATTATTCCACAGGAGTTTTTTATATGCGTAGTCAGTACGAACAACTTATTGAATATATTATTAATGACCAACATGACGAGGCTAAGGAACTTTTCCATAACCTCGTTGTAGCAAAGAGCCGTGACATCTACAACCAAATCGTTGCAGAAGAAATGGACGAAGAAATCGAAGAAACCGAAGACATGGAAGAAAACTATGACCATGACATGGATGAAGCTGGCGATGATATGAGCATGGACCAGACTGATGACATGATGCATGACATTGAAGCTGACCATGATGGTATGGATCACGAAGATGGTCATGATATGGATATGGACCATGACGACATGGACATGGGTGACCACGAAGGTGGTGAAGACATGGAATATCGTGTAATGGACCTTGAAGATGCTCTTGACGACCTTAAGGCTGAATTTGAAAAGCTAATGGCGCAAGAAAAAGAAGAACCAGAGCATCAAGATCATGCTGAAGAAGGCGTAGTTCGTGAATACGTTGAAAAGGTTTCAGCATCAAGCAACAGCGAAGGTCAACCAGTTGGCGCAACTAATTCATATCCAAGCAGCACCAATACAAAAGGTATTGTAGCTAGCAAAAATGATATGGGTGGTACTGCAAAGAATCTTGCACAAGGTCAACACAACGAAGACCCAAATGGCAAGGCTTACAAAGGTCCAAGCAATGAATATAGCAAGGGCGAAGGTAAACTTCCACACGCTGAAAAGTTTTTAAATGCACCAGGCGGTGACGCTGGTAAGAAAGGTTTCTCAAATGCTAAGAAGCCACAAAGTGCAGAAGGCAAGTTTGCAACTGGCGGTGGCCCGAACGTAAACAAGAAGAATAACCTTCCAAAGTAAGGAATTGTAATGAATAATTTGCTTATTGAAAATCTTAGCTACGATCAAGCAAAAATGGAAATGACCCATGAAGGTGAAGGCAAAAACCTTTACCTTAAGGGTATTTGCATCCAAGGTGGTGTGAAGAACGCTAATCAACGTGTTTATCCTATCACTGAAATCAATCGTGCTATTGAAACACTTAATAAGCAAATTAAGACAGGTTATAGTGTGTTGGGTGAAGTAGATCACCCAACTAACCTACGCATCAATCTTGACCGTGTTAGTCATATGATTACAGAAATGTGGTTAGATGGACCAAACGGTTATGGTAAGATGAAGATTTTGCCTACACCAATGGGCAATTTAGTTCGCACCATGTTAGAAAGTGGTGTAAAACTAGGAGTAAGCAGTCGTGGATCAGGTAATGTTAATGAACATGACGGCGCAGTAAGCGATTTTGATATCGTTACTGTTGATATAGTAGCACAACCAAGTGCACCTAATGCCTACCCAACAGCAGTCTATGAAGGACTCATGAATATGAAAGGTGGGCATCGTATACTTGAAATGGCTAAAGATTTAAATCAAGATCAACGAGTTCAGAAATACTTGCAAGCAGAAGTTGCTAAGTTTATTGCTGAATTAAAGATATAAGTTCAGGAGAAATTAATGTTCGAAGCTCTAAAACCATTACTAGAAAGCGGACTTCTGAACGAAGATACACGTAAGACACTAGAAGAAGCATGGAATGCAAAGCTAGAAGAAGCACGTGGTCAAATTCGTGATGAAATTCGTGAAGAAATGGCTAGTCGTTATCAACACGACCGTGCTAATATGGTTGAGGCACTGGACAAGATGGTTAACGAATCACTCACAGCCGAACTCACAAAGATTAAGGCTGAACGTGAAATGGTAAGCGAAGACCGTGTAAAGTTCACACAGCAAATGATGCAAAAAGCTAAGAATTTTGATTCTTATCTTAGTGAATCACTTGCAAGTGAAGTTGCAGAACTTCGCAGTGATCGTGCTAATATGCAAAAAACAATTTCAAAGTTGGAAGCATTTGTTGCTGAAAACCTACAAGCTGAAATTGCAGAATTTGCAGCAGACAAGGCTGACCTTGCAGCAACTAAGGTAGCAGTAGTTACCGAAGGTCGCAAGAAGCTAGAAACTCTTCGTGACAGTTTTGTCAAGAAGGCAAGTAGTTTGGTAGAAAGCACAGTTACAAATCATCTACGTACAGAATTAAACCAACTCAAAACAGATATTCAGGAAGCCAAGGAAAATAACTTCGGTCGTAAGATTTTTGAAGCCTTTGCTACTGAGTTTGGCGCAAGCTACCTTAATGAACGCGCAGACATCAAGAAACTCACTAATAAGATTGCTGCTATGGCAAATCAACTTAGTGAAGCTCGTGATGCTCAAGAACGTACGTTGACTGAAGTTAAGGAAAAAGAAGTAGAAATCCGTAAAATCAATGAATCAATTGCTCGTAACGGAAAGCTCAATGAATTGCTAAGTCCACTTAGCAAGGACAAAGCCGCTGTGATGTCACAACTGCTGGAATCAGTCCCAACAGATAAACTCGACGCAGCATATAAAAAGTACTTAAACCCAGTAATGGAAGGTAATGCACCAAAGGTAGAAACTAAAAAGACTATCATTGAAAGCAAAACAGAAGTTACAGGTGACCGTGCTGTAAAAACAGAACAGAAAGAATCTTCAAACATTATTGAAATGAAGCGTCTTGCTGGTCTGGTAAAGTAATAAATTAAATTGGAGAAGACCCTATGTCACAAGAACTAATTGAAAGCCGTTGGGACGAAACCAAAGCAGCCCTGTTGGAAGGTCTAAGCGGTAATCGTCGTACAACAATGAGCATGGTGCTCGAAAACACAAAGCGTTATCTTGCAGAAAACGCAACTAGTGGCGCAACTGCTGCTGGTAACGTAGCAACACTTAACCGTGTTATCCTACCTGTTATCCGCCGTGTTATGCCTACTGTTATCGCTAACGAAATCGTTGGTGTTCAACCAATGACTGGTCCAGTCGCACAGATTCACACTCTACGTGTTCGTTATGCAGATAACTTCACAAGTAATGGTAGTGGTCAGTTTGGTACAAATGCTGCAATCAATGATGAAGCACTTTCACCATTCAAGATTGCTAGTGGTTATTCAGGTGCTGCACCAGGCGTAAATAGCCCTGATGGTCGTGCTGGATTTACTACTGCACTCGAAGGTACACCAGGTCGTCGTTTGAACGTCCAGATTCTAAAGCAACCAGTTGAAGCTAAGACTCGTAAGCTCAGCGCACGTTGGACTTTTGAAGCTGCTCAAGACGCTCAAGCAATGCATGGTCTTGACATTGAAGCAGAAATCATGGCAGCACTTGCACAAGAAATCACTGCTGAAATCGATCAAGAAATCCTTTATAGCCTACGTTCATTAGCTGCAAGTGAATTCACATTCAACCAAGCTACTGTAAGTGGTACTGCAACATTCGTTGGTGACGAACATGCTGCTCTAGCTGTTCTTATCAACCGCGCTGCTAACCTAATTGCACAACGCACTCGTCGTGGTGCAGGTAACTGGGCTGTTGTTTCAAGTGCTGCACTAACTGTTCTACAAAGTGCAACTACTTCAGCATTTGCTCGTACTACAGAAGGTGCTTTTGAAGCTCCAACAAACACTAAGTTCGTTGGTACTCTCAACGGTGCAATGCGTATCTATGTTGACAGCTATGCAACTGACACTATTCCAGTTCTAGTTGGTTACAAAGGTACAAGTGAAGCAGACGCTGCAGCGTTCTATTGCCCATACATCCCTCTAATGTCATCTGGTGTGATCCTTGATCCATCAACATTCGAACCAGTTGTTGGCTTTATGACTCGTTATGGTTACATCGAACTCACTAACGTTGCAAGCAGCTTCGGTAATGCTGCTGACTACCTAAGTGAAATCGCAGTAAGCAACCTTTCATTCCAATAATATTGGTTTTGGATTTAACAAACAAAAAGGGGCAGAAATGCCCCTTTTTTATTGTCTAAATTTTTTAAAAATTAAATTATTGTCATTTCTCTAGTAACACGGTGTGCAATATTTGGAATATCACAACGGTTAATACCTAAATCTGCTAAATCACGATCACTTAAGAAACTAAGTTCACGAACTGTGCGGTTATATCTTTTATGCTTTTCAATAGCTTTAGCTATGCGTTTAATTAAATTGGTCATACTGATTCTCCTGTTGTTATGCATAATACGCACATATTTATTGCAGTGCAATAATTAATTGATTGCATTGCACAAACATCTAATATGCATAATTGCATAGAACATCAAACAACAATTTTATGGTAAATATAAGATATTAGGATATAAGCATGGCACTGCGTCGTTATTTTGGTAAGATAAGCCCACTACAAATTGGAAATCTTGTTGGTCACAATGGTGAATTAGTCATCGACGAAACAACAGACAAAATTTATATTATGGATGGTGTCACGCCTGGTGGACACGAAATTGCAAACGTAAGTGCTAATCTTAATTTAGAATTTACTAATGTTAGTCCTGCATTAGACAGTGCTTACACTTTGGGAACAAGTGCATTTAAATGGAATAATTTGTGGGTAAATGAGTCTAATTTTTTAGGTAATCTGCATATTGATACTTGGATTAATCCAGACAAATTAACAAATACATCAAATTTAAGAATTACTGCATCAAGAATAAATGCTGATCGTTTATATGCAGATTCAACAATAGTATCAAACGGAGTAATAAGTGGTAATACAATAAGTGCAAATAGTTTTATTGAAATTAGCCCTAATGATTATTCTGGCTATATTTTTTCAAGTTTATATAATACATCTGGGTTGCTTCATGCGAATGTAGGCTCACAAACTGCAATAATCATTACTTCAAATGGATTACCTAGTTTAACAACATATTCAAATGGTTATAATACAGTAAATGGTTATACGCAATTTTTTCAAAATGTATATGTAACAGGAAATAATGTTACTTTTCCAAATAATACAACACTAGGTTTATTGCCAAACTTTACTCCTTTAAATGCAAAACTTACATATGTTGATAATATAAACAATTATACACAATTTTTATTACAAAACAAAAACAGTGGAAGTAACGCAAGTGGTGACGTAGTTGTTACTGCCGATAATGGAACAGATTATACTCATTATATTGATTTTGGTATTAATAGTAGCACTTTTACTGGTGGTGGAGGACTTGATGGTCCAAATGACGGTTACTTGCTTGTTGAAGGTGGTAAACTTGTCATTATGACAATTGATCAACCTAATGACATTGTATTTGCTATTGGCGGTGATAGTCCAAGCAATGAAGTCGGACGTTGGAAAGCAGCTAATGGGTTTGTTGTAAATGGAAATATTTCTCTAAACGGTAACTTAAACTTTGGTGGACATCAGAAGATATTCACTTATAATAATGTAGAAGGTCAAAACTACATTGAAATGACTGCCAATAGTAAGAATGATATCAATGGTTTTTATGTAGCAGAAGGCAGCAGTTCTCAAGCGTCAGTTTATACCGCTGGTCCAATTTATCTAATTTCAAATACATCTGGAAGTCCAACCCAATGGGAATTTGATACAACTGGTAATCTATATTTTCCAGATGGAAGTATACAATCAACTGCTTACAGCAATGCAGCAGTTGCGTCTTTCTTAAACACTAATGCTCTTATATCCTTTCAAAATGTTGCAACAAGCGGAAACTTAACAGTTGGAGGAAATTTAATTGTTGTTGGTAATATCACAACAGCACACTATGAAACTATTTCTTTAACTGAATATGCAAATAATATCATAGCAAGCGGTAATATTACTGCTGCTGGTAATATTAGTGCAGCTTACTTTACAGGAAATGCTTATTATCTTACAGGGTTACCAGCAACCTATGGCAATACACAAGTAAGTGCTTATTATGTTGCAAATACTGTAGCTACTGGAAATATACAAATATTGTCAAGCGGTAATATTAGACTACCAACTGGTGGAACTATTAATGAAAGTGCTGGTAGTGGAACTATTACCCTTACACCAAATACTGCTGCTAGTGCGCTTGCTGGTGTTGCTATCGGTGGCAGTGGGTATTTGTTAGCTGCAAATAATACAAGAAATGCTGTGCTTAACTATGGTTCTATAAATGGACAAATGGGCATTTACCAACTTAATGTTTATGGTAACCAACAAAATGCAATCATAAATGGTGGTGCAGCAAATAACTATGGTAACATTGGTGGAATCAGTTCATTCTTTGGTAATCTATTTGTATCTAATGTTTATTCACCAAATTACAATTATCCAAATGGCGTAAGCATACTTTCTGGCATTGGCGGAAATTATGGCAATACACAAGTATCTGCATATCTTGCTAATGGATTGAAAGCTGGCAATATCAGTATAAGTCCAACTAGCTGGATTGATTTTGTTAATGCTGACACTAATTGGAGAATGGGATATGGTATCAATAGCTATAGCAAGACAACAACTCTCACTTCCATAGATATTGTTGTTGGTCAAGGTTCTGTTGGTCCAGATGGCTTTACTATTGGTCAAACAGGTGGACAATCTATATTTGAATTAAGTGGATATACAAGAAATGCTTATTTTAGCAATGGTATAACTGCTGTTGGAACTGCAAATGTAGGCAATGTAATTACTACGAACGGTATATTTTGGTCAAATGGTGTTGCATACAGCAGTGGAGGTGGTGGTTCAAATTACGGTAACAGTAACGTTGCCAGTTATCTTCCAACTTATAGTGGTAATTCTAATGCTGCTTTCTTTACGGGTAATGGTTATTATCTAACGGGAATTAGTGTAGGATCAACATACAGTAACAGTAATGTTGCTGCATATCTACCAACTTATAATGGAAATATCGGCAATATTATAACTGGTAATTTAATACCAAAAGCCAATGCTTCTTATTACCTTGGTAATAACACACTTTATTGGGCAAATGTTTATGCCAATAACTTTCTTGCTGCTACACAAATTGCTACACCAAAACTTCAATTTACAGTTGGTGGTGCACAAATACTTGAAGATAATCCACTTGATTTAGCAATTATTGGAACATATCAAATTAGTGTCAAACCAAATGGCACACAACAATATACATTTGCTAGTGATGGTAGCTTCTCTGGACCTGGTGGAACAATTGCTTGGGCAAACGGTGCAATAGGCGGGAATGTTATTGCAACTGGTGTTTATTGGTCAAATGGTGTAGCATTTAGCAGCGGTGGTGGTGGAAGTTATGGTAATACACAAGTTGCCGCATATCTTCCAACTTATGCAGGTAATGTTAATGCTAGTTTCTATCTTGGTAATGGTTATTATCTAACTGGCGTTGGCGGTGGATCAACATATAGTAACACAAATGTTGCTGCTTACCTAACAACATATAGTGGTAATTTATCTGCTGGTAACATTGCAATAACAAGTGGCGCAAGTGGTAATATCAGTGGAACTGGTTATGTAGTTGCAGGTAATATGGTAGCAAATACTAACATGTATGCCAATGGATTCTATTGGTATAACAATAATGCTACGCTGGCATCTACTATAACTGGGACATTCAGTAACAGCAACGTAGCAAGTTATCTACCAACTTATACAGGTAATATAAGTGTTGGTAATATCAACCTAACTGTTGGAAACGCTAACATAGTTGCTGGCAACAGCACTAACATGACTGTTCGCACAGTAGGTGTTTATAACGTTCTTACTATATCTGGTATTGCTGGTGGATATAATTCACCACCATATACAAACCAATCACTTACGGGCGGTAATGGTAGTGGTATGACTGCATCATATAGTTCCGTTGGCGGATATGTTACACAAGCATCACTTGTTGTTACAAATCCTGGCACTGGATATAAAAACGGTGATGTCTTAACATTACCTGGCGGACTTGGTTCAACAGTAATACTTACCAATTATAATCCAAATGTATTAAGCACAAAAGTATATAACTGGACATTCAGTCAATATGATGGCAATATCACTGTTCCTGGCAATATTATTATGCCAAGCAACAGTGCTATACTTGGTGACTTTACTAATAGCACATTTGGTTATAGAACAGTATTCCAAACTATAAATGCAAATGCTACAACAGGTGTATATGCCCTACCAAATGGCACAAGCACAGGTGCAAGTTGGCAAGCAATCAATAATAGCAATGCAAACAATGCAAGTAAAATTATGATCACTACCAATGGAACTACTGATGTTCAGTTGGTTAGTGGTGTAAATGGCAGTGGCACATACTTGCCGTTAAGTTTCTATAATAACGGTGCTGCACAGATGGTGATCTATCCAAATGGCAACGTTTATATGAGCAATGCCAACCCAATTACTACAACTGGTAACATCAATGTTGGTAACCTTCTTGCAACTGGCAACGTGATAGCAAGCAATATCAACGTAACTTCAAACCTAACTTATGGTAACGTATCTACAAGTGGTAACGTAACTGCTGGTTATCTAATTACAACTGGTAGCGGTGGTAATATTACTGGTGCAAACTATGTGATTGCAAGCAACTTTATAACTACTGGCAGTTATGGAAATATCACTGGTGCCAATGTTATTACTGCTAACACATTTATTGGAACAAGTGCTACAATCAGTGGTAATCTTTATAGTCCAAGTCAAACTGGTAAGAGTGCCGCAATTGTTGCACAAAATACAGCAGTTACTATGGATAATATCAAGGTTCAGTGGTTAAACAACGGTAGTAGCAATGCTAACCAACTACAAATTGGTAGCGTAAGTGGAACACCAAGTATACTTTACACTTATGTTTTTGAAGCTGGCACAGGTGGAACACCAAGTGGCGGTAGTAGCAGCACTTCGTTAAGCACAACCTATGCAAATATTGGTAATCCAAGCGGAACTGCTGGTGATTTGTATATGGTTACTGCAACTGTTGGAACAAATGCTTATCGTGTTAGCGCAATTACTGGCAGTGGTTATAGCAACAACCTAATTAGTATTGAGAGATTGGTGTAATAATGGTAACAATAGTAGGACCAGGAATTACAATAGGAAACGGCGTAATAATTTATCCTAACGGTTCATTAAGTTTAGCTGGTAGTTTAAGTTTTGCTGGCGGTAGCACGAGTCACGGTGGTTCATATTTAAGTTTAAGTCCAGGTATTACCATTGGTGGTGGTGCTTATTGTATTGAAGGTTGGTTTCAATTACCTAACTTTACACAAGCATATGGTATAATGGGTGCTAATGCTGATTATGGTTTGAGTTTATTCGTTACCAATTCAACAACTATTTCAACAGATAGTTATGGTGGACGAGGAGCATATTCTTATACTGTGCCTACCATGAGTATCAATACTTGGTATTATTTTGCTCTTACCAGAAATAGTAGCAACAAAGAAACTCTATTTTTAGGAAGCACACCTGGCGGAACTGCTACAAGAAGCACCACTGGTTTGAACACAAATAACTTAAATTATAATACTTCTGGTAATACTACTAACGATATAGCAACATATTATGGTCAAGAATGGCCAGG
>Ga0208379_1000006_pt1 | contig 131087 bp, 173 predicted proteins | sample CryBogCBE02Aug07_FD_184559 | JGI IMG/M metagenome (GOLD analysis project Ga0208379, IMG submission 184559) | Freshwater microbial communities from Crystal Bog, Wisconsin, USA - CBE02Aug07 (SPAdes) | ecosystem: Environmental > Aquatic > Freshwater > Lake | place: Crystal Bog, Wisconsin, USA... | reverse complement strand
GCAATACTTCACCATCTGATTATCCTGCAAACTTTATTTGCACAGTTAATGGTTGGTACGGTGCTGTACAGAGAATGGGTCTTTTCAACCAAGAGAACGGCATGTTCTTCGAGTACGATGGTCAGCAACTTTACGCTGTTCTTCGTAGCTCAATTAAGCAGATTGCTGGTCGTGTAACCGTAACAAACGGAAGCACAACAGTTACTGCAACCGATGGTAATTTCCCAACCATTTTTAGCAAGCAGCTGACCCCTGGTCAGTACATTGTTATCCGTGGTAGCTCTTACCGTGTTACTGACATTGCTAGTGACACACAGCTTACTATTAGCCCTGCTTACCGTGGTATTACTGCTAACTACGTGACTGTTACAGCCACTGTCGACAACCGTGTGCCACAGTCACAATGGAACATCGACAAGCTTGACGGAACTGGCCCTAGTGGTTACAAGCTTGACTTGACTAAGATGCAGATGTGGTACCTTGACTACTCGTGGTATGGTGCTGGTTTTGTGCGTTGGGGCCTAAGAACTACTGATGGTAACATTCTGTTCTGCCACAAGTTGGCAAACAACAACAGCAACACTACTGCTTACATGCGTTCTGGTAACCTACCGGGTCGTTACGAATCATCTACGATCCCACCTATTACTACCACTGTTTCTGGTATTGGTGCTACAGATACAACAATCTATGTTAACAACACGTTGAATCCAGCTGGTAATAGTGCATTCCCTGCTTCAGGTGTTCTTGCGATTAAGAACGCTACAACTGGTACTGAGTACGTAAGCTACACGTCTGTAACGGCCAGCAGTTTTGGTGGTTTGACTCGTGGTATTGCCACCCCTGCTTCCCTGACGCTTTCTCTAACATCTGGTAGCCCAGTTGGTAGCGGAACGATCACTGGTGTTGCAGTCGGCTCTAAGGTTACTGCACCGACTTTGTTCCCTGATGGAACATACGTTGCTTCTATTAGCGGTAATTTTATTACGTTTAGCAATTCTTCTGTGTCCACCAACGCTAGCGCAACAGTGCCAGTGCAGGCTATGGGGCTTGCAGGGACTGCATTTGCATACTCTGCTACCGCACCCACTTCGGTTGAGTTGTCAATGCCTACACACAGCCCGTACTTTAGTCACTGGGGTACTGCTGTGACAATGGACGGTGGTTTCTCACCTGACGCCAACCTCTTGTTCACGTATGGTCAGACTACGCCAATTACGCTGGCTTCTGGTCAGACAAAGGCTCTAATGTCGATTCGTATTGCCCCTAGCGTTGACAACAGCCAGACAAGTTCTATCATTGGGTCCCACGAACTTGCTAACCGTGTGCAGCTTCAGCTCCAAACACTTGACGTATCAGTTACGGTTACTGGTTCACAGGGTGTTGGTGCCGGTAACGTTCTTATTAAAGCCTACCTTAATGGTGTACCACAATTGATTAATGGTGGTAGCTTGCCCCAGTGGACAAACGTCGTATCAAACAACAACTCACCTAACTCATCACTTAGCCAAATTGCCGACTTTTCATCGGTACAGAATGGTGTTACCGTAGCTAGCGGTTTGTTCTCTGGTGAAGTTACTGGTGGTTTCTTTGTAGATACCACGCAGGAAGTTAACGTTGCTGGTGTTCGTGACCTTGGCAATAGCATCCTCAACGGTGGTACTTCTACTATTGCAGCACTCGCTACACCTGATAAGAACATTTACCCAGATGGCCCCGACACATTGACATTGGTTGCCCAGAACCTTAACGGTGTTGGTGTGCAGCTTCTTGGCCGTATTTCTTGGATCGAACCTCAAGCCTAAGGAGACAAAATGGAAAGAGAACAAAACATTAGACAGGCTTCTGTCCGTCGTGTAGGGGCTAACTTTGATTTCAATGGAAATCCTATCACACAGAACTCTTCAGGTGGTATAGTTAGAGCTACACGTAGTGTTAACTACCCATGTGGTCACCAAGCTATTCCTGGTGTTGATTCTTGCAGCTGCATGGCATTCTAGAAAGAATTATAAATGGCGTCAAATGACTGGAGTGCTTCTGCGGAATTTAGCCGCATGAGATCAGCCGGTATCACCCTTCCTAAGAACCCTATTGCTGGTCGTGTTGCTGCACGTGACATGCTTAGCAGAGCTAAGACTAGCGGATCAATGCTTAACGACATTGGTCCTATGGCTATGGCTATGGGTGGACCACCGGAGGGTAGACAACGCCTTAATGGCCTTAGCAAAGACTTTCTTGCTGAAAATGGTATGGCTCGTACGCAGAACCGTAGAACGGCTGCTGCCACAGGTTCAGATGCTCAATGGGCTTGGCCTAAGCTCCACGACCCATTTGAGTACTGGCGTGAACGTACGTGGTGGTTCAACATGGAGGACCCGGACGAACAGACACGTAAAATTCGTGACTGGGCTCGTCTTCTCTACACAACCCACCACCTTGTCCCTTCTCTTATCGACATCTATACTCGTTTTCCTTTGCTTGACGTAGAGTTGATTCACCCAGACAAGCGCATCTCTAATTTCTATAATGAACTGTTCTTTGATGGTCTTAATTATAACGAATTCCTGTTTGACCTTGGTCGTGAGCACTGGACTGTTGGTGAAGTGTTCGCCATGGGTTCTTGGCACGATGGTATTGGTGCATGGGAAGAAGATGAGATCATCAACCCTAACGACGTTATCGTTGCTAAGAACCGTGCTCTGAGAACGTACCAGTACCACATCAAGGTTCCTGAAGAAATCAAGCGCCTTATCGAGCGCAGAGATCCTCCAGAAGAATACGCCATGCTTATGCAGCTCTACCCAGACGTTGTAGCCTGGGCTAGACAAGACAAGGAGATTCCGGTCTCTGATGTCATCATGAAGCAAATTAAGTTTAAGACCAACCCTTGGAGCGAACATGGGACTCCTATTCTTCTTCGTGCTTTTCGTATGCTTATGCTCGAAGAATCGCTTAACGCTGCTCAAGACGCTATTGCTGACCGTCTTTATTCTCCACTTATTCTGGCTACTCTTGGTCTGCCTGATGTAGACCAAGACGGTCCATGGATCCCAGATGCCATGGAACTCCAGTCGTTGCGTGATGACTTGGCTATGGCTATCAACTCAGACTTCCGTCTGATGACATACCACCATGGCTTGCAGATTCAGAATGCATTTGGTCGTGAGGCTATGCCACGTCTTGATGCTGACTTCATGCGTGTACAGACCAATGTCATGGGTGTTTTTGGTATTGGTGCTGACCTTCTTCAGGGTGGTGCTAACGGTACTTATGCATCTGGTGCTCTTAACCGTGAGCTTATTACACAAATGCTTTCGACCTATCAGCACAAGATCGAGAGCTTCTTCCGTAGCCGTATGGAGCCTGTCGCTGAACGTCAGGGTCACTACGAATACCGCACTGTAGGTGGACAGCAAGTTCCTGTTATGGAAACTGTCCTTATGGTTGATGAAGACACTGGTGCTGAGTACGTTGAAGAGCGTCCAAAACTTGCCATTCCAGAGGTGCGATTCCGTTCGATGAACTTGCGTGACGAGACTGTTGAACGCGGTTTCTTGCAACAGCTCAGTGCTGCTGGATTCCCAATCTCTCTTAGCACTCTTGCAGTCAACATTCCTATTGACTTTGACGATGAGATTGATGCCCGCAAGGAAGAGAAGATTAAGACGGTTATTGCTGAACAGCAGTTTAAGAGAGATCTCTTTAGCCGTCTCTTTACGCTGCAACTACCTATCCCACCAGAATATGTGCAGGAATATCAGGCATACCTAGCCATGCTGGAGAATCCACAGCTGGGGGCACAGCTTGCTCCTGGTGCAATGGCTGGACTCGTAACACCTCCTAGCGCACCAAACATGACTGGCAACGTGGCTGGTAACAGTGATGCTGCTGCAGGAGCACAGGTTTACCCAAGCATCAATCAGATGGCTGCACAGCAACAAGAGCGTCAGCGTCCTGAGATTTCATACGAACAACGTAAGAACCAACCTAAGCCGAACAAGAAGGGTCCTAAGAATGGACCTAAGAAAAAGACTGCATCGGTATCTGGTTGGGAAGGCGATGACTTTGACGAGTTCGAGGGTCGCGTTGAATATGGTGACCGTATGAAGTTTGCTGTGCCATTTGAACAGAAGAAGCGTAAGCGTATGAAGCTTGCGTCTGGTATGAAGATCATTGTTGATGATTCATACGAGAAGTTCAACGAGGAAGAGTTCAAGAAGCACTTGGCATCAATGATTGATGAACCAATGATTCAAGAACCTACCAACCTTGACGAACACAGCAGCGGTGAAGGCGGAATGGATCAGCCAGCAAGAAAACAGATAGATCCTACAGAAGAAGATTTATAAACAATCTTTTAGTGCACTAATTTATAGAACGCACTATTATTTACGGAGTTTTTATGAGCACTCTTTTCAACAATGAGTCACCTCGCATACTTCCAAAAGCTGCCTTTAACAAGGCTAGTTTTCTTGACGTTGTAAGCCCGCTGGTTAAGATGGATATCATTAAAGAAGGTGAGGGACGTAGATGTCGCAATGCTCACAAGCTGGATTTGACGAATAGCATCTACGAAAAAATCGAGGACTAAATGTTCCTCGCTACCTTCTTTAATTCATCCAACGCTTGGTTTGGATATATATCTAATTTCTTTTTTGCTGCCGCTGGCTTTGGTACCGTAGCAAGAATCATTTATAAGCTTATCACTCGTCACAGTGATAAGAAGCTAGAAGAGCTTGAAAGACAGCTTACAGCTAGCAAAGAGGATCAAGATCACAAGTTTGAATTCCTTTTTAGTCAGTTTAAAACCAATGGCGGATCAAGCCCCAAAGACCAGTGGAACCGTTTGGAAGCAAAGGTTGACCACTTGATGGGTATCGAACAGCACGTAGACAAGCTTACACAGTCTATTGATAGACACCTTGGCTACCACGAAGGACTCAGAGCAGCGCACGAAAACGAGGAATAATGGCCAGGAGATTTAGACACCCTATTACGGGCGACCCCATCGGTCTTGGCAAGCATATTTCTTGGAAGATTCAGTTTTCTATTCGTAATTGGTATTTCATTGGGACAATTACGTTTATTACTTTGTTCTGCGCTGCTTGGGGAACAATTGACATCAACGTTATTGGTTGGTGGAACGTATGGGCTTCCTACATGGCTTTGTTTATTGAGTCTGTAGTCGGTATCAGTATGTTTGAACAGACTCGTGCAGATGCCAAGGTGCTACGTGAAAGCCTTGCAACCATTCAAGAATTGCTTTCAAAGATCAATCAAATACTTGAACTTGAGAAACAACAAAATAAAGAAGTACACAATCTTGTGGACGCTTTAGAAGACGAAATTAACTTACACCATTAATTAACATATTTTTAATCGTTACAACGATGTAAAAATAATGTTAACTAATAGAAGGTTGCTGAAGATGATAAAATTTGGTGCTCCCTCAATAACTCTACAAGGTAGAGAGTCCCTTGCTGGCCTCAACACAGGTCAACCCATTGAGCTGCACGATGTCACCTTTAACGATTTTAATTTTAAGCCTGAACCTGGTTATGTTTACGCTGTTTCTAGAGCTATTAGTTCTAGAGTAAATGCTAACTACGATGGCTGGCCCGTAGACCAGATCAAAAAGAGTTACAAGACTTTTGTTGGTCGTCCAATCTACGTGGAGCACAACAACTCAGATCCTGAGCGTGCTCGTGGCGTGATCCTTGATGCTATTTACCGCGAAAGCAAGCTTGCTTCTGGCGCTACTGACGCCAGTGTTTATTGCCTTATGGAAGTTGACGCACAGAACTTCCCAAAGCTTGCTAACGCCATTATGGAAGGCAGCCTTAACGCTGTAAGTATGGGCGCTGACGTAGAAGGCACGCAGTGCTCAGCTTGTGGTAAGTACGCTAGCAAGCCTGCTGAATACTGTGCCCATATTCCTCGCCTTAAGGGTCGTAACGTTACCGTCTACAAGGCCGGTAAGCGTGTCGAAGCTCTTGTATATGAAAGTTGCATCCGTCCTAACTTCTTTGAGTTGAGCTTTGTTTTTGAACCAGCTGACGAGAGTGCATGGCTGTTGCAGAAGAAGCGTTACTAATGCCTCTTTTTAAAGTTTCAGATAATCTTGAAAAATATGCAAGAGAGGTATTAAGAACACCTTTCACAATCATTACCAATTGCCCACAGTGCAGAAGCACATCGTATGCAGATGGTACTTGTGAAGATTGTTCTTATGAAGATCCTCGTTACTTGGCAACACTTCAAGCATGGCAAGAAGCTCAGATGGCTCAGCAACAAGGTAGCCAAAAGAAGTCTAGCTTTAAGTTGTCTTTTAATGATTATGATTTTCCTGATTTAAAGACAACTTCTGTGCCTTGCCCAAGATGTAATCAGACTACTTTCGAGATCCCAGATACTGGTAAAAAGATTAAAAAACAGGATTATTACAGAAAGGGTGGTGAATGCACCAATCCTAAATGTAATTTTTCAAAACCTCCACAAGGTTTAGGATTTAATTCTGCTGAGTTCGTGGGTATAGATCCTGAGTGGTTACAACAAGTTGGAGGAATCCGACAGAATTTTAAACCAATCAAGACGAATATCTCGGAAGTAATTGAGAAAAATAAAAAATCATTGAAGAAGAGTGCCAAGGGTCAAATGCTTGATCCAGGTGCTTTCTTGGATGATTCAATGACCGTTTCACTGGACAAGACAACTCGTATGAAGAACATGCTCCAGCAAAGCGCTCAACTTGAGTCACAAACTAAACAGCAACAACAAAACGACGGAAACGCCGACAGCGAGGAGCAACAATGAGCCGTTTCGATAACGAACTGGTTAAGCACGCAGACAACGCATACCAACTGCGCGGTCTTTCTGGCCAAACCACAACCCCAAGACAAATGCCTTACGACCAGGTTAACACCACTGGTACCGACCAAGCACCTGGTGTCACTCAGGCTCCTGCGCCAGTTAATGAGACTGCCGGTTGGGTTGCTGAGATGCCTATGGTTCGTCAGCTTGACGTCCGTGACCTCGATGCAGCTGACCCACTGGGTGGCCAGGGTGAGATCATTGGTGGCCCTGGCTCTAGCGCCGTTTGGGCAGAAGGACAACCTATGTACGCAAGCGTAAAGATTATTGACGACAGCCTGTACAACGTTTACAAGGCTAGCCGTGACATCCGTAATGCAATCAACGACCAGGTCGACTTCGACTTTAGCAACCTTGTGACTGCTGCTAACGAAGCTGCTACCGTTCTTCGTTTTGCTAGTGCTGACAGCGACGTCCAGCAAGTTATTGGTACAGTTGCCAGCATTGTTCTCGACATTGAGAACGACCTCGCTGCTTATGGTGACTACCGCCAAGCTTCTGTCGACCTGAAGTCGCTCGAGGGTCTTCTGCAAGAGATCAAGACTGCTGCTACTGGTGAAGAAGAAGAGTCTGACGACGACGAAACTGAAGACGACACCAAGAAGTCAGCATCTAAGAAGTCCTGCAAGAACTGCAAGGGCAAGGGCTGCGACAAGTGCAAGAAGTCTTCAAAGGGTAAGAAGTCTGACGACGACGATGAAGATGACGACGAAGATGACGATGACAAGCCTGCTTTCTTGAAGAAGAAGAAGGCTTCCAACGGTAACCAAGAGTCACTCCAGGTTGTCGATGTTCGTGACCTTGATGACCAGGCCGGTATCTGGGACCGTCAGCGTGTGATGACGCCTGACCACCAGACTAACGTCCTTGTTCCTGAAGAAGTAAACGGTGAAGACGCCGGTTACGTGCCATTCTACAACGATGGTGCTGAGACTGGCATTACTCCTGGCCAAGAGCCACACAAGCAGGAAGTCTTCCCTTACGACGGTACTAACCCCGCATTCGTTCCTTACCAGAGCGTTGCCGGTGCAGTGCAAGCCAGCCGCGAGAAGCTGTTTGCAGCTATCCAAGTGGTGGATCGTCTCGAGAAGCTTGGCATGTCCAATGAAGAGGACCGTGCTAAGCACATCGCAAAGTTTGAGCAAATGTCTAATGCAAAGCTGGCAGGTTTTGTAGCAAGCATCGACATGCTCGAAGAATCTGGGGCTCGTCAACCCCGGAGCCAAAAGGTGGCAAGTGGGTCAAACCGCATGCCCGAAATGGGTCGGTTGACAACGGCCTCAACAGTTACTCGTCAGGACGTTCAGTCTGACGATTGGCTGATGACACTTTAACCAAATCCCCTACTAAGGAGAAAGAAAAATGCTGCAACTTAATAGCGTAGCTAACGTTGGGGTTCACCGTACGTGCACCCCACTGTACGAAAAGTACGAGGCTACACCCTACAACACGTTCCTGGATCCTTCGGACACCACGAACATTTACTCGGGTATGGTCATGTACCGTACCGGTCCTGACACCGTCGCTAACGCTGGTAGCGCTACTGCCGCTGGTGCTAAGCCCTTTGGTTTGTCGGCTCTGGACCGTAACCCCAACATTGATGACGTGACTCAGGTCGGTGTCAACGCTTGGGCTGTCTGGCTCGGAGGTTCTAACGCCTTCTTCACCCTGACTGCTCCTGCTTTCGATACGACTCAGTCCTACACGGTGCCTACAGATGGTACTCGTAAGCTGTTGTACACCGTTTCGGGTACTGGTCAGGTCACTTCAAGCTCTGGCACTAACCTTTTCGGTGTTCCAGTTGCTGAGTTGATTGACGTCATCAGCCCAACGCAGATCGTTGTCCGTTTGATCCCATTCGGCGCTACGGCTTAATCCTGAAAGGAACATGAAAATGTCAACAATCCTCCCCAATGGCGCTGTCGCTGAGCACCTGGCTCCCCGCACAGCTAGAAAGTCTGACGACTACGTCGCCAGCATCGTAGAGGCACAAGAGCGTCTTGCTTCGGCTACCGGTCGTAAGACTGCTACCCGTGAAGAGAAGCAACGTCGTCTTGCCGGTATCCTTGCTGACAAGGACAACTACATGGTTCGTCTGGGTCAGGGTATGATTGGTCCTATCCAGCTGAAGCTCCGTTACCAGGGTATGACCCGTAACGTTCTCCTGGAAGACCCGCTCACCCCTGGTGTCCCAGTCATGTACGACGTCCTCGACGAGTACGGTCAGGCTTACATTCTTTCCGGTAACGAAGGTGAAGTCCGCGTGACACCCTTCGAAGGTAAGAAGGTTCCAGTCCGTTTGTTCCGTATCGCTACCTTCCCTCAGATTAAGAAGGAAGACCTGTGGTACCTCCGCGTGAACATCGTTGAGTACGCTCAGGACATGTCCAAGCAGGCAATCATGATGCAGGAAGACGCCCGTTTGATCACGGTGCTCGAAGCTGCCATCAACAACTACGCCGTTGACCCCAACCACGTAGTGTCGCCTAACCACATCGTCAACGAGCTCTCGGGTTACATTACCCCTGACTCGATGTACGACCTCGTTGCACTCATCGAAGTCCACCAGTTGGAAGCTTCGAGACTGTTGTTCAACCCCCTCGACTACCGTGACCTCTACAAGTGGGACATCAACCAGACCGGTTGGGCCTTCAAGGACCGCGTTGTTGCTGGTGAGCGCATCGTTCAATTCGGTGGTTTCCAAGTTCAGCGTTCGATCGAAGTGCCTCAGGGTACTGTCTACATGACCCCAAGCCCCGAGTTCCTCGGTGTGTTCCCCGTCATGTACTCGCTCGACGTCGAAGAGAACCACACGCCTGAGAAGTTCCACAAGGGTTGGGTCATGGACGAGCTCGTCTCCGAGATCGTTCTCAACCCCCGTGGTTTGGGCAAGATCGTTAAGGCTTAGTCTTAACAACCGTACTACGGCCGGGGAGGTCGGATCCTCCGAGATCGCTCCCCGGTCATCGTACAAAATTCTACAGATTTCCTAGATCTGTTAGCAACGTGCAAGATATGCAAGTTGCCTTGAAACAAGGAGAAAAACAAAATGGCAAGAACAGTATCAAAATCAAGCGACACAAGCTCAGAGAGTACTCCAATTCCAGTAGTGGATTTGGGTGGACACTATGAGGAACACATTCCAGATGTAGCGGACAGAGCAGCAGCACTCCAAAAGCGTGCTCCAGCTTCGTTCCAAGGCATGCAGGACATTAAGACTGCAGACTGGATTGAGAACTTGATGGCTGGTTCAACTGTGTTTACTAGCGATAAGGGCAGCTTCAAGCTGAATGGCGCTGGTTTTCACGGAAGCATCCAACCTATCGCTGAAGAGATTCGTAAGGATCCTTACCTGTTGAGAGCCGTACAACGTGGACGTATTGCCTTCATTACAGCTGAAGAGGCCGAAGGCAAGATTGCTGAGCTCAGAGATGAGAGCAGCACCAGCGAGAGTCACATGGATCACCTTCGTGAGAGTCTTGCTGCAGGAGCTAGCGAAAACACTGGTCTGTACAAGATTCCACTGCCTGACGAAGCCGAGCCTAAGCCCGGTGGAGCTCAGACATGGGAGCAGATCTGGGCCAGTAGCACTAGCACTCCGAAGTCAAAGAACGTATAACAACCGGTGGACTGCAAAGCTCCACCTTTATAAGGAGCTTAAATGAGCGAAGAGATCAAGAACACAGTGAAGCCTGAAAAGGCCACTCAAACTGAGCCTCTTGGTGCCGTAATTGCAAGTGGTGTGACTCTTAGCGGTCAGACCATCTTCAGCCAGCCATGGTTTAACGTCTGGCTTCCCCAGACGTTTGCTGGTGCAGTTACAAACGCCAATGGTGGATCTGCAACAGTTACCATCACCGGTAATGGATGGCAGGGTCAAAACAACACTGGTTACGTTTTCCAAAATGACCAGTACAACACAACCGTGAGAGGATTCTAATATGGCTACACCTAACGTCGCAACAGAACAGGGTAATAAGGCTGCACTCCGTGGGGTAACTCGCGGTGGCTTTGTTGCCTACTCAGAATACGCTGTTGACCCCACAATCATGGTCAACGCTGCTGCTACAGCCAGTGGCCTCATCACACTCTCGGTTCCTACCGGTAACACCAGTTTTGTTATCAGTGGTAGCAATGGTCTGAACTCAACAGTTATTACTGGTACTTCAACCGGTACTAGCGTTAACGGTCTTATCTCTGCTCTGCAGAACACGGCTCTTAGCGGTCAGACGTTCTACGTGAACGCTGGTGGTGCTAACTACCTGAATGGTACAACGACTACCATCATTGTTCCTGGTGGTGCAGTATTGACAGTTGTTAGCGCAACTGGTACAGCCCCTACTATCGGTACAGTTACTCTTACGGGTACTAACGCTGAAGCTACAACCTACCCTAACTACGTTGGTGCTCCTAACTCTACTCCTAACTGGGTAGATGACGTTACTGTTCACTCTTACCAGGTTGGTTTCAACGGTTCTCTGGTTGTTAACAACAATGGTACGCTGAGCGGTTCAAACGTTATCCAGTCACAGGTTCGTCAGATCCTGACTGGTGAAGGTCCTGACGGTGGTAGCCAGACACAAACATACGCTGGTTACTTCGCTACATACTCGGGTAACTTGTTCGCAACTGGCCAGAAGAGAACTCAACGCCAGCAGTGCTAAATGGATCACTTACCTTTTAATGTAAAGGTCGAAGCAGTAGTTATTAGAGCCAATGGTGACCGGGAAGAACTCGGCACCATTGGTTCTACTACTTTAAAGGACAATAGTGAACACAGTATTGACATCAACGACAAGAAGTAGCCTCGTCAACGTCATCACGGGTTCTGGTTATTCCTTGAGTGAGCCAAAATACCTCTCTTGGGGAACTGGCGTAAGTCCTGCTTTACCTACCGATATTGCTCTTGGTAACCCTATTGGCAGTGTTATCTCTGGTACTGTTAGTACTCTTTCTACCGTTACATCAGGTGATACGTACTTTTGTACGGGTACTTTCACTGCTAGTGGAATTGTTTCGGTTACCGAGGTAGGTCTTTTTACCAGTCAGTCTAGTTCAGCTGTAGGGTTAATTGCAAATCAAGTTGGACCCACGGATACCACCATCACAGTGAGCGGCTACAGCGGCTTTCCAGGTACCTTTCCGTTCAATGTACAGGTGCTTACCGAAGTAATGACAGTGACCTCTGGTAATGGTACGAATGTCTTCAATGTAATTCGTGGCGCAAACGGCTCTAGTAGAGTGACAAGTATTATTCCAACGCTTACCCCAGTTGTAGGACCAGCAGGGTATATGTTCTTGAAAAGCACATTTTCAAGTATTAACTTATACCCAGGGGATAATTTACAATTTAATATCAGCGTACAATTTTCTTAGGATTTAAATGGCTTACCCCACATATACAACTCCTAGATCAATCGCTGGCGCAGCTGCACCTTCTTACCTCTCTGCAACGCTTGCTAGTGGGTACTCTGCTGGTCAAACAATTACAGTTGCCAACACTGCTGGATGGTACGAAGTAAGCTCAAGCGGCACTGCTACTACAAACCCATTGGGAACTAGCGGTGTTTTTACGTTGGTGGTCGATTACGGCCTCAGCACAGAAGAAAAGATCCTGTGCGCATCCGGTGCGATTTCTATCGGTGCTAATGCGGTAATCCCAGTGTGGACAGACGGTACATACAACGGCCGTGGCTGGGATGGAACAAAATCAGTAGCACATGCTACGGGTATTGGCACCAATCCTAACGTATTCTTGGTTAGAACCGCGGTAGATGATCTCCAATTCAATACGTCAGCAACCACGCTAACCAACAACCTTGCCACATTATCTGGGCAATATGTGGTTACTTCCGGGGTCGTTACAGCTCAAGCTGGTTACATTGCTACGATATCAGGTAAGCAAGTTACTGATGAGACAAATATTGCTAGTTTGTCAGGCAGCTTGGCAACCCTCAGTGGTCAATATGTAATAACCAGTGGTATTGTAACCAGCCACACTGGGTCAATTGCAAGCATCAGCGGTAGCCTTAATACTTTGTCAGGACAATTTGTTGCATTGTCAGGCGCCTATGCTGTAACCTCAGGGAACCTCAACACAACAAATAGCAACCTGTCAACATTAAGTGGTCAGTTCGTAACTCTTAGTGGAGCTTACGCAACTACTTCGGGTAACCTAAACACAACGAACACAAACGTTGCGAACCTTAGCGGACAATTTGCTTCACTGTCTGGGCAGTATCTGACTACATCAGGGATAGTCACTGGGCACACAGGTTCAATTGCTTCAATCAGTGGCAGTTTAAATACTTTGTCTGGTCAGTACGTTGCTACAAGTGGCAGTTTAACCACGTTGAGCGGTCAATACGTTGTAACTTCGGGTAGCCTTACTACTCTTTCTGGACAGTTTGTTGTGCTAAGTGGTGCATACGCTGCCACTTCAGGTAGCCTAAACACCGTAAGCGGAGTCGCTTACTCTGCTCTGCAACGCTCAGGTGGTACTATCAGTGGTGCATTGAATATCACCAGCCCCATCCTTGGTGGTGTAACTGCTACTAGCGGACAATCTCTTGTATGGAACAGCACACAATGGGTGCCAGCAACGGTTAGTGGCGGTGGTGGAGGGATCACTTCTCTTACCGGTGACGTAACTGCAACCGGCACAGGTGCAGTCGCTGCAACTCTGGTTGGTACAACCGCTGTTAGTGGTGTGGTAAATGCCATTGTCAATAACAACTCAACAGTAACAGGAACAGTTGCAAACCTTGCCACATTGAGTGGACAATTCGTTACACTTTCAGGTCAGTTTGCGACCCTTAGCGGCGCCTATGCAACCACATCAGGCAACCTCAATACAACAAATGCCAATGTAGCAAGCTTAAGCGGCCAATTTGCTTCATTGTCAGGTCAGTACCTAACAACTTCGGGAATAGTTACTACTGCAACTGGCAACATTGCTACATTAACTAGCAACTTAGCTACCCTGAGCGGTCAATATGTTGCTACGTCTGGAAGTCTTACAACTCTTAGTGGTCAATTTGTAACATTAAGCGGTGCATATGCAGCGACTTCAGGTTCTTTGAACACACTTTCTGGACAGTATGTAGCCACTAGTGGTAGCCTTACAACTTTGTCAGGTCAGTTTGTAACGCTTAGTGGGCAATATAACACAACATCTGGTATTGTTACTGGTCACACGAGCTCTATCGCGCTAATTTCAGGCAACCTTAACACCGTTAGTGGTGTAGCTTATGCTGCCCTGCCAGGATCCGGTGGAACTATTAGCGGTAACCTTGTTATTGCTTCTGGTCTTACTGTATCTGGTACATCTACTCACATTGGTAACTCTACATTTAGTGGTACTCTTACAGTTGCTAGCGCAATCATTAACCCTATTTTGCAGGGTGCTTACGAAGTTGTATCCTATAGCGGATCAACTGTGCTCAGCGGCACAACAACCCCAGCTACTCTAAATGCAGCAAACAGCTCATTCTACTTCTACAACACAGCCCCATCTGGCTCATTTACTGTAGCTATCACCGGAGCACCAACAGTATCTGGTAGGAGTGCTACATTCGCTTTGCTGGTTAACAACGGTGCTACAGCTTATCTACCCAACCAGATCACTATTAACGGTGTTGGGGCTGCTGCCACTGTTGCTCTACCAGCGCAGGGATCTACAACAAGTGGTATTACTACCTACTACCAGGGTGGTACCTTGTGGTCAGCAGCGGATGCAAGCACTCTTGATTCATACACGTTTACTGTGATCTGCACGTCATCTACCCCAACATGGACATTGTTAACAGGATTGACAAAGTTCTAATGCCACTCGTAACTACATTCGCAGACGATGCTATCCAAGCACTCAATGTGTTTTCTTCGCAAACTGTAGTAGCTGTTACAGGATCACACATTTATTTTAACGCTTCAAATACTTATACTTTTACCGTTCCATCAGGTGTAACTCAAATTTCAGTTCTTGCCATAGGTGGTGGTGGCGGTGCTGCTGGTGGCGTAAACTCTGGTGCTAATGGTACTGCTTCAACCGTAAAGAACAGTGGTGGAACGGTTCTTATTAGTGCCGGTGGTGGTTCTAGAGGAGCAAGCGGTGTCGCTGGTGCTGGCGGAACTGCTTCATTTGGAACTGGTGTCACGGGAACAGGATATTCAGGTGGTTCTGGTGGATTCCGTGGTGGTGGTGGTGCAGGTGGATACACGGGTAATGGTGGAAACGCTGGTGCTACATCGGCTTCGGCTGGTTCGGCAGGTACAGGTGGTGCTGCCGGTGGTGGTGGATCACCATCGTCAAACGGTGGTGGCGGTGGTGGAACGGGTATTTACGGATCTGGTTCCAATGGTGCAGGTGGTAACGCAACGGTAGGTTCACCCTCAGAAGGCGGTCAACCGGGTTCCAATGTCACTTACACGGCTGGCACAGGTGGAAATGGTGGTAACGGTACTACTTCTAACGCTGCTGGTGGAGACATAGGAACTTACACATATACCGGGCTTGTTGCCGGTGGTAGTACAAACACCCTAACTACTTATTCTGGTGGTGGTGGAGCAGCAGGATCAGGAGCAGCAGGTGGTGGTGGTGGATGGCCTGGCGGTGGTGGAGCAGGGCAGAACTCCACAGGTGGTGGTGGTGGGGCTTTAGCCTACGCCAATCTTAGTGTTTCACCGGGTCAGACCTATACGATAAATGTGGGAGCCGGTGGTGCTGCATTCGGTGTTGGTGGCGGTGGAGCATCTGGCGTTGTCCGCATTGTTTGGAATACAACATCAACGCCATCATTCCCATCAACTAATGTTGCTTCAACCGCAAATGAAGTGTATAACTAATGTTAGGCAACCGAGGATATTACAGCGCAAACGCCAAGGTGTATGAAGGCTACCGCGGCATACGCGCTTTGCAATCATATGCATTAAACATCTTGTTGATTGAGTCTGGCAAAGTGCAGCCTTCTATCAACGTTAATAATTACACATTGGATAACAATCAAAATCTTGATAACGTCGGTAACTTTACTGAAAATAATGATCAAAACGAGATAGATTACGCTGAGCCCAACAACCCCCTGGGCGAAGATGTAGTACCCTCTTAATTTTGCTGTAGATAATAGACCAAAGGAGATAGTATGAATGACACACGTAACGCACAAGTAGCTTGGGCCGAATGGGGCGCAGCTAATCACCAGCACTTTAATTACTCAGAAGGTGCTGACCGCATGAACGCCATTGGTGTTTGGCCTCCCAAGTTTCCCATCAATACCGACTGCTCGGGTTCTTGCACCCTGTGGGCATTCCTTGCCAATGGCAATGACCCAAACGGCCTTAACTTTGACCACGAAGGCTACACTGGCACATTCCTTAGCCACGAAGAGCACCTTGCTCTCTGGGTTAAGAATGCTAAGGGTGTTCTTGTAGAAGACGTTTTGCCAGGTGACTACGTAGTTTATGGACCCGGAACGGGCGAACACGTAGCTATTATCGTGAAAGTAAACGGCAATGACATCTTGACCGTTTCACACGGTGCTCAGGGTGGCCCTGGCTACTGCTGGGTAAACACACCGACAAAAACTCCAAACCCGGACAACTTTCCAGTCGATGGTCGTACGCCACAAACATTCCTCCGTAATGTAACTGACACGAATAAGTCTGTTCGCACACCTGCCAACCTTCCAAAGTAGGAATAAATTAAATGACAACACGTCAACGCGTTAACTTTGCTGCAGGTAATATCGCATCTCTTCAACCAGCAACAGCTGGCCAGAATACGACTATTACTGGCAATGGCTTCCCAGTTCCTAATGCTGGATACTACATCCCGATCACCTTGAACCCAGGTTACTATGGTGCTAACAACAGCAGTGGACCTGAGATCGCTTATATTACATCAGGTGGTACAAGCACGGTTGCTAACGTAACCCGTTATGTAGAAACAACTACTCAAACAGCCAGCGGAACTAACGTTCCATGGGTCGCTGGCGCATTGGTTTCTGATTTTGATGTAAGTAATCTTACGTCTACAGGTACTCTTACCCTTAGTAATGGTTTTTCTACCAACTCCGGTGTTATTACGGGTGGTAGTAATGCTCTTAAGTTTACTGGTGCTTATGCAACAATTAATGGCTTGTATGCATTGAATTCAGCGTATGGTGCTTTTCAACAACAAGTTACTGCTGGTGCTGGCTCAACCCCATTCCCGCTATCAACTGTTTCTGGTAGTTATGTAAGCATCTCTAACTACACAATTAGCACAACAGCTAGTGCTGTAGCAAATATTGCTATTAACCTCACAGCATCTGGGAGTTACTTGGTTGTAGGACAATTGGCCATTTCCAACGCTGGCGCAAGTACATATACTGCAACGCTTTGGTTGTCAACATCTGGAACAGCAACGCAAACGAATGCTCCAATCGCAAGCGAAGTTACAGTGCCAGCTAACTCTATTATTACCATACCAATGAATGGTTTAGTTATAACAACTGGTTCTGCTACTTTAACCCTTTATGGTCAATCTAGTACTGGTGCGGGAACATCATTGTCCATTGCTGGTGGTATCGGTTCAACTGGCGCTACTCTCAACAACATTGTTGTTACAAGAATTGTTTAATAAATGAGAGTACGCCCTATCCCACAATATGCTGCGGAGCCTTTGGGTATTACAACGTATATCAGTGGATCATTGGCCGATCCTGATAACCAATATGTATGGTTGAACATTACTAATTCTGACAGCGGAACAGTTGTTCTTGCCTCAGGACAAGCAACTTGGGAGAGTACGGGCACGTACCAATACACCACCAACTCTAGCCAGACTGCAATCCAAGGGAATTATGCAGCTACATGGAACTACACAATCAGTGGTAGCCCAAGAACGTATGTAGATAACTTTGTTATTACTGATCAAATGCCTTATTGGAGCAACCTGGATACCACAACCAGAGAGCTCGTAACGGGTATTGTTCACCGTCTTGACAAGAGCTTTGACTCAACAGCTGGCGGTCCATACCTCCAAGAGCTTAACCAAAGTGGTTTTCTCATGTATGAAGAAGTCGCAATGGTCATGCAAGATGAAACCATGGACTACATTAACTTTGAATTTCAGCCTATCTTTAGCCCAGCTTATGAAGTTGGTATTAATGCTACGGTTCCATTCCCAACCACATATTACGGTGTTTTGGCCACACAGACGTATGCGCACTTCCTTAAGCACATCGCTCGTAACTACATCGAACAGCCTACCCCACAAGGTATGAATGCTGCTTGGATGGACCGCAGAGACTATTACAACCGTTGGTGGCAGCTGTACCTGTTTGACAAGGAGATCGCTGACAAGCAGCTTCGTCAGATGAAGCGTCAATACATGGTTGGCTCCAAGCGAAGCCTTCTGGTCGCTGGTGGTCTTATCCCTCGTATGTTTGTCAACCCAGCACGCCCTCACTTCCAATACGCTGCAGTCAATATGGGTGGAGCATAATGTGTCGTGGTCTGAACGCTATGCAGCAGGTAGAAAAAGGGCAGTAGAGCCTACCAATGAAATAACGTATCGAGAGCAATGTGGCTCTAGATATGGCTATGACCTGCACCGTAAGAATAGCGAACCAGCTTGCATTCTTTGCCAAGAAGCTGTAAATAATTATGCTCGAGAACGCAATAGAGCACGTGGTGTAAAAGAGTTTGAACCTGCAGCCTGTGGTACTAACGGCGGTTACATGAAACATCTTAAAGAAGGTGAAGAAGCTTGTGATGATTGTTTGCAAGCTCACAGAGATCATGTCACTTGGTTTAGCTTGCCCGTTAAAACTAGACAGCAAATTAACCAAGAAATTAATGAAGAGTTTGGTGAACAATGAGCGGAATTAACCCACAGCCAGGACCCGTTGTATCGGGCAGCGGCGGTCTTAACACGCAGCTCGAAAGTCCTTTGCTTGTTGTAAAGCAAAGAGAAAGCTGGACTCAATCAAACCAACAACGTTTTCACGATGAAGCTCTCCAATGGTTTGGAGAAGAATGTATTGTGCGTTTGTTGTGGCGTGCAGAAGATGCTGCAGCAGGTCTTGTCGGTTACTGCCAAAAGTGTCAAGATAGCCCTAACCCTTCCAGCCCTACTGCATCGATCCAAGCACGTGTAGGCAATGCATACAAGCAAACTGGTAACAGCTACTGTACAGCTTGTTATGGCACAACGTTCTCAGGTGGTTTTCAGCCTACTTGTTATCACCTGTATATGCTTGCTTCTGATACGGACGATGATCGAAAGAACTTGTCTACAGGTCAGTTCTGGAAGCAGAACCCTAGAGTCCAATTCTCATGGTTCCCACAGATCCGTGTAGGTGACCTTGTGGTCCGTGTGGAAAGCTGGAACAATGGTTCGCCAACGTCTACCAGTGAAAGATTCCAGGTCAGTTCGGTAGCACCGCAGACAATGAGAACTGGCCCGGGGCCATCTGCTCAATACCCCTACCGTGTTGGAACCACACAACCTTTTACCAATACTCAGATAATTGTTAACCAGCAAACAGTGCTTGAAAACCTCTGGACTGGTCACCCCTACTACAATGTGCCGATAGCATGAGCGATCCAGTACTTGCCCCAGAAGAATTAACACAACAACTATCTCGTCGTGCGGTGGAAATTGCCCAAGTTATAGGGCCACGCAAAACTGGTAAGGGTCTTATTAGTCTTGTCCCCTACTACGATATGGGCGTTGTTGGTATGGAGATACCTCAATCTGCATCGTATATTTTTGACCTTGATCAGGGTATTAGGGCTCACGCAATGGTCGACCTCATTGGTAGGGTCATCCCAATCCGCAACCCCGGTGGCAGCATTTCTTTCAGAAGAGCTAGCCAACAGAACGTTGGTAAAATACCTATCATTACAAGATTATCTAATAGCGGTAGGCTAAAGTCTGGCGAGCCGGAGTGGTACTACCCAGAGAAAGCAGCTTTAAATTTTATGCACAAGTCAATCCAGATGAGTGTTGATGAATGGAAAAGAACTGCTCGAGCCCAAGATGTTCTAAATATGCTGCTTAAAACTGATGCGGCAGATGATATTAGTGACATTCTTTATGGAAGGCCAATTAACTAATGTTTGTAACAGCTGTAAAAACTACAATTGTTGAGGCGTTGAACGCAGGTTTTAGCCAACTTGCTAGCTCTCCAAGTGATACTTCTTTGGAATTAACACCTAATAGTATAACTATTGAGTACCCGCTGGAGTTAGTGCAATGGCCAGCAATTTTTGTGCAATTCCGCCCAAACAAGATCCAATGGTCAGGTATAAACCCTGATACATACGTTGTTTCATCTTCTGGTTACACTATTAATGGGATTACATATTCAGGAACAAACCCCACTAGAAATGGCTATTTTGAAGGAACTATTGACCTTCAAATCATGGCCATGCATAGTGAAGAGCGTGACAGACTCATGGACAGTGTCACAAACTTGATACTTATGGACACAATTAGCCCAGCCAGTACAGCTTTTATTCAAAGCGTTTACAACAATACTTTGGTTGGCATGACCATGCTTTTAGACAATGTAACTTTCCTTGGAGATAGCGTTAGTGTAGGAACTCCTTGGAGCCCAGAAGAATTAACTTATGAAGCCAGTGTAAGAATTCCATGCATTGGTGACTTCTACACAACTAAGTACAACGTAACATTGCCTCAAATCACACAAGTTACATCAACCGGTACGCAACATCTAATACCGTTTGTACCCTCTGGTTCACAAAATACAGAGTATATTTATTGATAAAACTAAAAAAAGATATGCTGTAAAAATGCAGATTAACCGCACAAGGCATTGAAGGAGAATGTATGCCTATTCCTAATTATCAGATCCCTGGCGTTTACGTCACGCAGTCCGGCACTGCATTGACTGCCGTAAACCCTACGAATCTCAACATCGCTATTGTCGCTGACCAGGTGACACCTGGATACAACACTGATACGTTTAGCAACGTCGTTTCTGTCAGTGGTTCAATTATTGGTCAGCTTACTGTGCCAATGGTTAACATCACTAGCACCGGTGCATATTCAACGTACTCCGGTTTCAGCCTTACTTGGACTAACTCTACTGGCGTTACAACCACTGGTACATATGGTACTAACTATCAAATCGTAACCCCAAGTGGTAGTGCGTTCAGTTACCTTACAACTAGTGGTGCGACTTCGCCTAACGTTTACCCAAGCGGAACAGTTCAGATTACATACGGTCACAACTGGGGCGCTTACAATACATACTATGAATTTAACCCACTTGCTAGTACAATTGGTGCAGCAATTAGTGGTACTACAATTATAAATCCAGCTACCCTTGCTGCACAACTTGCATTCCAAAACGGTGCTAACTCAGTAACTATTGTGCCGGTTGCTCGAGTTTCTTCTAGCGGTCTTGGATCTTCAGCAACAGTTTCTGACTGGGTCAGAACATTCCAGCTTACACCTAGCGGTAACAATGGTAGCGATCCAACATTCTTGTCAAGCCAAAGCAATGTTGACGTGATTGTTCCTCTGTATGGTTTTATATCAGTCACCGGTACAACAGCTGGTCAACTTCTTAGCTACAACAACAGTGCAGTCGCAACAGGTATTACTAACTACTTGACGGTTCAGTCAGGTCTTGGTAACTACCAGCGCGCATTCCTTGGTGTTGACAACACAAACAATCAGGTAACTGTTACTGGTATGCAAGTACTTGCTAGCGGTTTTGGTGCTTCAACTGCTGGCACAAGAGTTAGCATTGTATACCCAGGCTCAATTAATTACAACCCAGGTTTGAGCTTGTCAACTGGATTGAGCAATGCTAACTTTAATGTTGCTGGTTACTACGTTGCAGCAGCACTCGCTGGTTTGTTCGTCGGTCAAACCGATGTATATGTGCCAATCACCAATAAAACTGTTAACGGTTTTAATTACATTCCTAACCAGATTAGCACTAACGATGCACAGTACAGCTACTTGGCATATGGTATTACAACGGTTTACCAAAACAGAAATGGTTTGATGACTGTTTTGCAAGGTTTGACAACAAACATTCAAAATTGGATTACACAAGAGATTTCGATTAATGCTGTTGGTGACCGACTTGCTAACAACATTAAGAATGCTCTTGTTGCAACACAGCTCATTGGTGGTCCTTTGACTCAAAACACCGCTGCTGCTGCACTGGGTACGGTTCAGGCTGTGTTGACAAATTCTGTATCCAATGGTCTTATCCAGAGCTACCAGAACTTGTCATACATAATCTACCCAAACTCACCAACCACAATTAACATCACGTTCCAATACTCTCCGACTTACCCATTGAACTACATCCAAACTGTTCTGAGCCTCAACACTCAGACTGGTGCTGTAGTCACGGTTAATGCTCAGAGCAACCCCGTAGTTTACTAGGAGTAACTAATGGCAACATCAACATTTCGCGTAGGTGGACACTATACAGCCTTCGTTTACGATGGTAAGGTATTGGCTTACGCACAGATGATTAACGAGCGTGGTCCACAGCCCGTTAACCAACCACAACCAATTCAACCATTAGACTCAGCCTACCCAATTGAGATTGCACTTCCTGGTGCTTTGCAAGCAGGTATGCTTGAAATTACATTCTTGGAACAATGGAACGCAGAAGTCTGGGCACAGCTGGGTAGCAACTTTGCAACAGCTTCAGACCTTCTCGACGTGTTCAAGGCACAGCTGGCTCAGGGTGAAGTCCAGTGTGTAAAGGTCATCAATAAGCCAGACGGTACTCAGAGAAGAATCGTATACCAGGGCTGTGTCGTGGTAAACGTCCAAATTGATGAGTTGGTCCAAATTGGTACCATGACAATCCCTAAGACGATCACAATTATGTATCGTTCAAGAAAAGAACTCCTGTAGGAAAGGTAATAAAATATGTCCGTACGTTCATATCTCATTCAATTGCAAGCAGGAGTCGGCCAAGCCCTTCTTCCTGACCACCGCAAGATGATCCCCGGCGTCCAGTACGTCGTTGATGCTGAGACGTTCTCAAAGATTAGCCTCGGTGCTCGCCAGAATGTTATCAAGGTTGTAAAGGTCATTACTGACTTCCCATCAACTGCTGGTACTACTGCATCTGGTACGTTTGTTCCTGCTCAATCTTCAACTGGTCTTAACCAGTTCGTTTCTGGCGGCAACAGTTTCCTTAACATCCTCACCCAGGTTTCAACCTCGTTGAGCGGTTTCCAGGGAAGCCTTGCTGGTTTTGCTGCTCAAGGTGCTTCCGCCGGTGGTGCCTTCGGCACTGGTGCTGGCGTTGGTCTTCCACAGGCTTCGCTCAGCGGTAGCGCTAACAACTTCACATTGATTGGTGCTGATGGTTCACGTTACGCACTGGTGTACAACAACGCCGGTATCACAATCTCCGGTGGTTGGGCTTCTGTTTGGGCTGACTACAATAACCGTTACATCACCGTTGCATCGGGCGCTACGCTCCAGGTGAACGTTGATGGTCAGGGTGTTCCTTACGTGGTTAGCTCGAACGCCACTGCCCCTGGTTACGCTGGTAACGTTACCACTGTTGGTACTAAGGCCGGTGAGTTTGCTGGTGTTGCACTGACAAATATCCCAACTGGCAACTTTGGTTTCGTTCAAATCGAGGGTGTCTGCCCCACAGTTGTTGTTGCTTCAGGTACTGCTGTCGGTGCTCCTGTCGCCGTTAAGGCTAGTGACCCAAGCGGTACACTGGCTACGCCTTCTAACACAACAGTTTCTGTTAGCTCGGCTGGTGTTGTTACTGGTTCTGCTCTTGCTAACAACATGGTCGGTACGCTGCTAACATCTCCTGCTTCTGGTACCGGTACTGGTCAGTGGTTTGCAGCTGTTGAAATCCGTAGCCGCCGTGTCAAGAAGCCTTACGTCCGAGTCCTGAATAAGAACTAGCATTCTGAATGGGTAGGTTATACAATATGGTATAACCCTAGACCCAGAGGTAATATGACACAGATTAACAGTCCTGGAACTGAAACCGAAAGCAAGGACGTCAATACTTTCCCAGACGAATGGAAGGATGAATTCGAGGGGCTTCTCTTTGTGGGTTATCTTCAGAGAGAAGTCACTCGGATTCCCTTCCACAAGTTTGTTGTTAGGACCCTTACAGTAAACGAAAAGTTAGAAGTTAGCCTTATTGCCAAGCCATACATGGATACTATTGGCTATGGTCGTGCATATAAGGCAGCTGTGGTCGCAGCAGGTCTTGTCACTGTTGACGGACGTGATCTTATACCTAATAATAAGACAATCAACATTATTAGGCAAAAGTATGATTACGTTGTTAACAACTGGTATGACACTACCATTGACATTCTCTACAATGAGATTGACTACCTTGAGAACAGAGTGCTTATGGTTCTCCAAGAGCTCAACATCATTGAACCAGTAATCCCACAATCAATCTTCGAAAAAGACGAAGAGGAAATTGATACCCCAAAAGATGGGAAGTAGATCCTTATATTCTTGAGCAATCAGAGATTGCCAAGCTCCTTGGGGTGTTTAAGAGAGAAAACTTAAATACAGTTCAGCACCAGGTCTACATGACAGTAATTGTGAGAGAACGCAAGGCTGAGATGGAGTTGGAAGAAGCAAAGTTTGAACAACAAATGATGCTTGTCAACCCTACTATGTATGCTGAGTATATTAAGCACAAGGAAGACAACGCCGAGAACCAAGGCGCTATCTGGAGAGTTCCTGAGTCTATTGAAGAAGAGCAAGAGCTCAACAGTATCTTTAGTGACATTCAAGAACAGTTAAAGAACGAAGAAGATGTTGAAGCTGATCAAGAGTTTGTTAACCAGCTTGGTTTAATGGGGTTGTTCCACGGTATAAACGTAGAAGAAATAGGAGGTGATGAATAATGGCTTTGGGAGATGATGAGCTTAAAATAAATTTAGGCTTTGATATAAACACAACCAATGCTGCTCAAGGTTTTGAGCAAATTCGTTCACTTGTTTCGCAGTCACGTGAAGACCTAAAACTCATGAACGACTATATGGAAGGCATCACTGATAAGGCCGACCGTATGAGAGAATATTTCCAAGGTAACTTGGAAATTATTAGCAACATGAAAACGTTGCTAGAAGCAATCCAGACGATTAACCAAAGTTACCAGACTACAATTGGTAACAACATTACGCTTATTAGTGAGCTTTTGAACAGCGTTAAGGGTCTTAACGGTGACATCACTCACGCCATGCAAATGGTTAACGCTGCATCAGGCGGTGGTGCATTCGGTGGCGTTAACATCGGTAATACTTCTACTCAAAGTCAGTTTAGCAACACTCAACTTAGACACAATGAACGCAAGGTTGGACCAGTAGAAGGCCCAGACTTTAGTAATATTATTAGTGATCAATACGACCAAGATGCAAAAGCAATTGATCCATTCTCATCTCCCATCAACACTAGAACAGTAGTAAAAAATGTAGACCCTGTAGACCCTCTAGCTACTGTTACACAACAGACTATTAATGCAAATAACGCTACTAACACTCCTAGTTCTGTTGTCCCTCCCGTAACACAAGCTGGTGGTACTGGTGGTAGAGGTAGACCTCCACGCGGTCCTCGTTCGACAGTAACACCACCTCCAGGAGCACCTGGTCCAAGCGGTGGTAGTGCCGATGTTCCACCAAGTATGCCTAACAACTCACAAGTTGTTGGTAGACAAGACATTATCCCAGAAGATCCAATTAAGACTACATACGAACAACTTCAGTACACCAATTGGCTTGATAAAAACGCTCCGAATATTTATGGTGAAGGAGTTGGCGGTAGATACATTAAGCGTGGTAAAGAATACAACGCGGCTCAAACTGCCTATGACAGAATGTTTTATAACATGGAGCAAGTGGGCAATGTTCTCCCTGGTAATATGGGCAAAACTCTTATTGGTCACGCGAAGAACTTCTTAGCTCAGTATGGTATGGCTCAATATGGTGAGCCAATAACTTCAAAAAACCTTGGTGATGTTGCTAGGAGTCAATCAATACTTACTACGGAAAGAGTTTCCGATGGAAACGGCGGATACTACGATAAAAAAGTATGGCAAAGAGACGGCAAAAGTTATACTCCTGTTGAAGAAGCTGCCATTAAAATCGCCAATTCAGTAGCAGGTGTCATGGGCAGTGGAGCCATGCAAACATTCGGTAAGATTGGTGGCTACTTTGGCATGGCCCAGACTGCATACCATGCAGCAACCGATGTTATGGGTACAGTCCGTGGATATGTGCAAAACTCACAGGCACAAGCACAAAACTACGGTACTGTTGACATGTCAAGAAGTGTTGGTAACTACTTAACTGCACAGTACAAAGCTGGGTTTGGTCTCAACCCAACCATCAATGCACAACAAGTTATGCAAATGCAGGCACAAGGTGCTGCACTCGGTCTTAGAGGCGCAAACCTTACTAACTTTGTAAACGCTGCTGTTAGCAACCAGGGCCGTTATGGTATGAGTGGTGCTGCTTCTCAGGCGCTCGAGAACACCGCTCTCGGTGCCGGTATTAGCACTTCTGACATTATGAATGCTAATGCTCAAGTTCGTCAGCTTGAAGCAAGCACTCAAACCAGTACAACATATGGTTCTCTTGCCCTTGCTACTGGCGCACAAAGTGCCGCAGCTGGTGGTGCTGGTTCTGCTGCTGCTGCTGCCATGGGTGTTACTGCAGCTAAGTTTGGTGCTGGTGACTTCATTGCACAGTCGTATGGTATGACTGGCCAAGAAGGTGCTGGTACTACGTTGAATAATGCTCTTATGGCCCAAGCATTGGGTACTTCATACACTGGTTTGTTTGCAGCAGAACGCGGTGCTAAGGGGTCTACATTAGCTCGAGCTCAAATTAAAACAGATGAACAGATTCTTGGATGGGCTGGTATTGATACAACCCAACACTATAAAGACAAGAACGACTTCCTTAACAAGAATCAGAACCAGATTATGACTTTGTCTATGATCTTATCTGACCCTCAAATGGGTTCTAAGCTAAACAATATTGGTTCTAGCCCACAAGCTTCTGCAGACTGGGCGTGGCATGTTGTAAATCAACACCAACAATTTGCCAAAGTAGACGCAGCTAATAAAGCTGAACAACAACAAGGTTGGTTCCGTCACCAATGGGCAAACATTAGCCATGGACCACTCTCTGAGATCGACAGTGCCATCCACACTGGAAAGGTTGTTGCTACAACCATTGGTCATGGTGTGCGTAACACAGTCGATGCAGCTGGTTCGGTTATTGGCAATGTTGAGCACGCTGGTAACTATGCAACAGCCTTCGTTCAAGTAGCAGGCGGTGCTTTGTTGCAGGGGCATGACTTTAAACTCAGTCAAGTTGATGCAAGATCTGCTGCATACTCTAGAGAATATGACACATCTGCCATTAACAGAACTCTTTCACCGCTTACCGCACAGAACACCAACTGGATTGCTACCAACACACACAACGCTTGGAACTCAGCATATGCATCCGCTACAAGAGCTGGTAGCAGCATACTAAACTCAGTTCCAAATGCTCTCAATAGCATGATGGGCATGAATCAATCACCATCACAACAAGTTGAGATCAATTTGCACCCAGATGCTAAGAAGCTAATAACTGCTGCAGTTAAGAATGGCACCGCTGGATTTAATAATGGCCAAGTTCCACCGAACAGACAACCTACTAGAAATAATTAAACTTAATAATTATGCCTATTACTCCCTACACTATTAATGCCAACAGCTCAACAACCCCAATCCCACCGTTCCCACCAAATGTACCAGAAGCAGCACAGTTTACAGATTTAACCAATGGAAATGTTTATCTTTTCCCATTCAACATTAATTCGTTAAACTTTAACTACCAGTTGAATACGCAAAGCTACAGTACGCTGGGCGGACGTGTTACACAGATTCTGTCTGTGCAAATAACTACATTAACAGTTCAAGGTGAAGCTGGTAGCAGACAAAACCTTATTAACCTATACAACGCATTCACTAATATGCAAGACAACCAGAACTCATTAAAATCACCAATGAAGTTTGATGTGCCCAGCAGAGGTCTGTCTTTTAATGTATGGTTGGAAAACTTTCAAAAGGGTTGGGGTGTCACCACCGTAGCATACGAGTACCAATTTATGCTTGAAGTAGACCAAGACCTAACAGGTTTAGTAACGCAATCAGCAACTTCAAACGCTTTGAATCATTTAGTTAACAATGATGATGGTCAGATTGGTTTCAGCGGAGAGTGGACAGGTCTGTCTACAACCGCTGCAAACTTCCAATATGTAGACATTCAGAACGCTATCAAGAGCGGTGCTCTTGTACCTAATACTCCATCTACTAGCACAGGTCCATGATTATGAATAAGAATATGATTGTTAACCCAGCAAACAACACTGCGGCAAATTGCAGAGTATCAGGCCCCATACTGTACCCGGGCATGCAACTAACTAGCTTCAACGGATTCGCTTGGAGTGATAAGATGGGTATGATCCATGAAGTAAAGAATCAACCTACTACTCAACAAGGATGGCAACAATGGCTGGGAACGCAACAGTAACACTGTACCCAGCAAACGTTCCAACTACGTTTGAAATATGGGTGCAGAACGTATCAACAAGCTCACAGAATGAATTTGCTAACTCACAAGTCCGTGCTGGCATGTCATGGAACCCCATTAGACGTGCAGAACAGTTCTTTAACTTTACTGCTGTCTGGCCGTTGATTTCTGTACCTGACTTGAACGCAAAAAGAGACATAGGTTTTGAAGATGTTGATCCTTCTAATGGATTTAGAAAGATGAATCTTTTCCAAGACACAATCTATGCTCACTATAACTCGATAGCACAAGGGTCGACTACTCAGCCAATGACGCTGACCTACTATAACAACACTGATCCAGGTTCACCGTTGTTTAATACCTTGATTAGCAAAACAGCTATTACAGGTATGCCAACAACATACCAAGGCTTTATAAAATCGGTAGAAAAACAATATGTTCGTTTTCAGAATATGTTTGTAACTAGCTACCAAATGAATATAATTAACCCTAACACAGCAAACACTGCACCTTCACAAATAACCAATAACGTTAGCTACGCACCTACTGCAAAAGATCAGCAGAGATATGGCAACGGATGGTTGTTGATGACTGGTAGCGGTGGCCTTGCAACAAACGCAGCGAGCATATCAGGATTGCCATCAAATGGGGCTTAACGATTACTTAGGACAATCAGGAACGTTTATCTACTCACCCGACATCAGTGTCGCTGTGAGCACGATAGACAACGGCATTATAGATATCTCGAACGACATCATTAATTTTACCTTAGACAGAGAAATCAACCAAGTAAGCACGTTCACTGCTACACTGAATAATCCAGGCAGAAAATACGTACTGCAAAATCAAAATGGTAATCGTTTGATTAGCACGATGGATAGAATCACAGTGTTCTTAAAGAGAACGAACTGGGTTCAATGCTTTACTGGTTATATTACATACGCACCATTGCTGACGTTACAGCCAGTGCCAGTTACTATTACTGCTAACTGCACACTTCGCATCCTTCAGGTCACCTATTGGGATGACACACTTATTGCTTACCAGCAGTTGCTGCTAAATGCGACTGACCAGGCAGCAGTTGGATCAGCGGCTACAGTTACAGATGGTGGTGTTGGCCAAGCAGTGGTTAATGTTTTGTATAAGGTTTGTGGATGGAACCCTAACGCCATTCACATTCAAAGCCTTCCTCCTAACTTCATTAGTTTTGCTGCTGAAACATATATTCAACAGTTGTCTAGCGGTGACTTGGATCAAAACGCCATCGCTGAGCTCAGCCAGATACTTAGTGTTAAAGGTATCTCTAGCGGTAATAGTGTGCAAACTGGTGGTTATGCATACGGTTCAACAGAAACGCTTAATAATTCTAAAGCACCAACAGGTACTTCTGTAACTGCATCAAAAGCAGTGCCGTTTATAACTTCTCCTATTGCTGGTGGCAAACAAAATCACCCAGGGCCAAACACATTAAATCCTGTAAACCAAAAACTTATAGAAGAAGACATTTATTATTGCTCAGCCCCATGGTCTTACCTGCAATACCAAATTACCCCTAGCCTTACACCTTCCGGCAGACAAAGCTATCAAAAGATACAAGACCAAGCTAAATCATGGCTAGCAGATAACTGGTCAACTGGAAATAATGACGGTCGTTTGCTTGTTGTGTACAACCAAAAGACTGATAATGCTGTCGCCGTAAGAGCGACAAGCATCCCACAGGTGCCTAACACATCAGCAAATGGCTATGCAGTTTATGACGACAAAGCAGATTATTTTCAACTGCACCCAAGCGTTGTGGCTTACTTAAACGGTACGGTATCAGAGCCATCTAAGTGGAATAGAACAGATGACCCTGGAGCTTCTTACGTAAGCTTCTCGTGGGCAGACATGAACAAGATCAACACAGCTGGTGTTATACCAAGTCCAAGTACAACGGTGCTCAGTGGTATTGCTGGTGTTGCCAATCCAAATATTGGCGACTCATCTGACCCGTTGGTTATTACTGGTGTTCTCCAAACTCTTGTAAGCAACCTGTTGGGGCAAGTAGGTGACAAATACACAGAAAATACTGCGCCAAAACTAGGTTACACAAGAGATAACCCAGGCAAACCAGGAACGGGAACAGGATCGTTTGACTGCTCGGGTCTTGCATGGTGGGGGTACTCAACGATTGGTATTCATCTAGGTGGTACCAAACACGCTGGTACTACATGGTCAGAATGCGGGCCAGTAGATGGTAGCCAAGCTGATAAGTATGGTGCATGGACACCAAACACTCAACAACCAGCTTTGGGAGACCTTGTTTTCTGGGAAGTAACCGGAGATAGCGGAAGTGCGCCACAGCACGTATCTATTCTCATTACTAATTTTGGTGATCCAGGGCCACAAGGCACGCATTTTGCTGGTACTCGTGGCGATCCTGATGTTGCTTACTTGATTGAAGCATCTCATGGTGGTTCTAGTAGTGCTGATCAAAATCCATCGTATGGTGATCCTGTTTATTACAACAGCAATAACCTTGGACCCAACGTTCAGCAAATTAGATGGAGTTCTATCGCCAATGGTAAATGGTTGCCATGGGGGATGAGAGTTATTGGATATCGTAGTCCTATTACTTTGCACCCTAGTTGGACCAGTGCACAACTTCAGCAGCTTTCAATAACTTCTTCGTCGTTAGATAACATTCAGGCAGTTGGTACTAGCACTGGTACAAACCCATCCACCACTGCACCTGGGCAGAGCAACCCCAACAATCCATCTAATCCAACAGGAACAGCGAGCTCGAGCACGCTTAATCCCACAGTTGGCACTGCTTCGGGCACTCAACAACAAAGAGTTTCCTCAACGTTTGCTGGTGCATATAGCAACCTTATGCAGCCACCGCAGTTTGACGTTAGAGCCTCAATGCTAGCTGGTACGCCAAGAGCATTTTTGCTTGACAAACCTGTCATGAATGACATTTCTCAGATCATGGGTGCTGGTTTGCGTTCATACCAGAGCGCACCAAATGGTGACTTTGTTGCTTGGTTCCCTGATTATTACGGTGTATATGGCACAGACCCTGTTATGGAAATTAGCCCAGTGGAGATTCTGGATTTCCAGATCTATCATGATGACAACCAGTTGACTACCCACGTCGGTGTTGTAGGTGACACAAACGGTATTGGTTCTCAAGTTAGCTCAGCTGACTACCTAAACACCAACGGTATCGTTAGCATCCAGGATGGCACCACTGCACAGATGTTGTTTGGTAAGCAAAGCCCCAATAGTAAAGCAAAAGGTAAAGCCAAAAAGAATGACAAGAATGGTGCTATGAACAACTTATCTGCATTGTCATTCTTGGGTAAGTATGGCATGAGACCTTTGGTCCAAGAGCAGCAGATGATTCACAGTACAACTCTTGAATATATGTATGCTCTGTACACATTTATGAACCAATGGGGTAACCAGTTCGCAAGCAATGTTACCTTTACGTTCATGCCGGAGTTATACCCAGGCATGAGAATCTCAATAACCATGCCAAATGGCACCAACGTCCCAGACCAGTACAACTTCTATGTCACAGCAGTCACACACACCGGAGACTTTACAGGTGGTTTCACCACACAAGCAACTTTGACTGCGCCAATGGCCAATGGAAATATTATGCACTACGGATTGGATCTGGCATAATGAGCGTTTCAGGAAAGCAATACGATCCTAACAGTGGCGTTCGTCGAGTTATATTGACGACATACCCGGAGCTTCACCCGTTTAGCAAGGTACAGGGCGCACCACAGAATTACTACTGTAAAGCAGTAGATATGAAAGGTTTTCAGATCGAGGTTGACCTCCAGGCATACCCAGCTGGTGTAACTCTTGATCAGATTGAACCAAACCAGGTGTGGTGGGTAGAAAAGCGCACATCTTTGTACCGTTTGTACCTATACGCTGGCACGTACAACCCACAAACGCGTCAGATCGATAGCACAGGTTTGTTGCCTAATGATACAACTGCTAAGTATTACGCTAATTACTACAGCACTGTAACCCAAACAGCCCCTTTAGCTAATACACCATATGCGACTACCTATAACGCAACATCAGATGCTAATGGTTTCAGTGTAGACTCTACGGGTAGTAAAATTACAGCACAGTATGCAGGTACATACCAATTTGTTTTTACAGCACAAGTAATCAACTACAACTCTTCTGGTTCTGCTACAAATAATCTTTCTTTCTGGTCTAGAATGAATGGTATTGATGTACCCTGGAGTGCCGGTGAGTACACAGTTTTTTCTAAAGGTGGTGGAGTTACTCCAGGCCTTGTAGTAGGTTGGAATTTTATTACAGAAATGAATGCTGGAGATTACGTTCAATTAATGTGGGGTGTAGATAACTCCAGTAACTATCTACAACTTGTAGCTCAACCAAGCCCTCCATATGGTCCAGCAATACCATCTGTAACAATTACAGCACAGCAAATATAATGTACTACAACCTTTATTTTGCATAAGATATTATGAAGACTATTACAGTTAGCAACGGTGACATACAACTAAGCAATGGTAAGATCCAGTTTTCATATGGTTCAGACAAGCTAGTTCAAGACATACAAAGATGGTTGACTGAGCCATTGGGTACTGGATTCACAACACCTGGTTTTGGTAGCCTTTTGCCCGGCATGATTGGCCAAGGGCAAAGTAGCTCAACAATAACTAATGTTACTAGCGAAATTAATAGAGTATTGCAGCTTTACCAGGGCCAACAGATTCAAAGCCTACAGCAGTCGCAGAATACCGGTCAGCTTGCTTACTGGAACAAAAGCGAAATCATTCAAAACATCGCTTCAGTAAACGTTAGTATACAAAACACAACAGTCTATGCTAATATAAGTTTATTGACTTTAGCAAATAGCACAGTTAATCTTTCTGTGCTTATTAACAAAAATGGAGTTAACGTAAATGGCTGATACAACAGGAGTGCTAGCTAGGCTTCAGGCCGCCCTTTCTGTCTACGACCCAACCTGGGACGTTAGCGTAGGAAGCGCAACGTACAAGATCCTTGAATCAGTTGCACAAGAAATCGCTATTGCTAATAATAACTCTGTCCTGCAGTCATACAGCTATGACATTACAACCAAGGCTGGTTCTGATCTTGACTCGTTTACCAGCCTGTTCGGTGTGTACAGACAGCTTGGTAAAAGAGCAACTGGTATTGTAACTTTTAACATTGGTGCAGCAACCAACTCAGTTATTGACATCCCAATTGGTACGCAGGTTGCTGTCCCAATTGGCAATGGTTACACATCAGCCATCTATTTTTCTACGATTACACCCGCTATCATTGGTATTGGTGATACTTCTGTAGACGTTCCAGTTTCTTGTACGATCGCTGGCATCGTTGGTAATGTTCCAGCTGGTGCAATCACCACACTTGTAAGCAGCCTTATGAGCGTTACTTCGGTGACCAATTCTAACCAAACTTCTGGTGGGCTTGAGCCAGAGAGCGATACAGCACTAAGAGCAAGATGGCAAAATACAGCATTTAGCAACACAACTGGTACATACGGCAAGTACAACCTTACAGCACAGCAGAACCCCAACGTAAATCTTGTTAACACAGTTGGAACTCAGATGTATTACAGCGAGCAGTTGCAAGTTTTAGCTTCTGTCAGTGGCACTGGTCCAGCAACCTTCTGTTACGTTGCTTACAGCGGTATGACAGTGAACACTAGCTCAGGAACTGTTACGTACTCAGGTGCGCCAACCGTTGTTGCTTACAGTGGTTTCTCTTCAGGTGCAAGCAGCACTGCCGTTGCCTCTGGCCTCCAAGCCCTGCTCAGCGGTATAGCACCGTCATACTACATTACTATATCTTCAACAAATCCATCGAACACTATTACGAACGGCTTCAGCCTTTCTTACAGCAATACTAGCCCGTACCGTTTGATCCTTGGTAGTGGTAATACGATTCCTGGTAACAGCGTTACAACTAGCGGTGTTACTACCATCAGCGGTACGTCATTCACCACGTATGTCCAAAGTGCTAACCCAGACATCGGTGTGTCGGGAACGATGTCTTACAATGGTGCATTCAATGGGGCACTGTACCCTGAAGGCAATGAGCTCGTTGGTGTAAACCTTAACTCATTTAATCAAGCTACGTTTGCTCTTACAACTGATTATGTTTACCCAAACAACCCAACGCCTCAGTTGACTATTAACTTGCCAAACGGCAGCAATAATTCAGCAATGTTTGTTGGTAGCAACATCCAAGTTATTTCTGAGTACATTCCTGCTTGCAGCAGATCTACTTCAGTTGCTAGCGGTAATTATGTTGATATTTTTATCAATGGTACAACATCTTCATCGGCATACGAACAAGCAGTGTTCAACCCATCTTTTACACTGTCGTCAGGCAACAGCAACCCCATGCTGAATACGGTGAACTATACAGTTGCTAGCGGTAACGTTGCTGCAACTATCACCGGTACAACAGGTGATTACTATGTGCCATTGGATGTGCAACCAGTGATTAACTTCCCATCACAGTTGAACTTGTCTACCAGTGGTGTAGCGGATACATTCTTCTTGTTCAACAACACAACTGGTAGCGGTTACACATACCCAATTGCTTTGAACAAGTATCCATATGTTGTTTTTTCTGGGACAGCAGCTAGTGGAACAAACTTTATTTCTGTAAACAACGCCAGTGGCTTTCTTTACCCAGGTTTGGCTTTGGCCAGCGGTATTGCGACATCAGGAACGCAGTACTTTATTAGCAGTGTAAGTAGCAGCGGTGTGTATCTGAACCAAACTGTTTCAAACAATGGTGCCCCCACAACTACTACTTTCAGCGGTAAAGCAATAGCGTATCCAATCTATGACACCACGGATAATAAGAATAGTACCCTACAAACCACAGCAATTGCTATTGACTCGACTACGCCACCAAACGGTTGGCCATCTTTGCCAACGAATGCATCTGTTGTTACATACAACCATGGGTACAATAGCGACGTCGTATCTGTTGGAACACTAATTCAACAGAGTAGACCTTTTGGTACTAATACTCTTGTGCATCAAGCTAGTTTCATACCGCTAATAATCAATGCAAATATTGTGTTTAGTAGCAACTACACACCAAGCATTGTTCAAACAAATATTAGCAACCAATTGAGCAACTACTTTGGTAATTTTAACTATCTGGGCACAATTTCTTTCAATGCAATCGCCAACCAGATTCTTTCTGCCCCAGGCGTTGCTAACGTAAAAATCACTAGCATCAACACAACATCTGTTGATGGTACTATCGTTAACACATTCGCTAAGGATTTTATCCTTGCAAGCAATCAGCTGCCATCACTTTACAACGTTGTATACACAGTCAAGGGAGCTAGTACTTTCTAATGGCTGGTAATAACTTCCCCGTACAGCTGCACTCTACCTTCTTCAAGAAGGTAAGTAATTTCCCAGTTGATATCTACAACTTCAATGACGGTGATAATTTAACCACATTGATGCAGATACTTTTGGGTAACAGTGGTACAGGCCAGCTTAGAAACATCCAAACAGCAGCAAGAATTACACAAGAGATTCTTGAGTTTAGCGACCTAGATCAAATTTTGGGCACTTTGCTTAATGTCAGCAGAGTATCATCAGAAGTGTATAGCTTTCCTACCAATCCTTTTATTGATCAACTGACTAGCTCTCAATGGCAAGAGATCATTACTAAAGACGCTAGTTACAGAGAAAGACTACTGGGTGCAGCTGAAAGCTACCAGCTTGGCCCAAATCTTTGGGGTCTTCTTACCCTCTGCGAAGCACTAACACAAACCAAGTTTTATGCAGTAGAGTCATGGAGAACGCCCGGTTACGGCAGAACCGGTCTTAATCCAGCTAGAGAAATTGTATTTATCCCATTGCTTGACAGTGCTACTGCTAGTGGATTCTTTTCTTTTAATCAGTACCAAAAGCAAACGATCCTTAATACAATGCAAAACCTTTTGCCAATGAACTACCAAGTTAGTTTTGGCAGCCCAATACAGACGTTTACACAAGTATCTGGTTCGTACACAACAGCAAGCGGTTACTCAGAATCATATTACCTTCAGCCAACAGTAACAACTTCTACCGTTAATTCACCTTCTAATATCCAGCTTGGCAGTGCAACTAGATATTGGATTAAGAACAACAATCAAAATGTTGCACCAAACTTTGCACACCTTCAAACAGAAGAAACTTCTATTGACTTGACAGGAAATATTATTTCTGTCACTAGTACTTCTGACACGACTGGCAACTTAGTGTTTAGCGTTGCCCCTCCTTCTATAACTGTTACATCAACAATATATGGTGGACAATAATGCCTATCCTGCCCAACACATCTAACCCACTAAAGCAATACGTAACAGCGGGAAGCCCACCGCCATTGACAGTTGATGGGCTTGTATACAGCAGCATCTATGCAAATACTGGTGTTGTTGACTCGCTTACCAATACCAACACTACTGGCTATACAGACCCAAATTTTAATACGCTTAGCCAGTCAAATGCTTCTACCACTTTTGACAAATACCAAACAGGTCAATGGTTCTCGAGCACTGATTTTGGTGGGCCAAACAGCGCACCAATTGTTATCACGTACAGCCTTGTAAACACAACGTATTATAATTTAATTAGTTTTGCAGCACTCAACGTACCCTGTTTTATTGAATTGCTTGATCAAAACTTGAATGCTTTGCCAGGATCATCAACGTTTATTGTGCCTGGCGGTAGCGACATCTTTACTACGACTGATTGGTTAAACCTTCAATACAGTGCACCGAGTACGTTGACTGGCGTTACGAGCATTAACCTGCGCATTACTCGCAATAAGACCGTTCAAGTTAATAACCCAATCTATGGTCTTGCTGACGTAGCTTATTCTGTTGGCCTTAAGGGTTTTAGAATCAAGCTAAACGTCCAAAGCATTACAGACATCCCATCTGCAGTCGTTAGTGGAACAACAAGCATCGTTACACAAAACAAATGGGGGCTTGTAGAAAGTTATTCTTACCAAAAGAATGCTGTATCTAACATCTTTTCCAATAATTCATCGTATTGGAAGAGTGGACCTCAGCCAGTAGCTGATGCTGTTGTTTTCTTCTATGCACAGGTTAGCGACCCCAACACTACAGCAATAAATCGCCTGTATATTGACCCTATCTATAGTGGTTGCAAATTTAATATCTACTACACAACTGCATCAACTTCAGGGAATACTATTGATCCAGGAAACTTTACGTGGACTCCTATCAATAGAGACTTTACCCTTAGGAAGGGTATATACGATATCCCCACCATCAACTGTACGTACCTAAAGTTTGAGTTCACTCAACTCATTCCTGAAGTATATGACTTGCCGTTTGACTCTATTCAACGAACAATCAATGTTTTCCCGCTGGACGTAGAAAATTTTTATCAGTCTCTTGAAAACAGCATTATAGACGCTAATTCTGTAAAGTACTCAACACTTACAAGTAAGATGGCTAACCAAACCGGTAATAATGGACTAAACATCTCAACACGTTTTGGTGTTTCTTCTAGCACAATGGCAAATAAGAACACATGGCCTAGTATCGGTGCACTTAACCAATCACAACTTGGTGCAGCTGTGACACAAGGCTTGAACAGTTCTTCGCAGATTATTGATCCAAGTAAAAGCTATAAGTTACTTGATCAGAATGGTAACTATAACGGGTCTACTTACACGCAATTCCTTCAAAGAAGATTCCCATACGCTGAGCAACACAGCTATAACCAGATCAACATAAACCAAACATGGCACCAAGCATATTTTACTGGCATACGTTATCTTACGTTCTTTTTTGAAAACACTTATGATGACCTGCGCGGTACGCCGTACAACCTTTTTGCTAAGAACGGAACAAACAGTGGTTTTTCCACACAAGATGTAAATTATGTAGGTCTTAATCTAGATGACACTGCAACAACCCCATGGTTCTCAACCATTGATTCGTTTAAAAGCTTTAACATAGGTGGTCTTACAACCGACTGGAGAAGCTTCCTCACGCAGGGCAACCCAATTTCGTTAGACAACACTCTAATGAACAACCTCAACTCTGCACAGCTTGCTAGCATGCAGATCTATTCAACACTAACCAAATATGGATCGCTTGGTAAGTCTACGGTATATACAGTTAGCGGTATATCAGGTACACAATATGGTCTAAAATCAGCACCATATCAATACGGCAACAACATCATGAATTACTATGATGCCAATTTTATACCTGTATCAGGTTCTCTCAACTGGAAACCTGTAGGATCAACTAATGTTACTAGCACCGCTGTTGCTTGGGTTAGCGGTACGGCCAGCGGCACAGTTAGCGGTATAACCGTATCCGGTGGATCAAATGCTGCAACGTATAACTTCACTATCCCCACTGTTTATACGCCCAGTGGTTCTACAGCTTGGACTGTTCAGCTTGGATCGCAAGCTTACGGTACTGTTGGTTACGCTTCATATGCACCAGGTAGCGGTGTAAACTACTACTTCCTTGCGACGTTGCAGTCTTCTGGTATAACAAACGTGTCAATGTACACACAATTTATCAATGCAACAACCAGTGGAGTAATTCCAGGGACTACCGTGTCCGGTGGTCTAGTGCAGTTAAACAATACTGTATCGGGTCTGGTTACGATCACAGGAACTAACTACACAGTTAGTGGCCTACCCAGCAATACTATTCAAGTTGTTCTTAGCGGTAGTGCCAACAATGTTCCTTATCAGGTATATGAAGCAGGTGTTTTTCAGTCGCCAACATCAACATGGGTAACACCATCTGACAGAACAAAGATGCGTGTAAGTGGTGCTGTCAGAGTGTTCTTGCCAGGTACAAACAAAGGCACATATAGAGCAAGTCTTTATGGAGTTGACACATACGGCAACACCACTGAGATAGCGTATAAGACCTACGGGTCCTTTAACATGCCATTGAATACGTGGTTCGATATTGAACTACAATCGTACACAACATATGACTACGTATCGTTCTATACACAACTTATCCAGACAAACACATCTGTACAAGAGATAATCTACGTTAGTATGATCGCACCGTTCTATCACCCAGTTAGATATGAGTTCGCCACCACTAGCGGTGGTACAGGTGGTTGGTATCCAATCGTCGAAGGTGTGAACAACCCCAATTACTTCATCTCAACAACATCAGGTCTGACTGCCAGCGGTATCCAAATCCGTATGACAGCACTGGATCCAAATGTTTTTATCTCAGGCGTAAGTGTTGTGCCAAACTACAAGCAGAACCCTTACTATGCCAACCTTGATATAGACTACCAAGGCAGTAGCAAAACAAACGAGAACGATTCACGTCAAAACATTGAGCTCAAGCCGTTCTTTCAGCTCAATCAAAACATTTACCCAACAGCGTTCTCAATCAAGAATGTAGCCGGTACTGTCATCTCCTACCAGGCGGATTGACCCCTACGCATTAATATGCTAGTGTGTATGTATGGCTATGGACAACGGTGTATACGTACAGAAGAGCGAGCTTTTAAACGGCGTGCTCCGTTACAGTTCGCTTGACGGAAGCATTAGCAGGTCAAACCTACTCGACGCTTATGGTACTTTGCGCAATCGCGACAGAATACATGAGTTTCAGCGGTATGTAAAAGACTGTGATTACCAATTTGTCTTTGAAGATGAAGAGGCAGAGCGCCTGCACAACGAACTGCTTCAATGCAGCGCAGAACCCTACGAGGTAAATAGCCCCTTCTTGACTGATCACCAGCTCTTTCCCTTCCAGCACGTTGGATTGAACTACGTGTGGAAACAGATGCACTCAGACAACCCAAGAGTGTTGGTACAGTGGGACACCGGAGCTGGCAAGACGCTGCTTAGCTGCATGACTAGCCAGAAGCTCTTTGACAATGGCGACATCGACATCGTTCTGGTGTTCTGTAAAAAGATCAAACAATACGACTGGGAACAAGAGTTCCGTAGGATGACCTACCTTGATGTAGATCGTGTCAAAGAGAACATGACACGTGCCAAGCGTCACGCATTCTACAAGCAGACCAAGGCTCAAGTCCTGGTCATGAACTATGAGAAGGTACGTGATGGCAACAAAGTACCGAGAAAAAAACAACGTTCCTATGACCGCACTGATCTTCTCCAAGTGCTAGAATTGGTTAAAAACAAAAAAGTACTAATCATCATCGATGAAGCACAGAAGATCAACAGCGGTGTAAGCCTTCTTGGTGAAGGTTTCTTTCAGCTAATAAACAATCCAGATTCACAGACAAAAGCATTAGCATTAACCGCTACTCCATATACAACTAGCCCAATCAATATCCGTAACATCTTCTCAGTTATAGAACCAGAATTACCTGGTGTAAGCGACATGGATAGAGACATGTTCAAGAGAATGTACGGCAAAGAGTTCGGTTATTACAACGCTGGTTATTCACAAGAGCTTTATGTAAAAGAGTGGGATAGGGGTAAACTTCCACTGCTTGGCAAAAAACATGAGAACTGGACTCATATTGCTATGAAGAGTGACCCAATCATCGCTGCTCAGTTCCCAGAGAGTATGCCAAAAAAAATTGTGTTTGAGCTTTCTGACATTGACCGTGCTATTTACGATTGGGCAGAAGAGCAAGCTCAAATGAACTACAACCCAGACAACCAAGTGCTCAACTGGTCATATATTGACACGTTACGAATGCTGTGTAACACCTCTGAGGGGCTAAAGAACAGTGAAAGTAAGTTCGCACGTGAGATTGTTGATCAATTTGGCGATGATATCAGCATCAAAAACAGTGCCAAGTACCAGCTAATTGAGAGCAACCTCGAGGTGTACGCCGAAAGCGGCGATAAGGTTGTTCTGTTCACGTACTGGACCAATGGCACGCTGTTCCCATACTACGAAGCGTTGAAGGAAAAGTTTGGTGCTGACTTCCCCGTGCTCCCCATCTGGGGAGTTGGTATGGATAGTGATACAGTTACAAAGAACATCAGCACGTTCAACTCGACTAAGAGCCCTGCTATCCTTATCACATCAGACGTGGGTCAAGAGGGCCTAAACCTCTATGCACCCTACCTTTGGAACATTGAAGTACCTAGGACATATGCTGCATACAAGCAGCGTGCTAACCGCATCAACCGAGCAGACTCAAAATCAAAGGGTATCTCACACACCTGGATCTACAGAACTGTTGCGAGCAACACCATCGAAGAGCGAGTTGATGCTAAGGTGCTTAGAAGACGAGACGAAGCGGAAGCAATCCGTGGAGTAGTTGACGAGCACGTAGACATGTATGATACGATCGATATGACCCCACGAGGGTTCCTATTCTATAAGTAAAGGAGGTATCTATGGACCCAACCAAAGCGCATTTATAACCTTAGGATTGGAGAATCATGATAAAGAAAGCGATAACATCGTTAGTAGTATTTGCAAGTTTGTTTTTAACTGCCCACACAGCCTCAGCTACCACTAAGATTGTTCTTAGTGCAGCTACAATTGCCGAATGGCAGCGAGTAGCTATTTGCGAAGAGGGTGGGAATTGGAAGCATTTTAGTTATTGGTACCCAAATGCTCTGGGGATTGATAGACCAAACTGGATTCAGTTCGGGGGTAGCGTTACGAAAGTTAGCAGCAAGATTACACAAATTCTTGTAGCTGAACGGTTCATAAAGCACTATGCTATGAGCGTACCGGATCAATACGGTTGCCACGCATGGTAGAAAGAAGATAAAAATGGCTATTAATAAGTACGACCAGATCCACAGAGATATTATGGACCTGCTCCTAGGCGGAGAGATCCACAGTACACTGGTCGGCAAGCAAGTTACACTCGGCGGCTCTGAGGAAAGCACTACAAAGCAATCTGAAGAATTTGCAGAATACATTGTAAACCTGCTAAAAAAAGCAGAACAGTTTCGAAAGGACAATGTAAAAAAGAGCAGAAAGTAGCTTTAGACAGTGAAGAGGGCTGAACTCTATCGCCCCTTCCTGTAGGGCCTGGTCTTCCTCGGGGGTCGTAGTCGGCGTCAATGCCTTGACTCCCCCCGAGGCCCTACCAGATCTGCTAACATAAATATTATGGGAAGATCCTTAAATCTACAATGGCAAGATGAAGCTGCATGCAAAAGCATGTCCATCGAAAACTACGATGACTTTTATCCAGATAGGGGTAGGTCAGCAGAGAAGCAGCTCAATGGCATATGCAGCTCATGCCCAGTAAAAGATGATTGCTTAAACCACGCATTGAGCTATGAAAAATATGGCTATTGGGGTGGCACCAACGCTAAGCAACGTGATAAGATGCGCAAACAACTAGGCATAGAGTTGCTTGATATTGATTACGAATTCATCATGAAATACGCTGAAGAAAAAGCTAGAATTGAAGAAGCTATTCAGGCTAACAAAATGAAGCGTGGCCCTAAGGGTCCTAGAAAGAAGAAGGAAGTATGCGAATCGGACTTGTTGTCCCAGTTTTAAATAACTTTGATCAAGCTATCGACTTGATCTACTCAGCCAAGAGCAAGAATGATCTTAAGATCTACATCCGCCCTCAGTATCGCTACCAGGTTCCATTGGCAGCAGCTTGGAACAAGGGCATACGTGAAGCTATTGCGGATGGATGTGATGTAATCATTGTAAGCAATGATGATGCTATCTTTGCGCCTAACACCATTGATCGGTTGGCTGCAGAAACAATGGTTATGCAAGACAAGTTTGTTATGGCATTCCCAGTTGATGTTATGGATGAATTAGATGATCCATCAGACATCCTATTCGTAGAAGAAGAAAATTTTTCTGGAAGCAGCAACAAAGAGGACCAGAGCTTCTCTTGCTTTGCTATTCGGTCAAACTTCTTTGAATTGTGCGGTACGTTCGATGAGAACTTTGACCCTGCATGGTGGGAAGATGCTGACATGAAGTATCGCATCAAGCTACTAGGCTACACGACTCTTCAGACAAATGTGCCTTATGTACATCTCCGCCACCAGTCAACAAAGAAATTAACTTTGCCTTTGAACTCTATCAAAGCTGGAGAATATTACGTAAGAAAATGGGGAAGTGCTAAGAAAGACTTGCACGAACTATATAGAACCCCATATAATGATATTGAATTAAGTCCTAAAGACTGGAGATAGTTGTGAGCAAAATTAGAGTACTGGCATGGGGTGACTACGCATGTGGCACCGGTTTCGGAACGGTGATGAAGAACATCATGTCCGAGATTAATAACACTGGTAGCTATGACATCGATGTTGTTGGTGTTAACTATGATGGTGGTCCTTATGACACTGAAAAGTGGCCAGGTAGACTGTGGCCAGCTATTAGTGCATTGCGCACACAAGGACCATACGGGGACGTATTCGGTCGACAGGTGTTCTTGGACCTGCTTGCACAGGGTGACTATGACATCGTCTTTATTGTGCAAGACACGTTCATTGTTTTGCCTATTGTTCCTCAGATTCTTGAGCTGCAACGCAACAAGCCAAACACGTTCTCTACAATTTACTACTACCCATTTGACTGCACACCACGTGAAGAGTGGGTAACACAGTGTGTAGCAGCGTTCGACTATCCGGTTGCATACACTGAGTACGCAAAAAACGAAAGCCGTAGATTCATTGGCAACCTTGCTGACAAGCAACATGTAATCTACCACGGTACAAACACCAGCGACTTCTACCCAATCAGCAAGGCTGACCAGAAGATTGCTAAGGCAAACATTTTCCCTGCAGTTCAAGATAAGTTTGTTATCCTTAACGTGAACCGCAACCAGGGACGTAAGGATATCTCGCGCAGCCTTATGGTTATGCGTCGTTTGCTTGACATGGGTGTGGAAGATGCGTTCCTCTACATGCACATGCAGGAGACAGACTTTGGTGGTAGCGTTATCCAGATGGCTAGAACGATTGGCCTTGACCCTGCTAAGCACTATGCTGTGCCAGACCCACGTCAGTTTGGTGCACACAGTGGTTTCCCAATCGAGTTCCTTAACCAGATCTACAATGCAGCAGACGTTTACCTGACCACAACGCATGGTGAGGGTTGGGGTCTGAGCATTACCGAAGCAATGGCTACCAAGCTGCCTGTCGTTGCTCCCAACAACACATCAGTGCCTGAGATCCTGGGTGATGACCGTGGTTGGAGAATTAACAGTGGACACACGCCTAGTCATTGGATCATCAAGGAAAATGACAACGAGCGTATGCGTCCGTTGATGGATGTTGAAGAGGCTGCTAACACTATCAAGTACATCATGGACAACCCTGACGAAGCTGCTCGTCGTGCTGGCAATGCTTACGATTGGATTCAGAAGAATACTTGGGAAGAAATCTGCAAGCAGTGGATCAATGTCTTCAACAAGGCAACCAACAAGGCTCGTACGGCTCGCAAGTTTAAGGCACTGTAATGCCAAAGATAATTAGCATTACTCCGTTCTGGAACGAGGTGCACATTCTTGATCTTAGGATTGGCATCCTGGAAGGTGTTGTTGACCACTTCTACACGATAGAAGCTGACAAGACATTTACCTTCCATGATAAGCCGATGCTTGCCAGAACAGTTGTACACCCCAAGCACACAGTGGTAGAGATCAAGATGCCAGAAGATGTTAGTTTCTGGGGCCGTGACTCAAATTGGGGTCGTGACTACTACCAACGTGACTACAAGGTTGACTTGTCATCATATGATGATGATGACATCGTATTGATTACTGACCTTGATGAGGTGCCACGACCAGAGTCTCTCGAGTTCCTGCGAGACAACTTTGATCCAGAATTTTCTTATGCATTCCTTATGCTCACTCATCAGTACTACCTGAACAACCAGAACATTGGTGAAGGTTACATTGACAGAGCTAGAGCATACAGCGTTAAGCAGTATATGGATCCTGAGTTCCACCCATCGTATTCACGTTTTCACACTATTGCTGATATAATTATTCCAGAATCAGGATGGCACTGGACATACATTGGTGACCCGGAGTGTATTAAGGAAAAAATTGAAGCGTTTGCCCACAGTGAGTTCGACAACGATGAGACGAAGAGTCAGCTCCAAGAACGTATGGATAATAATCTTGACACGCTTGGTCGATCGTTTGAATTAAGAGTTGCCGAACTTGACACGGATTTCTACCCAAAGTATCTTAGAGAGAACAAAGATAAGTACGCTAAGTACATTAAGGAGTTACCATGACATTTGAAGAGTGGCTTGAGTATGGATTTAAGCAGGGCTATTGCAGCGAACAATTCTGCGACACCCACGACGGTCCACCCATGCATGAGAGCGAAGAACTAGCGTGGGAAGAAGGCAGTGATCCTTGCATGCATATGGTGCGTTTAGGGCAACCATCTGATTGGGATATCGGAGAATAGCAGTACGCCTCTGTAGCTCAGCGGAAGAGCAGCTGATTTGTAATCAGCAGGTCGGGAGTTCAAGTCTCTCCGGAGGCACTATGAATTTAAAACAAGCAGCAACAATCATGCTAGAGTTGTGTAAGATCCCAGCTGAACCAAAGCTGGTGGCAGCATTCAGCAACTACTCAGCGAATAGTATGTGGATCAAGTCTGTTCTTAAGGGAGCAGCACCAGCAGCAAACACTCTCAACAACCCGTACTACGAAGAAGCATTGAACGTGTTGCGTGAGAATGGAATTGATGTTAACATCTTTGACACCAACTAAAAGGAGTAAGTATGCATCACGAGACCTGGTGGACAATTCTCACTGATCCCAACCACCTCATTGCAGAAGCAATAGTAGGGTTTGTGGAAGAACTTCTCGTTCTTGGAATCGGCTATGCTCTTGGTCGCAAGAAACTTTGGCAAAAGATTCACAAGCAGTTCGATGAAGAGCACAACATCGAGCACTAGGATTGGCCCCAGTAGCTCAGTGGACAGAGCAGGTGGTTTCTACCCATCTGGCCGGGGGTTCGAATCCCTCCTGGGGTACGCAGTTAACAAGTAAGGAGAAATATGGGACGTAATAAACTGTACAGTAGCAGTAGCAAATATGACATACCATTTAGAGACAGCACAAGCACAGCTAAGTTAGGCAAGCAGCTTGTCAAACGCGCTGCATTGTTTACTGCTAGTTATGAAGCTGTAGCTATCAGCAAAGCCATGGAAAAGGTAAGCAAACAAAATAAAATGACAGAAGAAAATCAAGAAGCTATAGAAAGAAAAAACTTTGAGTTCCTATTGAAGGAGCAAGGGGTGGTATCTATCAAAGAAACTTTGAACTCTTTGTTGGAGTTACTAGTCACCAACAGTGTTGCAATTGATGATACACTGATAAACAACGCAACAACAATAATGGGTGCAATGGATTACCTATTACAACTAAAGGAAGAACACGAAAATGGAAATCAAGCTTAGTGTAAACATTGGGGCAACGCTCCAAGTAAAGAACTCACGAGGTGAGTGGGACTGGATTAAGCCAGAGGTTGGTTGTGAGATCAAGCTCGTTGACGGTGAAATTAAGGTAGAATCATTGCCTACGCAATTCGCTGTCATGTGGGATGAAGTCGTAGGACCTCAGTTTGCAGCTGTAGTCCAAGAGCTCATCAATGAACAGGCTCCAAAGCAGGAAGAAGTCGAAGAGGCTACGACCGAAGAGACTCTGGTTGAAGACGAGAAGCCAAACGTAGACGAGGATGACTATTACTAATGGGAGACTTTGACGATTTCGACGCTTTCGTAGAGAAGCACAAAATCAAGGACGACGAGATCGGCGCAGCATTCGCAGCCTGGATGTCAGGTGCTACTGGTTGGGACGGAAACTTTCAGAAGGTAGAAGAATGACAGTCGTCGCTGCAGCTGTTACAAAGAAGCATGGTGTCGCTCTTGTTAGCGACTCATCTCTAGAATCTCAAACCAAAGATAATGATGGTTACAGCAAGGTTTGGGTTGACAGCAGCATGAACATGGCTTTTGGTGGTGCTGGTGGTCTGAGAGAAATCCAGATCATCAAACACCACATGGAGTTGCCATACTATCCACCATATATGGACGTAGAAGTTTTCGTTGTTAAGGAAGTGGTACCACGCATGCGTGAAGCACTTAACGAACATGGTGCCAAGATGGAAAACTACGAGACTTCGTTCATTATTGCCTGGAAGAACACCCTGGTTACAATTGATGAAAGCTTTGCCGTGTTTACACCAACCAGTGGCCGGTATGCTATAGGATCAGGACAGAGCGAAGCGTTTGGCAGTCTAGGCAACGAAGGTCCTTGGACCAGAGAAGATGTCATAGAAGCTGCGCGACGTGCTACAATAACAGCACTGGGTGTTGGTGGTCCGTTGTGGGCAGTCGACACACGCAACCTAACCCCAGAACAAATACAATAACAGTAAGGATAAATCATGAAACAGAATTACATTATGCCACCAAAGAAGACACCAGCTACACCAAAGCTTCAGGAAGTAACTGAGCCTACGTATGGTGAGCCAACCAAAGCACCAACTCGTGCCGATACACGTCGTGCTTCTGGCACTGGTAACAACATTGCCGAAGCAGTAGAGACCATGGAGAAGCTCAACGAGGTCCTCTACATGAACGAGCTTGGTGAAGTACAGCCATTGTCTCCTGTACAGATCGACAACATCGCTGCTGAGTTTGTTGCAGTCCGTAAGGCCAAGGACATTGTTGAAGGCCGTGAGGCTGCTATCAAGAACTACTTGACCGAGGTCATCAACCTCAAGATCAGCATGGAAGGTGAAGACCCAGCAGCTACCAGTGGTTACCTCGTTAGCCCTGAGAATGGCGTCAAGCTTTCTAAGGAAGTCTCTGGTGGCAAGCTCACCGTTGACATCGACTTGCTCGAGCAGGTACTCGACGCTGACCAGTTCCGCTCAGTCGTTAACCTTGTTGAGACTCAGATCACCACTACTCGTCCTGACGGTAGCAAGGTGGTAGAAGTCAACAAAGCGTACGAGCTTAACGAAGAAGCACTCGAGAAGGAACTAAAGCTCGGCAACGTTGGTATGGAGCAGGTCGTCAAGGCAACCACCCCAGGTAAGGTTCGCTCAGCCTTCTATGTCCGAAGCCTCTAGGTATAAATTACCATTACGTGACGATGAGCCACTATTCTCAGTGGCTATGGCTGCAGCCTTCTTTGATGTGAGTGCTCACGCATTCAGACAGAAGGAACCATACTTCATTGGCTACAATGGTGAACCACTAGAGATCACTAGGACAAGCGGTGGTAGGCGTAGGTATAGTCTGAATGACATACTTAAAATAGCTCATGCTTTGCGTAGAGCTAATAAGATGACAGACAGACAACTTCGCCTTATAATATTGCGGGTAGATGCATTCAAAGAACCAGTGAAGAAGCATCGTAAGAAATACAGAAAAGGAAACAATCCATTATGAAGAAGTCAACACTGCTTCTATTCGATGGTCACAATGTATTCATTCGTAGCTTCAGTGGTTTGATGAGACAAGGGTTGAGTGCACCGGATGGTTCCGGAACATGGGGAGTGTTCGGTGCATTCAACGTAGTCTCTAGCCTTATCCGTAAGCATCAGCCATCGCATGTGATGATCGCTTTCGACAAGGGGCGTAGCGCCAAGCGTCTAGCAATCGACCCTGGGTACAAGGCTAACCGTGATAAAAAGCGTGAGAAGCCACAGCCCATGGAGAATGCTTTCTCTCAAGACTTTAAGCCACAGCTTGAATCATTCATGGCGCTATGTGCTATGAACGGTATTCCATACCTTCGGATCCAAGACGTAGAAGCTGACGACATCATTGCTACGGCTGCGCTTAGGTTCTCACCTGTCTTTGACAAGGTAGTTATCGTCAGCGCAGATCACGACTTACATCAGTTGATTAGGCCAAACATATTTGTCGTGAAGCCAAGCATTAGCTATAAAGACATCAACGAAGAGGTGTACGACACGTCGACTGTCATGGATGAGTGGGGTGTGGAACCTTGGAGACTGCCAGAGATTTGGTCTTTGATGGGAGATAAGGGTGACAATGTAAAGGGTATCCCAGGCATTGGCCCCAAGAAGGCAACCAAGCTCATAAGCGAGCACGGTGACTTGGACACAGTACTTAACCTTGATGATCCTAAGATCTCCGAGCATGTAGACACGGTTCGATTGGCTAAACGCCTCATCGAGCTAAGCATTGATGAAGATTTGCCGTTCCCACCACTGGGCAACTTGCAGTTCAATCCAGTAGCACCAGGAGATCCTGGGGCAAAAGACATCGAGCTGGCTTATGATGCCCTTGGGTTCGCACAAATTAAAGATCGTTGGAAGCACAGAAATCTGTGGGATGATGTCCCACACTTTGGTAAGAAGCTTAAATGAGCAGATGGATAATCAACCCTGAAGTCGATATGGTCAGCACGCTGGCACAGTACGGTCGATTCCTGGAAAATGATTATCGTATGATCATCGAGCATCTAATCATCCCACAGGTATTTGAAGAGTATACAGAGAAGACAAACCGCAAGTTTGTAATCGTAGGTGCTAAAGACAGTCCATGGATACTTGCTAAGAGTGCTTACTTGTGCCTAAAGCTTGCTGGTCCAGATAGTGTTGTGGTCAAGACACCGAACCTGGATGAAAGCTTTATGGTTCAAAACGTTCTCGAGTACCACGCCGATGATGTTCGCTACAAAGTATTTGTGTCACAGCATGACGAGATCAAGCTCAGCAACGAATGGCGAGAAGAGGTAGAAAACGCCACTGACATCATAGTGTTTGGCAGCAAGAACGCCATGGAAGCCTTCCGTGAATACGAGATGGTTGACCGTAGGGTGTGGGAGCACGGGTACCGTTTCAGCTTTGGCATTGTGCAAGAAGAACATCTCACCGCTAGCACCATAAACAATATTTGTTTTGATTTCTTTTCGTTCTACGGCGAAGGGAGCCTAGCTCCAAAGTTTTATTTTGTTGTTGGCAAGCTAAAAAAGAAGATAGCTAACCAGTTCAGTAAAAACATGAGAGCAATTTATGGTAGCTTGATTAAAGAGTACCGTGAGAAGCTGCCGCTTACCAGAAAAAGCGAGCTCACTGAGCAGATGATCAATAGTGATTATGCTGCAAAGTTTGTACGCATCAACGATTTGCATGACGATGAGCTGTTTGATACACTCTACGGAGACATTAGGCTGGTGCCCGTTGATGACATGGAAAGCGTTGAGAATTTCATCAACAAACATAGGGATAACATCAGCACCGTCGCCATTAACATTGACGACGATGTAAAGACTCTAGACCTACTAGAGGAAAAAATGATCGTAAGAATCTGTGACATTGGTAGTATGCAATTCCCAGATTTTTTTGAGCAGTACGACAACGTAGATGACTACAACATTTACGTTGGCGAAGAAGAAGAGGACATCGCTTCTATACAGGGCGATGATTTTATATAAGGAAGAGATATGTTGTTAGCAGATAAACGACGTTCAAACTATGTCAATATGATTGAACGGTGGTCTGATAGCACTCGCTTTAAAGTGTTCTTGACGATCGCTTTTTCAATAGGTGTTATTATCGTACTACCGTTGATCGTGTTGTTTAGTCCGTTCATAATTGCTTGGGATCTCGCGGGTGCTTTCATCCAGAAGATCAACAGCAAAGCACATGAAGAAAATAAGCTTGACTTCAGTGAGTTCTTGAACAAGACAAACAAGTGGGATAAGATTAATTTTGGGTTCAACTCCTGGAAAGATGAATAAATGGATAAGTTAGCACAGACCGGTGAAGTAATGTTTGAAAGAAACATTGCTATTATTGCGAGTAGAAAGCAAGAAGTACAAGTTTTCAGCGATGAATTCGTGTATGAAGGGTTCGTATGTGGCCTAGACGATGGATGGTTGCAGATATACGGCCACGAGGAGAACGACAGAGACAACACTGATACACAGTGGCGTTTCCTTCTCATCGGTAAGCACAAGATCTCAGCTGTTGGTCCGACAGGGCGTGGTTTGCACGACTATGATGACGTTACTAGAGAATGGATTACCAAGAAGATTCAGATCTTCTCGGATATTTGTGAAAAGTTCCTTGCAGCGAGAGGTATCAAGAGTGATAGAAGAGAAAAGCTTTGATGGTCCACTATCGAACTACGACGATGACAGCTATGACGAAGTCGTAGAGGTAGTACCAGCTCAGAGCAAAGAAGACCTTGTTAAGGAGCTCGACCTCACTAGGGCCGACACCAAAGAGTTGCTGATGTACTTTTGCACTAGGTTCAAAGAGACCCATGGGTACGACTACAACGTAGAATGGGTCAAAGAGATGGCTATACTTAAGTCCTTCAAGGAACGTTACGGTGCAGACTCGGGTCCAATGATTAAGCTCTTGTTCGATAAGCGCAAGGGTAAGGTCAACGACCAGGTGATGACAATCACAGCTTTTAGCAAGGGTAGTAAGTGGATTCAAGATACGCTGTATATTGAACTCCAGCAAGACAAGATCAAAGAAGAAAACCGACCAAGTTCAGAAGGGTTAATGAGTACAGATGACTTCCTTAAACGATTCGCTGTTTGATTGGCATAAAGACTACGTCAATCTTAAGTATGAGTTTCTAGACGACGACGAGATCGACTACCTAGAACAGAAGTACCCACAGTTTGAGTCATTCAATAAGCGTGGTTGCCCAACGTGTGAAGACCACACGTGCGGTGACTGCAAGACACAGCTCCAGTTGTACAAGCACTACCTGCGTGCAGGCATCGGCCTGAACTACCAGAAGCTTGACTGGACTGACTTCAACGGTGACGAGAAGGCATCCGACCTCGCTCGCATCTACCTGGGGCAGCACAAGGACTTTGTCAAGGGTGGCATGGGTCTCTTGTACCACGGCACATGGGGTACTGGTAAGACGTTGCTCACCAGTCTTATCGCCAAGGAGCTTGTCAAGCTGGGCTACAAGGTATACTTCGCCACGTTCACCCAAATGGTTGACGAGTTCACTCGTGGGTGGGGTAGCAACGATGACAAGGCACGCTTTGAGAGCAAAGTCGTTAAAAGCGACGTGTTCTTCTTGGACGACATTGGTAAGGAGTTCCGCACCAAGAACAACCTGAGCGAAGCAACCTTTGACCACGTGCTGCGTCAGCGTGCATTGGACAACCGCCCAACGTTCATCACCACAAACATGACGATTAACGAGTTGAACGAAGGGTATGGTAGTGCTATCTTCTCATTGCTCAAGGAACGCATGATTGTGCACGAGATGACTGGCATCGACTACCGTGAGTATGCAAGAGACCGAACGCTTGATGAAATCAAGAGTGGTTTAGTACGTAAGATTATCTAACAGAAAGTAAGAAGATGGACATTGAAAAGTCATTAGTAAAGCATTTTGCCGACCTCGAAAGCTTCAACGTAATCTGGAACAAGGGTATCCGTAGTGAGCACTTCTTTGACCCGGGTGTGCGTGAGATCTTCGACTACAGCCTTGACTACTACGTACGTAGCGAGTTCAAGCAGACAGTAGACCAGGACTTCCTGGAGACCAAGTTCGATGATTACTTTGCTCGGAACGAGTGGCCACAAGAGAGCTACCTGGTGGATGTTCTTGTGGAAGAGATGGTTGCTAAGTACCGCAAGGCAACCACGCAAAGCGTACTGCTCAAGGCAGCTAACGCACTAGACACTGACCCCGAGGAAGGCATTGCCATTGCGCTCAACAGCCTCTCAAAGATTCAGCACGACACTAGTACTCGTGAACGTATTGAAATCTATGGTGAGGGTTACGAACGCCGTGTGAACGACTACATCGATGAGATCGCTAACCCCATGCGAGACAAGAAGGGTATCTACCTGGGCTGGGACCAGCTCAATGACCACATGTATGGCATCCAGAAGGGTGAGCTTGCTGTGGTCGTAGGTATCCCCAACGTGGGTAAGTCGTGGGTGGGTTCAGTCATCGCTCTAGAAGCAGCACGCCGAAAGAACAAAGTGTACTTCGCATCACTGGAGCTCCGTAAGGAACTGACGTTGATGCGCTTGGACTGTCTCGCCAGTGGTGTACCATACAGTCGTTACGAGCGTGGCCAGCTGACACCGAATGAGCTCAAGCGTCTCAAGGAAGCACGTGAAGAGATCATGGAGTTCGGTGAGTACCTACTCATTGACTCGCCTAGCAAGAAGTCTGAGCGTAGTGTCATGGAGCTGTACTCCAAGGCTAAGCACTGGGGTGCTGACCTCATGGTCGGTGACCAGCTGTCGTGGATCACCAGCGAGAAAAACTTTGGTTCCTCAAGCAATTACCAGTCGCTCCAGATGGCTGAAGTTATCAACGACGTTGCGTCTACCAACCGTGAAATGGGCATGGCTTCTGTATGGCTAGCTCAGTTCAACCGTGAAGCAACCAAGAGCAAGAAGGGCCGTGGTGGTCTGGGCAACATTGGGCTAAGCTCTCAGGTCGAGCAGGTCGTTGACATTGCTCTGGGTATTGGTGCTACAGCTGAGATGAAGCGCCAAGAGGCCCTGGTCATGGACATCATGAAGTCTCGTCGTAGTGACCTCAAGTCATGGATGATGGGGTTCGAGTTGCGCGACCGTACCAGTTTGAGTATTGTTAGAGAGTACGAAGAAGCAAGTGGAGAGTAAGTATGCAAACATTCGTCCCGTACGCAGACTTTAAGGAGTCTGCTCGAGTACTAGACCGTCAACGTCTTGGTAAGCAGCGCGTAGAAACGTTGCAAGTCATGAAGGCGCTTAACGACCCCGCCTACGGCTGGAATAATCACCCAGCTGTAAAGATGTGGCGTGGTCACCGTGGAGCTTTGATGCAATACCAGCGTGCTATCTGCGATGAATGGACATCACGTGGCTACAAAGATACATGCCTTGAGAAGACAGAGGCTTTGGTAGTAGAAATCCCATCTTCAGAATGGGAGCAGCCAGCATGGCTAGGCAACTATGCACTGCACGAAAGTCACCGTAGCAACTTGACACGTAAAATGCCAGAGTGGTATGGTCAGTTCTGGGATGAGCCAAATGACCTTCCCTATGTATGGCCAGAGGAGGAACTGGTATGATTGTTTGTTCAGATTGTTTGCAACCTGTAGGGCTACACAAAGACACTAGTAACTATTACCATTTGCCGCCAATGAAAGATCACTGTGATGTGAGTTTTGTTTTCGGTCTCGACATTGGTAAAACTCCTAAGGGAACAGTCAAGATCATGAGAGAGATGGCAGAAGAAACCAACGAACTCTCAGAGCGCATTGATCGTGCCATCCTTTATCTAAAGAACAAAGACTATGATGATGCTCTTGCAGTGCTCCAAGACAACTGGGACGATTTAGAAGATGAGTAGATTCAAGGAGTTCAAATGACTCGTGAACAGTTACATGAGAAGCACCATCCACTCTTCCAGAACCAGGGTAGAGTTGGCGTAGTTAATTACTGTGTAGGGTGTAAAGGACCCAACGGCACACTGATCAATCTGTGGCCGTGTGATGTGATAAGGGCATTAGATGCTTAGGGTAAGACATTACAACGTTAGAAAGCGTCGTTACCCTGACATGACAAAGCGTTACGGCATTGTTTATGCAAAGCCTAGGCGCTTACCACGAAGCGTCGATATCTACGTACGCAACCACGTATGGTCATTCTGGTCGGAAAAGATAAAGAAAGCATGGGATTAATGATGCGTAAGAATGAACAAGGTTTCTGGGAGTGTAGACTACCCATCAACCCAATGAAGCACCCAAGTAAGCTGCATGAGCAGGCATTGAGCGACCTCAGCCCAAGAGACCGTGAGCTCATGGAAAACATTAAGGACGACTTGAAATGGCTGAAGGACAACTAAAGGAGATCTTCGCAGGTCTCGATGTTCACGTAGTACTCCAGGAGATGCTGGGCGTGGGTGAAATCGTGGAGAGTGGTGACGAATATATCCACTCATGCCCACTGCCCTTTGGCAACCACCGCAATGGGGATAAGAACCCCAGCGCAAGTCTTAACAAAGAAACACTACTCTTCAACTGCTTTACCTGCGGTGGTGGGTCAGTCATCTGGCTAGTCCAGCACTGCCTCGAAATCACCCGTGAAGAAGCAATCGCAATGCTCAAGAATGAGGTGATGGGGCTATCCCTCATTGCCATCGAAGACTTCATCAAGCGTCTAGAAAGCGTCTTTGAGCCCTGCCACCCAGAGAACCTGGAGATACCTGTCTACAGTGACACGCTACTCAAGCGGTGGGAAGGTACATGCGATTACTTGACCAACAGAGGGGTCTCAGAGGCCGTACAGCGGTCGATGCGCACGGGGGTGGAAACACGCTCCGAATTTTCAAAATCCTTGACAGGAGAGCATATGGTGACCCTCGATAGGGTCATCCTGCCACACTTCATGAACGGCAAGCTCGTAGGGTGGGTAGCTCGCAAGATTCAAGAGATCGATGGGGTTCCCAAGTACCGTAATTCCAAAGGGTTCCCACGTGGGGCATGGTTGTATAATTTGGACAACGCCCGTGCGTACGACGAGGTGTACGTTGTTGAGAGTCCTATGAGCGTGCTCGTGCTGAAGAGTAGAGGAATTGACAATGTGGTGGCCACGTTCGGCGCAAAGGTCGATAAACAGCAGCTCAACCTGCTCCGCAATTTTTCAAAGGTCAATGTCTTTATGGACGGTGATAACCCTGGTCGGATGGCGACGGAGCACATTACGCAAGAGCTACAAAATTATACAAAAATTGGTGTAATTTTGACACCGGACGACGAAGATCCTGCTACACTGTTGTCTGTGCCTAGCACAATAAGTTCTTTTGAGTACCAGTTACAGCACTGCTTGACTCGCAGTAGTTAGAGCTGCTACACTCATAAGAAGCAGTAACAAACACCAAAACCACAGCCCTAGGGCTTCTAACAGAAAGTAACTACAATGGCATTAGCAAAAGGCATGGCTGCCGTAAAGGCCAGTATCGAGCGTTCCCAGCAGGGTGGCTCGGGTCCTAAGACGTACGACCAGACCAACTGGTTCTACTGGACCGCAGGAGAGGCCAAGGCCCTCCGTTTCCTCACGGACTCAAACGACATCTTCGTTGTTCCAGTTCACGAGAATGTTCCTACGCACGACGGTAAGAAGAAGACATTTGTCTGCCGTTCGGTGTTCGACGCTGCTTGTGAGCTTTGCGCTCGTGAGAAGGGTGCCCCTGGTGCCTACCGTCGTGACGTGGGCTACGGCGTTGCCGTGCTCCGCGAAGAAGTAAAGGTTGACGGTAAGACCACTGGCTACCGTGACGTGACTTCAGAGTACACGGACACTGTTGACGGTAAGGTTGTCACCAAGAAGAAGCCGTACGTGGGTATTATTGCCCAGGGTATGCGCAACTTCTGGAACCAGATTGCTGTCATCTCGGAGAAGTACGGCTCACTGCGTGACCGTGAGATTGAGATCCTGCGACAGGGTGCCGGTACCGACACGACTTACATGGCGTTCGCTTTGCCCGAGAAGGAGATCGAGAACATCGACACTCGCTACGCAAAGTTCATGCCGGACGTCGAAGCGTTCCTCAACCGTATTGGTAGTGAAGAGTACTACCAGGCACAGCTGCACGGTATCGTGAAGCCTAAGGCCAACGGTGTTGCATCAAACAGCACCAACTCTTCTTTCAGCGATGACGACGAGTACGCTGAAGACGAGTACGTCTCTATTGATGAAGAGACGACTGCTGACCGCCTCAAGCGTAAGCTGGCTGCTCAGTAACAAGTTTGCTTAATACCCTCCTCAGGTAAGCAAATGACTGGTACACCCAGGGTGTTCTTGATGACACTCTGCACCCTGGGTGTGCTAGTCGACTATAGTAAGGACTCGTTATGACAGACAATCTTGTTCACCTTCACGTTCACACCGAGCACTCATTCTTGGACGGTCTCTCTACCGTCGATCAATTGGTCAACCGAGTGGTGGACCTTGGCCAAAGTGCAGTGGCCATTACCGACCACGGCGAATGCTCTGGTCACCTGCGCCTACAACACGCTGCCGATAAGGCTGGCATTAAACCCCTGTTCGGTATGGAGGGATACTTCACCGAGAACCGTTTCGACAAGAGCGGTAAGAAGGGTGAGAACTACGACCACATGACCATTGTGGCCATGAACGCCCAGGGACTAGAGAACCTCTGGGCACTCTCGAGCTTGGCGTACATCGAGGGTAGCTACTACTCTAACCCACGCTTTGACTGGGAACTCTTGCAGAAGTACAACGAGGGACTCATCGTCACTGGTGGCTGCATGGGTGGTTGCATTGGTAAGAGCCTCAAGGATGATGGCAACTACGAGAAGGCTGTGGAGCGCATTGGTCGTTACCAGGCCATCTTCGGTGACCGTTTTCACTTGGAGCTACACACTTACCTCGACCCTGAGAGCAACGAATGGAACTTGCGAGTGGCAGAGGCTGCCCTTGACTTCAGTGTTCCGATGATTACCGTGAGCGATGCTCACTACGCTAGCCCAGACCAGTGGTATGCCCATGAGCTGATGACCGCTGTGCAGATGGGTAAGACCATGAACGACCCCACACGGTTTAGCTATGGTCCTAACCAGCTGTGCATCTTCTCTGAGGAAGAGACCCGCAGCAGACTTAGTTATTTGCCCGAGAGCATCGTTGACCAAGCCATCAAGCGCACGTCAGAGATTGCGGACATGTGTGATGCTCGAGTGCCTGGTGCTCGTAAGATGCCGGTGTTCTACAACACTGCCAAGATGGACGAGCGCAAGCTCCGTGAGACTGCCGAGGAAGGCTTTGCTCGTAAGATCGTTGGCCAGGTGGCCGATGACCTGCTGCAGAAGTACCGTGACCGCCTTGAGTATGAGATGGATGTTATTATCACTCGTGGCTTCCCTGGTTACTTCCTAACCGTACAAGACATTATTAATTGGAGCAAGAATGAGAACTTATTGGTCGGCCCTAGTCGTGGTTCAGTTGGCGGTAGTCTGCTTGCTTATGTTATGGACATTACAGAAGTCGACCCTATCCCAAGTGGTCTCATTTTTGAGCGATTTCTTAATCCTGAACGCGTTTCTATGCCTGATATTGACATTGACATGCCAAAGGATGAGCGTATTCTGGTTCGTCAGTACCTTGAGCGTAAGTATGGCCGTTACAATATCGCTTCGATCGGGACGCTGAACACACTAGGACCCAAGCAGTCCATCCGTGATGCCTGCCGTGGCCTGGGCATTAACAAAGAAGACACCCAGCAGATGATTGACATCATCGACGACGACTGGAACATCAAGAACCGTGGAGCTGAATGGAAGGACGTAATGCGTCAGTACGGCTCAGAGTACTCCGTGTGGATGACTAGGTATCCCAAGCTGTTTGAGAATCTGCCTGAGTTTGTTAATCACATTCGCCACGCTAGTGCTCACGCTGCCGGTATTGTTGTCAGCAAGGACTCACTCATTGGTGCTATGCCGTTGAGATACAACCCTAGTAACGATGATATTAGAACACAGTTTGATATGGGAGACGTGGACGAACTTGGCTTCGTGAAGATCGACTTGCTTGGTCTGCGCACGCTGAGTACGCTCATGGTAGCCCTCGACCTGATTAAGGAGACCAACGGTGGCACCCTACCTTTCCGTCATTTCTACGAATGGAACTACGAGTGGGACAAGTATTACGACGACCCAGCTGTATGGGACTCCATCAGCACCGGTCACAATATTGGACTCTTCCAGATTGAGACAGGTTCCCTTAGAAGTTTGGTTAAGCGATTCCAGCCAAGAAGCATAGAAGACCTATGCACCATGATTGCTATCTACCGCCCTGGTATCACCAGAGCTGTGGACTCAGAGACAGGTTTGAACCTGCTCGAGATGTATATGCAAAAGCGTGAGGGAAAGCGCCCCGTAAAATTTAAACACCCACGACTTAGTGCAATACTAGGTGTATCGTACGGAAGCTTTGTTTACCAGGAACAGATCATGGAAACGTGTGTTGAGCTGGCTGGTTACACCATTGTTGAGACTGACCGTGTCCGTAAGGCAGTAGCTAAGTCCAACTACGAAGACATGAAGGACGAGGCTGAGATCTTTGTGCAGAAGTGCATTGAGAACGGCGTCGACAAGGCCACAGCTGAGTCAATTTTCGATGACATGCGTGCGTTTGGTATGTATGGTTTCAACAAGTCACACGGTTATGGCTACTCCATGCTCTCCTACTGGACTGCCTGGATGAAGCACTATTACCCACGTGAGTACATGACTGCTCTGTTCCGTACCAACCCAGCTGACAGCGTGGTGTACACCCGAGAAGCTCGACGCATGGGTATCGAGGTGCTTGGACCAGACATCAACGAAAGTGGTAGCAACTTCACCCTGACGAAGAACGGTAGCATCCGCTACGGTTTGAGCAGTGTCAAGTTCGTAGCTAACGCTGCAGCTGAGATTCACAAGCTTGGGCCGTACAAGAGCATGGATGAATTCGTTGCTCGAGTCCCGACACGACGCATCAACAAGCGTGTTATCATATCGATGATCCGTGCGGGTGTGTTTGATAGCATCTGTGGGGATTCAAAAACAGCACTATACGAGTACTGTAAGGACCGTAAGGAGTTCAAGAAGTATGTCAACACTACATGTCCTCCGGAATGCGCTTACTGCGCTGGACGTGATAACTATTTTGATTGTTATGCGATTAACGTGGAACACATCCTCGACCGTGGTGCCAACGAACAAGAGCTTCTGGGCACTATGGTTAGTATTGATCCTCTTGCTGACTACATAGAAGTCATCGAAGAAGAGCACAACTTTCCTGGAGAAAAGAAGATGTTTAAGGGTGAGAAGGCTATGCTCGGTGGTATAGTGACAATGATCAAACCATTGGTTACCAAGAAGGGTAAGAACCCAGGCTCAGAGATGTGCCAACTTTGGGTAGAATTGCCTATAATGTCTGTTGAAGAGGATGGATTGCTTGACGAAGAGAGCGAAGAGAGTTCTGCGAAAGATGAAAGCGTTCAAATCGTGGCGTTCCCCGATACCTATAAGAGAATCAGAGAAAGTCTTGAAGTCGGCACGCCAGTCCTGGTGGAAGTCGAGAGACTGAAAGACGGTCTGAGTCTTAGGAATCTTTTCCGACTTGACAAGCTAAAAGAAGCAGTGTAGTATCGTATGCAGTTAGAAGAGGAGGGCTTTATGGCCAAGATGAAAGAATGGCGTTGTCCCAAGTGCAAGGCAGAAGTCCAAGCACTTGCCAGCGCAGTAGCACACCGTTGCCCAAGCAACAAGAACACATTCACAGCATTTGAACAAGTAGAGGAGAAGAAATAATGAAGTACGCACGCCTAGAACACACCAAGATTGACCTGAACGCACACGAAGAAGGTGAGTGCCAGAGCCCTTATGCCTGTGCCATCCACAACCGTACTAACCACCACATGCGTCACTTCAAGCAGTTCTACCGCTTTGAACGTGGCATAATGGAGCGCATCTGTTCGCATGGTGTGGGCCACCCAGACCCAGATGACATCAAGACCATCAACGGTACGGACGATGGTGTTCACGGATGCGATGGCTGCTGTATCCGCTTTGCAACAGAAGAAGAATACCTAGATTCACAGAAGAACGGTGAGTAATGCGTATCGAGATCGAAATTGATCCAAGAACATATGCAAACATGATGCGTGATGCTGTATACTACAGAATAGATAACATCGAAGAATTTATCGAAACAAAATTGGAGGAGCTATATGGCTAAAGATGACAACCACCCATACGAAAAAGCACCATGGAAGGATCCATGGTACTCTAAGACATGCCCTTGTAAGGAATGCAAAACTAAAGAACGCTGCGGTAAGTGCAAGAAGGATAAGAGCATGAGCGTTCACCCAAGCGTGAAACCATTGGAAGAAAAAACACCTTTGCTTACCGTAGAAGAAGCCATTGAGTTGTATCGCAAGGCCAAGGCTGACAAGGTTACTATGGAGCTTGCTTTGCGTCATGCCCAGGCAAAGGTTATTGAAATCGAGGCAAAGACTATCTCGGCAGCCAAAGAAGAGAATCGTGCCAAGTTGACTCTGGAGCGTGCATTCGAGAATGAGGCACGTAAAAATGGCTAGAGGTACTGACGCTATTGACAAGCTCATCGCAGATCTAAACAAGTTCACACCAGAGGGATCAACCAAGCCGTTGGTCCTACGAGGTAACGACATCGAGAAGGTGAACGCTATCCCTTGCTTCACACCAGCACTAGCTTATTTGCTAGGCATTGGTGGTTGGCCTGAGGGGAAGCTCATCGAGTTCTTTGGTAAGGAGCACTCTGGTAAGACTTCGTTCGCCATCATGGCACTGAAGGACTGCTACGACTACTACAATGGCGAGAAGATGGTAGCTATCATCGACCTCGAGCACCGCTTTAACCCTGAGTGGGCAGAGAAGCTTGGTCTGAAGATCGATGAGAACCTCATTGTGGTACAGCCACCAGACGCCGAGACAGGCACTGACATGATGGTTGCCCTCATCAAGAGCAAGCAGATTGGTGCTATTGTCTGGGACTCCGTTGGTGCAGCAGCTACCAAGCACAGCATGCAGCAGCTCACAGACAAGAACGACAAGATGGGTGGCAACGCTGCAGTGATGAAGCGTAACGTCCAGACAGTTGCTCCTTTGGCTAACCTCTACGGTGTTACCTGCTTTTACCTGAATCAGCTCCGTGCTGACATGGATGGTTACAACCGTCCTATGACCCCAGGTGGTCACGCAGTCAAGCACGCAATGAGCGTACGTATCTACCTACGCCCAGGAAGTGATAAGTACTTTGACAAGATCAATGGCGAGAACACTCAGGTTGGCAATCCTATCGTTGTTAAAACGGTAAAGAATTCCTATGGACCTCCCTTCCGTGAGGGTTGGACTGACTTCTACAGTCAGCCATGTGCATTCCTGGATCACCCAGGCATTGACACACGTAGAGACCTCGCACGTATGGGTATTCTCCTGGGGGTAGCTAACCGTGCAGGAGCCTGGTTCACTTGGCGTTACATCAAGGCACAAGGCCGTGACGCTTTCTTTGAGTCGATCTGGAACAGCGGCATGGCAGACGAGTTCGAGGCAGAGATTATTGCTGCTATCAAGAAGGGCTCAGGTATTACAGAGGTTGAAGGCGATGAGTTCTTTGGCCGACCACTAACAGCAGACACAGATGATCTGCACGACCCGGAGGTATAACAATGCAAGTTGGAGATTCAGTAGTATCAGTATCGTCAGTTGGCACTATTGTTGGTGTAGCTAAGTCTGGTAACCCAGTCATTGAATGGTCTGGAACTTACTCAGAATTTGAAGAGGTGGCACCAGAAGACCTTATTGTTGTTGAGCTTCCTAAGCCAACCGAAGAGCTCGACCCATCAAAGGATGCAGAATGACTGACCACGAAGACGAGTACGAAGGCGTAACCCTATACGTTGATGCAGAAGGCTGGCCCGACAACCTCGCTGGTGTGCGTTTGTTAGAGCAGACAGCTATGCGCATGGAAGATGGTCGAGTCAAGATCATTGGTGACCCAGTGTGGAGTCTTGAGGCAAATGACTGAGTATGTCCCAAAGAAATCCACGTGCAAAAACTGCTACCGCAAGTTCGGTGAAAGAAGAGAAGTCTTACAAGGCGCCGATGGCACATGGGTTCACACCTTCAACAACGGTCAACACTACCCAGTCAAATGCAACATATGGGAGCAATGGGAAGCCGAACCTGATGACTGAGTTTGAAAAGGTTTTGCAGGAGATCTATGATCTTCATAGCAAAAAGCAATCTGATTACGGACGCCCAGAACAGGGGGACCCCTTTGCCAATGTACGTGCCAGCGAAGACTTTGGCATCCCTGGATGGCTGGGCGCCGTAATCAGAGCAAACGATAAGGTACGACGCATCCAGAAGTATGCACGTGGTGGTACCATGGTTAATGAGTCGGTAGAAGACTCGTTGCTTGACGCAGCTGTTTATTTTATGATAGCATTGTGTTTATTTAGGGAGCAAAATGGAATCAGCACGTGAGAACATTGCCAAGTGGGTTAAAGAGTTCAGAGCTCGCGACAAAGCACATACTATTTCTATTGATGTAGACTTCTCAGAAGAAGAGCATGCTTCAACGCTCAGAGCTGCTACCTCATTGGGTATGACTTTTGATGAGTATTGCAACTATGCTCTAGAGAAGGCTTTGTTATCTTATAAGTGCCCAACATGTTTGCAATACAGACCAGATAGATCAAAAATCTGTAAGTTCTGTGGGGAGATTGACTGATGAAGCGTAACCTTTGGAAGAAGATTGAACGTGAAGGAGACTGCTGGGTATGGACTGGCAGCACTGCCAACCGTGGCTACGGTAGCATCCACCACAACGGACGTAATGGTTATCTACCACACCGATTGGTGTGGGAACTGCTGCGTGGACCGATCCCTGATGGATTGGTACTTGACCACATGTGTCAGAACCGTCGTTGCGTAAACCCTAAGCATCTTGACCCAGTAACTAACCGAGTAAACATTCTTCGTGGTAAGAGTGTTGCTGCTCTTAACTTTATTAAGACTGAGTGTGTCAATGGCCATGCATTTGACAGCAAGAACACAAAGATTAGGAAGGATGGCACCCGATCATGTCGTCAGTGCGAGAGAGATCGTCTAAAGAAGTTTCGAGAAAACCAAAAGCTAAAAAAGCATCAGAGATAAAGAAAGCTTATAAAGAACTCAGAAAAGAGTTCAAAGCTTTGTCCAAGGAGAATAAAATCGTGGGTAGAAAATTAAACGCTGCTATACAGCAGGTGTATGCATTGAACGTAGAAGCATACACAAAGATCGAACACTCGCCCAGTGAGTTTAACAATGGCTATGCAGTTGGTCTTACTGAAGCTATGAAAGCTATGCGTGAAGTCGAGCGGGGTAGATACTTTAAGTTCCCGCTTCTTAATAAAAAGAAGAATAAGTAATGGAAACAGAAGGTTACTGGCGAAACGAATGTAGGAAGCTCCAAGATGAGCTCCGTCAGGTGTATCAACAGGTTAACTATTATGTTGTTGAGAATACAAAGCTACGTGAAGAAAACGTAGTGCTAAGAGAGCAGCTCAATGAACAATCCGTATAGCATCTGGGCTATAAAGTATGATGGTAAACGTATGCATGTAGAGTATGCTACACGGTTGCCACGTAAGTTAAAAAAACTTGCAAAGACTGTATTTGAAGCAATGGGAGATCGGCACGGAGATTTTGTTCTCGTTAGTCCAGGGTTTGGAGAGTTGACAGAGCAATGGGTAAGTACCAACAAAGATTTAGCCAACGTCAAGAGCGAGAGCTCGAAGAGCAGTGGCCCCTTGCCAAGCGAACAGTAGGCTCTGGCAACAAGTGGGAGAAGGGTGACCTTTCTACGCAAGAGCAACACATGGTGGAGTTCGTCATCGAAGCGAAGGCTACTCAGGCTGCATCGTTTAGTATTACAAAGAAGATCTGGGATGCCATTAAAGGTCATGCTCAGGATCGCAGCTGGCTAGCTAGACCTATTCTTGCTGTGCGTTTGTACGGTGCTACCGAGCAGGAAGCTGCTTGGGGTGGTACAATCTCACATACCCCTGAGACACTGCCAGTAGAATTAGATCTTATCTGTATGGACAAGGATGACTTTCTTGAGCTATACTATGACTACATACGATTGAAGGAAAAGGATGCTAGTAACAATGCTAACGAATAAAATTGTTGACCTAGTGTTTATGGTGCTCGCAGCTTTTCTTATTGAACGAGTAACTAAAAGGAGAAAGAATGGATGAGCAGCAATTGCAGTTTGACCTAGAGTTTGACGAGCAAGAAGATGAGTAGCTTCCTTGAGCGTACGCTGGCTGCGTACCAGAACGACGAGCCTATTACCAAGTACATCGAGGAAGCCTTGATGCTTGGCGACGTGTTCCCTGAAGAGTATCCTGTTAAGGTATTCAACAAGGAACGAAAATTTGATAACATGTATCACCCTTCTTCTGACGTAACTGCGGGTGAGTTGCGCCTATATTATAGGTTCCACCCCAAAGAAAGGTTAAAATGTCAAGAAGAAAGAATAACACCCACCCTCGCTATGACTTTCCAGGTTGGCTCGGTTTTTCATTCAGTCATTCAGAATTTGCTAATTCACATGGGCTTTACTTCTCTCGACAAGGTCGAAGTGAAGTTCAGAAACGAAGAGCGGATGATTGCTGGAGCGGTGGATGTATTGGAACTCACGACGCCTGATGGCACGTTCCTAGTAGACATCAAGAGTACCAACCAGCTTCCTAAGGAAGCAAGCGAGCAATACGCCATGCAGCTCAGAGTGTATCAGGATAACTGTCCTGGTGCGCCTGACCGCATGGCTTTGCTATTTATTCAGAAGGCTTACCCTCACAAGATCAAGACGATCGAGGTAAAGAAGGACCAGGAAGCCCTGGATAAGCTATACGATAAGTGGGACCGTGTGCGTGTAGCCATCAGCAAGAATGACCCTACTGGCCTTAAGCACTGCTGCAACGGACCAACCGATGAAGAGTTCCTGGGCTGTCCTGCCCGTAAGATTTGCTACTATTGGAACAAAGATGAAAAGTAATGCCTGGCCTCCTGTCTTATTTATGATTTCTGTTATATCAGTTTTATTAGTGATGTTTGCCTCATACCCTTGGGAACTGACGTTTGTATTTGTTCCGCTCGCCTGTCTCATCGCCTTTTATGTATGGTTAGATAACCATGACCAATCCTAACAAGGCCAAGGGTAGCAAGTGGGAACTCGACGTTGCTAAGTACTTCAACGAACGTGGTTTCCCAGAAGTAGAACGTCGTTACGGCGCAGGAGCTACCTTGGACAAGGGTGACATCAATGGTGTCAAGGATACTGTTGTAGAGGCTAAGAACTGGAAGAAGATCGAGCTCTCAACCATTATGGATGAGGCACTAGTAGAGCAGAAGAATGCCAAGAAGCGGTTCGGCATTGCTGTCATTAAACGTAGGAATAAGAACGTTAAGGAAGCCTACGTGATGATGACGCTCGAGCAATGGATCGATCTTTTTTCATTCTTTGTAGATAAAAACCATAAATAAACTTGATACCCCAATGTAATTAGGGTATAATTTTACACTATGAGAATGGAAGACAATGAGTAATTTTGGTTTTCGTAAAGGCTTAGACAGTCTTACTGAACCTGAAATGGACAAGCCCCATGACGATAAGTTTGGGGACCTGCACCGTTTCGTCGTACGTTCTTTCCGCTGGGAAGGCAAGCCTGAAGAAAAAGAGATGCTCGAAAGTATCGAGAGTATTGTTGACAACTTTATGCAAGAGTACATCGACCCAGCTGAAGTAATCATTGCCAGGTTTAACTCAGACAACAGTATAGGTGGGGCAGAGGGTGATCGACTCTTCCTTAATCTACAAAGTGCCATTGTCGCTATTGAGGAAGAAGTCACTAGACGATACCTCAGAGCACAATTTAGTTACTACATGCTTGATGATAAGTACAACGCTTCTTATGTCAAGCATGCCAAGGGTACTACCAATGATCTTAATGCTCGCGCTCGGATGGAAACCCGGGACGATCGTTTATTCTACTTTGTGCAGTACAGTGCTTGGCGAATCATTAATGATAAAGTCAACAGTCTAAAGGCTACGCAAAGACATATACAGAACCAGCTATATCGTCGGAGCCAAGGTGGGCAATACTCCTAGAAAAAGTCGTAAACAAGAAGTTATCCAGGGTAAGATCACCTGGCAAATACTCGAAAGACTATTAAATAACTATTGGGAATGGCAAGAAGTTTACAGAACAACGGGTAACCCCGACCTCCGTTTAGACAACGGAGTAACCGTAAATATCTATGACATTCTCAAGGGTATAGACCGACTGCCTCCACGCCAAAAGCAGGCAGTCGTTTTGTCATGTCTGGAGAACCGTAAAGAAGTAGAAGTAGCACGCATCATGGGATTTACCAAATGGTCATCACAAGTAGGCATGTATAAGCGTAAAGCATTAAAGCAGATTTGTGAAACGGTTTGGGCAAATGAGAATGACTAGTCCAGAAGATCAATACCAGAATCTAGAAGATACATACCGTGATCGGCTCCCTAAGAACTGGGAAGACATGAACATGCAGGCCAGACTGGACTGGTTTGGCCACAGAATACTGCTTGACTTGCGTGAAGAGACTGGTAAAGAAGGCTCAAAAGACTGGGGATTCCTCAGCGAGTACCAGTTGGAACGGCGCCGACGCCGTGAAGTTCAAAGCAAGCTCAATGGTTGGGATGATATCCCACCAAGACAAGGCATGTTTAAAAGAATACACGTAGACAAGAACAACTTGGTCATTGGAAAGAAGAACGAAGATGGACAGAAGAACCCGTGAATTTAAAGAGCTAGTGAAGATGACGCCTACTACGGCGGATCTGCTTAGCGAAGAGATAGATGGCGAGATATTTCTATATAAATATTCACCTCAGTGCAAAATCTGCAACACCAGCGATGAGCTGAAAAGCGTTATCGACTCTCTATTGTTGTTCCCAAAGACGTACAAGGAAGTTCTAACGCTCATCCAGCCCCTCCAGGAGAAGCTTGGTTTGTCTGAGGAAGAGCGTATTAACTACGAAAACATCCGCAACCACCAGAAGAATCACCTGCCTTTTGAGAAGAAGATCGTCCGTGACATCGTTGAAAAACGTGCCCGTGAGAAGAACCGCAGCATACTGGACGCCGGCGACCGGCTACTTACGGCAGAAGCTTTCTATGAAATTATCGTAGCTAAGGGGTTTGAAGACCTGGCTCAGGGGTATGAAAAGCCTACGCTAACCCAGACAATGCACGCCATGGAAATGCTGCAAAAGCTGGAAAAGGAAAGCAAGGAAAATTACCGCCCAGAAGATCTTATCAACCAGCTGGACATTATCTTGCTTGCTATCCGTGACGTTGTCCCCGCTGCAATCAAGGAAGATCTGTTCAAGAAGATCGAAGAGTACCAAACTGGCGGTCTTGACGTACCTAGCAAGAATAAAAAGATCAATAAACCCGTACTAGAAGCGGAATATATTGACGAAGATCTCATAGAAGACCTATAAATCCCCATAGTTTTATGTAAAACTTGTAGTAAAACGCATGAGATATTGTAATCCTAGGGGAGTATATGGCCGGTAAGAACAGAAAAGAATTAAGCCCACGCCAATGGTGGCGTCGGATTATCCATTCAGATAAAGCAGATAACCCCGTGCGCGCATTCGTAAACGATGAAAAGATTGATAACATTATTCTGCCTATGAGCAGCAACCGCAACCAACGCGAGGGTCTTATCATTAACAACTTAACTCCTGCTCAAATTGTCCAGATGAGTGAGAGTTACAATCGTGGTAACACAATGTTTATTGGCTTTGGTGAGCTTAATAGGTCAGTTCAACCAGAAGTATGGGGGTTCAACCCCGGTGACCACTATGAAGCAACAGTTACTGAAGAAGATAACTCGTTTGACCCACCATTGCTGGGTGGCCAAAAGGCTGATAAGTGCCAACGATGTGGCCGATACGTTACACCAAACAAGCTTAGACCAAGAGATAGAACTGTTGTGAACAGTAACACTGGTGAATCCTACGTAAAGAAAGAACTTAATTGCATCAACCCTTGTGTCGATGAGAATGCCGACGATAGCGAATTCGGCGCATTTGGAGCTATCTAATGAGACCTAGAGAAGACGAAATCAGAAGAGAGATGCAGTTCCACAGCGATCAAGCTGATAACTTCAAGAAGAACATTAGGTCTAGTATCCCTGATTACGATCCTAATGCTGTCAACCAAAGTATGGATAGAGCAACAAAGCTTAAGCGCAACGAGTCTGCTGCTCGATCTAAGGTGCCACAGTTGTTTGGTTTGCTAAAAAAGAACGGTGCTTCCTTTCTGCGTTTTGCTGGTAACTTCACGGCCATCCCATTCAGTAGAGAAGCAAAAAGAGGTAGAGCTTTCCCGAATGCTCCGTTGACGTATGCTGCTTTGATTAGAAACTTTGATCCGTTAACAAAACTATCTAGCATCCATCTTGATAGCAAGAAGGATGTCAATGGTAATACCATTGGTGGTTGTTTGGTGTCCGATGACGGAGGCATGACTGAGCACAGGTTCTTTACCAACAATGGCAAGATTGAAGACTATAAGCCACAAAAGATAGAAAAACTTGATATCTGCACCAACCCACAGTGCTATGACTGCGTTGATTGCTTGGAACACCAAGATGCTTTGCACAACGCATTGAGCAATATCTTTCCAGAGAAATCAGACCCAGATGGTCACACTCGTGGATACCACATTAAGAACCTTATTTCTACGTTGAATAGTTGGGCATCGCACCACGACTCATGTGGCAACGACATGTCAATGATCAACGGTGGTTTTTCTTGTGATGATATTAACTTTAAAGAATGTGCTGAAAAACACCAACTTTTTGCTGGCCAGCTGCGTTCAATTGCGCGTGACATCGAGCACGCATTTACACAAGATGGTGTCGGTAAGCACTTTGACCCAATCAACGGCGACGATCAGGAAGAAGGATACTAATGAAGATTAGCGAAATTTTTAAGAGAAACAACGTTAAAGAAGCTGACAATCTTTATACTAATCCAGTACCTGGGGTTACACCAGACGTACGACCTTCAATAAACCCAGGTGAGCAAAAAGAGCTTCTAAACAAAGATAACGCAATGAGAACGCTGCAGGAACAGTTCAATGTGTTCCCAGCGCCAGAAGGTCAGGCATTTCAAACGGTCCAAGAAAGTTTGCTTGGTGGTCGTTTTAAAACGACTGAAGGCGTTATAACACCTAAGACCGAAGGTGGCATGAAGTATGATCGTTCGCCAGAAGACATATTTACCCCAGAAGAATTGGGGAGCTCAATGACTGCTTGCAACTGTGTAGAAGAAATGCCAGGTTCTATCTCACCTGAAGGTTTTAGAGATCTTAAAGAATGGGTATCTCGTGGGCCTGACTTCAGGGGGCCGTTTGCTACGCAAGAAGAATACGAAAAAGCAATAAAAGCACCTCGCGATGCATTCATTAAAGACATTCCTAGAAGACGTGCAGAGCACATTAAGTACCACCAGGACAGAGGGCTCCCCATTCCTCCGTTCCCCTCAGACGATGAGCTAATCGAAAAGTACGATAGTTTACCTTCTCCTGAACAAACCATGCACAGAGAAGTAGTTAAAAAATTTCTTGGTGCTCTTGATTCTCCACACCTCCCTGAGAGTAACTTAATAATTAATGAGTTTACACGCTCAAGCAAAAATAGTAGATTAGAAAAAGAAAACCAAGTTAATACTTGGCACCACTTGATTGGTCACATGGTCGCTGGCGGCATGAAGCCAGAAGATATTGGCATGTCTCCTGAGCTCTTCGAGATGGCTCGTCATTCTATTAATTTTTTGCGTGAACACCACGCAAGAGGACAGCAAGAGCAAAGCGAAATTCAAAGAACGAATGCACTCCTTACTGGTCAAGAAAAAGAAGAGGAGTACCGAGAGAATCAGCTCGAGTCCCCCGCTGGATGTCCTACTTGTGAATCTTATCGTAACCATTTTAATGATGGCATTGTAAAGCTCCAAAACAAAATTCAAAAAAGAATGCTTAGCGGTGGCTCTACGTCGTCACCAGCTTATGCTACTGAGACTGCTGCTGAGCTTGCTCACCACGTTCATGAATTGTATCGCGATAATGTTCAAGGAAGCGGCCCATTGTCAGATGAATCTGGTGGGGAAGGTTCTTTCGTAAGACAAGCTTTGTTTGAAGCACACGGCAAAGACATTGAAGCCCTTCACGGTATTCTCGGTCAGTGGGATAGACACCGTGATATTCAGCACCCATCAGGAGCATTTTCCTGGGCAGGAAGATCACAGCCTGTTTCGTTTGAATACAAAAAGCCTGAAAGAAAAGAAAAGCTTCTTGATATTCCTGACCTCGATGTAGATACAGAAGAAGAACCAGAAGAGATTGAACGCGACCCTGAGATCGAGAGCGTATACGACAGAGTCATTGGTGTGCATGGTGGTTGGGATCTTAGACCACGTCAAGATATCCGCACTACTGAACAAGGTCGTATCAACTTTACTGACGAACAGGGTAGAGAAATATCTCCACAAGAGATCATTGATTCCGGTGAAGTAAAGATTACTGGTGGCCCAAGAGAACTTGAACCAAACGCTGTAATCCGCCACCCAGGATTTGACTCAGGTGAGCGCCTTGTAACGGATGCCAGACCAGTCAACGAGACCAAGACTGTGCAGCTTGAGGGAAGAAACGTTGAAGGTATCGTCGCGCCTGGCGGTGAACCTCTTAGAAACAGAACTTTTATCAAAACTCAACCTAACCGTGTCGATCGTGTTTGGTCATATGATCCAAAGGAAGACCCACGTAATTACGAGTTTTTCCAACAGCCAGCAGCAGAAGGCGAACGTCCAGAAATTCTTCCTAGAAACAAGAACTTCATGGAGACTAAGTGTATTTTCAAGGATTGCAACGACCCTTACAACTGTGATGGTGAGCACGAGTACACATGGGAAAAGCCTGTACAAACTGAAGAAGCTAGACGCGAAGAGCAAAGCGTTAGATCTACTCAAATCGTTTCAAAAGAACCAACACGCACAATTACACTCTCACCCGAAGATCATTCGCCAGACTGGGAACCTTTTATCTCTAAAGAAGAATGGCAAAAAACTGTCAATGAAGAAGGAAGACTTGAGCCTGGCCGTACACTAGAAAGATTTTCACGTCCACAACGTGCTGTTTACCCATGGGGCAAAAAACCATTTAGACAGCTGACCCCCGAACAGCAGGAACAGTTTTTTGATTTAACTCAAAAAAATGAAAAAGAACTTCAAGCTTGGGAAAAGATTAATCAATTTATAGATGAAAAGAATGCACCTATTCTTGAAGAACGAGAAGAAATTAAAAAAGATTTTGACGATAGAACACAAGCCAGAGGCGCACGCATCCGTGAACTGTCAGGCACGACAGAAACTAAGCAGTTTGTTACTCGTGGCAACTTCTTGCGTACTCGTTGCTCAGAGTGTGGACGTGGACCAGAACAAGGTCACAGTGGTTGGCACCGTGACCCTGATAGAACGTTATACCAGATCCCACGTGAGCATGCATTTATTTTCCAACGTGCTGGTGTTCAACCAGACATTGCTCAATGGCACGAATACCTTGACGCACAGAGAGCATACGATTCACAGACTACTCACGTAGAAGACCGCCCTAAGACTGTTACAGAAACCGTCGAGCACGGTGTTGGTGGACTCAGAACTCCGTGGAAAGATTATCCTATCGATCCTTTAGATAGAGACATTAAAGCAATAAAATCAGAGGGATACAAGAAATGGTATGACTCCTTGTCTCCTGTGGAAAAGAGCATCCACGACGACGAGACTAAGGGATACCACGTAAGACGCCGTGAATTCTCAGAAGCTTTGGAGAGAGCTTACCCAACCGTTGCTTCAAACGCAACAATTGACACAGAGGTAGCTAGAGCTAACCTGGCAGACCAGATAACTTTGATGGATCGTTGGGAAAAGAACTGGCACCGTAAGTACTCTACTGAAGTAACTCGGCACGTACTTGATGATGATGGTAACTATAAAGAAATAAAAAAGTTGGTGCCAAACGGTCGTAGGTATTTGGAAGTTCCTAAAGAGTTCCAACCTCTCGAGTCAGAACCTATTGACAGAAAGGTTAGGTCCTTTTACAGACAGGAACTTCCAATTAGGACAACGCTTACAAGAACCACTACTACTCCGAAACTTAAGCGTGTTCCTAAACGTTCACGCATCAAACCTCCTAGTGCCACTATGAAGCGCAAGGCTACCGAGGCATACTACGCTTCGCTCCACGCAGCCCTTGACAAGGTTTATGGCACTGATCTCTCAAGAGGAAAACAATACAGAATAATGAGAGAAGAATCATCAAACATTGCTCAACGTCTGAGAGAAGTAAACCAAAACAGCATTAGGAACCTCGTTAGATCTAACAAGAAAGACACAACCATGGCAAAATTTACTTTTAATTCAAGAAACCACAAAGAAAATAATGATGCTAATAACAGTGTCTTTTCTGCTATAATTGGTGCAAAGAACAAGTCTTGCGAAACCTGCGGTAAGAAGTGTGCAGACAAGCAAGAGTGTGACCAGAACGTACAAGATCGTCGTCGCCAGCAGGCAGCTGACTCAATGTACAACGACTAAGAAAGAAGACAATGACTACAGACGCAAACGACCTGCCCGGTATTAGACCAGAGGATGTAAAGGTTACGCCTGAACAACAGGCGCAGATCAACGCATACCTTGCCGAGCAAAAGCGTGAAGAAGAAGAGCTTGGTAAGGAACAGCCTATCGAGCTTATGGAATCAGAGTTGATGGATGTATGGCGTCTCTTGCAGGAGCTGCAGTACAAGTACGGCAACCGTCCCGGTACCTTTGCTAATCTCACGTCTCTTCGCAATGAGGCTGACGAGAAGTTCCACGCTCTTGGATTCCAAGTCGTTGTTGACTGGGTTATGCCTGGTCTGATGCAGCTTAACGGTCAAGCATCACCAGAGCCTCCCACCATCACTATCGTTGGTCGTGTCGATGGATCAGAGTACAACCCTGAACAGAACCGTTACGAGACTGGTGCCGGTGTGGCAGACGATTACTACAACGCTAAGCGCAAGTCGCTTGGCATGAGCAACAAGCTCATTCTCCCTGGTCAATAGAGGTAATTATGCGTTGGATCAAGTTCTCTTTCAGAAAAAATGTTGTTACAGCTGCTGACGAGACCTCTGACGTCCATCCGCTAATTAAAGCTATTGATGACGGTCATGAAGTAACGATGATCTATCGTGGTAACAACACACACCCCGATGAAAGAATAGAACCACGCACTGTTATCCCTACACGTGTTGAAGGCGACCATGTTGTTGCATTTGACATTGCTAAGAATGCATGGAGAAAGTTCTTCCCTGGCCAACGACCAGGACCAAGCGGTATGCAAGGTGTTGAAAAGATAGTTAGCACTGCTCCTGCAAGCATCGCACGTGAAGATCTTCCACCAGAAGAAGAGAAGCCTGCAAAGACTTGGAAGAGACCTGCTCCAGCTCCTGCTCCAGCGGCACCTTCTATTCAGAAGTCTGAACCAGGCCCGCCTGTTTGGTTGAACGATGATGCACGTCCATGGGAAACACTACCCGGCTCAGTACAAAACTTTAGAAGCGTTGAGCCAACAGAGGATGAGTACAAAGAACTGCAGGCATTAGATATTGATCCTGCAACGTTTGACCGTGCCACGGTAAAGCGCCTGCGCAACATGGGTGTCAGCCACCTCGAGCTAAAGGATGCTCTTAGCAACCAGGTTAAGATTCCTCTTGAAGATTATGAGACTGCCAGAATCAACAACCCTGATAACCACCTGCAAGCAAAGCAAGAGGCTGAAAGATACCAAACTAATTATTATCAAACACTTATTCAAGAAAACAATCAGGACATGAGCAAGCCTGAGCTCTCACGCTATGCCGGTAGGCCATTCTTGTCAGATGAAAAGCACGACAGTTTGGTAGAGGACTTGTTCGGTCACCACCTTACGCTAAAGAACCTTCCTACTGAGATGTTTGGTTCAATTAATCCTCAATCGTTTACAAGATACCAAGACCCTGATACTATCCCATGGCGTCGTCGGGCAAACGAATGGATTCTGCATGAGTGCTCAAAGCTTTCACCATCTTTAAGAGATTACTTTACTAGTTCAGATCCTGATGTGTCAGAGCCTTTCACCACGCACTATGACACTAACGACCTGCTAAATTCGACAGAACATTCTAAGATAGTTGACACATTATTAAAGCACTATAACTTTAAGATGGTTAACTCTAGAACGGTACGCGATCTTATCATTAACAAAAGAAAGCACAATGCGCTTATTAATATAGCAACAAGCCAGCACTTGCCATGGAGCTATTCTCAGGATCAGTACGAAAGAGAACCTAGGGAGCAATAATGTACAACTCTAGATACGCTAACCAATTATTTATTCCACCTACTGCGGATCCTTTTTCTGTTAAAGATCATTCAAAAAGAAAGTACAGCGCAGTTGAATCTCTATACGTAGGGTTTGATACTGAAACAACAGGATTGCTCAAAGACTTTGAAACGAAAAAAGATCTAGATACTTTCCCATTGTCGTTCGGTATGTGCGTATATCGCAATGGCGTTCACAGCCCAGAAGAAGACCAGCATTTTATTATGTTACCTCCTCCGAAGGTTGACGAAAGTAAGCCTACAAAAATTTTGCTTGATTCCAATGGACGACCAATTAGATCAGAATTGTCTGACGAAGCAGAGAAAGTGCACGGGCTAACCGGTGACCTTCTTGCTGCTAGTTATCAAGGTAGAATTGTTAAAGACAAGACTGGTTCAACTCTGTTGCCTGCATACGAGCACAGCGTAGGAACTGCCAAAGCATTGAGCTTATTAGGTCAATATCAAAAACAAGGTGCAGTGTTTGTTGGCCACAACATTATTAATTTTGACTGGCCTATGATGCTTAGATCACACTTTAGAGCAACCGGTGAATTGCCACCATCAACAGCTGGTTTGAATCTGGGTAATGCTATGCGCTACTCCGCTGACACATTACAGCACGCCAAGGCTATGGGTATGGGTGTTAAGGGGTTTAGAAGAGGCGCTGGTGGTGTCCTTATCCCAGTAAGTGATTCAAAGAGACTTGAAGATCTTTGCCCACACTTTGGTATCCAGGTTGGTGGCCACGCTGCTCTTGGTGACGCTCGTTCATCGGTAGAACTCCTGCTAAAGCAAATCCAGCTGAACCAGGAGGAAAACGCAGCTAGAGGAATTAAGCTATCTAGCGTTGGTCCATCAGGGGTTGACTACAGCATGGCTGGCCCGCACGACCCTAAAGGATGTAACTTCTGCAACCATTTAGACAAGGTAGCAGCCGGTAATATGGATGAAAACGGCAATCACTTGGATAAAGATGTAAAAAAGTCCATTGATGCTGCACGTGGTTGGCACGTTGACCCGTCATCCGCAAAGGGTACCCACCCTATGGCCCCACAACTCGTATTAACTGCTAAGAAAAGAGAAAACAATGCGTAAAGTATCCAGAGCTGACGAAACGTATGATTTTAACTACCATACAGCTGCTGCAGATAGATGCGTCACACCTGGTTGTTACAACAAGCCAGAGGGTAACGAACGCCACTGCACTGATTGCGTAGAGAAGGTTAAGAACCCTACTTCTCGTCCATACGACACTAAGGGTACTACTTCTTCTGCTAAGACAGCTGGTGCATGGCCAAGCGAGACGGATCACAACGCTCACATCTCCAGCATGGAAGAACTCGCAGAGCACCACTCAAAGGGCGTTGCTTGGCACCACGAGCAAGGTGACACGATTCAAGCTGGTCGCCACGCTGCTGCTCTCGCTGCTCTTACTGGCGCTATCGAAGCTTGCAAGATTGCAAGATAACCATGGACTTCAACACTCGTTACGCTAAAGAAAAAGAGTTCTGGGATAAAGAAGACCCAGACCATGGCGATCACGACAAGCTAACATCTGAACAAAAAGCAAAAGCAAAGGCTCGCGCTAAGGCACATGGCCGAAAGTATCCTAACCTTGTGGACAACGCCTGGGCCTCTAAACAATAGGAGATAATATGAATTGGAACCTGCGCTACGCAAAGGACAAAGAAGAAAAGGGTGGCGGTAAGTTTAAGCCGCCAGCATCGGTGCAGTCTGCTGCTAAGCACGCATTGAAGCTGATTGAAGAGGGTAAGGCCGGTGATGGTTTTACTAGCGTAGGTCGCCACCGTGCTCACCAACTTGCTGCTGGTGAGATGGTACCACTCAGTGACATCAAGCGCATGCACTCATACTTCTCACGTCACGGCGTAGATAAGAAGGGTAAGGACTGGGACAACGACAGCCCCGGTAAGGTTGCCTGGCTTGCATGGGGTGGAGACGCTGGTAAATCATGGGCAGCTAGCATTGTAAAGAAGCATGGTGGTGGTGACAGCAAGAAGAAAGAGTCTAGCTACCGTTACGCAGAAGCAGAAGAGAGTCACGACGATTACTGCCGTAACCCTGATGAGCACTGCTCAACGTGTGCACGCGCAGGTTATTGTGAGTGTGGCGTATGTGGCAGAGGTGGTGTTAATAATGGCTTACAAGACATGGAAAGACTACGTCAAGAAGAAAAACGTTACAATGACTAGCTTTAACGAGCGTTATGCTAAAGAAAAGAAAGACCACTACCAATACATCAAGGAACGTGATGGTAAGTGGGTCATTCTACAGAAGGGTACCGGTAAGGTGCTCTCTCACCACGACACGCGTGAGAAGGCTATTGAAGCATTCAAGGCTATGATGGCACACAAGCACGGTAATGTTAGCTTAGATCCAAACGACTGGCGCAACGAGTACTTTAATCTAGACGCAGATTGGTAAACTATGGATTGGCAACGCCGTTACGCAATGAATGAAGATGAGTTCACTAAAGCCATGGGCTATTATTGCAACGTCGGCAACCACTATGTCAATAAAGAACCTGTATGTGATACAGAGGGATGTAAGTGGATAGGTTACCCAGAAGCAGAATTGCTTCTTGGTGATGTAGGCGGTAACATAGAAGGCATTGGGAATAACGATCACTCTCCACTATGTCAGTTCGCTTGTAATGATCACAGATACATTAAGTGCGAAAGATGTGGTGAGGTTACGAACCCAACATACTTTAGAGGTACTAAACTAAAAAAATGCAGAGACTGTCGTCGTGCATTGGGCGAAAGGTAATAAACCTTGCCTAAGATTACTAAAAATAGTAATGCTAATATCCTTAAGGGGCAGCAGGACTTCTTTGAGATTGCAAAGAAATCTCTCAAAGAGAATCCTGAGCTGCCCGATATTGTCACGTTCGCAGAACACCCAGACTTCTTAGGTCGTCGCTTGTATCCACGGCAGAAGACATTGCTTCGTCTTATCTGCCTGGAAACAGAGCACATGACAGACTACGACTACGAAGTTATCGATGAGTGGACAAAGAACTTTGATAGAAATAGCAATGCTATTGGTGTATCTCCAGACATCCTGCAACGTGTTGAGTATCTAAAAGCTAACGGTTACAAGCACTTCCGCGAAGTAATTAACATCACCGGTCGTCGTGGTGGTAAGGGCCACATCGGCGGTATCATTGGTGCATATATTAACTGGGGACTTATCATGCTTGATGATCCACAGTGGTACTACGGTATCGACAAGTCTAAGGACATGTATATGTTCTGTGTGGCCACGAACATCCAGCAGGCCAAGCAGTTCCAGTTTGCTGACTTAGCTAACACGATCATTGACGCCCCGTGCTTCCAACCATATATTGCTGACGCTAAAGAACACTTCCTTGCACTACGTACACCTGCTGACGTGCGCCGCATCGCCGCATTCGAAGCCAGAGGTGTACGCCCTAGCCGTTTGATAGCTAGTGTTAGAAACATGGCAGTAACTAGTAACTCTAAGGCATCCCGTGGTGCTGCCGCTTTCGGCGTTATGTTTGACGAGTTCGCACACATGTTGGCCGGTACCGGTGGTGCCAGAACATCTGAAGAAGTATATAACGCTATTACTCCTGCGCTTGACCAGTTTGCAAAGGACGGGTTTATCTACGTGCCTACGTCACCGTTTACCAAGGTTGGTAAGGCATTCAATCTCTACGAGTCTGCGCTAGAGAATAATGAGGATGGCACCCCTGCATATCCTAATATGATGATGGCACAGCTACCATCGTGGGGGCCTTATGAGGACTGGGATAACCCACGTGCCACTGGTGGTTTTAACTTCCGTGCTGCCCCACAGACATACGATGAAGCTATGAAGCTGCTGGAGAGACGTGAACCAGATGCATTTAGAGTTGAGCGTCTCAGTCAATGGGCTGAAGTTACTGACGCTTACCTCAACCCCAAGATGGTTGAGCGTATGTTTGAACCATTCACTGATGCAAATGGTGAACTGCGTGAGCTGGAAGAACAAACCGAGGGTAGATTTAGTATCGTTTACCAGGGGCACTGTGACCCCTCTAAGTCTGGTGCTAACACGGCAGCAATGATTGGTCACGTAGAAAAGATATCTGACCCTGAAGACGGTGAAGAATGGTACCACGTCATCATTGACTGGATCAAGGTGTGGAACCCTGATAACTATGATGAAGGCCAGATTGACTATGAAGAGATCGAAGAAGAGCTGGTAGATACTCTCTGTAAGTTTAGAACAACTAAGGTATTTTCGTTTGACCAGTACGGTGCGTTCGTTACTCTGCCACGTTTGAAGAAGCGTTTGTTAATGGTGAACCCACCGCACAAGGTAAAGATCCGCGAAGAGAAGTTCACCAGAGAGAGCAACAACAGAAGAGCTGAGCGTTTCAAGTCGGCGCTCGGTATGAATTGGGTGCACTCGTACCGTGACGTGTACGGCCCGGACGGAACTAGCTTGTTGGAACAAGAACTTAAGTTCTTGCAGGAAGTAAATGGCAAGGTAGATAAGCAGAAGTTTGGTCCGATCAGAACGTCAGACGTTTCTGACTGCCTTATGGTTATTGTAGACCAGTTGCTAGAAGATAACTTTATTAAGCTAGAAATGCGCGAGCGTTTGAGTAACACAGAACTATACCCAGGCGCACAGGGTGGATACCACACGCAAAAGGGTGGCAACGAACCTGTTACTGCTCGAGACCGTCTGAGAGTATTTGGTGCTCAACGTTCACAAAGAGATTACGGGGGTATGTCCCGTGGAAAACCAGGTAGACGATGAACTGGTCTATTAGATACGCTATTGATCAACAGAATGAATCAACCAGAGAGCCTGTGAATAATACATTATCAGAACAAGATAAGTCTCAATTGCTTGAGATGGGTACAGACTTAAACAGTAAAGTTCATAAGTTTACTTCAACTAAGGCAACTGCTAGACCTAAACCCAATGCTTCTGATGAAGAATGGGCAAACCATTTAATGCCTGGTGGATTCCATAACTATATAAACCCAAATAAAGACTCTATTACTAGTGACAATCATGAACTAGCATTACAACAGAGAGCAAAATATAGTATTTTGTTGAATGGAACATACGACCCTCAACATGGTTGGAGTAACCCTCAGCAAAATACAGCTGGTGCAAAGGTTTTATCTAGAATAGCTCGTTCTCAAACAACAGATGAAGTTTATGATACTCAACATAGTGATGAAGATAATGGTCCATTAGAAGATAGAGCCTTGCATTTTCTAACCAATAATGCTCCTAAAGAGAATGTCCCCGAACTACACAGAGGAATTTCTTTTAGAGGGTCAAAAGATGACTTGTTAAAAAAATTTGCAGTTGGTAGTGAATTTACTGACCAGCATAGGTCATATAGTGCCGATAAAGAATACACTAAATCTTGGGCTATTTACGATCCTATGACATCGGGAGCACCAGACTCAGTCCGCTCAGGTAATATACCAGTAGTGTTTCACACCCCAGCTAAAACACAGGCCGTACAAGTATCAACATTGCCTAGTGCAGTTCATGAACATTTTAATCATTCAATTGCTCAAGAATATATTCATTCTCCCGGTAAATTTAGAGTAAAAAAACATGAAATTGATAATGATGGTGTTCATCATATACATATTGAACAAACTCAAGTTGGTGGAGTAAGACAAGAAATGCCTCAAGAACAGCAAAAAATTTATGATGTAGGAAGGGCATAATGAAAAAAATGTTAGAGAAAATGAAGAATCAATGGGCACCAATAGTGACTGCTGATAACTTTTACGATAAAAAGATAGCGTCGTCTAATATAAATTGGTCTATTAGATACTCAGCAGATAGAAGAAGCTTGCAAGAGATTAGCGAAGCACTGCCCGAAGACTGGCAGATAGTTGCGCACGGTAGAGCCAGCAATACACACTGGTTTACCAGAGATTTTGAAAACATTATTCAAGATCGCATTATGGATGGCGTTATTCTAAAAGACGTTAGCCCTATCACTAGACCTGACGTAGTTAAGTTATATAATCACAAGACGGGTAACAGCGCGTTGGTGTACGCCCACCCGCAAAGAATACACACAGATAATTTTGTAAACACTGCGTGGAGCGAAGATTATTGGAACTTCAAACACCACAAAGATGTAATTAATGATATGTTAACTACATTAGATCGACCAGAGCTGAAAGCTGGTAAGACACCACATGTACTTAACCTAGTTAGAAACACACATCCAGACGCAATAACGAATTACTCAGCGAATAGCGGTGTATTAGCATGGACAATGAACGATCAATCACCAGATGTTTTTATCCCAGCGCCATCAAAGTTTACTAGTGAAGCAATAGATAGAAGAAGAAAAAATACTTATGATCTATCAAGCAATAAGAGCCACTTTGTCAACAGAGACACAGTAATTAATCACCTCATTCACGAGATTGGCCACAAGCACATGGTTAAGAATGATTTAGCTATGCAATTCTTAAGACTACAACGTGTTTTTGCTACAAAAATTAAAGGTTATACACCAACTAGCAATTCTGAACATAACGTTGCAATGTATAATAAAATAACAGCGCCAAGTGCATACGCTGAAAAAAATTTCGCTGAGAACTACGCAGAAAGTTATGCGCAGTGGCACGGCCCAGAACCTAAGCCAACACCATTCGTATTGTACGCAGGTAAAAGACTAGGCTGGACTATCACGCCTAAGATTAAAGATTACGCCAGTAAAATTGGATTTAATTTAGATTAAGTCGTCGTTGACTTCTTTAATAGCAGTTAATTGCTCAATGGCGCGCTCGAGCAAGCCAACCATGTTTACTTTTTCTTCCAAGTAATAAATAACCTGATCAAAGGTCATATTCATTTGCTCACACAGTATGTCAGCTGCAGCTTGTAGCATGGTAGCATAGTAATCAATGACAGTATCTACTGCCTCGATCCCGGCCTCGGCAGCTATCATGCTCATCTCGAGGTCGTTGTTTAATTCATTAAATAATTCATCCATTATTTTCCTTAGTTAAGTAAAGCGTGTACGGTGATGCACCAATATTGTTCTCCTGTTATTGCCTCCCACATTGCTATGTTTTCATGTTTCTTCCACTCTGCGCCAGGTACGGCAGCCTTAGCTTTATCTAAGCTAGCATAGAGACCTGAGATCTCCATACTATTGTAGCTAGTGTCATAGAGCAATGCATAAACTAATTCCATTATCTATCAATCCCTGTTTGGCCGATGTTAGCTTGACTAGCACTGTGTATACCAGCTTGGAAGCCAGAAGTAGAAGCCAAAGAACGCTTGCTTTGAGGCTTGCGGTCGATAGATTGGAAGTACTGCTCGACAGCATGCTGCTTGTTGGCGACTACAAGCTCGACAGACTTGTTATGCGTTTCTTTAATGACTTTAGACTTAGACTCTCTAAGTCGGTCACCAATACCGATAGCATAACCGCCGAAGAAGCTCTTGACCCAAGTCTTATTAGTAGCATACTCGTTATGCTCTTCGAGAGCGTTACGCATCTGAGACACCATGTCGAGCGACAGCATACCGTACAGAGCAGTAACTATCTTGATGTCGCTATCGAAGCCATACAGCATAACGTAACCGTCGCCGCGCAATACTTTACAGAAGTTATGCTTGGCAATATAGTTAAGCAAGATAGCTTTGTCGATAGCCCATGGGCCGGGGTTATCTATACGCATAGATACAACACCACCAGTGCCAGTGTGCTGATTGATCTGAGCTTCCTCGATCTGATACTTAGTGATTAACTCTTGAGCCATACGTTGAGCGTTCTCTGCTTCGCCACCAACACCTTGGTCAGCTAGACGCAAAAGCTTCTCAACCTTCTCAATTACATCGGATAACTTACTCATATGTTCCTCCTTTATGAGATAAGTATACTACACGGCGGGGCATTATTCCTCCTTCATCAAATACAATACCTCCTTTAACTGATATTCAATGCTAATTAATGATTGATTCATTTGTTCTAAACAATTGGATACAGTTTGGGTATGCTGTTCTAGCACCTGCATCATAATGTGCATCAGCTCATTGTTGGTTGCCATAATGTGACCTCCTAGTTAAGTGTTTCGGATAGTTCGTTCATTAGGATATAGTAGTTCTCCATTTGCTCGTTCATAGCAATCAATGCTTGTTGGTACATTGCCAACGACGACTCGTATATTTCTGGGTCAAGAATACCCTTATACGAATCGTATATTTGGAAGCCCTCTAAGATATTGTCTAAGTGCTCGCCAACCTCAACTAGTTTGTTAAGGATCTGGTTAGCCTGGTGAATACGGACTTCACTGCTCATGTGCATATGTTGCCTTCGTGTTGCTTAGTTACTTACTGCATGTAAAACGATCGCACTTCGTCGATCTTGCTGATTAGATCAGTCTTGATTGATTCTTCCATGTCCTGTTCATCAATAGCTGACATTACGTCATCCATGATATCAGTAACAAGGGCATCATAATGCGGACGCATCAATTCGCTAAGACGCTCTAATTGTTCATTTGAATAGTTGATAATTCACCTCCCTTCAATTTCATGTAATACTAGGTGTTTGTAATGTGAGGAGTTAGTTTTTCTTACGCAAGTGGTCGATCTCCATTGCGAAGATTGTAGCTGCGAAACTTACTCCTGCCGCCAAGCCGTTCCACCAAATGTGGTGTGCCAACGCAAGGTAAAGGTTGAGCGCGAACGCAACGGCATTCATGATTACATACTTCATATTATCTCCTTAATTAATAAGCTCTTTGAGCTTATCCATGTCTACTCCCAAACGTGCAAGCTCTGATAACTGCTTGTCTACGTGGAAGTTCTTTGTGCTAAGCGTGGAACTCCCGAGCGGGCACTTAACAATGATATGAGCACCATTGCTACGCATGTCTAAGCCGTAGCGGGACAATGCCCTGACGAGACGTTGCGTCTCCTTATTCTTGATACGTCGAAGACTTCTCTCCGTAAGCTTCATGTTATTCCTCCTTCATTCCGGTTACACTGTAACCTTTTTCTACTACAAACCAGTCGTCATTCCATCCGTCTACCCAGTCCGGACTTGATTCGTCTGGCTCAGGGTAGTTGGTGTACAACCAGTCCCACCCTTCCTCGAACGAATCGAACTCGATACCATCGAACAGGATGTTGTTCATCCAGTCACGGATAATGAACTTCTTCCGTGGCTTTTTTCTTACTGCCGTTGCCATTATTCTTCCTCCAACATATCGATTACTTCGTTGAGCTGGTCACACCGATCTAGCAAATTCTCAATCACTAGCATAGCTTCTATCATGTTTGTTGGCGGTGTAATACCATAATCACTTAATTGTATTTTAGACATACTTTCTTACTTTCTTATACTTGAAACGTTGCTTGGGTGACATGCCACCATAAATACCAGTTTTGATACTGTTATCTAATGCATAGTCAAGGCAATCTTGTTTGACTTTACAAGCATTGCAGATTGCTAACGCTTTTTTAAGCTGTGGTGTTGTCTCTCCTAATTCTAGGAAAAAGATATTGATATCTTCACCACGACAATTAGCTTGCTCACGCCACATTTCATTCTTCATACTGTCTCCTTACTTTCTTCATCGTTTTCTTTGTCTGGTCTTGGACAATCTGAGAACCAGTCTTCTTCATCATTTATAAAAGCACAAATGCATTGATCTTCTTTATCCCTAACGGTATAGTCTGCATGACATCCAGGGATATCCCATGATTCAACTTCTGTTAGACAATCATCTTCGTATTGTACTATACCTCCCCATCCTTGTTCTTCCTCATAACACCATTGGAACTTAATAGTATCTAAATTATTTTTTTGGATGACTTCAACAAGCCCATACATAATACCATCGGGTGCACTCCATGCTGTAGCGAATTTATAACCGATCTCATGTACTTTGTATTTGTCATCGTCGAGTGTAGAATAATACATATCAGGGTCACTAGCTTCCCACTTAGTACCCCAGTTCCTGATGTTCCAATCGTACCAATGATTGCTTGGATGTTTAATCCGTTCTTCAAAGTCTTTGTACTCAGGCTGTGGACCATTGTATTCATCCCAGATATCTTCTTCTGGTGACCTCACACTATAGAAATTAAATACTTGATTCTGATGCACACCCTTAGCTAATTGAATAAGATGAGGCATGTCAAGCAGTTTCTTTAACTTGTACAAGTCATCTTCACTACCTGTAAAAGTTACGTCGTTATATACCCAATTAGGCATTGTTACCCTTCCTGTACTCGTTCATGGTCTGGAGACCACTATCTAATGCTACGAGGATTGTTGGAATGTCTTCCTCATCCAAGCCTAATGTATTGCCGTTAATGTCAACACCACCAGTGATGATGATGTCACCAGCAATAGCATCGGTCATACCGTATTCGTTAACCCACAACGCAGTGCCAAAGTGATTCCATTGGATGTCGTTGATGAGTTTGCCTTCGTCATCAATCCACATCTCAGCATTGATGCTAGGTAGACGAACACAATCAAATGTGCCGCCACCAATGGCTTGCTTGATAGTGTCATACGACTTTGACTTGTCAAACTCGATGATGTTGATGTCGTTACCTGAGGTAACTGTAATTGCATATGTCTGCATGATATCTCCTTACTGGATAGGTTGAGTGGGCCCGTTGAGATTCAGGTGGAACCCATACCCAAGACCCCGTTTAATTATTAATGGTGTTAGGTCCCTCACCATGCACAAGCTTCAAACCTTGTGCTGCGTTGTTGTTATTCTGGCCAGGCCATTGGGACTTCAACCCCGTTGATATTAATTGTGGGAACTACTGGAGTTGATGCTTCTTCAATTCCCTTAATGATACTTGACAACTTAGACATGCTCTCAGAAGATACGTCAAAGCCTTCGTGTTCATCTTGATGAATTACTATGGTATCTTCATTGCCCAAGTCAATCTCAAAAGGCAGAGACTCAACGTGTGCTGCAACATCAAACTCTTCTACTGGTTCAGCAGTAGAGTTCTTAATCTTGTGAAAGTTGAAGTGCGTATAAGCAGGCATTGGATTGCCATAAGGATTCATGTATGTATCCTTAGAACGATTGAGCATCTGCTCTAGGAACCAAGCACGTGATGCATTAGTGTCAGTGAACATCGCGCATGCTTGGTTGACCATGTCCTGAATGAATGCTTTAGCTTCGACAGGATTGTCAAAACCAAACATACCAATGATGCGTTTGGCACGCTGCTGACCAGTCCAAACACAACGTACAGTGACTGTACATTCGCCTGGGCTGTTCAAACGGCTAACCGTGAACGCAACGTCAAGAACATCACCGGTTCGGTTAGACAACCAGTTCTTCTTGTCGGGTGTTGGAACCCATACCAGCTTGTTAGGCATGATATACCTTTCTTACTAACTGCCACTTATCCAGCGTGGTAGGCAGTGTGTACCCACGCTTTCTCTTTGGACTTAAGAGTCCAAGTCTTCTTCGTCGTCGTCAGAACTTAGTATGTCTTCGACGATTCTCATTACGAGTTCTTCTTCATAAGTTAGACGATCGCCACAACGAGGACAATACACACAACTGTATGTGTTTAAAGAACGTTTGACTATACCGTCTTCAATGATAGGAACGCTTTGTATGCGTTCAGTTATGTGCTCAACGCAATCCATGTTACACCTCCTCTTTCTCTGGCATGTGGCAGTCACCATTCTCAATGAGTGCCGTAGCCATACGACCATAGTGTCCTTGTAGACTCCAGGCCATACCGTTATCGATGAGCTCTTGAAACAACTCTACGGTTTCTTCCCAACCAAGTTCATCCTGCTCATAAGCAATGATCTTACTAGTTAAATCCATGTTAGTTATCTTCCTTGTGCTTCATGCCGTACTCTTCTACGGCATATTTCTTAGCTTCTTCAATCAGCTCATTTGACATCTGAACAAACTCTTCAGGCGTCTGTGGCAATGACTTTTTAAAGTCATTACCAAATAAGATACCAATTGAGTCAACAATAGTAATCATGTTCTGTACCATCTCAGAGTTGGCCATGATTGCATTAACTACTGTAGTCTTGAATGTATCTTGATTGATAAGAACTTCAAGCTCAACTGGTATCTCATTGGTAATTTGCATGCGATGCATCTCAAGCGTAGTTTGAACGTGCATCATTACCTTAGTTAATAACTCGAGTTGAGCTAACTGCTCTTTGATAATCTCGAGCTTTACTTCATCTGACATGTATTCCATATGTATCTCCTATTACCAGATACGTCCCCTAGGATGCATCTTCATATAATTTGTTACTGTTTCTGGTTGCTCCGGGATTGGTGCACCAGGGTAATTGCTCAGCTGTTCAAGCACCCATTTTTCTGCGTTGAACTCATTGTTAGAATCATACATGATACTAGCAAGACCTAACAAGTTATCAAGAAATGATTTTGCAACCCATGATGCCTTGAACTCACGCTTCAATAAAACTGTGTTAGCAACCTTAGAGCCGTTTACAGCTTTGCGTACCAACAGCACAGCGTTCTTATTGACAAGCCCGCCATACCGTCCGTACTCAATAGTAAATGACAAGTTAATGTTAGCACACCATCTTGGATTTACCTTAGCTGTTGCTACTTGATTGTTAATTGAATCATCATAGCGTGTTGACCAATTCACCATCCTTGACATACTTATTCCTCCTTCTTACTAGGTATTGCCTTGTTCATTAGAATAGCATCGATATTATCTTCACCAACAATGCCAGGCATATCATGACTAGCTACCTGAGTCATCTGTCCACCGTTTTCTTCAGCAAACTTACGAAGCATCTCTTCAAAGTACTGATTAAACAGTGGTACCTGACCTGGTTCATCAAAGTCAACTTCGATGGTCATTGTCCGTCCGTCAAATTTACCTGTGATATTCATTATTATTCCTCCTCATCTTGGCAATCGCAACCGGGTGCATGCCATGTTTTTTCTGCTAACTTTTCACCGTACAAGTGAACAGATATTGATTGGAGCTCAGTCATAAAGATACCAAGCAATTTCTTACCGATATCAGATAGTTCTGAGATGCGCTCACCAACCATGCTAATTAAATCGGGATTGTTAACCTCATCCCAATTAGCACTTGCTTCATCAAGCCAAAAAATAATCTTGCTGAAGTCTAAAAATAGGTCTTTCATCACACCTAGCGTCTCGCCGTAGCGAATACGATCAGTTGACTCGGTACCTAATGCGGAAAAGAATTCATCCTGATCCATTGTTTTCCCCTTATATCTAGTGGGTGTACGGGCAGTTGTTACGTCATACCCAGGACGAATAGTTTGGTCTTCCTCAAAACCATTACAAAACGTTAACCAAAGTGCTGGTTACCCACACCAATACTAAGCAATTGGAAGCTCCCATCTATTCAGTAGGTTTCAGGTTACCTTCATACGCTTCCCCGTATGATGAGTCCGTGTTGCATCACATCGCGCATATGCTGTCCATGCAGACACAAGAGAGGGGGCAGTTTAAACACATACCCAGGTGCTGAGCGTCTTCACCAGTACACGCGCTCACTTGCACGATGGTTCCTCTACCTTCCTACCAACAAGATGGATTCTCTCGCTCCTCCGCGTGTGTTCTTTACGGCATCCACCATTTTCCGACATGAGCTTCCCCTCATGCTGAGATAGCAGTACGTTGCTAGCGGGTGGGTGCTTCGTCCAGCGCCACCATTGGACCGCGCCTATGCACACAACGAAGCATGCATAGGCTCACCACGTTTTTAGTCGGTGGCCGTGACTATAAGGGGACAGGTTTAAGGAGAGCCTCCGTTCCTACATGAGCTTCCCCTCATGCTGAGTGTGTTAACTTATAATCTCATAGGATCATATTCCGGTACATCATAAGTAACAACAGCTCCCGTACACACAACAAAGCATGTACGGGATCATCGATTAAGTCGATGAGACTACCACGTTTTAGTCGGTGGCCGTGACTATAGTGGCCAGTTTTAAGTGTTCTTGGCAACCACTACACAAGCTTCCCCTTGTGCTGAGACTTTAATAGGTAGTATCTGTCTACCAGTACACAGTCCTATATACTGCAAGTACCATGTAAGCATGCGCCCTCTCTACATCATCGCAATAGGTATCCCTGCTTTTTAGGCGAGTCGAAAAACGCCGGATAGGGTTTAACGCCACCCTCCACCACGTCACACGAACAACACCAAACAATAAATGCTTGGAGTTAGTTCGTAAGAGCTAAGAGACTATAAGTCAAGCGCAGTACGGGCTGCCGCAATCATATTCTGATAAGAATCCATAGTGGTAGCATTAATGTTGACTTTATCAAATTGACCTGCCATGAACTCAATAGTATCAATAAGTTCTGAGCCGACGCGCTGATAGGACTTAGACTTGAACTTAAAAACACTAGCCTTATCCTTGATATCATCAATCATGTTATCGAACTCGGTTACCATGTCGAGGAGACGGAGAGCAACCTCCCTCATCCCCTCGACATTGTCAAGCTCGTTGATCTGCTGACGGATGTCATCAGCCATCTTCTTTGAATCTTTATTAGTCATTGTATTACCTTTCTTACTTACGGTAGTGGTCCTGGTGACCACATGTTTCGGTTGTGCCCTCACAATAAGGGCTGTGGTTTTGGTGCATGGTAAATGGTTCACCAAGCACCTCAACTGACTCAGCCATGAACATGTCATAAAGCTGATTGAGCTTATCAGTAATGACCTTGACTCCGATTGGGAAGGCAATCGTAATCTCCTTCATGTCCGCCGGAGTACTGTTGGGATTGAGGAGCGTACGCATGACGTCCTTAAATGGCTCAAACAGCTCGCCAGTTTCTACTGCCCAGTCCTTGATCTTCTCAAGGAATACAGCATGTGCGATACGAGCCTCAGCTGCATCGTCAAGAGTTACATCAAGTTCAAAGTTATCCATTGGACATTCCTTTGTGGTTAGTGGTGCATCCCATTTGATACACCAACTGATGCCTGGGGGTCATTGCTGACCCCCAGACAAAAGTATTAGTTGAACTGACCAAGCAAAGCCTGGCGAATGTAACCAGCAGGCTTGTTGATAAGCTTGCCACGCTTGAACATGGCAACGGCTTCTTCAACGCTAGGAACCATGATCATGCGGTGCTTCTTGAGAAGCTTGGCACACATGATAGCTAGCTGGTTGTTGAAGCCGCCGTAGTTGTTGTTGACGCAACCGTCAGAGATCCACACCATATCCTCGTTGAATTTACGGTGACGGATACCCCAAGTGAGAGCAGTACCGTCGACGCCGTTACCGCCGCCGCCGATGTGACCGATCTCCTTGACACGCCAGCCACGGTTGGCAAGGATCCAGGCGTTGGGCTCGTCTTCGCCCACCTCGCTGTACGCAAGAATGAGTGAAGCAGGGCAAGCCTGGATGATATCGTTGAGATCCTGCTCGCTGAGGCTCATTGAGCCTGAGATGTCAACAATAACAACACCGCCCTTGGTCTTGACCTTGCGCGTAAAGATGCGACGACCTGGGTCAGTCAACATACGCGATGGGTTACCAAGGCGACGACCGACGTCAGACGAACGCTTCTTACGACGCATGTAGCCCTCGACCTCGACAGTCAATGGCAAGTCGTCAGCGATACGCAGAGGACCGAAGCCACTGGCATCGTCAGGGAACTCGAAGAAATCATCGATGTCGTCAGTATCGAGAGGACTATTCTTGTTGTTTAACTGACCACGCTGGAGAGACTCATCGTCAATCTCACCATAGTTAGCAGCACGGTCGTCTTCGTCCTTGCGCTGCACAGCCTTGATGTCGTCAGGAGCGTAGTTACCGTTGGACAAGTACCCGACGACGTCATTGGCTGCGTACAACGCATGACGAAAGCCTGCAGGACCCATGACACCGTGACCGTAGTCGATAGGTGTAGTGCTACCTAAACGACGAGGGTTGTCACTGAAGTTGCTGTGAATGCGCTTGCTGAGCTTGCGCAACACCTTGGACCAGTCAGGGTTGACTGATCGTACACCAGCAGCGAACGAGTCGAAAGCCTTGGACTCTGCGTTAAGCAGCGTGAACTGCACAGCATCGTCCCACGCTTGTGGCGTGTTGGCAGTCGCAAGTCGTCGACCCTTGGTCTTCTCGGAACCGTCAACCTCTTCCTCCATGCCACGAGCAACAGCGAACTGCTCGGTCAATGCATTAACACGAGCATGCTCTGCAGCACGCAACAGATTGGGACTTAAGCTGTTGTTGTACTCCTTGGAGATCTGACCGTAGAACTCAGGGTCCATCGGTGAGATACGCGCACGAACGAGTTGGGTCAGCTGCACACGCTGGGAATGACTGTCCCCCCGAAGAGGGACAGTCATCACACCAGCGGTGAAGTCAACACCAACACCGAGGTCGCCGTGTGAGTCGACAACGTCCCATGAGATGGGCGTCTCGACATCGTCACGGAAACCGGTAACTACCCCGGGAAGAGGTAGGATTTCGTTGTTGTTGTTGACCTCGGACATTAGAGCGTCACCGCTGGGTCCAGGGTACCGACCTGAAGCGCCGAGACGATCGAGTTGGCCAGCTTAACACCGAACACCATGGTAGCTGCACGCATTGGCGTGAAGTTGGGCGAACGACGCAAGGTCTCGAAGGCGTGGAACGCACGAAGCGAAGCACGACCATCAGCCTTACCAGCCACAACCATAGCAGCAAGCTGCTGGAGTTCTGGTGGCAACGCAGCGACCAAGGCAGCTGGGTGAGCAGCGTCAATCTTGATGGAAACAGGGAAGCGGTCCTTGAGAGCCTGAGGCAGCTCGTCAGGGTGCTCGATGTTGGACGTCATGATTGCCGAGAAGCCAGGCAACGGACGGTACATCTCACCGGTGAACGGGTGCATGTACGACGCAGAAGCCTCGCTGTCAAGGAAGGCAAGCAACGTAGCGAATACGTCACCGCCTGCCTTGTCGATCTCGTCAACGACAAGACGACCACCCTGGATACCGTTACCATTCCAAGCGCGCAGAGCAGCACCAGGCGTGAACCCGAAACCACCCTGCTCGTTAGGCAGGATAGCACCGGACACGTCGGCATTGGTCATGTCCTCGGTGCAGATTAGGCGGAACGCACCGCCTGCAACGTCACCGTGGTGCATGGCCGAGTACGTCTTACCGATGCCGGGAGCACCGATAAGAAGCACGCGGTTGATGCCTGCTTCGATGACATCCTCGAAGTCGATCCAGCATTGTGGAACGGGGATGCCGAGGTAAGTGGCTTCAGCCATGTTAATCTCCTATGGGTTGTTAACGATGCATAGGTTGCACCGGGACACTGATTTGTGTACCAGCACTGCATGTGGGACTCGAACCCACGTTTACCACTATATGAGTGGTCGCTCTACCCGTTGAGCTAATGCAGTCACCCCTACTTAGTTAGCAGGATTGAACCCGAAGGGTCGGGTGTTGTTTGACGCCTGGATAGTTACTTCACCCAGGCGCTTGTTGTGACGCACGCTGCACGTCTTGTAACCACGCTTACGTGCAACGGCACGCACGTAGTTACTGAAGGCTTCCTTCGTGATCTTGGGGAAGTTGGGCAGCATATCCGTGACTTCCTTGTAGGTAAGAACGTGAATCTTACCGTCGATCACAAAGTCGAGAAACGTCTGCGCATCATTGGTCTTCCAGTTGATGTCAGTCTTGCTGCGCCGGTTGTACGAACGTGACTTCTTGACTTCAGCCTTGGGCTTGGTTTTGACAGTCACAGGCGTAGGCGCAACAGAAGTATCGTCAGCGATCATGTCGTCAACGTACTGCTGTTCCTCAAGCTTGGTAAGGATCTCTTCCAAGTCATCGAAGTTGATGACCTTCTCAGCAGGTGGGAAGGTGTTCTCGATGTAAATGCATACATCGGCAAGCTCTGACACAGTCGGTCGACGACCATGTGCAGAGAGGAACAACGCCTCTACTGAGAGTGATTCAAACTCACGGATGATCTGTCCGAGAGATGGGTTGTTGGTGATGTCTTCGTTCATAGTTTGCTCCTATGGACTAAAGGGGGCAGCCCTTTTGCTGCCCCCAGTTTACTGCGGTACTGCGAACTACTTGTTATTGCTACCGAACAGGGAAGCAATACCAATTACTGCGATGATGAACGTAATGGTGAATGCCATTAGTTGTCTCGATCGCGATCAAAAGCATTGCGCACTGCGTCAATGAAAGGTTCAACGTCAGTCTCCATCAACTCAATGCTTGACTTGGGTTCGTACCCACGGGTGATAATCTGCCAAGCCCAGCGCAGACGACCCCACTTGGCCTCGCGGTATGAGTCACCCCAGAACTTGATGTACAAGATGCGGGTGTCGGTGTCCCATTCCAAGTATTGAAACTCGTACAGGTGATCGTGGCAGAGACATTCAAGAATGGTACCGTGATTGGTAAGCATTCCTTGCTCATCGATGTGGATGATTTTCTTCATTATTTCTTACCCTTTGTCTCGACACCACAGCGCTCAGCCGAGTGTTTGACACCGTTAGATGTCAGCATCACAAGATTACCGAGCGTTGGTTCCCACAAAATTTCTGCCTTGCAGAAGCAACGTGGTGCTTTGTTGATTGTTTTTGTCTGTTCAGTCATTGGTTCTCCTTTACCAACGGACGCAGCCACGCCCGTTGCGTGGTGCTTGTGTGAGGTTGTTCAGTACATCTTTAATGTCTACATCATCATCCCCCTCTTCTTCTTCCTTGTCAACAACCTGGTCAGCCATTGCACCAATCTTACGAAGAGCAGCAACTATGTGCTCCATTGTGTAAACCTCAGTGACATTCATGTCAATATTTTCGTCCATGAATGTTTCATCCATGTTGAGTACAGGTGGGATGAACGAGTCATCCGGGTCGTTGTTGCTTGGCATTACAATCATGTTTTCTCCTTATGGATAGTTGGGAAACGCGTGGAGTTAGTTAGCTCAACAGCATTTCTTTGAGGTCAGGTGCGATTTGAGCACCGTGTTTATGGCCGAGATAGAAGTTGTACATCTCCTTCTTGTCACCGAAGTAGAAATGCACTGGAATAATTTCTTGCTCCAATCCAATCATCTTGAGGTCAGTGATCCATGTTGTGTCACGACCGCTGGGATATTCAACGGGGTGATCGTCAGGGTACTGTCCGAACGGGAACAATCCGTGCTCGTTGTGGATTGCTGTTAGCACATCAGTCATACTGTTGAGCTTTTCTGCTTGCTCGCGATGAAACTTCTGTGCCATCGCAAGGACAATCTCACCATTGTCAATGCGGTTAGCAAAGATGCACGCGACTAGGTAGTCGGGATCGTTGATTGGATAGAACGGCTTGCCATTAAACATTAGTTGTTCTCCTCTTCTTCCTTGATGAACTTGTCCATCCAAGCCCTGAACTGATCAGGCAAGGTTGTCTTATCAGCGTTGTTCCACTTGTTGATCTTTTCATTGATCTCAACACTGACTTTGTATGCTTCTTTGACCTCGTTGAAAGCCATGTCTAAACCTTCAGGAACTAAGCCTGATTCTTCCATGGACTTAAAGGCTTGGCCAAGTGCATCGTGGGTCACCTGGTATGCCCTGATCATGATCTGGATTTCACTCTCAGTGAAACCAGCATCGATTAACCGCTGTACGTTAAGCTTGTCTTCCATTGTTCCCTCCTCAAGGAAATTAGTTAATGGTACGCCCATGTAATCTTGCATCGCTTCATCTGTACCACAGGCAGAACAGATTTTGGTTTTGTTGTCAAGCCGGGACAACGCCGGGTATCCATCGTATTGATTCTTACAACGTGGACAAGTATTCATTAGTTAATCCTTTCAATGTGGATAGCATACTTCTCATTGTTAATAGTCAATGGGCAAAACACCCATGAACTATTTTTGCTAGGCATATCAAGCCCTCGCTTATGGTACTTACGGTAGACCCACTCTCGAGCACCATTCATTGTAGGAAAGATGCCGAGAGTAAGATCTAAACCGTATCCACGGTACATTTGAATGCTTACTCGGTAGTTAGCCAAGCCAAGCCAGCCAAGCACACGCCACTTGGCGATGCGTAGTCGTTGCTTCATCAGCATTCCTCCTTTTCAATTGGCTCATCCTCGTCGAGAAAACCACCGGTACATTCATCAGCCTCAGCAGCTTCGTCATCAGCCAAAGCAGATTCGTACTTAGCCTCAGCAGCGTCGTACTTAACCTTAGCAGCTTTGTACTTAACCTTAGCAGCCTTGAACGTAGCCAAAGCAGATTCGTACTCAAACTCAGCGATGTCGTACTCAGCCTCAACAGCGAAGTACTCAGCCCTAGCAGACTCGTACTCAGCCTCAGCAGCTTCGTGAGTTGTTACTGCGAACATTACTGCACAGTCCAGAGATAGATGTATGCTTTGGCATTGAAGAAATGACGATCAATACCCTCAATGACAACGTGCTTAGCCTTACCCTTAGCGTGCATGTAACAAGTCCACACATGCGGGCTAGTATCTATCACCGGCGGGACACTGTCATCCACCTCACCATCTTCAGTATAGGTACGAGCAACCCTCCAGGTGGTAGTGTTGTGCTCGGGAACCCATTCGTTGCACATATCCCAGTCAGTCCAGTAACCCTTACTGATCTGGGCAGCGGCATCGAAGGCTTTTTCTTTTGATGAGTACAATCCAACGATCTGGTCATCTTCTATACCCTCAAAAGGTTTGCCATCATATCCCATGGTGCCTTCTACTTGAAGCATGTATACTTCCATGTTATTTCTTCTCTTTCTCTAGTTGAATCAAGCACTTGTCACCACTGACAAATACATTGGAGATCTGCGGGCCATTGTAGTAAGACTGGTCAAACTCTACAAAGATCCTGCACGACCGATTCATTGTGAAGTCACCACCCTTGTAACCCTCAAAGGTAGCACCATCAGCGGCAATGCATCGAGCAAGCAAGCTACCAACGGTGGGAGGGGGAACTGGGATGTATTCACTGGTGTTGTAGTCGTATACCTTAGAGGTGCGATAGCCAAGAGCAAGCTCGTGGTAGTCACCACGCCAGCTGAAGAACTCACCTGGTTGGTCGTTGCCGTACCTGCCATCAGCTGACGTGAACTCAACGGGGAGAGTTGGATCAATCCCCTCGAGGGCATCGATCAAGTCACCAAGGTTGTAGCAACTTGATTCTGCCCTCCTTTCATCACGCGCATCCTCCATGATGCGGTCGAACAATGCCTGAATGGGGTCAATCATTGTGCACCTCCTTTCTTCTTGCCCTCGTGTAGGCGACGTGTACCCGGGCAAAGGATACGGTCGTTCTTCTTACTTACGTAGACCATGTGGTCAACGTCGAAGAAGACTGGCTGGTTGCAGTGGATGCACGTCATAACTATCGACGGGCGCCACGGAACTCAACGTTGCGGACAATGTACTTGACGTACACAAAGCGGTTGTTGTTGAGCCAGGTCAAAGATGGTTCAGTGTGGTTGCCAATGACATTGACTACCTCCAAGCCGGTGGCGGGGTACTGAGCCATAGTAACGTGCTCGTCGTACTCACCGCCGGGGTAGAGTTCCTGGTTCTTGTTACGGATGTTCCACTGAATCTCCTCGTTGGCAGAGAAGTATTCCATCACACCGTCGAGAGACGAGAACAACGTCGGAACAACATCACGAATGATGTTGAACTTGTCGTTGTACGCCCGGGAGACTGTGGGACGACCCGTCTCCTTGTCGATGGAGTCGACGCAACGGCCGAGCACACTGATCAAGCGAGTGTTCTCGGAGATGAATGGGACAGTTACTGCAACTTCCAAGGCTGACTTAGCCATGAGATACTCCTTAAAGTATCTAGCACCGGCATATCTACTTGACATGCCTGACGGGGAACTACCACTAGGATAGGACCCATACCATACCCAAACGTATGCTTGGATATGGTATGCATCCTATATACTGGTGCCAATAACTAATTAGTGTGCCATATAAATGCAACTATAGTTACTAACATAGAACCCTGCGTGTGTGTAAACATACGCCGCATTTTTATAATGCCCCCTTGAGCCATAGAGGAATGTTTCACGTGAAACATCCTAATGATGTATCGAATGCGCACATGCCCCTTAAACCGTAGAGAAAGGCATTAGCTTATTAACTTATTTATTTAGTAAGTTATACAAGCGAGGCACGTTAAGGTAGACAGAAACAACTACACACTTAACACATTCGATACACCATTAGAATGTTTCACGTGAAACATATTAGTTAATCCTTAGTTAGCCTCCTTATTAGCTATAATGAAATGGGTGGAGTTAGCTTTATCTACAGGAATGTTTCACGTGAAACATTCTTGGATACTAATTGCGAGATAGTATCCGGGGATAGGTGGCGCCTCTTATAATTCTTGACACCCACACACCTTGCGAGTGTGTGCCCATGCTTTGAATGGGTTGGGGTGGAGGCGTACAGAGCACGCGTCCTTGCTCCAGCCCTCGTATATGATACGAGGATGCTTATTGGAAGGCCCTCTGCGATATCCTCCCTTGAACCAGTGTAGAGTTATACCTAAGAAAGGTATATCAAACTCCCAGTCAGAATTAAACATATTAATTCCTTTCTACGAACATACGTTCGTGTTTCACGTGAAACATAGTGGTGGGTAAGGGGGCCCTTAAATAGTTTTCTCTTACCCACCACTACGCTGTGCTCTTAGCTACTCGTTGTAGCTAGCCACCTCAAGCTCCCAATCAAGCGGGATGATGTAGAAGTCAAGCTTGAAGTAGCGGCGGCCGATGAAGCCCCGCTTTGTACCGATGTGGATGCTGCCCCCCGCCACGGTCTTGAAGCGCTTGACTTCGTAGAACTCGCGGATGAGGTTCCTTGCTCGGTGGGCCGATGGCAGACCCTCGTAGATTGTCTTACGGTGGGTTGCCGTGCCGAGCATGTTGTACTCGACAGTGTGGACAAGATAGGTTGTAGCCATATCTATGCTCCTTTGTTTAACTGTGTACCAATCTGGCACATCAGTAGTACCCCAGGCTGGTTTTGCACCATACACCAACATCGTGTGCCTGGGGCCCACCTTAACCCCGGTTAGGGGAGGTAGTTTTGGTCACCGGTCATACCTCAAGGACCGGCCAGGATTACTCCTGGATAGGGGTCACCGCTGCCGCAGCAGCTGGCTCGAGAGTCTTGAAGACCTCCCAGAACAGCAGCTGGTCGATGCGTGCCAGGTGGTACTTGACGTTGTACGGCACCTGGGACATCGCGCGAGCGTAGTCGTCGAGGATACCCGACAAGCGGATACCAGCGACAACCGTGTCGATCGGCGTGGTGTCACCGAGCCAGACCGGGATGAGAGCACCAGTACCGGAGTACAGGTAGAACTCACCGTCCTGTGGGCTGACGTAGAGACGGTTCTCAAGCGAGACCGTCGCCTTGCTGCCCAGAGCCAGGTTCGGCTTGGTCACGTCACCATCGTGGAGGCGCACGTCAACGGCAGAGAATACGTAGTACTCCCAGCCAGAGACAGGCGTGCCAGCGAAGTCGTCGACCTTGAGGTCAGACTCGAGCGTCACCATGCGACGGACACGCAAGCCGTGAGACTTGAAGTGCGTAGTCGCGGTGATGACGTCGTCACGCTGGATGCTCGAGGCAATGTCAGCGACGTGCTGACCGTAGAGCAACCCGTCCTCAGTGAAGAGGTCGAAGGTACGCCCGACGGTGTAGTCGTCAGCCTCGATTGCAGCCGCAACAGCCTCGATGAAGAGGGTGTCGAAGGTCGCAACGTCGGAAGCCAGCGCCAGGAACTGGTGCATGTCCGACAGCAGACGCTCCGTGGCGATGGAAGGCCCGGAACGCTGTGCGATCACCTCACGGGTTTTGGCCCGTGCGGCTTGCTTGAGCTCCTCGTACGAGGTAGCGGTGAGGGTGAAATCACGGTGGGTAGCCACAATGAATCTCCTTTGGTTAGTGCACGAATCCGTCGTAGCTCGCGGTTAGTTAACACTTGTGTTTCTGCGCAGGAGCGGGTGTCAACCGCCTGTTACTCCGGGGTATGTGTCGTATACCCTTCTGGGTGGCATACTATTTGTAATGCGCCGTATGCCAGGGCGCATGATGCGGACTGCTAGACGAGACGGAAGAGACCGATCTCGTAGGCAGTCATTGGGTCACGAGAGAGTGGGATGTCAAGGTAGTCGACACCGCACTCCTTGCAGACAGGACCGCTGGTGTGGTAGTGACCGCGAACACGAGTCCGGCTGGACTTGCGCAGTTCCTTGGACCACTCCTCCTGCTGACGGAGCTCCTCAGACTTCGCCTCAATGAGTGCGAGGACCTCGGGACGAGTCTCCTGGGTAGGAGCTGGGACGTACACGCGCTTCTTGCGCTTGACAGTCCGCACCTCCACCTTCAACTCGATAGGAGCACCGACGTGTGGGATGACTTCCCACTTATTGGCCTTAGCCATGTTTTCCCTCCTCAGGGATTGGTTAACCACTGACTACTTGCCAGTGTTCTGCTCGGAAGCATACTTACACTCACCGACATACCCGATCCCAACACTAAAGCATTGGAATCGGGTACCCCGATGAGTGTCCTGTACGAACCCGAACTACAGGTTGTCCAAGAACACGATGCTGAAGACGTACGAGCCTTCAGTGATCGCGCCGCCAACTGACTCAGACGAGTCGCTTGGCACGTCAAACTGGGTGAGCTTGCCACGCAGAATGATCGGTCCAAACTTGTTGGTCTCCCACTGGATGAAGCCGTTGACGAGGAGCTGAGCCTCGTTCATTGCCTCACGGATGCTCTCGAAAGAGCGGTGTCCGTTGGTGGGCTGGACGTGCTGCACAGCACCGTCAGGTGCCTGCAGCCTCAAAGCAATTGCCGACATGGCAATCCTCCTTGGTTATTGGGGTGGATCAGATCCCCGCTTGATCCGTGGCAGAGTACAACGCCCCCTGCCAGGGCTTAAACACTAACACCAATGAAATGTTTGGAGTTAGCTTTGCTAGAGACTTTACTTCTTGGCAGACTTGTAACGTCACCTAGCTTTTTTGTTGAGAAGCATCCGCATCCGCATCCGCAACACTTGCCACAACCAAAGCTTCTTGGTCGGGTAGCAGTCGCATCCGCAACACTTGCAACAACCACACTCGTAGTGGTCGTCGCTCTCGACGTAAACGTCGTCGTCGTCCGAGCCATAGAACCTTTGATCCCACTCACGATTGACGTAGTAGCTGACATCCTCCTCGAGGACTCGAGTTGATTCGAGCGCTTTCTGGAATTGCTTTTCCGTTTTCTTACTCACAGTAATCACCTCCTTTCAAGTGCCATGACACGACCGTCATGACACTGGGTGTCTAGTAGGGTTGGGGAACCGAGCTGTTACTGCTCAGCCCAAGCAGCCCTGTACTTAGCCCAAGCAGCCTTGTACTCAGCCTTAGCAGCCCAGTACTTAACCCAAGCAGCGTTGCACTTAGCCTTAGCAGCTTCGCGCTTAGCCCAAGCAGCGTCGTACTCAGCATCAGCCTCAGCCTCAGACTCAGCAGCAGTCTCGTACTCAGCATCAGCAGCGTTGAACTCAGCCGAAGCAGCCTTGTACGCCTTGTACGCAGCCAAAGCAGCAGCCTTAGCAGCGTCGTACTTAGCCTCAGCAGCTTCGATCGTTGTTACTTCCTTCATATTCTCACCTCCTCTCAAGTGTCATGACACGACCGTCATGACACTGAGTATCTAGATGGGTTGGGGAACAAGAGCTGTTAGAACTTGTTCTCGAGCAACGCAACAGCTGCTCGCTTGGTCCATGCACTGCCAACAATGTGATCGTTGACCACTGCTGACCAGGGTGCTTTGCCCTGGCGCACAAGAACCCAGCTGAAATACACGCCGTCTTCTAGCATGTCTCACCTCCTTTCGGATGTATAGTAGGGTTGAGCCCGTTGGGTGGGGTGGAACTCATACCCCTTGCTTACTACTTACGCTTCGTCTTGTGAACCGAGCTGTTGGAGGAACTCAGCCTTAGTAGCCTTGTACGCAACCCAAGCAGCCTTGCACTCAGCCTCAGCAGCGTAGAGCTCATCCTCAGCAGCGTCGAACTTAGCCAAAGCATTGTCAAGCTCTTCCTTAGCAGCCTCGCGCTTAGCCCAAGCAGCCTTGCACTCAGCCGTAGCAGAAACGCGCTCAGCCAAAACCTTGTACGAAGCCTCATCAGTGTCGTACTCAACCAAAGCCTCGAAGCGCTCAAACCAAGCAGCCCTGTACTCAGTCTCAGCAGCCCAAGCAGCAACCCTAGCATCCATGAGCTCAGCCACAGCAGCCTCGTACTTAGCAAAAACAGCCTTGCGCTTACGCTTAGCAACACCGAGCTCACGCTTAGCAGCAAAGAACTCAGCCTTAGCAGCCTCGTAAACATAAAGTTTAGTCATGATTTCACCTCCTCTCAAGCGCCATAGCACGACCACTATGACACTGGGTCCGACTGACCCATCGGAACCCACGAACAACTGTTCCTGCTCGTGGGTCCTAGCATGAGCCGGACTACTTACTGCTCAGCCTTAGCAACGTGGTACGCAGCCTCAGCAGCGTCGTACTTATCCTCAGCAGCCTTGTACTCATCAAAAGCAGCGTCGAAATTAGCCTTAGCAGCGTCGCGCTCAGCCGAAGCAGCCTTGAACTTAGCCCAAGCAGCCTTGTACGGAGCATCAGCAGCCTGGTGCTCTTCCCAAGCAGCCTTGAGCTCAGCCCCCTCCCAAGCAGCGTCGCGCTCAGCCTTAGACTCAGCAGCCTTGAGCTTAGCCTTAGCATCGTAGAGCTCAGCCAAAGTAGCGTTGATCTCAGCCCAAGCAGCGTCGCGCGCAGCATCAGCAGCCTCGTACTTAGCCCAAGCAGCGTCGTACTTACGCTCAGCAGCGCGGTACTTAGCCGCAGCATCGTCGAGCTTAGCCTCAGCAGCTTCGAAAACATCAAAGTTAGTCATGATTTCACCTCCTCTCAAGTGTCATAGCACGACCACTATGATCACTGGGTCCGATTGACCCTCACGATCATCTACGTGAATAGATAATTGTGAGCATCAACCGGACTTCGATTGATACTCCCCGCTTCGGGACGGGATGGATGGGCTGTCTAACATTAGTTAGATCAGCTGGGCTTCAACGACTGGCGTTGATTCGATGACCCTGATCTTGCCGTCTTCAATGAACTCGAAGACCAAGCCATCCCACTTGTTCAAGCCACACTCAACGTATGGCTTGAACTCGAGGTGCTTGTGGGTGTCATCCTCGCCGGTGTTGTTGTTAAACAACACCTGGTCGGACTGGCGAGCGAACATCTGCTCTTCTTCTTTGACGAAGTAGACAGAGCCGCTTGCAGTGGTAAACTTTAGCATGCTCTCACATCCTTTCTAGGCACTTACTAAACCACGTGCTTGCCCAACACACGCAGTGGTGATTTACTCACCTACGAACTATCTAACATTAGTTAGATCAGAGCTGAAGCAAGGTTGCACAACCCCCACACGCAGACACCGGCAATCGCCAGACCTGCAGTCGTGAGCACCATGAATCCTGCAGCGAACATGAACTTCTCGCCCAAGTCGCGCAGGTCGTATGAGTAACGTGAACGCATGGTCTCACCTCCTTTCTAGGCGTAGATAGAACCCCACACCGTTGCCCAGGCGGAGCGGGGAGTATGGACACGGGCCTAACTAAAAGCTAGACACCGCAGTCGGGCTCGATTGGCTCGTTGCCTGCACTGTCGCTTGTAGCATCGAGTGCGGCATACTCAGCAGCTACACGCTTAGCGCACGGAGTGCACCAAGGATAGGATGCCCACTGATGTACTGTGTCACCGCAATCAATGCAGTGAAACACAGCGGTATTGGTTGTACCTGGCACGGTTCCTCCTTTCTGTCTAGTGAACCAGTGTCTGTAGCCAACAGTGTGTAGGCTAAAAGAAGTTCATAGTCTTTTGTGGTTGACTAGCAACTTCCCAACATAAGGCTTAAAATCGGTTGGCAAGTTTTGGCGTTTTCTGAACTAAAGGGTTTTCAAGTGGGGGGCAAATATGGGACCCACTGGGCATGCAGGAGAACGCATATAAAAAATGCGGGGGGCCTAAAGCCCCACATGAAATACTAGGTGCACTAAAGTAAATAGTGACAATGTAAAAATAAGGATTTTCCGGTATAGGAAGTAGCGATCGTTTTATTTATCCGGAGATACACCATGCCACTACTCAACGAATACGAACCTTGCTCATGCAAGTCAAATAATCCGGAGTGCCCAATGTGCAAGGGCACTGGTGCTGTCCCTAAGAAGCTCAACAATTCCATCGAGGGGCTAGACAATCTATCCCCAGAGCGTCTTGAAGCTGTTAGAGACATCATTAGAAGCGAGCAAGAGAACATTAACGACGCAATGCGTAGAACACAAGATAGTGCGGAGCGCATGAGTGGTGGCGTTAGAGACAACATGCAAACACTAGACGAGGTGAACGCGCTCTTAAATGGTATACAAAAGAGCAAGGAAGATCGCGGGCATATCCATGGTCCCCAGTGTTCCCACGATGGCGCTCCAGACCACGGAGGGTACTCACGCATAACACCACAAGACGAACTCGAACAACTCCACCGAATGTACGAACGTCCTGAAATGCCACAAGAAGAAGTTGATGCTCAATACAAGGGCAACCCTGCATGGCTTGATCGCTCACACCTGGGTTCATGGAATAAGCGTTACACCAACGAGAACATTACGACCTCTTCAACGGTGGCATGGCCGGACGCTATGAACAGCACTCTCAACGGAGCATACCTAATGTACGATCTGGCAAAGGATCGTCTTACTGATAGGTTTACCCGTAAGCAAAAGCCCCAGCTCCACCAGCATGGCCCAAACTGCTCACACGAACATGTAGAGCACGTACACCCAATGCAACCACAAAGAGACCGTGTAAGTGACTACCTCGAAAGCATGTACCACCGTGAGTCACCAAGCTATATTGATATGGCTAAGGCATACCCTGATGTTGCTGACTGGGCGAAGGACGAACACGGTGTCTACCTAGGCGCCAAAGCAAGAACCGATGAGCTATAACCCTTATAATATAAAGGAAATCTGAAATTCGGAATCGGAAAAACGGCGGCCCTGATGACGCGCGCCCCGATTAACTAATTAGAGGAACAATGAAAACATTTAACAGTGCAAACGCCAAGATAGCTGAAAAGGTTAACCCCGATAGCATAGACGACAACGCTCCTGATGGCATGCCTGACAACGTTACTGAGACACCTGGTCTTGAAGTCGATGTAAAGAAGACTAAGAACAAAGGTAATCGTAAGTTTCGTAAAACTCGTTATGAGTACGATATGCAGCCTGGTTTGAACACTGGGTTGGTTGTTAAGTTTGCTGAGGGTAGTGGTCGTCAGATCCACTTGCAAGACCCTGAGTACTCGCACGTTCCTATGGCCTTGGAAGACGTTGCTAACCACTACCTTAAGAACTATGTAAATAAAGGCGAAGATCCTCACCCTGATGCACAAAGACTGTTTGGTCTTAAACAGAATCGTGGAACTGGTGAGTGGTACCACGATCCAACAATTTCTCAACTTGGTCGAACTTATACTTTGTCTGACGATGCTCGCATTCCTATTAAGTCAAGAGTCTGGAAGGACGAATACGACGAAGAAGGTAATGTCAAGAAGAGCCCATTCATTTCTCGTGGTCTAAGAATTAGCAGACTTCTGTACCAGCCCGACATTGTTTGTGGTTTTGGTGATGGTTCTGTCTTTAATCAATCCCCCGAAGCTAAGGCGTACTGCAAAGAAAACTGTTCTGGCGGATACCACACGCCTAGCTGTTCAATGGACAAAAGAAAGATTGGCCAGTACTTCAGTACTGATGGCAATGCTTACGAAGCAGATCCAGTGCACTTTATCAACATGTCACACCTCAGAATGCTTGGTGGCATTGCTGGATTGATTAGAAGAAAAGAATTCAATGCCGACTCGTTCGTAGACTTGATGAAAAAAGCATCACAAGTTACTCACGGTCGTGGTAATAGAAATTCTGACCCTACATCAGATGGTAGAAGATTCCATGGTTTGAGAAAAGGTGGTATTCCGCTGTTTTTGCAGAACCACATCAATGGTTTGATGCGTAACGTACCTGACTATTACGAGCTTGACGAAGATTCAACACCAGTAGCTTTGCGTGAATCACACCGCCAACGCATAAATGAGCTGGCAACCGCCAACTATGTTAAGTGTTTTTGCCCATTTTGCTCTATTGAACGTGGTAAGAACCTGGGTAATGCTATTTTTGACGTGCAACACCACGTTGAAGCAGGTACAAGTAGCGTACCTGGCATTAGAGAATCATACTTCCATGTTGATCCAGGTAAGAAAAGCTTTGGTTTTAGTACCTCTGACTTCCCATTTGGCCGAGGTAAGCCTCGTGAGTTTGGTGCACATGGCATGCTGTTCCCTCACAGAGTGCTTCTTCACAGCCGAGACCTTGAAAAAACTATTCGTCACTATGCCAAGCACGACTCTGAAGAACGTGGTGGGTTTATAGGATGGCTTAGACCAAGAACAATTCGTATTGGTGACATGCCAACTCGTGTAATTGGTCTTAGTCCAGAGGCAATTGCTCAGAGAATTAGAGGCAATCCTGACGTATCTGGTCTACCAATTGACGAAGAATAGAAAAAAATCGTAATAAGAACTTGACAACAGGAAAAATTTCCTATTATATATATAACTTAAGGAAAACATGTCAAACATAAATGACTATCCATCTTGTTCAGATCGTGAAAATAACGAAAATAACAAGAACATAGATAAAAATCCTGATAATTTCTCCAGATTTAAGGAAAATATCGTCAATTCTGGCAAAATTTCATCAAAAGTACTGGAAAACATCGTTCCATTCGGTGAAAAAACAGAAAAAGCTAGATTTTTTCGCTTATCTATCTCAGCTTACGATGAAAAAGACAAAACTTGCATCGATTATTCAAAAGAAATAGATATTTTTGACTTCGAAGAATTACTGGAGTGCTTTTTCGGCATAGGTATAGACGAAAACTTCGATGAAGATGATAAAAATCAAGAAGATGGCTTCATGATCTTTAAAAATTTGGATGAAGTCATTGATTATCTCCAAAACAATAGAAAAGATCAAGAATGACTATAGAAGAACACGATCAGAATGTTACTCACCGTTACACTATTCACTATCCTGCTCATCCTGAGCGCACCAGCGACCCTCACTACGTGGATTTCAGCCACTACCGAGCTAGAACGAAAGACACTGCTCAGTGCGCTGTTGGTTTGCACCGTAATGATTTTAGTGAATGTACTCTAGACGCTCCATTGGAGCTTCACCACACTCACATTGAGTTTTCTCTACAAAATGGTGTCGATCTTAAGTGGCTCGAGGTTGACTATCCCGGCGTATCTGACCCTAACACTGTTGGTGCATGGGTAGAGAGCGCAGAAAACTTGGAATGGCTCTGCTTATTCCACCACAGAGGTCACGGCGGTGTACACACTACTGCTGCTGCAGATTATGAAGCAGAGAAATACGTGAGAGGACTCATCAAATGAGTAATTGGTCTAAAAGATACGCTAGAAATATTAAAAAATCTGCTGATTTTTTTTATGATACAGAGCCTAGCAAAAAAGAATTATATGATGCTCTTGAGCAAGGTTTAGACCCTAATGATTATTATTGGGCAAGAAACCTTGGCATTCCTCATAATCAAATATTAGATGTTCACAACAAGTATATAAACATCAATGATTATTCTTGGGCAAGAGCACATGGTGCTTCTCATGGAGAAATAATGGATGCTCGCAATAATCGTGTAAACTTAAAAGATTATGCTAGCGCAAAAAGTATAAATGAAGGCAACATTAATCATGACGATTTATTAGATGCTCATGACCAACGTTTAAACTTAAAAGATTATGCCTATGCAAGACGTGAAGGTGCTACTCACGAAGAAGCATCTTACGCTGGCACTAGAAATATAAATCTTATGGATTATGCTGAAGCAAAAGCACGTGGATTTAACCATGAAGAAGCTATGGAAGAAGCTATGAAATCTCCAGGACGCACCAGACCATTATGGGCTAAACGTTAGGCTTCTGACTATGAAGCAGAAAAATATGTGAGAGGACTAATAAAATGAAATGTTCAGTAGATGGATGTAATGCATCACACAGAATCATGGTTCATCACCCTGGCGAGACAGAACCTAGACCATATTGCGCACCACACGCTTTAATGCTGGCTAGAGATGTTATGCGACAACAAGAGGAGCTTGCTCCTGTCATTGACATTAAGACTCGTAAGCGTATTGGTAGTTGGTCAGATCGTTATGCTAGTGAAAAAACAGCGGGAGAAACTTGGGATGTTTTAAAAGATACTTTTAAAGGTATAGGCACTGACTTTAGGGATATGTTTTCTCCCAACCGTGATGCATTTGGCAACTTAAGACGTGATCCTTCTCAATGCAAGAATTGTGGTAAAGACTTTTTTGATGCCAAAAAACCTAAACAAAATTTGTCAGAATCTGAGTATTGGACACTATTCCAAACAGGTCAACATCACTTATTGCCACAAGAACGAAGTAAAAAGAATGATGATCTTTGCGTTAACTGTGATAAAAAAGATAGTTGGTTAGTATGATGAATTGGTCAAAGCGTTACGCAACAGAAAATTGTTCTTGCCATGGTTGGCCTAAGTTGCAATGCCCAAATACGCATGAATCAGAAAAACACATTATTTCTGAGCTAAGTAGACAAGAAGGGCCATCACTTGGTCAAGAGCACTCACGAAGCAAAGAAGTAGCTGACTGGATACTTGGAGAAGATTAATGAACTGGAATAAAAGATACCGTTTAGCAGCTTTGGCTGACAACTATACAGAATTATTGCATAAGTTTGCAGCAGAAACAATTTTTAGTGACAGAAACGACCCACGTCGTCAAGCATGGAATGCATACACATCAGTACCATTAAAAGATGGCACCATAGGTGATTGGACTGACCTAGATAAAATTGATACAAGCAAACTTGATCATGAAGGATTGATCAAAGTTTGTGATGAGTGGTCTAAAAAGTTAACACAAGCAGCTGGTAAAGATGAGCGTATGGGTAAAAGCTACTTTAGACCAGTAGCTAATCATTTAGCAGAAATAAAAGACTGGCACACTACTCAATTCCAACCACAGCTTGGTGAAGGTATATTTGAACCACCAACCCACAGAGAACAGAACACTAGAAAACGTAGAAAGCAATGATAATGGACCGTATTATAGGTAAATTAGGTAAGTTAGATCCTAAGCGCCCCGCTGGGCTGCACATGCTAGCTTTTTATCAAGGTAACCCTCTGCCTGCTGCTCCAGACACTGTAGCAGTGCCAAACGTAGCAGACTGGGGAATGTTAGGGAATGACAAATATGGGGATTGTACTTTTGCTGGTATTGTTCACGCCAGAATGGCTAACGCTGCTGTATTGGGAATCACTGAGACGTTCCCTACAGAAGCGGAAGTTGAACAAGCTTATCTCGATTATACGAATGGACAAGACGCTGGAGCGGTTGAGGCGAATCTACTAACGTATTGGCAAAACAATGGTTTGTTTAATACAAAGCTATCTGCTTTTGCTCCTACCGATCACGCTGACCTTGATGAGCTTCGTAGTGTCATTGCTTCTTATGGTCTTGTATACATTGGTGTAAAGCTGCCTGTTACTTTCCAACAACAATTCCTTAGTAACCAGCCATGGGACCTTACAGGCACTCCTGCTGACAATCAGATTGAGGGCGGTCACTGCGTTATCCTCGTTGGATACGACAAGGACTATGCTGAATGTATAACGTGGGGTAAAGTGCAGAAGATTACGTGGAGATGGCTGCAAAGCTACATGGAAGAGAGCTGGGCTCTCATCACTCCAGAAATCGTTGAGAAGGGTCTATATGGCGATATGCGCCTGGATGCTCTCACCGCTGACCTAGGGAAGATATAATGACTATACCAAAGAGAACAGAAGAGTTGCTTGAAGAGATTCACCTTGCAAGTACCCGTGTGAACAAACCATTAAAGTGCACTATCCCATGCCCTGATTGCAACCCTCTGCACCCTGATTTTAAGCCTAATAAAAAAATTAAGATTATGAACCGTGGTGATGAAAAGGTTTGTGCTAACTGCAAGGGTCAATCAACCTTGACAGCTGTTGTCAATCAAAAAGAACGTGAAAGAATTTTTGGACCTGGTCAATCTTCATTTGCTCAAACACGTGATGTTATGGGTCCTACTACTGCATCAACTACATGGGTTGTAGAAGCCAGTCTTTGGGGTGATATTGCCGCTGTTGGTGCTACAGCTCTTGCTGTTGGTGAACTTGGTCTGAATCCAGTTGCTGATGCTGCTGCTGCTGGTGTTGACGCTGCCGCCATTGGTGCCGGTGCAGCAGACGTTGCAGAAGGTGCTAGTGGTATTGGCAAAGCAATGCAAACTGTTAAGGGTATTGGTCAAACAGTTAAAAACGTTGCACAACCTGCTATGGATGCTATTAAGCCTGCCATTCAAACTGTTAAAGATGTAGCACAACCTGCTATGGATGCTGCCAAGCCAATCATAGAAAAAGCTAAGCCAGCAATGGATGTTGCTAACAAGCTTAATGATTTTAACAGTCTTAAAAATATGATTATGCCTAATCAACCACAACAGCCACAGCAGCAGCAACAACCATCACCTGAACAAATGGCACAGACTACTGGATTGAACGAGTACGATACAGGTTCGCAATTTAGTAGTCAAGGTCCTGCTGACCCAATGGGTACTACTGGTTTTAAGCGTATTGCTTTTGCACCAATGACTACTGTCCCTATGGATACAAGTCAATTGACCAAGCCAAGTAAGCCTACGACATGGGTTACTACTCAAACAGGCACTGGCACTAGCGGCGCACATGATCACAACAAAAGTAATTATCTAGCTGAAACACCTAGGAGCTTTAGCCCATCTGCTCCTAGTGGTAATCCTGTTAATACTGCTATTAGTTTTGCATTGGATCATCCAGAAATTACTAAGGCAGTTGCACGTGGTGTTGCAAAGGGTATTGATTACACTACAGATAAAATTTTTAACCGTACACCAGAGATTCAATCAAATACAGTTAATTCACCTTCCCCCACTACGCCTACTACACCTGCTCCAACGGAACCAGGACCAAATCACCCAGAGCGTGATCCACACCAACCTCGCAGAAGACCACGTCACCCAAACATTCCACAGCCAGCGCCAACTGAACCAGAAAAGCCTGTAACGCCAGAGCCTACAACTCCGGAACCACAACCAGAACCCGCTACACCTTCTCCGGCACCTGCAAAACCATCACCAATTCCTGCTCCTACACCTTCTCCTGCACCTACTACCACCCCATCTACAACAACTTCTCCAAGCAGCAACAAAGTACCTCCAACTACACCCACAACGCAAGCGCAACCAGATAAGAATAATCCTTCAAAAGCAAAGTCAACACAAGAGCAACCAGAACCCGGAGCACCTAGAGGTGGACCTGCGTTTCAGCCAAAAAAGCCTTTTGAACCATGGACAACTCCTGAACCCATTATTCAAACACGTGGCCCTATTACCCCTCAATTCATAGCATCATCTAATAGATTGTTTGATCTTCTACAGGAAGATCATTACAGAACTGCTTCTTTGTCTTGTGTAGGATGCGGTGCTACTAACCCTGCTTCTGCTACATCGTGTGCAACATGCGATAGACCTGTAAATGCTAAGCCCTGTACTGGTTGTGGTTACCCCAATGTATCTAATGCATCACAATGCACAGCTTGCAATAGACACTTGGGTAGTAAGCAAACTACATGGGATATTGTTGAACCTACTGCAACAAGCACTTTGGCTTTGCCAATGACTACCGCAAGTGTTGTTACTAGTTGGATTCAGTTCAATACTGATATCAACACAACAAACAACAGCACAAGCAATAACACCAATGTAGACAGCAACAACACTTTAGACAGCAACAACACTTTAGATAGCAACAATACAGTGTCTGACAATAACAATAACAACAAGCTCAAGGACTTTGGTAATACGTCTACCAATAGTGGTGGTTCTAAAGGCGGCGGCGGCGGCGGAGGCGGCGGAGGCCACGCTGCTGAAGAATTAGAGTCTGGTGCTAAAACAATAGGTGAAGATGCTATTGCAGGTGCAGAAGACGTTGGATCAGAAGCATAATAACAATTGCAAGAGTTAAAATACCTTCTAAGCTGCAGTAGTAACTGATGAGATATGCAGACACTAGCGCAGGCACTTACGAGAATGATGACTCGTTAGAAGCCATTGAAAACCATGAGGATGGCTTCGGCATCCCTGGAACATCTGCCGTTGGTACTGTAGGTAGTTATAGATTTGCAGATATTGGCAATGAGGATGAAAATTCTACAAGATTAACTGCTTTAGGTGATGAACCTAAAGACACAATAGATGTGACTGGAAAACCACCTGCTGTAAAGAATGAAGGTTTGTCAAGTGTTTCTCCCGGTTCTCTTTCAACAATTATTGGAGCAAATATGAGCATGAATGCAAGAATTGCATATGTAATGGAGAATGGTGAGCCATTTTGCAATCACTGTGAGACTAATTACTTCCCAGGTACACGTATTGCTTGCACAAACTGCGGCTGTGGCCAACCACAGAATGATCACGGTCTAGGTCAGAATAATTTTAAGGGAGAAGACCTTTCAACTGTTGAAGGCCCCTCAGTTGCAAAACTTGACGGTGGTAAGGACATCATTAAGGAAGAATCAAAGCTTGGATTCGTAGAGATGGCTATGGATGCATTTAAAAAAGAATCAAGTTCTTCTGAACTTTATTTCCAAGGTCGTATTGATGCACAAGCTGGTAAGCCTTTGGATGAAGACATGGCTCTTCTTAGCAAAGAGTACTACAATGGTTACAATGACTACAAGTTTTACAACAAAACGCCACAGCAGAGTGAAGGTCAAAGTTTGTTTGATATCAAGCCAAACAGCAACCAAATTCCACGTTCTCACGGCAATATGACACCTGGTGAATATGATCGTGGCCCTCTTGAGCTGACTGATGGTATTGGTCGAGCAACCGCTGGAATTAAAGATTTTTTTAATAGAAACAAAAAAACACCTGAAAGACCCGCAGTTCCTCAAGCTACTCACGGAGTAGACAATCATGCTTTGCTTCAAACATTAAATCAAATGGACCCAGAATTAGCTAAGCATTATTCTAATATGCTTGGTATTACCTTAGAAGATTCTTCATCAACTACTAAACCTATTACAGAAGAAAATTTTGATCAAGTTAAAAAAGATGCTGGGTATCCTAATACATACACTGGTTCACGTAAATTTTCTTCTGTTTATCCAATTGATGTTATTCAAAAGTTTTTTGAGATTTAATTATGGAAAAGTGTCACATCTGTAAGGACGGAACGCTGATTAGAACAGCTAGTTCTAAAGGTCCTGAAATTTATTGTGGCGGTTGTCGTCGTATTATTCTTAGTTCAATGTTTAGTCTTAACTTTACAGCTTCTGTAGCGGAACAAGAGATTGAACCTTGCATAATTGATTCAATGCCTGGCTGGAAAGGCCCTGGCAAGAATGCTCAATGTCACCCTTATGAAGAAGGCAATGAAATAAGCCAAGCAGCAGCCAAAAAAGATGCTATAGCGTCTTGGTATTCATACAAGCACAGAAAAGGTGCTTCTAAGATTGTTAATGCGTTGTCATTCTTTGATGGTAAGCTGCCCGCTGTTACTGACACCGATAAGCCTAACCCAAGTGTTCCTCAGAAAGCAGCTACACCTCCACAAACAGGCATTGGGGAAGCTACAGCTCCTGGTGGCATTCAACCAGGTGATCTTAACGCCGCTAATCCGCTAAACACAGCTAACAAAAGAATTGCTGAACTTGCTCATGAACTTTCGATGGAATATATGGGGCCAGCAATGTGCACAGAACATAACTCCACTGAATGTGGATGTAATCACAACCGTAACTCGCAATAGTGACTGAGGAAAAAGAAAGATCCTATTATGTACGATGACATTTTTAACGAAGCTAGAACTGCAGCCGCTGACACTCGTTGGTTCAACGGTTCATCAGAGAGTATCTTGACGAGACTCGACAGATTGCAAGAGATTCTTGATGGTGCACGTTTTGCTGCAAGCAACTCAAACGCTGACCTGAGAGACCTTGAGCGTTACGCTAACATTATTACAGAGTTCAGCGTAGAGAAGGAACAACTCGAGAAGCTTGCTTCAGAGTATGTTGACTTTGACACTGAGGACTACTTGAACAGCCTTCCTGGTGGCACAATTGCTAAGGAGTACCGTATTAGCAGTGCTGGTACCAGTGACTTGGGTGAAGATGATGGTAGCCTTTTGTACCGTACTGCTGCTTCTATTGAGGGCGAGTACGAAGATGCTGACTGGATTAACTTTGTAACCGCTGGTGCTGAAATCTGGGTTGAGGACCAAAGTCCACGCCTTCTTGACAGCCAACTTGACACGCGTGAAGCTGCTGTGTACTATGTAGAGAAGAAGACATTGCCATTGCTCGACACAATCAAGCGTGCTTCTATTATTGATAATTTTGTTGACAATGTGGAGATCTGCAGACGTGCAAAGAATGAAAGCACAAACTTCCGTGGGATTAAGAGCGCTCGTGCTAATAAGCTTGCTACTACTTTTGTACAAAACGCTGTCGAAGACTCGTTTGGAGAAGGCCTTAACTGGCTTTAACGAATGGATACTTGGAATGGCTTTAGGGTTGTTAGTGCCGTAGAAGACGACACTAAGCCCGAAGAAACCCCAGCAGATGATGGTAGTTTGATATCATCATTAAAGACTATGCTCGCTGAAGCATACGTTCTTTATCACACTATTCATGGTTTTCACTGGAATGTTAAGGGTGAAGACTTTTATGAATATCACAAGCTCTTTGATGAGATAGTCGATGACATTTATGAGAACATCGACCCTATTGCTGAAAACATCCTTAAGCTTGGCGGTGAAGCTCCGTTCTCTATGAGTGAACTTGTTAAGCTAAGCAAGTTAAAAGAGACTGAATTGCCAAGTAAAAGTTCGCATGAGCTTGCTAGTAAGTTCTATACTATGAATGAAGAGTATATTGAACACATTAAAGATTATTTTAAAGTTGCAAACAAAGAAGATGAACAAGGCATTGCAAATTTTATTGCTGAACGCATTGACCAACACCAAAAATGGAGCTGGTTCCTTAAGTCTTCTATCGGTGGGGAATGAATTCTACATCAGATAACATTCAGCGAGTAGTAGCGTTGCTAACTGCAATTATTAGTGAGCAAGAAGATCTTGCTTACGAAATGGTGCTCGAGAGTGACCCCATTGAGCTTTTCAGTGCATTAACTGGAATACTTTTAAGCGTTCTTAAGCCTATGGTTGCCCGAGAGGGTAGTACGGTTGAAGATTATTTAAAGAATCTAGCAATTTTAGCTTATAATCCAGAATGACTGAAAAAATAATATTACCAGAAGGTATTACCTATAATAAGACTAATTCTAATGAAATAGAATTAGAATTTATTGAAGAAATCATTAATGATACTAAATGCAAGGTTTGTGATCTGCATTTGCAAGCTGTTTTGATAACTGATGGATCAAGACACTCTGGTTATATAAAAACCATAACAAACAACACTAATCTTTGGGAAAATACGCTTCCTAAGGATCGTACTAGGTCAATCAAGATGTTAAATGAAAATTTGTCAAATAAGCTTGACAAACACATGGAGAGACATAAAAATGATTAGGTATAGCAACACACCCGACAAAACATCTAAGTTTATCACAGACAGCCCTACTTCACCGATTAAGACGACACGAGATGTGCACGGAATTAATGGTGGTGGGAACGATGCCAGTGAAACTAGAGAAAGCCTCCTTGATCCTTGGACCAATGAGGAAGACGACTAAGGACAATAGTGACAAAAGACCTGGAAGTAAATCCAGCTACACACATTGTAATTCCTGATACACAGGCTAAGGACGGTGTGCCCACCGACCACCTTACTTGGATCGGTAATTATATCGTAGAAGAATTTCACAACCAAGATGTGAAGATTATTCACCTTGGTGACCACGCTGACATGCCAGCATTATCTCTTTACGATAAGGGCAAGAAAAGCATGGAAGGTCGTCGTGTTAAGGCAGACATTGAAGCTGCTAATGAGCACTGGCGCATCCTCAATCAACCATTGTATGACTACAATGATAACAAGCGTAAGAATAAGCATGCTATCTGGAACCCAGAGCGTCATATCTTGCTTGGTAACCACGAAGATCGTATTAACCGTGCTGTAGAGTCCGATGCACAGATTGCTGGGCTGCTAAGCACCGATGATCTTGACTATGCCCGCAGCGGTTGGAGAGTTAGCAAGTTTAAAGAGATTTTGAAGCTTGATGGGGTGGCTTATAGCCATTTTTTTTACAACCCTATGACTGGTATCCCATATGGTGGCAATATTGAGACAAGACTCAAGACTATTGGCCACTCATTTACTATGGGCCACCAACAGACGTTCTTGTATGGTATGCGCTACGTGAATGACATCCGTAACGGCGATGAAGCATACTCACAACACGGTCTTGTAGCTGGTGCGTGCTATCTTCACGATGAAGATTACAAGGGGCCACAGGGTAATGCTCACTTTAGAGGTATTGTGGTCAAGCACGGAGTGCATGGCGGTAGTTATGACATTCAGCAGGTATCTCTTGATGCATTGTGCCGTAGATACGAAGGCATGAGCGTGGAACGGTTTAAAAAGCTCAAGTATCCGCATATGTAGTATATGGATACTGCAAAAAACTCCGAACGTAAGAACTTTCGCTGTGTATTTAACAGCTATGTTTCTGAATTCAACAAAGACGGAGTTATACGCTCTATTATCTCTCAGTTTGAAGGTTATTATTCAGAACCTGAAGTAACCCTTACTGATGATGGTTTTATTCTTTCCCTTACGCTTGGTGACAATCTATCACCAACAATTGTAAGAGACAAACTGCTTTGGAATCAGTTTGTTGAGAAGGTAAGTGCTCAAGACGCTATCCGAAAGATTCAAATTATTCGTTTGCCCAAAGCTAGTGCTGAAAACGAGGGCACAGTAGGTGCCTTTGGGCCACACGGCAGCAATAGCGGTGTTGACGAAGTAGATGGGTTCCCACACATGGAATATAAGATTGACATGGGTGACCGTCCTGATGGTCCTACAGTAGCTAGCGTTCGCTATGCGCATGATGATAAACATCCATGGCCAACAACTGAAGACGAAGCAGCTAATCATGTAATGTATAGTGGCCACCATGATGAAGTGATGCGGTCTATGTATGAAAGCCCTTCTAATCCTAGAAAAAAATTCATTAGAAACCTTATTATGAAATATTTTGATAGTGATTTAGTTGGCCATGCTTTGCTGCATAAGCACCCAGAGATGTTAAAATACTTTGGTATTCCAGAACATACACACGATGATGATCCATTAGATTTTGAAATCCCTGACAGTATTGAATCTATTGGTGTAAATGCTAGCCTTCACTATGCTGATCCAACTGGCCAAATGTTGCCTGAAATCTACGGTCCGGGTGCTGAAGATGGCAAGCCTGTTGATGAAGACGTAAATAGTGATCTTACAAACATGCATGCTCCAACACCAAAGGTATTAGGTGTCCCTGCGTTCAGAAGAGTCGCCGTTGACACTGATGCTGGTTCAGCGTTTACTCTTAACAAGCCAAACGGGTTCCAAGACGTTGGTGAGCCACCAGATCAAGGCCCACTGCATGAAAAAGCTACATCAGCCACTGGTATTGGTGGCGGAGCACCTATTAGCGGTGCTAGCTGGTATGTGACACAACCTGGAAACGAACAGCAAACAGACCTTGGCACAGAACGCAACAAAACGTATGACAGCAAGTCTTCGACTGCTCCTTTGTCAGGCATTATTGCTAGTAGCGTTGTTTCTCCTGAACTTGATGAAGAAGATACTGAGCAAGGCATTAAAGGTTCGTATGGAGCTACCCTTGACACGCTAGGCGTAGGAGAACACCCAATGGGCGGTGCATCCTATGGATCTATTTTTGGTTTGAATGAATTCTATGATTATGAAGGTGATGTGAGTGACTACGACATATAAGGTATACGACGCAGGTCAAGAACCAATTAAGTACGTGCCAGGAGATTTTGTCCTGGTATCTACTACTGGTATTCTTGCTAAGTTTATTCGTTTTGGTCAGTTTGTCCGTTATCACGGCAAGATGAAGCCTTACTCTCACTGGAACCACGCCGCTATGGTCATTGATGAAGATGGCACCATTGTTGAGGCTGTTGGACGTGGTGTGATCACTAGTAACATCAGTGAGTACAAGAACGTAGAATACTACTACGTTTCAACCAAGCTTAACAAGCAAAGTCGTGATCAAGCGGTGGCTGCTTGTAAGAGCTTTATTAAGGATAAGTATGGTTGGCTAACCATCTTGAGTATCGCTACAGAGCTGGCAACTGGCATTAAGATGCAGTTCACAAACAGCAATACAATGATCTGTAGCGCCGTAGTAGCACAATCTCTATGGGCTGGTGGAGTCGTATTTGACCGCAACCCATATCAAATGATGCCAGCTGATTTAGCTGCTGCTTTTAATATTTTGACAGAATTGCCAAATACTTGATTTTTTGCAATTAATGCATTAAATTGAAAATATGAAAAAAGCAGTCATTACCATCAGTTATGACCCCCGTGACTCACAGAGCGAAGAGCTCGCAAGCCAAGAGATCAGCGAGACCATGTCTGGCCTTCTTAACAGCTTGCGCACTCAAGTGAATGGAGTCCAGGTGTCTGTCAAGTTTCAAAATACAAATAAGGAGAAATAATGTCCAGTCCACTGAACACAACAACAACTAGAGCACTTGGTCGTGCATTTGTTGCAGCTGTCGTTGGTGCGCTTGTCTCTTGGGTTGCAACCAAGCTTGGCAAGTTCAACACCGGTACGTTTGCAACTTTGACACCTGTTGTATCTGGTTTGTACTACGCTGCTATTACCGCTTTGGAGAAGAAGTTCCCTAGGTTTGGTTGGTTGCTTGGTACGCTTCCTCAGCCTAAGGCTCCTACTGTGTTCCCTACACCAGAGCCAATGCCTGCTCCAACTCCAGCACCAGTTGCCGCCAAGGCTCCTGCCAAGAAAGTTCCTGCTGCTGTAAAGAAGGCTGCTCCTAAGAAGAAGTAGTAATTCTTAGTCCCTGGTAGCTCAATTGGCAGAGCAACGCACTGTTAATGCGTGGGTTCCTGGTTCGAGTCCAGGCTGGGGAGCTTAAGGTCTTGTAGCTCAGTTGGTTTAGAGCACCTCCCTGTCACGGAGGGGGTCGTGGGTTCAAGTCCCATCAAGATCGCTATGAAAAAAATAATAATCAATAAAGAAGAAGTCCGCAATGAGGACCTTAGCCATTTGCTGCCATTTTTACAATGGTCTCCAACTGTTCAGTACTTTAATACACCAGCCGGTGTTAATGAGTACAGACTGTATTCTTACCTTGCTCAAAAAGTAAACAAGCCAACTATCCTTGATGTTGGTACTTACTATGGACTTAGCTCTGTTGCCCTATCTATTGATGAATCAAAGCATGTGATTAGCTATGATGTTATTGAATTGAGCACCCATAGCAACCTGAAGAAAGACAACATCGAATTACGCATCGGTAATTTTATGGAAGATGACATCGATTACGACAACATTGATCTTATTGTTATCGATGTAGACCCACACGATGGTATCCAAGAGCCGCCAATGATTCAATTCCTTGTAGACAAGGGTTGGGAAGGTCTTTTGCTTCTTGACGATATAAAATATGCTGCATACCCAGGAATGACTGAGATGTGGAATACTTTGCCATACAAAAAGTATGATGTAACTGATATTGGTCACCACTCAGGAACTGGGTTGCTTAATATTGGCAAAAAGTTTACTATTGAATTTGTAGAATAACTTTATTCCCTGGTAGCTCAATTGGCAGCGGTCCGCCGCTCGTAGGTTCGAATCCTACTGCTTCCGCCATTGAGGGATGGTGTAATGGCAACACGGGAGCCTTTGGAGCTTTTGTTGAAGGTTCGAGTCCTTCTCCCTCAGCTATACCGGGTGTGGATCGGTAATCCAATTGAAGCTTATATCTTCGACTACGTGGGTTCAACTCCTACCGCCCGGACCAATTAATACCATTTAAAAGTATCTCTATTCTGTATGAGATAATAGGCAATCTATGCCTACTGTCCAGCGCCCTACGGGGCATAGCAAGGAGCAACACGATGACCTCGATGTTCGATTACGATAATTCAGTAAACTTGGCCTTTGATGCCAAGATCGCCGGTAAGAGCCTGGTGGCTGCTAAGCACGAGTTGCTTAACAAGACCGGTGACTTTTTCTTCCTGGCCCACAGCGACAAGGAACTTGCCTACCGCATGCAAATGGTTGAGGCTGACATTGAGAAGGTTGCTCACCGCAAGCTTGCTAACGTCAGTGACTCAAAGGCTAAGCTCGTTCGTGCCGTGTTCGACGAGTGGGAGCTTCGTCACGCTTCTTGCCAGATGTGCAAGCAAGCTGGCACTCTATCCAATAAGCTTGCCATGCCTTTAGATTATGAGGAACCAAGAACTGATGTTGTTCACGATGAGGATAGGGGAACAATGAGATCAGTACCCGTACCGGGTCACAGCCTGACGAGCGGTACATGTGATGGTTGTGGAGAAAGAGTTGGCATAGGCCGTAATAACCCAGCTTTTGTACAGGATACGTCGCCAACAACAATGGTTGACACTGATAAAGCAGACAGAGAAAAAATTCGCAACTTACCTAAGGGTACTGCTGTTTACTGCGCAGGCTGTGCTGCTAATAAATTGCGTTTGCGTGGTAATTAACCTACATATAATTAATTAGTTAGGTTAATATGGCTAAAGTATTTAACTCAAAGAACCATTTGAAGTTTTCAGGCACTGACTGGTCCAGTGACGAGCCTGAAGAACTTCAAGATATGTTCGGTCAACGACCTGTTGGCGATGAAGAATCAGGTGTGGACCCAGATTCAGGCTGGACACGCGATGAATATCGAACTCCAGTCGGTGATTATGAATCAGAAACAGACAATAATGATTCTGGTGGCAACGATAACTTTGAAGACACTAGTATAACTAGTGACTTTGACGATTCATGGCTTGATGAGAATGACAACATCGATCTTGAAGAGCACACTGAACCATGTCGTACTTGTGGTGGTTATTCAAGATATAACAACCCAGAAACGCCTCCAGCATACATGGACCACTGCAATCCAGATTGCGATTGCAATCTTGATGAAGAAAGCCATAATTTTCCGCACTGCCCTACGTGTAAAGACAAAAAATGTAAGGGTAAAGAACCTTACCACTGGTACCTTGAGAATGCAGACACTGGTGAAAAAATAACAGATGTTTGCCCAGACTGTGGGAACGTCGGTGTTGTTGAGCTTGGTCACTATGACGCTGAAGATTGGTCTGCCCAGCAGGGCATTGACCTTGGTGGTAGTTCTACAGAAAATAGCGAAAACCAACAACTAGTAAATAATGTTCCTAAAACCATTAAAGATACTGACAACGCACCGGCTGTCATCATCAACAGCACCCCTACTATTAATGGTTTTGAAGAAGATGAAACCAATCAAGGCGCACCGACTGTAAAGAAGCCAGTAGTCTTGCAGCGTAAGCCTAAGAAGAAGCCAGTTGCTAATCCTACTCAACCTGTTCAAGATCAAACCCCGGGTGTAAGCTTTGATGAAGCAATAAAAGTCAATCAAATGATTAAGAACCTTAACGGTAGGAGCGAAGGCACAGAACCTACTGAAACGCACTACAACTGTGGCTGTGAAAAAAGAAATGGGTTTTTATCAGATCAAGATTTCGTAAAAGTTATGCAGTCTAAAGAATATAGAGAAGGTATTAAAAATATTCGCATGGGCAACCCTACTTTGACAGGGAACGGACAAATTGCACAAAGCACTGCCAACCGTCAAGAAGCAATGGGTGATTTTATCTTTAATATGAAGAGATGCAAGGGTGACAAGTTCATTGAAAACCTTAGGAATGGTTCTACAGGAGATCAGCAATAATGGCAACACGTCACATAATTAAATGGGGCACCAAGTGCATGATTGCTGAGCTCGAAGACATCATGGACCAAGAAGATTTTAACAAAGACTTTGGTCACCTCGGCAAGTGCAACAATGTTGATAAATCTTCTGTAACTGGCGTTCTGTTACACGTCACTAGACTTCGACAACTTAGAAAAGATAAAAAAGCTACAGAAGAATACCTTAAGCAAGTCGATGATCCAAAGACTGCAGCTACAAAAGTTCTTGGTACAGATGGTATGGAAAATATCTCATTGTGCATGAACCATTTCAATCCAGTTAGAAAAATGGTTTCTACACTAGAAAGACTGATCTCATACGGTGGTATCACTGGTCAAGGCCCTGCTGGTTTGCTTAGAAGAGTATCGGATCGAGACATTCGTGAAGAAGACAAGAAGCTTAATGCTCAAAGAAAAAAAGATAAAGAATATGTACAACAAACATTTAATCGTTGGAGACCATTCCGCAACGAAGATGAATCAGTACCAAAACAGGTTACTACTCGTACTGTTGAAGTACCGGGTGAAGTAACAGAGATCGGTCACATGGATGAAATCCCTGATCCGTTCTCAACACCAACTAGAACTACTTTTGTTGCACCTGCTCCTGTTGAGCAAGTAGGTGGCAACGAACAACAACCTATTCAGAACGAAGGATTGCCAATCGCTCCTAAGCGTAGAGGCTGGAAAAAAGATAAATAATGTTTAGATTTATTTTTAATAACACAAAGACTGCTGCTGGCAAACCAACTAAGCGCGTCTTTAATGAAGATCAAATTAAAGACGAGCTTGAGAAACAAAAAGTTATTCAAGATAGACGTAATAAAGAACTTTCTGAAGCAAAAGCTAGGAGAGACCTTAACCAGGCATTTGGTGTTAGGTTGTCAGATGGCAGAGTGAGAGTTGTTCACTCTAGCCTTCCTGAATTTAGAGGCACCGGTAAGACCGGCAGACAATACGCTGCTGGCCTTAAAGAAGCTCTGCGTAGAAGTGGTGATTATGAAAGAAGATGGGCAGATGTCTCATCGTATGCTACCAACAAAGATCTTGTTAGAATTGCTCCTACTGGTCTAGAGTATTTTCAACGAATTAGTCAATCCCCTTACGAAGTTGGCCGTGGTGGCCTTAAAGAACATTTAGACATTATTGATCTTGGTAGATCAATGTTTGATTTTCGCAATCGCATGCGTCATATGAAGGGCAAAAAATTTATTAATACAACCGGTATATCTTTGTTCAAGCCAGCTGAAGCAACTATTGAAGAAACACAGCCAGATAACATTCTTACTATTGCTAAGAACATGGGTAGTGCTCGAGCCACTCTTACTCACATGCTTAACAACATTACTCAGATGGCACCATTCCAGCGTGGCAATGACCTGTGCCAATGTGGTGGCTTAAGAGACGACCACGTAACCTCAGACGTATATCAAAAAGAGTTTGATGATCACCTTGCAACCACTGGTCGAAAGCTCAAGCTTCACCCATACCTCCCCGCAGACGTTGATAATTCAGGCACGAACGCTACAAAATTTAGTTTTCTTAATTCTCCATTGTTTGGCATGTTGAGAACACGCAAGAATGAAGATGGTACATATTCAACAAAGCTCCACAGAACATATGACTTCGGTGACAGACGTTACATGCCAATGGTTCAAATTGGTAAAAGTTCTATCAAGTTTATGCGTTATGATAAGGCAGAAGATGTTAGCACAGCTAATACCCAGGACCTCATCAACACAACTTATCATGATGGTGTATTGTGCCCTCAATGTAATGGTCTTAAAGTACAAAGAAAGAATCAAAGAAGCAATTCAGTAGCGTGCCGTAAATGTTCTGATGGCGAAGTTACATCTATTCCAGACGTTGATGCTAATGGCAACGAATATCTTAGAGATTACACCGTTGGTTTGGGTGGAGGTAAGTTCCGTTATGTAAGACCTGAAGATGCACCACAATGCAGAACTTGTTTTGGTCAAGGAACTCTTAAGGGTATTCCTTGCGCAGAATGTGATGCTACTGGCCACGCATATAACAATGTATCTTGCACTAACTGTGATTCAAACAATTCTACAGTTTTACTTACCCCAGAAAATAAGTGTACGATGTGTGACGGTACAGGATCTATCCCCACACCTAAGCTTGACAAGAAAAAGCGTGTCCGTGGTCTAGGTATCTCTAGACTGTTTGAAGGCAACGCTAGATATGCTCTAAGAGATAATCTAGATGAATCAGTCATTAACACTGGCCCTATTCTTTGGACTGGTCGTCGCAACCCCAATTGCAAGGTATGTGACAACGATCAGTACGTTGATCCAGATACACAACTCCCATGTGAGTGCAGAATAGCTCACCCTGAAGATGCTAACGCAATCCCTTCTGGCACTAGATTGATTCATCAAGATAGCATCAGCGTTCCTGAACATCATTTTGAAGAAGCTATTCGCAGAGCATACGGCAATACAGCAGATTATTCTCCACACGATAGGTTGTACTTAGCCGACAGAATCGATCCAGACACTGCTAAGTCACCACTCGAAACAATGGGTATTGGATCTAGCTCAAAGCTTACCGATAAAAATGAAGCTTTTGACACCAGCAAGATTCTTGGTGTTATTACCCCTGGAAAGATTTTGCCTGAAGAAGTTCTTAAAAGATTGCAAATAAAGAGTAAACTCAATTGGGCTAGTCCTAATGCTAAGTACACTGCATCTAGCGCAGACCTTGCAGACATTGTTGATGAGTTAAAGAACATGCATACATGGCCAGATAATGTCCCTGAATCAGCCATAATGAGAGCTAGCAGCGGTGGGCTTGTGAGCAAGGCTAAGAAGTTTTTTAGAATCAATACATCTGCTCTCCCCACTCACATGAAGCAACCTACAAAAGATCTAGAAAATCTTATTAGCAGTTTGCCTGACGGTGAAACAGGTAGATACAACACCATGCTTGATGATTTCTATGAAGCAACTGCTTTGTCAAACCACAAGGATCCAGAGGTTAGAAAAGAACACATTCCTAGATTGCAAGAGTTGAAGGAAAAGATCACAAAAGCAGTTAGCTCACGCTACCCGTCTACTCCTGATACTGCTGTTGAAGGTCAACCTAACATTCACCCCGTTGTATCAAAGCTTGTAGACATCTTGGACCAGTTTAAGCCAAAAGAAGAGACTAATGCCTAACGATAGAATTTTTAATTCAAAATACGCCGCAGAAGATCCTATCTACGATGAAGAGATAGGTTCTGACGAAGCTAGACGCCTTGCTGAAGAAGGCATCTATGTCATGGACTCTAACCCTGAGAACGAGGGACTGCGTGCACGAGTCAGAGAAATCTTGGAACGTCGCCGTATGGACAAGGACAAGAGAAAGAGAAATCCTGGCAAAGATACCCGCATGAAAGAACGTGGGTACAACAGAACTCAGCTGACTACATATACAACCAACCCTTTTAGAAGACCACCGCTTATTGACTTGGCTCCTGACTCTTCTTTTAACCCATGGAAGTATTTTAAGAAATACCAAAATTCTCGTGTTTATAGGAACCAGCAAATGCCCCGTGAATGGCGCGTTGAAAGATTTGTTCCAATCTCTCAAGAAGAATTGGACAAGCGCCTGGAACCAATGAGAAACAAAGGGGTTGAACCAGCGTATGAAGGTTTGTTATCTATCCAACGCAATGGTGGATTGTTTGACAAGTTGCTTAGAAAAGAATACCCATGTACTGTTTGTGGTGGTCAACCAAATGGTGGTCACCCACTGTTGTCTTTTTACGAAAAGCATAAGCAAAAATGGTGCCCGGGTTGCGCCAATACTGGCTACCAGATCTCTAGAGAGTGCCGTTCCTGTGCTTCAACCGGAAGAATCATGGAGCACCCGTGCTATCTTTGCGATGGTAAAGGCAAAAAGGGTTGCGAACACTGCGGCGGTAGCGGCAAGACTAGCATCTGCGATACTGGTGAAGAAAGCTGTGGTGGTGCTGGACGCATCCCAATTGGCAACAGCCCAGAAGAGTACTTTAACGACCTTAAATCTATGGTTGAAGCTCACAACACTGCTGTATTTGACCACTGGGATTACTGCAAGCCAATGGCGTGTGCAAGAAATTGTCAGCTGAATCGCAATGGTGCTATTGACAGTCTTAGAGTTGCTTACCAACAAGGTGGCGGTTCGTTGCTTGATAAGGAAGCAAAGAAGGCTACACACCCAGTAGCTGGTGCCAGTGAGGACACATTGTCTTTGACTGCTCCTATTGCATTGAGAGACCAGTACAAGCCCATGGCAAAAGCATGGAAGTTCTCGAGTGGTCGTGAAGGTGCAGGCGGCATTAATCCAGATACTGGTTACCGTGCTGATAGCCCAATCCAAGCTGGTGATGCAATTATGTACACCAACCACGACGTTCTCTACCCAGGTCTTGACTTCTCACAGCCTAAAGACCCTACATATGTTCAAGAACAGTTTATGGAACAGCGCCAACCATACTCGTGGGACGGTGGTATGTCGTTCCCAATGCCTAAGGGTAGATCTGCTTTTGATAGTGATGAAGCTTACCAAAAACACCTTGATGATCATCAAATCAAATACGAAGCTGCTTTGCAGAGAGACCTTGAAGATCGAACCTTTGTGTCTCCATTCAGACAGCGACCAAATAGATCTGATGAATTTGTCTCAAGAGGTTTCCGAAGCAAGGGTCAGACCGGTGTTGTTGTCCACGTTCCTAAGCACGGAAGATATGCATACGCTGTTGTATTCGGTCACACATTGGATGATATCCGTGATGAACGCCACGAACGCCTTAAGGGTGGTGGAAACGACTGGGATGAATCCAACACTCGCCTGAATAGAGGCATGAGAAAAGATATCGATATGGCTTCTGACACCAGTATCAAAAGAAACCTTTCTCAAAATGACCAGAATAAAAGAAGAGGCGTGCTTAAGTACTTTGATAGAGCATTGTCAGCCATATCACAATACACTGGTGAGCGTTCACCTGTAGAAGCAGCCACAGCGCAGTGGGAAGATGGCTACAGACAATTGAACAATCTTGGTAGGTATACACCACAGGTAAAGGTGTCTTTGGTCCGCGCACCAATCGCACAATTTACTCGCTTAACGGAAGCTAATGCTCCTGCTCTAATGACCGTCGGTCACCACTATGCCAATAGAACTGGTCCTAGCAACACAGACAGATCAGGTATAGAAACAGAGCTGTTCCATGACACGGTCACTCCAGTCGGTGAAGGAAGAGTTGACAGACCAGAATCAAGCATGATTTACAAGGTTCTTAGTAGAAAGAATCACTTCCTTGACGAAGATTCATGGCACCATCTGTTGTTGACTACTGATAATAACCGTGCAAGATCACACATGGTTAGGATCAGCAAGATGATCGACGCCATGCGTGGTATCAAGGCAGGCGACCAAGGAGCTTTGATGCCAGCTCAAAAAGGAGCTGACTACGAAGAGGCCAATGATTACTCTTCAGTTTCTCGAGCTCCTAGACAGCAAATGCCACAGCCTGAACTGTCAAGCGAACGTCTAGTGCTAAAGCCTTCAACAACTCCAGCCTCTGATAATTCTACAGATCCAATGGAGATTGGTCTTAAAAAAATTGAATCGCGACTTGGTTACAACTTGGATGACGATGTTGACCTTTCACATGCAATAACTGGTCTAACTCTGCACAACCATGACGTAGACAAGACTCTTAAGCACATGAAGGATATGGGTGTGGATGTACCCGATGGTGCAATTATTGCAGGAGATGAGAATGAAGAACCATAAAAAGAAAGCATACGTAGAGCCAAACGAAGCTCCACCGGGTGTTCCCTGCAGATTTTGTGACCTTCCATCGTATGTTGATGGCTTAGGCCCAGTCCACCAAGATGGTGTTGCTGTAGACCAGAGAAGACCACTGTTTTCACACCGGTATTGCCTTATGAATTCTGGTGGTAAGAAGCAAGATAATGATGATTTTTCTTTGCAAAGTTTGCTGCCAAGCTATCTTCTTAGCTCTTACAGCAATGACCTCGAGGGTTCTGCAGAAGATAACATTTGGGCATTTGCTAACAAAAATCGTTATATAACAGCAGAAAAGTTGCCAGCAGTGCAACCTATGACACGCACAGATAAGACTGAGGAATACGACTCAGATGATACTGCTGCACCTCACCCACCTACCAAATAGACAATGTAATTATCAACAATACGTACCATAGAGTATGTATCCACGTACAGGAGAAAATTTAATGGAACCACGTTTGAACGTAAAAGTAGCTGATCTTTTTGACAAGACAGCCCTCGCTGGCGACATCGCTGGCGGTGACCCCAACTTCCAAGACCCGCGTGAGCAGTGGGTTGGTGACTACATCGATGAAGACAGCAACCACTTCCAGAAGAACATGCAGGCTTACATGGAGCAGCGCCAGGGCCTTGGTGACCAGATTCAACGCTATGTTGACGAGGCACACCAGCACGCTACCGACGTAAACCCTGCAACCGACCCAGTCCCTATGGCTATGAACCCTGCCCTGGTTAACTCACGTGACCTGCAGGACGTTCCAATGCAGATGGCTGCAAGCAAGTTTGCTTCACAGGCTCAAGGTTTCCGTACCAACCAGGCTCACCCTGACTTCACGTTGGGCCTTGTAGCTAACATCCACACTGGTACGCTTGTGAGCTCACGAGTTGTTGCTGAAACGCCTACAACCAAGGTTGCCGGTACAGTTATCGCCGTTGGTGACCAGGAGTTCGCTGTTGTCTGGGATGACAAGACTGCTTCCGTGGAGCGCAAGGGTGACTACGAGTTGGTAATCGCTGAATAACTCATGTTCAGATCTAGAAAAGCTAAGATCGTTTCTACTCCTGTAGAAGAGGTCCTTGAGGTTGAAATTCCCGTCGAAGACGTATGGGAAGAAGTCATAGAAGAACCAGTTTTTGAGCAAGTAACTAATATTGAAACGTTAACGCTTGATCAGACTGAAGATGAGATGTGTTGGGGTAGTCTCACCGATTACGACGGTTTGCAATACAGTTACCAATGGGATACGAAGACGAATAGGATTGTCAGACTTGTTGGTAACAATGTTAATAAGCTTACCTGGGATCTGTGTGAGAATGTACTCCGTAAGTTTTTTATAAAGCCTGAACCACCAAAGGTTGAAGAAAAAATTTTGCCACAGGTAGAAAATGCAATAAGTAGTGCACTAAACCAAATCACTACATCGTTTAAAAACCTTGAAAGCAAAGTTGATAAGGCGCTAGTTGTTAGGGCTGCTCCGGCACCTGCTCCTGTACAAGCTCAGCCTGCGCCTAGACCACAAGCGGTAGTTCAATCGGTACCACAAGTCGAAACTCCAGCGATCAGCGTTGCTGACAGTGATATCAGTGCTAATGCAATGAGATTCCTTCAGCAATCAACCACGCCGGATCTCGGCATAGATTATATGAGTCTTTAAGGAGATTTTATGAACATCGCAGAAGGTAAAGGCCCAAAGCAAACAAAGAAGACTTGGCCTCTTGGCCAGTTCGTTACTAACTACGGCCTTGACGGAACCGCAGGTGGTGTATACATTCCTGCCGTTGCTTATGGTCAACAATTCACCAGCAGTGGTGTAGGTTACATGACTACGAGTGGTAAAATTGCATACGCACAACCTGGCTCAGTTAACCCTGGTCTTAATCTTAATGTTAATGGCAATGGTGCAGTTGATATTAGTAACATTTGCGCTCCTGATGCTTCTGTAACACTTCAAGACTTGCAATCAATTACTGCTGTGCTTAACGCAGAAGCTGGTTGGACTGGTACAGCAACAATCAGATTGCAAGGCACATACGACCGTTATACGCCTAATTCTTACTACACATCTTCAGCTAGCTCATACGGCTCAACAAACTGGGCAACTTTAGCCACAACAACCATTACCGCTGCTTCTACACCAACACTGATTTCTATTCCGATCGCAGATGGTTTATTTTATACTGCTTATAGATTGACAGCATCAGGTGGCACAGGTATTATTGACTGGGCATTGCCTGGATTGTTTGTTGATCTTAGCGCTTCTAGCATCGGCCAAGAATCAACATGGGTTAATGGTAGTATTGGTCAACCTAATATTGCTGACTCTGATCAAGTAACTATCTCTGGTGGTGTTGTTACTAACTACAACGAGAACCAAACACCATTGTCAAGTGTTGACAACAACCATAACTACTTCGGATAAGGAAAATAATGGCACAGACAACATCGTACTACGATAATTACGTATTTACGCCTGCAACAGCGACCCTCGTAATTAACCAATACATTCCACAAGAGCGTCTTGTTTCGGTGGTAAACACTACTCGTGGCATAACGTTGTTCAAGGTCGGTGACCCTGTTTTTACGCTTGCTAGCTTCACATCGACAGTTAGTAACCAGATCTCTAGCACCACAAATCTTCCTACATCTGCTAGTAAAGGTGTAACTACCGTTGTATTCAATGGTGGAACATCTGGAATGCTTGCTACCGACAAGATTACTATCACAGTCGATGAGTATGCTCAGCGTACAGTTCCTGTAGAGGAACTCTACGACCCAGTTGGTAAGCAACGTGTTTCTACACCTCAGTCAATGATTGACACCGACTTTGAGTATGGTAACCAGACTTCTAAGTGGGAAGCGCTCGGCACAACTAACTGGCACCCTGCTGGTTACAACCTATACCCACCAATTTCTTTGCCAACAATTGGCCTTACCGTAACTGGTATGACTATGAGTTCTGGTAGTAAGACAGTAACGGTGCAGACCAGTGGTAGTCCTGGTCTTCCTGTTGGTACTCCTATTTCTATCCAAGATTCTTTTTTTACTCCTGCCAACGGTAACTTTGTTGTGGAATCCAGTGGTACTAACTCATTTACTTACTCTGCTAAAACAATAAACACATTTGGTACACCAAGTGGTTCTACTGGTTTCTTTGACCCATTTAAGACTCAGGTCTGGCAGCAGCAGTACTACACCGGTGCTGCTATCGGCGGTACACCAACGTTTACCAACTCAGGTAACTTAATTACTGTAACGACAACCGTTTCTCATGGCCTGAACATTGGTAATGAAATTAGCGTTAGCGGTAATAGCCAAGCTGCTGCGAATGGTAACTTCTATGTAACTGGTATTACCAGTGCTAGCGGTTTTACCTACTATGCATTGAGCGCACCTGGTAGTACTCCTACCGGTGGTTCAATCACTACTCGCAACCAATCTTTGTTCGCTCAGCGTCCATTTGACGGTGGTGTGCTGTTCGGACCACAAAGCTTGAGCAACCACCAATCTGCGATTCGTCAAACTCGTCGTAACTTCCACTACCAGTCTGGTAA